>Ga0105349_10000806_pt1 | contig 12760 bp, 6 predicted proteins | sample EN1Hudseemescosm_FD_83661 | JGI IMG/M metagenome (GOLD analysis project Ga0105349, IMG submission 83661) | Methane-oxidizing microbial communities from mesocosms in the Hudson Canyon - EN1B Hudson Canyon | ecosystem: Environmental > Aquatic > Marine > Cold seeps | place: Hudson Canyon...
ACCTAAATAATTTGGATTTAAAAAGTTAAAAATTGACCATAAATCCATTAAACGATTCTCGACAGGCGTACCTGTCAACGCTAAACGATGTGGCGCTTTTAATTTTAAAATAGCCTTAGTTTGCGCCGTTTTAGGATTTTTAATGTTTTGTGCTTCATCTAAAACTACGCGATGCCATTTAGCTTGCGTTAATAATGCAGCATCTTTACGCGCCAAAGTATAAGAAGTAATCAACATATCCTGTTCGGAACACAACTTGTTGAAAATATTTTTATCCTTTTCACGTCCCGTCCCATGATGAATAAGGGTTTTTAAATGCGGGGCAAATTTTTCGATTTCCTTTTGCCAGTTACCAATCACCGAAGTCGGTGCAATTAATAAAGTGGGGCCTATTTTCCCCGCCTCTTTTTCTAATATCAGCGTAGCAATCACCTGCATGGTTTTCCCTAAGCCCATGTCATCTGCTAAACAACCATTTAAACCCAATGTTTCCAGATAACGCAACCACGACACCCCACGTTTTTGATAATCACGTAACTCAGCATTTAATTTTTCAGGATTTTCAATTAAATCAAAGTGGCTACTATCATTCAGCCTTGCTAACATTTGCGCTAAACTGTCCTCTGCATCAATTTCCAGACTGTCGCTTTCTTCTGCCAGTTTTTTTAATAATTCATGTACTGATAATTGCTCAGGATTGTTTTTTTGCTGCTGCCAGAAAGCCAACATTTCCTGCATTTTTTCACGGTCTAATTCCATCCATTGCCCGCGAAAATGTACTAAGGGCGTTTTCATATCCACTAATTGTTGCCATTCTTCAACCGAAACTTTCTCATCACCGATCGCAAGCTCGTAGTAGTAATTCGTTAATGAATCCAATGACAAATAGGATTTTGCAGCCTCAGTACCGCCTTGCTTGTTATCACTTGAACGCAAACGCATTTTTGCCCGCTGCCGTTCTTTAGGTGTTAGCTTTGCAGGAATAACCACTCTAAACCCTGCATCTTCTAAAATCCAAGCAGATTCGCGTAAAAATTCAAACGCCTCTTCTAGCGTTAAAACCAAATGAGCAGGCTCGTTCGTTTCCATGCCCAACCAAAGTTTGGGGTAAATTCTAGCCGCATGCGCTAAATTAACCAATAATTGTTGCTCAACACCTTTGCCAAATTGCTGTGCAATCAACTCATCATAACTCTTACTGTCCTCCCAAAAATCAGCAACATTCAGTTTAAAAGAGGGGTCTTTATGTGAGCAGAGTAAAAAGCTTAATTGCCAATCATCTATTTTTTCAGCATCCGCTTCGTAAAGTTGAAAACCTAATTGCAGTGCACTTTGTTGATGAACAGATAGAAATTTTTGTTGCCATTGATGCCATTGCTGAAATTCAGAAGGAATTTGAGCCAATGTTTTTATTGGCTTCTCAATTTGATCCTCTAACAAAATCGTTTCTAAGAAATCAGCCTGTACTTTTTTAGCAAAAACCTGAGGTAATTTTTGAATGCTTGCGTTCAAAACCTGATTAATCGACACTTCGGCAAAATGGCGTAATAAAGACTCAGGCTGATAATTTTGCGCGCAAGCTAGAGGCATTGAAGAGACTGCTTGTTCAATTAAAGCTTCATAGGTAGGTGAAACGATTTTCCAGCAACGATAAAGCCCGACTTGGGTTTTTATTTTTTCAGCGACAACGGCTGGGATATATTGGTCTTTATACAGAACCTGTTTAAACGACTGACTAAAATAATACCAAAATAAAAAATCACTACTAATACGCACATCATCCAATTGATAATGCGTTAAAAAATAAATATCACCCAGGGTTTTTAAAGGACTTATTACAGGATAGGCATAAACCTGCCACGCTTGTAATGAAGCTTCATCGCTTATTTCGTTAGTCGAAAATTCAGGAGCTGGAACAGGATTGTCATCTACTGTAGGTAAATAAATAGAATGTAATAGTGGCTGTGGATCATGTAGAGTCAACTGATAAGCAAAAACTGATTTTAAAAAATCTAGACCGTCTTGTTCGCGTAATTGCTGAGGATGTAGGTTTTTACTTTTTTTGGGTTTAACTTCATCTGTTTCTACCCAAATATAAAATTGACCTGTTTGAATAAAATCTGCTTTTAAATCTGGGGACCAAATTCCATGTATGATTTTCATGTGCTATCTCTAAAAATATTAAAAGTTAAGGATTAATAGACAGTTTATTCGCATAGATTTTCAGACTTTCGATTTAAACCGACACAAAAATAAAAACTCAGCGCGTAATTCTAGTATTGTGTATTTTGACTAAAAACAACACAAGATCGAAAGTACACACGACGAACCAACTTATTATCAATGAACTTGATTATTTAGGCAAACGAGGCTATAAAAATAGCACAACGATGGGGCTGAAGCGCATTGGAGCGAAAAGTAACCCTAATCTATAAATTTAGTTTTTTGGTCGTAATGAACCAAAAGAACTTATGATTTAAATACAGGCATCTTTATTCTCATATAATGGAACAGAGATCAGAACTTGATAGGACTCGATATCTTTAGCACTCTTTTTCTAGATTCTTCATCAATTAATGATTTATTTGCGTAATTTTCAAGAATCCCATTGATTTCTTTTAAATGCGACATCAAAAGTTCTTTATCTTTTGCTTTAATATCATAACTGTTTATCGTTCTTAGTAATTTTATCGAAGCACTGTTTAAGCTTTTATTTTGTCTGGGAGTTGGATTGTCATGAGGCGTTGCTAGGCCTAATTTATGAATACCTTCTTGTACCACATCACCCTCGTATTTAAAGACCGAAACCTTACTTTCACCAAATAATGTCTGGCATTCGGAGACAAAACCTTGGTAATTCAAATGTTGAGAAAACCATTCTATCTTTAACATTTCAGCAAAGGATAAGTCTTTTCCATAACAGGGATTGTTTTTAACTTGTGGGTTACGAATACATTGTTTGTAATAGCTTTCAATAAATACCAGGGGATCACGAAACCATACCCAGAGATCAATATCGAAAAATTTACTTAACTCAGATAAAAACGCTTTTGATTCGTCAGGAAAATCCCACCAGTAATTATAAATGCCTTCAGATGACAAAATAATGGTGTGGGTGTCATTTGTAACTTGCGAAAGTATGTTCTTAAAATTTTCTAGAAAACTTTCCACGTTTGTTGAGACTAAGTTCTTCTCAAACCACTGATGTTTTGGTGCGCTGGTATTGTGTAATTTTTCAAGATTATGCGGGTAAAGAATACCTTTTCCTCTAAGCTTGTGTTGTTTTTTATTTAGGTAGGTTTGTAGGCTTGTTGTGCCAGTTTTTGGGGTACCCGCATGGATGATTAACTTAAGTTTCTGACCGTTAAGTTGCTCAATTGGCTTTAATAACTCAGCTAATTCGCTAACAAAATGAATATTTGATTTTTCCATTTCTATATATACAATCTCTAAAAATAAGGAGCATTACTTTATTCTAATCTGGTATTAATGACTAATCTAGAAATAATCTTATCTACAGAGCGTTTTATCCTCGCCCCACAGGGCTAAGTTATCTAAGCCGATATTTTTTATCTGGCTTGCAGTGATTTAGACTATGATACAAACTTGCTAGAAACAATCTACAGACAAAAAACTTCAGGAAAGTCCTTTATAAAACGCTCATATCTAAAGTTAGTTTGACAGTAATATTAACCTTAAGTGATAGGATAAATCGGTTTGATTAACAAAATAAAATTAGAAAAATCAATTACCGTTAAACTAATACGCATTGTCTTTGGTATTTATTTTGTACTGGTACTTGGTATAACCTCGGCTCAAGTTCTGTTCGAATTTTATGATTCAAAACGGATGATTACCCATGAGTTAAAGACTGTTGAGTTATCGAGCATTTCGACTTTAAGAAATGCACTTTGGGCATTAGATACCCCTCAAATTGAAAGTATTGCCAAGGGATTATTAGAACTAAAAATCGTTAAAGGACTTACTATTGCTAATGAGCAAGGGAATACTGTTATTTCTGAAGGGGTGGTTGCAAATCATAAAGGCTTATTTTCTCATTCCTTTTTAATTCGCTATCAATTACCCCGAGATATTGCTTTAGAGCCGGTCTACCTAGCTGAAGTTAAAATTTTCTCTGATAATCTCATTGTTTTTGAACGTATAGAAGCTCGGTTATATTCTTTTGTATCCAGTGCAATCATTAAAACCATCATTTTATGGCTGTTACTTTTATGGGCATTTAAAAAATACCTACTGACCCCATTAAGTTTATTCGAAACAGCAGCTCGTAGAATCAGTCTAACCAAGAGTAAAAACGAGGCTATTTCACTGGGCTTAAAAGAGACCAACGAACTCAAATTAATTGAAATTGCTTTTAATGAAATGGTTGAAACCATTGATCAACAAAAACAAGAACTTCTGCATCAAGAACAAAAAATAATTGATATCGTGACTCAGAAGAATAAGGAATTAGAACACACTGTTGAGACTAGAACCCATGAGTTACAGCTTAGCAATGATAAGTTATTAATCTTAGCGAATACAGATGTTTTAACAGGACTTAATAATCGCCGTTATTTTTTTGACTTAGGTGAAAAGTTATTAGCTATAGCGCATCGTGCTAAGCAACCCCTGAGTATTATCATGTGTGATATTGATCATTTTAAAAAAATTAATGACACACACGGTCATGCTATAGGCGATCTAGTGCTCGTTGAATTTGCCAAATTAATGTCTGCTCTCTTGCGTGAAAGTGAGGTTTTAGCGCGTATAGGGGGGGAAGAATTTGCCATTTTAGCGATAGATTCAACTATCGAGGATACAGTGAGTTTAGCTAATCGCATCCATTCTAATTTAAACAATAATAATCACAATGTGGATATTCAATTTACAGTTAGTATGGGCATAGCAAGCTGTGATGCAGATGACCAAACCATCCACGCAGCTTTACAGCGGGCCGATGAGAAGCTGTATCATGCCAAAGACAATGGCCGTAACCGTATTTCATTTTAAAGCTAACGTATCCATCTCATTAGCCCTAATCTTTAATAATATCCAAAACCTTGTCAACAAGTTCTTTTCCACCGACGCGAAAATAAAAATTAGGCCAAATAGCGCGTGCTTTAGCTTGCCAGTCTTCCTTTTCATTACTGGGCTCCACAAAAATCATGCCCTTACTTTTTGCCAACTGAGTGATTTTTTTATCTTCTTTTTTCACTAGATCCCAGCTATACGCCTCAGCCTCTCTTGCTGCTTTTTCTACCAATAATCTATTTTCAGTGCTTAATTGCCGATAAAACGATTCAGATATCATGTGAGGTGCAGTAAACATGAAATAGTGGATATTGGTAATATATTTTAATACTTCCCAAACGGGCTGTTTCATATTGATACCATCAAAGATAATGGTGATCGGATTTTCTTGTCCATCAATCAGTCCGGATTCTAACGCCGGGTATACTTCAGTCCAAGGTAATGGAGTTGCCTCAATATTCCATGCACGAAAAGCGCCCAGCATTAACTGATTACGGGGCACACGAATACGCAAACCTTGCAATTCACTACTTTTCTTTATCATTTTTTTGTTGTTAGCCAATATCCTATAACCACCAACAAAGAAACCTAACGGCCGAACATTGGATTCCAACCCTGCTCGGTTGGCTATTTTTTCCATCAGAGGGTCATGCAGCAACTTTTTCATTCCTGCCTCACTAGGAAACATATAAGGCAGCGCAAGAAAACCCAAAGAGGGGGCAAAGGGCGTTAAATTGTTAGTTGCGATCATACCCATGTGACTTTCGCCTGCCGCAATATTCATCACAATATTATGCTCAGTGGTTACACCAAACTTAAGTTGTACTTTCAGCTTACCTTTAGAAAGGCGTTCTAGCGACTGCTTAAATTTTTCCGCATATTTCCAGTACCCACCATCCTTAGCCGTTGAGCCTTCGAATATTAGGGTAGTCGTGTCAATTTTCTTTTGCTCATAAAAAAATTGTTGTTCCAATCGCTCAGTGTAATTGCCGGCAAATGGATCTCGATGACTCGGTTGCCAATTGACCCAATCAGACATACCATAATTTGCTAAAATTTTATCAAGTTCCCCATTCTGCCTCATAGTGGTTATGCCCTTGGTCACTATATCAGCCCATTTTTGAGCTTTATCATGACTAGGTAAAAAACCAACATACAGTGTGTCAGGAGGAATTGAACCTGCTTCATGCAATGCTTGCGTTTTTAATTCTTTTTTATTGAAATCAAAGATATTTTTATCTTCTAATAAAAGATTAAAACGTTTTTTTTGTAGCATTTGCACCAAGCGTTTGGTTATTTTTCCACCATGAACCTGATAAATACGCCTATTATCTTTGGCATATCGTTGAATGTAACTATCTAATATTCCGTAGGATTTTCCACTTTCAACCGCAATTTTTCGACTATTTAAAGAATTTAAACCAGTATAAAGCCAGTCATCTTCTTTAGTGGTGTAAAGCATATAACGGGTTTGACCGATACTTTTATCCGGAAAAATAAGATCAGGGGCATTCCTTTGTAAAATACCAATAACCCCATCAACTTGCTTAAGTTGCAATAAAAGCATCGTCCGCTTCATAGGAGAATAACGAATTTTTACTTTAATATTATTTTTTTCAAAAATGCTTTTTATAATATCAATCAGTATGCCCTGATTAAGCGCATTTTTATTACAAATATAGGGGCATTTTTCAGTCACACCTAAGGTAATCATTTCAGGGGCAGCTTGTACACTAAAAGAGAAACTCAGCAGGATGCTGATTAAACAAGTAGTGAATAGTTTCTTAAATATTTTAATATTCATAAGTGTCATCCTGTTGTACCAATACTGCAGAATTGACATCCTCCCCGCGCTAAAGAGGCGCGGGTACGAACTAGAGAATAATCTCTAAGTATATAAAAAATGATAGGGACGAGCCATTCGCTATTAAACGTCTAAATTAGAGACTTCCAGTGCATTTTTTACAATAAAATCACGGCGTGGCTCTACTACATCACCCATTAAGGTAGTAAATACTTCATCAGCAGTAATCGCATCAGCAATAGTCACTTGTAATAAAACACGACTTTCAACATCCAGCGTGGTTTCAAATAATTGTTCAGGGTTCATCTCTCCAAGCCCTTTATAACGCTGAATATGCTGACCTTTTTTAACTTCTTTCATCATCCAAACAAAGGCTTGTTTAAAGTTATCCACAGGCTGTTTACGCTCACCCATTTGCATAAAAGATTCATCACTGAATAAGTCATGCGTATCTGCGACATAGCTGGCTATTTTTTTATAATCTTGGCTATTAAAAAATAAGTTATCCACAATAAAGTTTTTTTCTACGCCATGCTCTATTTTTTGTAGTGTTAAATGATAATCTTCAGCACTATGATAGGTAAGTGTTAAAGAAATATTCGCTTTAGTCACGCGATGATTAAGGCCTTTTTCTATCGCTGCTATCCAAGCCCGAAAAGCATGTTCATCTGCTTTTTGTTCTGTGGTTAACGTGCTTACATAAGTTAATTCTTCTAAAAAGTCAGCATCATAACGACGGCCCATGCGCTGAATCACTTCTTCCGCAGAAAGATATTCATTCGCTAGTTTTTCTAAAGCCATTCCTTTAATTTCAGGCGTATCTGCATTAGTAATCAGCTGAGTCTTTTCTAAAGCTAATTGAATTAAATATTCATTTAATTCCTTATCATCTTTTACATAACGCTCTTGCTTACCTTTCTTAATCTTATACAGCGGTGGTTGGGCAATATAAATATGTCCACGCTCAATGAGTTCAGGCATTTGACGGTAGAAAAAGGTCAGTAGTAACGTACGGATATGTGAACCATCAACATCAGCATCAGTCATGATAATAATACGATGGTAACGTAATTTATCAGGATCATATTCCTCTTTACCAATCCCACAACCTAAAGCAGTAATCAGCGTGCCCACTTCATCTGAAGCAATCATGCGATCAAAACGGGCTCTTTCGACGTTAAGAATTTTTCCTTTTAACGGTAATATCGCCTGGGTGCGTCTATCTCGACCTTGTTTAGCCGAACCGCCCGCAGAATCCCCTTCCACAATAAATATTTCTGATAAAGCTGGATCTTTTTCTTGGCAATCCGCTAATTTACCCGGCAAACCAGCAATATCTAAAGTTGTTTTACGGCGAGTTAATTCTCTCGCTTTACGTGCTGCATCTCTTGCACGTGCGGCATCAATAATTTTAGAAGAAATAATTTTTGCAATGGCAGGCGTTTCTTGTAAGAAATCATTTAGCCGCTCATGCATTGCTGATTCAACTAATGGTTTCACCTCAGAAGACACTAATTTATCTTTAGTTTGTGAAGAAAATTTAGGATCAGGAACTTTAACCGATAATACAGCGGTTAAACCTTCACGAGCATCATCGCCTGTGGTCGATACTTTTTCTTTTTTAGAGAGACCGGCCGCTTCAATGTATTGGTTCATAGTGCGCGTTAAACCGCCTCTAAAACCCGCTAAATGTGTTCCGCCGTCCCGCTGTGGGATATTATTAGTAAAACAAAAGATATTCTCTTGATAAGAATCATTCCATTGCATTGCCACTTCAACCGTTACATCATCTTTTTCAACGGTAAAATGAAATACGTCAGGAAACAGCGGGGTTTTGTTTTTATTTAGATGTTCAACAAAGGCTTTAATACCGCCTTCAAATTCAAAAATATCTTCTTTATCACTACGTGCATCTTTAATATGAATGCGCACGCCTGAATTTAAAAAAGACAGTTCGCGTAAGCGTTTGACCAAAATTTCATAATGAAATTCAACATTGGTAAAGGTCTTTGTGCTCGGTAAAAAAGTTACTTGCGTACCTTGCTTGTCTGTTGCTTCCATTTTTTCTAAGGATGCAACAGGCTCTCCATGAACATAGGTTTGACGATACACATGACCATGTTTATAAATTTCTAAATCTAATTTCTCAGATAGAGCATTAACAACCGAAATACCCACACCATGTAAGCCGCCAGACACCTTATAGGCGTTATCATCAAACTTACCCCCAGCATGCAGTACCGTAAGAATCACTTCGGCAGATGAGCGCCCTTCTTCTGGATGAATATCCACAGGAATACCACGGCCGTCATCAGAAACAGTGACTGAACCATTTTCATTGATAGTCACATTGACTGATTTACAATAGCCAGCGAGGGCTTCATCAATGGAGTTATCCACAACCTCAAAAACCATATGATGCAAACCGGTGCCATCATCGGTATCCCCAATATACATTCCGGGTCTTTTACGGACTGCATCCAGACCTTTTAATACTTTAATATTGGAACTATCGTAGTTATCTTGATTGTCGCTCATGGTTTACCTTGGTTTATCTATTCCTACTTAAGGGGAATATTTATAATGTCTCTAAGATAGCAAGTAAGCTCTGCCTGCTAACCGTTTGTTTTGCTCAAGCTCGTTTAAATACTATAAGCGCATTGGCATCACAATAAATTTGTAATTTTGTTCACTGGATTCTTCTATAAAACAACTACTGGCATTTTCCGCAATCGTGAGTACGGCAGTATCGGATTCTAAATTAGACACCGCATCTAAAATATATTGTGAATTAAAAGCAATGGATAAATCATTACCTAAATATTCAATACCAATATCTTCATCGGCTTCTTCATGTTCAGGATTATTGGTACTGATTTTTAAATCATCGCCTTTAATGATAAACTCAACACCTTTAAATTTTTCATTCGATAAAATCGCAACTCGGGTAAGCGCTTCTTTTAAATCTTGTTTTTTAACTAAGACAGGACTATTAAAAGCTTGTTCAAACACTTTACCAAAATCGGGATATTTTGAATCCACTAATTTTGCAGAAAAAGTGAGTGTATCAATGACTACACGAATATTATTACGAGAAAACTCTACGTTAATATCAATATCTTCATTCACATCTAATAGACGCACTAGCTCCAATACACCTTTTCTCGGAATAATAATCCGTGATTCAATGCCTGTTTCTTCAATGGTATCTTCATAAATAGCCAATCGATGGCCATCTGAACCGACTAATTTAAGTTGTCGATTAAAAATACTCATCATTAAGCCATTTAGGTAGTAACGAATATCTTGATTAGCCATACAAAAAGCGGTTTTATTTAATGCTTTTTTTAGCTTTCCAGCCTTAATCAGAAAAGAACAATCCATTTCAGTGACTTCAAATTTTGGGTATTCTTCTGCTTTTAAAGTGCTCACTGAAAAACGACTGCGCCCTGATTGTATTTTGACTTTATCTTCTATTAATTCAAACCTAATATCAGAATCACTGGGTAATAACCGGCAAATATCTAATAACTTTCGAGCAGGAATGGTAATGCTACCTTCTACATCACTGACTAACGCAATTTTAGCGACAATTTGGATTTCTAAATCAGTCCCTGTCAATGTTAGTTGGTCACTTTCTAATTGGAAGAGAACGTTAGCTAAAACTGGCATTGTTTGTCTTTTTTCTATTACGCTAACAATCTGCTGTAGCGGAGTCAGAAGTAGTTCTCTGTTAAGTATAAATTTCATAGAATGAAGAATAAGTTATAAAGGGCTTTCAGAAGGGAAATTTTATCATATATTCTGCCCTAGAAGGGGCTTTAGACCCTGCGAAAATTTACTTTTTTAAGCATTATTCTGGATGTATCACTACTGATGGAGAGAAAAATAGAGGGTTTATTTTCAGTAAAAAGATAGTTTCAGTTAATTATAAAGTAATGGGTATAATTCACCTGCCATTACTTTATTTTCTGCCTGACTCACTATTCCTTGTTGATTAAATTGCTGAATAATATTATTAACAATACCTCGCACATTTTTTTCTCTTAAGCCTATTTTTAAATCCGGATGATATAATATTTTTAGTAAAATATAATCTAAACCACTCAATAATTCATTACTTGATTTATCATTAAAAATAGAAGGAAATACTTTATCAGAATCATTGGGTAAACCCATTATTTGCGTTAATTCTTCAACTATACAAGAAACTAACTTTGCTTTAGCACGCGCTCTATCAACAGGAATGATAACAACAGCCTTTTGTAAGCTACTATCCTGATTTACATAGAAATGTGCAAGACAAACACTATTTTTAACTAATTGTTTTCTTTCTGTTTTAGATTTAATTTTAAAATCATTTTTTAACTCTTGTTCTAAAAAACGTTCTTTAGAAAAAATAATGTATAAATTGGCTTCTTTAGCCTGTTTGGTTTCCTGTATATCGTGACCTGTTATATTTTTTAAGTGGCTTAAATGTAAATTAGATAAATATTCATGCAAAGATTCATCCGCCACACGATGAATAAAATAATAACGAATAGGTTGTTTCCATTTTCGAATACCGCTTTTGTGTGATGCATATTCATTATTCAAAGCAATATCAATAAAACTTTCTACAATATAGGAACTTTGCATCCATGCTTTTTTAGCTTCAGCCCAGACCGAGAATGTTACAAAAAGTAATATTAGCCCGTAGCAAATTCCCTTTTTTTTCATTTGTTTTATTTTGTGGTTAACGAAAACCTAATAATTTTTGCGTAATAATCATTTTAGCTATTTCTTCAGGAACATCGCTCTCCCACTCACCACGGCCTTTTTTTATCTCTGATAGGGTAAGGCTAGGGTTTATGTCTAATAAGCCCTCATTGATGCCTTTAAGGCCTACTAAGCAACCATTCTCAACGAAATGTTGGTATAGGTGCTGTAAATTTTTTGGCGGTTGAAAGTTATCCACAGTTACAAGCTCATTTTTCTCTAAACTTTTTAGCGGATAAATATATAAACGCGTGTTATCAGGAAATAATTTAGCAAAAGCTTCCAAAATACCGCCTTCTAAGCCTTGATAATAATTTTCTGTAAAAATAAGATCTAGATTAGAAATACCTAAAATCATGCCGATCTGTTGTTGGGTATAGCGACGGAAATAAGCGCGTAAACGAAAATAACGTAAATAACTAGAAACCATCACCGTATAGCCTTGCGTATTCAGCATATCAACGCGTGCTAAAAAATCAGCATCATTAATTTTATCGCCAACCGTTAAGCTTGCCATGGTCAGTTCTGCGATGACTAATGTTTTATTGGCATCGATATGTTCAATTTCATTGAAATGCTGTTTTCCACATTCAGTCATATCAATGTGAACTTTGGTAAGCGGGGTAAAAGCGCCTCTAATCACTAAAATATTTTTTTTATACAATAACTCGGATGGGACTTGTACTTCCCCTTCCGCGTTAAATAAAATTGCATGGGTTAGATGATGATGCACTAAGTGCAAATTCATTAAGCGGTTTTCTGTTTCCTCAAAATATGGGCCTGAAAAATGGATGGTATCGATTTCAATTCGTTCAATGCCTAAATTATCCACTAAAGATTCAATAATTTTTTTAGGCTGAGTGAAATGATTAAACGCGGAATGAATTAAATTAACCCCTAAAATTCCCAGAGCTTCCTGTTGGGCTCCGCCTTCGTTATCTAGCATGCGTACATGCAAAACAATATCACTAGGTGCTGCCTGTGGATAAAGTTGTACTCGAATACCTATCCAGCCATGACATTCATTTTTTTGTAAGTAACTTTTAGCCGTTACTGTCGCTGCATAAGAGAAAAAAGTGGTATTTTTAGGTCTTACGGGGGCTAATAACTCTGTTACCCCGATATATTCTTTATCCAGCATTTTCATTAAACGACTACGAGATA
>Ga0105349_10000812_pt1 | contig 12733 bp, 10 predicted proteins | sample EN1Hudseemescosm_FD_83661 | JGI IMG/M metagenome (GOLD analysis project Ga0105349, IMG submission 83661) | Methane-oxidizing microbial communities from mesocosms in the Hudson Canyon - EN1B Hudson Canyon | ecosystem: Environmental > Aquatic > Marine > Cold seeps | place: Hudson Canyon...
GGATGCTAGCTTGTCGATCGCACAGCAAATTGAGTTTGAAAAAGCGCCTTTTGTGCTATTGGAAGGAGAACCTTCTACCTTGGCAGAAGAAGGCTTAGGTGGCTATAAAGTCGAACTGATAGCCGCATCGAACCAAGATAAAAGCTATACCCTCTATAGCAAAATCTACAACTATACCAAATCAGGTTATACCTTATTAGGTACACCTAGTATCAAGCTTGAATATCAATCGTTAGGGCTAATTGAATTCGAATCTGAGGCTGCAGGCACTGTTGTTTTACAAATAGAGATAGTAAGGCAGGCAGAAATGAATACTGAAGAATTAAGCTTTGATCAGCTGGTTAGATAATAGGGTGAGTGAGTTCATTGAGTTATAAAAACAGCTGACTTACCTTCTGTAACTTCACTTTACTACCCTTCTTCATCTATTATTAGCAGTTAGAGAATAGTTAACGTCATAGTCAGGAATTAATCTGGTTATGAAGTGTGTATAGATTGAAAATATAGGTGTAGGTCTCGATATATGAATAAGATGAATCTTTCCGAGCAAGTAAGTGCTCATGATCAGGTCGCCAGTAGTGAGTTTGTTCGACAGCTACCAAAAACTGAATTACACCTGCATTTAGAGGGCTCTCTTGAGCCTGAGTTAATGTTTAAGTTGGCTGCGCGTAATAATGTCGACTTACCTTACGCCAGTGTCGAAGAAGTAAGGGCCGCTTACGATTTTCATAACTTGCAGTCTTTTCTTGATATCTATTATCAATGTGCGGACGTGTTACGCACGGAGCAAGATTTTTATGATTTAACTTGGGCATATCTACTGCGCTGTCAGGAAGATGGAGTCGTTCATGTTGAGCCTTTCTTTGATCCGCAAACGCATACCGACCGTGGCATTGATATTGGGATTGTTTTTCAAGGTATCAATCGAGCATTAGTTCAGGCTGAGCAAGAGCTGAATATCACCAGTGGTTTGATTTTGTGCTTCTTACGACATTTGTCTGAAGAGCAAGCGATAGAATGTTTAGAGCAAGCTAAACCTTATATTCAGCATTTTGTTGGAGTGGGCTTGGATTCGTCTGAGCTAGGTCATCCGCCAGAGAAGTTTGCTAACGTATTTTCTCAGGCTAGAGCCTTAGGTTTGCGCGCAGTAGCGCATGCAGGGGAAGAAGGCCCAGCTGATTATATCGTCAGTGCTCTTGATGTTCTAAAAGTCGATCGTATCGATCATGGGGTGCGTTGCATTGAAGATGATGCCTTAATGCAACGTTTAGCGGATGAGCAAATTACCTTAACCGTTTGCCCGTTAAGTAATACGCGCTTAAAAGTATTCTCTCATATGAGTGAGCATAATATTTTGCAGCTGTTAGATCAGAATATTGCTGTGATGGTAAACGCAGATGATCCCGCCTTTTTTGGTGGCTATCTAATGCAGAACTTTGATGCCTTGATCGAACATCTAGATATGACACGTTTACAGGCAGTGAAACTGGTATTAAACAGTATTACCGGTAGCTTTATGTCTGCGCAGCAGCAAGAAAGTCACATTGAGCAGGTATTAAAAATCGCTCAAGGCTAACTTAGAATATCAGTCTTAAGTCAGATTTAAACGTTGGACTGGGCTTCAACCTGCTGGTCCAATGCTTGGCATATGCCTTGTTGAATTCGAAGGCATAAGTCAGGGTCGCTAATCGGGTTGTCATCGCTGTCTGAAATGAAGAATACATCCGAAATTTTCTCCCCTTCGGTCATAATCTTAGCGCCATGCATTAATAAATTATGCTGCATGAAAAACTCTCCCATGCGGGCTAATAAACCCGGCCTATCCGCAGCAGTCACTTCAAGCACCGTTCGCTTCATAATGGGATCATTACTGAGAGTAACTTGAGTAGGGATTTGAAATAGTTTAAGCATTCGTGGAGTGCGGCGTTGAATAACCGAGCTGTATTCTTCTGGAGTGGACAGTGCATTAGTCAGTGTGTGTTTGATTTGTTCTATTCGGCTAGGGTCATTGCCAATCGAGTCTCCGTTTTCATCCAATACAATATAAGTATCAACCGCGTTACGGTTATTGGATGTCATGATGCGTGCATCTTGAATGCTGAGATTCAATTGGTCGAGTGTGGCGGTGGTCACAGCAAAAAGATTGGGCTGATCTTTCATAAAAATAAAGATCTGAGTAGCGCCATCAAAATCGATGTCGCTGGTTTCGCGAATAGCAACCAAGGGTGATTCACTAAAACCATGGTCGGTAATTATTTGAGTGTGCCAAATAATGTTATCTGCGCCTTCGCGCAGAAAGTAATCATCTCCTGGTTCATCCCAGATTGCACGAGCATGGGCTTCATCAATGTCTAATTGTTCTAGCTCATACAGCGCTTCATTTTGAATGGCGCTAATTAGCTGATCTTTCCCCATGGAGTTATTCAAACCACGGCGAAATGCCTGTTTGGTATTGTAATATAGGGTGCGCATTTGTTCTGCACGCCAGCCTGTCCAAAGTTTTGGATTGGTGCTGTAAATGTCGGCAACAGAAATTAAGAATAGGTGCTGTAAATGATCCATGTCGCCGACTTCTAAGGCGAACTGGTGGATGTCTTCGGGGTTATTAATATCAATGCGCTGAGATGCTTGTGACATTAGTAAGTGATTGCGTACCAGCCACTCAACCATATTCGCATCGTATTGAGTTAGCTTGTGTTGCTGGCAAAATGCTTTTGCAATTTCAGCCCCTGCAACTTCATGTTCACCGCGGCACATCTTGCCAGCATCATGTAGTAGAGCGGTTATGTATAAAACATCTTTGCGCTTAATTTTATGGATTAAATTTGACGCGAGAGGGAAAAGTTCTCGCTCATCAAGGTAGCGATAGCGACGCAGCATTTGTACCATGCGCAAGCTGTGTTCATCGACTGTATAAATATGAAATAAATCGTATTGCATATGACCAATAATGCTGCCGAATTCAGGGATGTAGCGTCCTAGAATTCCGTAATGCATCATGCGTCTTAACGTACTTGAAACTTGTAAGTCATTTTTCAGTAGTTGCATAAATAGCTGATTATGCAGGGGCTTTTCGCGAAATTCTTGATCAATTAAGTCTCTGTGATCATGCAGGGCTCGAATTGTACTTGAGTGCATACCTTGGGCATGGCTACGTTTAGCAAGTTCAACAAAAATACGCAGTAATAATTCAGGTTTTTCAGGAAGTTTTTGAGGATCGGTTAAGCGCAGGTAGCCATTGCAAATGTAGATGTCGTCATCAATTTTTTCAATACTGTCGGCACCGCAGTCACCAAAAATATCATCTTTAATATGCACTAATAAAATATCGGTTAATTCGGTTAGCGCTAGCTGGTTACGATAAAACTGCAGCATCATGCGCTCAACACCGAGCATTTCTTCGTCGTCAGAAAAGCCTAGGATTTTTGCGATGTCGAGTTGCAAATCAAAGAGTAGGCGATCTTCTTCGCGGTCACTGATCATGTGTAGGGCATAGCGCAATTGCCACAGAAACTCTGTACTGCGCTGGTAAAGATTCAGTTCAAATTCGGTGAGAAATTTATATTGCCTCAGTTCTTCTAAATCGTCATGGCCGAAGTGGCGCATGGCCATCCAGTTAATAGTTTGGATGTCGCGTAAAGTACCGGGAGAATTTTTTACATTAGGTTCTAAATTGTATTCTGTATCTTCATGCTTAGCGTGGCGTTTTTTGAGTTCCTCCCACTTAGCTTCAAAAAACTCGGGCCCTGACCAAATAGTGCGATGATCAGTTTTCTTTTGCAGTTGTTTTAGTAGGGTTTCATCACCTGCTAACGTTCTGACCTCCATCATATTGGTAATGATGGTGAGATCTTTTTCTGCTTCGGTAACGCATTCGTCGAGCGTGCGAACACTGTGACCGATATCCAGCTTCAAATCCCATAGCAAGGTAATAAAACTTTGTAGAGCCTCTTTGTGCTTATCAAACGCCGCTTCATTTTCTAATACGATTAATAGATCAATATCAGAATGTGGCTGCAGCTCTCCGCGGCCATAACCGCCGACGGCGAGCAGGGCAATGCTGTCACTATTCGTATTATCCATTTCGGCATTAAAGCCAGAATTTTGCCATAGGCAAAAAAGTATTTGGTCTATCAATTTACAGCGGTGGGCAACTAGGGTTGTGGCATCCAGGGTCTGACGAAAATACTCGTGACACTGCTGTTTGATATCGGCTAATAATGGCTTGATGATGGGGAGGGGAGAAACGGCCGCGCTTAGTTGTAGGAGTAGAGCTTCATTATCAATGCTAGGAAGATCGATATTAGGAAGTTCAACTGTTGTCTTATCTGCGGCCGTGCTTATCAAAATTTATACCCTACCAGTTACTATGCTTTATCCGTGATCGGAATGTATTAGTGATTGGACTGTATCGTTTACCAGAATTGAGTCTCTTCTTTACGGCGGGTTAGTACATCAACTCCGTCTTCAGTTACTAGGCAAGTATGTTCGAATTGTGCACTTGGCTTGCGGTCTTTAGTAACCACTGTCCAGCCATCAGGTAACTGCTTATTAAAGCGCTTGCCTTGGTTTACCATCGGCTCAATGGTGAAGGTCATGCCCGGTAACAGTTCCATGCCTGTGCCTGCTTTACCATAATGCAGTACTTGGAAGCCGTCTTCGTGAAATTCACTGCCAATGCCGTGGCCACAGTACTCGCGTACGATGGAATAATGGTTACTTTCAGCATGCTGCTGAATAATGGCACCGATATCACCGAGGCGACAACCTGGCTTAACCAATGCGATCGCCTTGTACATGCTTTCTTGCGTGATATCGACTAAGCGCTGTAAGGGCGCGGTTGCTTCACCGATAAAGAACATCTTGCTAGTATCGCCGTGATAACCATCTTTAATCACAGTAATGTCGATATTGATGATGTCGCCTTTCTTCAGCACTTTATCGTTTGGAATGCCGTGGCAGATTACGTGGTTCACTGAGGTGCAAATAGACTTAGGGAAGCCATGGTAGTTCAGTGGTGCAGGGACCGAATCTTGTACGTCGACCATGTAATTATGGCAAATAGTATTGAGCTCGTCGGTGGAAATGCCTGCCACTACGTGCTCTTCAATCATTTCTAGCACTTCAGCCGCTAACCGACCGGCAATGCGCATCTTGGCGATTTCTTCAGCTGTTTTTACAAATTTAGACATAATTTATCACTTGTACGTTTATTCGGTGGCATATAGAGCTAGGCCGTTTAATGCGCTCATTGTACGCTCATCTTAGGTTTTTATAAATGGGGCAAATTTGCCATTAAAAATGGCAAAATACTTAGAAGAAGCTTTATTTTTGCCTGTGGAAATGGTATAAAGCGCCGCTAATCTAGCCTGTTTTGCATTAGTGTTTTTGAATAGCTTCTTAAATGCTCTGTTTAATAGCTTGATTAGTAAATAATACACACACTCATCATAACGATGTTGCGGGGTGCCGAAAGGTCGCAGTATTGGATGGGTGGAGGCTCAACCCAAACTTAATTTAAGGTAGTTATATTATGGCGCAAGTTAGTATGCGTGACCTGCTTAAAGCAGGCGTTCACTTTGGACACCAAACTCGTTACTGGAACCCGAAGATGGGTAAATACATCTTTGGTGCTCGCAACAAGATTCATATCATCAACTTGGAGCACACTGTTCCTGCATTGAACAATGCATTGAAGTTGATCGAAAGCCGCACTTCTGGCAACAACAAAGTATTGTTTGTTGGTACTAAGCGCGCTGCAAGCAAAATCATTCAACAGCAAGCAGAACGTTCTGGTCAGCCATACGTTGCTCATCGCTGGTTGGGTGGTATGTTGACTAACTACAAAACTATTCGTCAATCTATTAAGCGTTTTCGCGATTTAGAAGCTCAAAAAGCTGACGGTACTTTTGAGCAGTTGACTAAGAAAGAAGCTTTGATGCGTGCCCGCGAAATGGACAAGCTAGAGCGTTCTATCGGTGGTATTAAAGATATGGGCGGTTTGCCTGATGTTGTTTTCGTAATCGACGTTGACCACGAGCGCATCGCGATTCAAGAAGCAAACAAGTTGGGTATCCCAGTTGTTGGTATCGTTGATACTAACTCTAACCCAGACGGCATCGATTACGTTATCCCTGGTAACGATGATGCGATCCGTGCGATCGAGATCTATGCAACTGCAGTAGCTGATGCAGTTCTTGACGGCAAGCAAGCAACTGCTGCTGACAAGGGCGAAGTAGCTGAAGTAGCTGAAGAGAAATCTGAGCCAGCGGCTGAGTAATTTCACTTCGATCTTATAAAAAAGGGGCTTGCCCCTTTTTTTTTGATCCATCTTTTAAAATTTTCGATATTTGAGGAATTTCTCATGGCACGTATATCTGCACAACTTGTTAAAGAACTACGCGAGCGCACTGGCTTGGGTATGATGGAATGTAAAAAGGCTTTGACCGCTAACGATGGTGATATCGATCTAGCAATCGAAGACCTACGTAAGAACTCTGGTCTTAAAGCAGCTAAGAAAGCTGATCGTACTGCTGCTGAAGGTAAGGTATTTGTTGCTACAAATGGCAACTCTATCTTCGCTGTTGAAGTTAACTCTGAAACAGATTTCGCTGCTGGCGATGCTAACTTCCTAGGTTTTTCTGACAAGGTTGTTGCTAAAGTTGCTGAAACTAAAGTAACTGACATTGCTGCTGTAATGGACGGTGAGCTTGAATCAGCTCGTGAAGCTTTGGTTCAGAAAATTGGCGAGAAAATTGAAGTTCGTCGTATCTTCTCTCTAGAGTCTGACGTAGTGGGTAGCTATGTTCACTCTAACGGTAAGCTTGCTGCATTGGTTGCTCTTAAAGGCGGCAATGAAGAAGTAGCTAAAGATATCGCTATGCACATCACTGCACTTAGCCCAGTTGTGGTTAGCCCAGAAGATATGCCAGCAGATCTTGTTGCTAAAGAAGAAGAAATTATTAAAGCTCAGCCAGATATGGCGGGTAAGCCAGACGCTATCGTTGAAAAAATGATGGGTGGCCGTATTAAGAAGTTCTTGAAAGAGTCTAGCTTGACTGAGCAGCCTTTTGTTAAGAACCCTGATATGACTGTTGGCCAGCTAGCGAAAGAAGCTGGTGCTGAAATCGTATCTTTCCAGCGCATTGCTGTTGGTGAAGGCGTAGAAGTTGAAGAAGTTGATTTTGCAGCTGAAGTTGCCGCTCAACTTAAAGGTTAATTCTGATTGAATTGACTGAGAATTCTTTTTCTTAATGTGAGAGAATTCTATAGATGCCGGGGTAACCCGGCATTTTTTTGAAAGCCTGAAATGGTTTTTGTCACCCCCAAATTATATTGAATACATCCACTGGAGTTGGCTATGGCTGAACAAAACACCCCTAGATACAAACGCATTCTTCTTAAATTAAGCGGTGAAGCGCTAATGGGAGAGATGGATTTTGGTATCGACCCGAGAGTTTTAGACCGTATTGCGTTAGAAATTGGTCAGCTTGTGGGTATTGGTGTTCAGGTTGGTATAGTGATTGGTGGAGGTAATTTGTTCCGTGGTAAAGCACTGAGCGAAGCGGGCTTAGACCGTGTGGCAGGTGATCACATGGGTATGCTGGCAACAGTGATGAATGCTTTGGCCGTGCGTGATGCACTGGAGCGTTCAAATATTACGACTCGAGTTATGTCAGCGATTCCGATGAGTGGTATTGTTGAGCATTACGACCGACGTGAAGCAATGCGTGGCTTGAGTAATGGCCAGGTTGTTATTTTTTCAGCAGGAACGGGTAATCCATTTTTTACTACCGATTCAGCTGCTTGTTTACGCGGTATTGAAATTAAAGCGGAAGTCGTTCTTAAAGGGACCAATGTGGATGGGGTATATACTGCCGATCCTAAGAAAGACCCTGACGCCGTGAAGTACGATACGTTAACGTATACCGAAGTATTAGAAAAACAGTTGGGTGTAATGGATCTGACCGCTATTTGTTTAGCACAAGATCACAATATGCCTTTGCGTGTTTATGATATGCATGAAAGCGGTAATCTAGCTAAGATCATCATGGGTAGCGAGTTAGGCACCCTAATTGTCAATGAGGAAGCTTCAAAATGATTAATGATATTAAAACTGATGCGCAAGAGCGTATGGTAAAAAGCATTGGCGCAATGGTTGATGCCTTTAAAAAAATTCGTACCGGCCGTGCGCACCCTTCTATTTTAGAAGGTGTGATGGTTGATTATTATGGCTCACCAACGCCATTGGCTCAGCTTGCCAATATTAACGTTGAAGATGGTCGTTGTTTGGCAATTGTTCCTTGGGAAAAGCCTTTGGTGCCAGCGATTGAAAAAGCCATTATGAAGTCTGACTTAGGTCTTAACCCGTCTACAACGGGCGATAAAATTCGTGTTCCTATGCCAGCTTTGACGGAAGAAACCCGTAAGCAGTTTATTAAGCAAGCGAAAGCAGAAGCTGAAAAAGGCCGTATCTCGATTCGTAACATTCGTCGTGATGCCAATGGCATGATTAAAGATCTTCTAAAAGAGAAAGAGATTTCTGAAGATGAAGAACGCGCAGGCCAAGATCAAATTCAAAAAATTACTGACCAAAGCATTACAGAGATAGATTCTGTATTAGCGGGTAAAGAAAAGGACTTAATGCAGGTTTAACCTGCAGGACACGGTATGTCGACAAGTATTTCGGATAAAGAAGCCGTGGAGGGGGGAATTCCTCGCCACGTTGCTGTGATCATGGATGGTAATAACCGTTGGGCTAAAAAACGTTTTATGCCGGGTGTTGCTGGGCATAAAGCGGGTGTTGATGCGGTGCGTGCGGTGGTGGAAACTTCCGCTGAGCAAGGTATCGAAGTCTTAACACTGTTCGCTTTTAGTAGCGAAAACTGGCGTCGCCCAGAAGTAGAAGTTAATGCGTTGATGAAGCTTTTCATTGTCGCTTTAGAGCGCGAAGTGAAAAAACTGCACAAGAACAATATTCGCCTGGTTGTTATGGGTGATAAGTCGGCATTTCAGCAGAAGATCCAAGATCTTATTGCAGAGGCAGAACAATTAACTGCGGATAATGATCGTATGACCTTGGTCATAGCGGCTAATTACGGCGGTCAATGGGATATTGCTCAAGCGGCACAGCGTATTGCTCAAGATGTGGAAGCGGGTAAGTTAAAGGCCGAAGACATTAATGAACAAGTATTTCATAAATATACTTGGCTCAATGAATTTCCAGCGCCGGATTTAATGATTCGTACTGGTGGTGAAGAGCGTATTAGTAATTTTATGATATGGCAGACGGCTTATTCTGAATTCTATTTTTCAGATGCGCTTTGGCCTGATTTTAAACAACAAGAATATAAAAAAGCATTGGCCGCCTTCGCTAATCGAGTGAGACGCTTTGGCCGGACCGATGATCAGCTAACAGAAGGGTAGTAGATTGCTTAAGCAACGTATCATTACAGCATTAATTTTAGCGCCATTGATGATTGGCGGTATCTTCTTTTTACCGATTGAACAATTTGCCTATTTTATTGGCGCTATCGTTACCGTCGCAGCTTGGGAGTGGGCGAACTTATCAGGTTATAGTTCACCAGCAATTCGCATTGCTTATGCCGCTATTATTGCTGCGAGTACTTTTGTTACCGCTTATTTCATCGATTCTAATCCAGAGATTAGTTTTGTGATTTTAACTATCGGCGCTATCTGGTGGTTGATCGCTTGTTTCCTTGTGGTGCAATATCCGAAAAAAGTAGCGCTTTGGCAGGCTAAGCCCGTGCGTGCTGTATTAGGCTTTCTGGTTTTGATTCCGATGTGGGTTGGTTTTATGACCCTGAAAAGCCAAGAGCATAGTGCTTTGATTATCGTCTATGTGATGTTGCTTATTTGGGGTGCAGATACTGGTGCCTATTTTGCCGGTAAGACTTGGGGTAAGGCTAAGCTTGCACCGAATGTCAGTCCGGGCAAATCTTGGGCTGGATTCTGGGGTGGATTGGCAACCACGGGTTTAATTGCTGTGATTTTCTCACTGTGTATTAACCAATGGTTAGGCGCGATAAGTATTGACGATTTTGTATTATTGGCCATCATCACTTTTGTCACTGCGATTATCTCTGTGATGGGCGACTTGGTTGAAAGTATGATGAAGCGCCATCGTGGAATTAAAGACAGCTCTCAGTTATTGCCAGGACACGGTGGTGTCTTAGATCGCATTGATAGCATGGCTGCTGCCGTTCCTGTGTTTGCATTTTTAATAGTATTTTTAGGTTGGCAGTTAGCATGAGCCAACTAGTACGAGTCAATTAGTATGAGCCAGTGGATTACCGTTCTGGGAGCAACAGGCTCTATCGGTAGCAGTACCCTTGATGTGATTCGTCGCCACCCGACTCGTTACCGCACGTATGCGTTAACGGGTTTTTCGCGTATTAAAGAACTGGTTGCTGCGGCGATTGAGTTTTCCCCGAAGTACATTGTCGTTCCTTCAGAAGAATCAGCTTTAACGGCTCAGCAGCTCTTAACCGAAGCGAATAGCGCTTGTTGTGTTTTGCACGGCGCCAAAGCATTGGAGCAAGTTGCGTCAGCCGCGGATGTCGATATGGTTATGGCGTCAATTGTCGGAGCTGCTGGCTTATTACCAACCCTGGCCGCAGCAAATGCAGGCAAGCGCGTTTTATTGGCGAATAAAGAAGCCCTTGTCATGGCTGGCCCGCTATTTATGCAGGCTATTCGTGATAATAATGCCGAGCTTCTACCGATAGATAGCGAACATAATGCTATTTTCCAAAGCCTGCCAGCTGACTATCGTGGTGATTTTTCCAGTCACGGCATAGAGAAAATATTATTAACTGCCTCAGGCGGTCCTTTCCGTAATAAAACCAAAGCCGAGTTAACAACAGTTACTCCAGCGCAGGCAGTTGCACACCCGAATTGGTCAATGGGCGCTAAAATTTCTGTCGATTCCGCGACCTTAATGAATAAAGGTTTGGAATTAATTGAAGCCTGTTTTTTATTCAACTGCCAGGCAGATCAAATTCAGGTAGTCGTTCATCCGCAGAGTGTTATTCATTCTATGGTGCAATATAACGATGGCTCTGTTATTGCTGAGTTAGGTCAACCAGATATGCGTACGCCTATTGCCTACGGTATGGCGTGGCCGGAACGTATTGATGCCGGGGTTAAACATCTCGATTTATTCGATATTGCACGCTTGGATTTTGTCGAGCCAGATCATGATACTTTTCCTTGTTTAAATCTGGCTAAAGTTGCTTTCGAACGCGGTGGTATTCACCCTGCGGTATTGAACGCTGCCAACGAAATTGCTGTTGCTGCTTTTTTAGCGGAACAAATTAGCTTTTTAGCAATCCCAGAATTAATACAGCAGGTAATGCACTTGTGCCCGAATAAAGAAGTAGAATGTTTAGATGACGTTTTAGCTGCTGATTCCTGGGCGCGTGAACAAGCAAATAGTCTATTGGCTGAATTTAACAATAATAATCAATCAGTAGGTCAGCTATGAGTACTTTATTGTCCTTTATTTTAGCCATTAGTATTCTCGTGGTGATTCATGAATTTGGCCATTTTTGGGTTGCCCGTCGTTGTGGTGTTAAAGTTCTGCGTTTCTCTGTCGGTTTTGGTAAGCCACTTTGGTCGTATACCGATAAGCTGGGCACTGAATATTCAATCGCTCCAATTCCATTGGGTGGCTATGTAAAAATGCTGGATGAGCGCGAAGGTGAAGTGAAGCCTGAAGAGTTGCATCAAGCGTTTAATCAAAAAACTGTCTGGCAGCGAATTGCGATTGCTAGTGCAGGGCCTATTGCCAATTTCATTTTTGCTATCTTGGCTTATTGGTCACTGTTTATGATGGGCATCTCTGGCTATGTACCTGTTATTGGTGATGTTGCTGAAGATAGCCCAGCCTATGAGCAAGGCTTGCAGACTGGAGATCGCATTCAGTCAATTGCGGGTACTGAGGTTAATAGTTTTCAAGAGGTATCTTGGCAGCTAATTTCGTATATTGGTGAAACAGTCGACATAGAATTAACAGTTGTTGATTCTAATAATCAGTCGCGTAATGTTACTATCCCTGTGCAGCAGTGGCTAACTCAGCAAGAAGCGCCCAATCCGATGAAAGCCTTGGGGATTCAGCCTCGACGTTTGCATTTAGAACCGATCATTGGAGAAGTAGTTGCTGGCGGAGCAGCGGCTAATGCAGGGTTATTGCAAGGGGATGTGATTTTATCTGTAAATGCTGATCCAGTGGCAGATTGGAATCAGTGGGTTGAGTTAGTTCGTGAAAGACCTTTGCAATCAATTATATTATTTATTGAGCGTGATGGTCAGCAGTTAGAGTTAGAGCTAATACCTGCAGAAAAAGAAATAGAGGCAGGTAAAGTAATCGGTTTTGTTGGTGTTGGTTTGCATCAGGATGCCATTCCTGAAGTGCCACCAGAGTGGTTAACCGAAGTTAAGCTTGGCCCGCTGGATGCAATGGTTCAAGGTGTAGCGAAGACACAGCAACTTATCGTATTTACTCTAGATTCTCTATGGAAGATGATTTTAGGTGAAGTTTCCGTTAAGAACTTGAGCGGACCGATTACCATTGCTAAAGTAGCGGACTCTTCAGTGAGTCATGGTATTCAAGCGTTCATTGGCTTTTTAGCGTTATTGAGTGTATCGCTGGGAGTATTAAATTTATTACCAATACCGGTATTGGATGGTGGACATATTTTATTTTATGCCA
>Ga0105349_10000813_pt1 | contig 12731 bp, 12 predicted proteins | sample EN1Hudseemescosm_FD_83661 | JGI IMG/M metagenome (GOLD analysis project Ga0105349, IMG submission 83661) | Methane-oxidizing microbial communities from mesocosms in the Hudson Canyon - EN1B Hudson Canyon | ecosystem: Environmental > Aquatic > Marine > Cold seeps | place: Hudson Canyon...
ATCTCTTATGGTAATGGCTCAGTGATGACCAAAGATATTAAAGCCATGCTTGGCTTAGTGCATCATGACGATATCCTTACCTTGGCCACTCACTTATTTAATCAAGACGCCGAAGCAATTATTAATTTTGTTAAAGATTTGTCTCACAAAGGCGAAGACCTTACCCATGCACTTAAAGACCTTACCAGTCTTTTTCATCAAATATCGATTGCTCAAATTATTGACAACACTCAAATCTCTGATGAAATTAAAGCTCTATCTGCTCAAATTTCTAATCAAGATTTACAGTTGTTCTATCACATGGCAATTAACGGCTCTAAAGACATGCCACTTGCACCGAGTGAGCAAATTGGCTTTGAAATGACACTACTCAGAATGTTGGCGTTTCATTCTGATATTAAAGTTACTGAAAAAAAAACACCTAAATTAACCAAAAAACCTAAAATCAAGGCAATACCTAAAACAAAAATACCGGCAGAATCTAAACCAAAATCGATTAAAAAAACCAAACCAAATACGCTAGAATCAACGCTTAATATTAACTCACAACAACAGTGGGAAGACATCACCAAGTCACTCAAATTTAGTACAGCATCTCGCATACTACTAAAAAACACCTTATTTGATAATGCGGACAACCAAACCCTAACGCTTAATTTAGATGAACAATTTTCTAGCTTACTAACAGACAATATTCAACGCACAATCCAAACCATATTGCAAGAAAATTTTGTTGGTCTCACACTTAAAATTAACTTAAACAAGCTTACAACACAAACCCTAGCACAAAAAGAAACACAAGCTAATAATGAAAAAATAGCCACCATGCAAAAAACCTTTATGGAAGATGAAGGCGTGCAAAAATTACAAGAAACCTTTAACGCAAAGGTTGATATCAACAGTATTAAGGAGATAGAAAATGTTTAAAGGTGGAATGGCTAGCATGATGCAAAAAGCCCAAAAAATGCAAGAAGACATGCAAAAAGCTCAAGCAGAAATCAAAAACCTAACAGCGACTGGAAAAGCCGCTGGTGGCGCAGTACAAGTAACCATTAATGGTGAACACCAGGCTACTAACCTTAAAATTGACGAAGGTGTGATGGATGATAAGGATATGCTAGAAGATTTAATTCTTACTGCTATCAACGACGCCAACAAACAAATCGCCGATGCATCAGCTGCCAAAATGAAAAATGCCACCGGCGGTATGAAAATGCCTGACGGTATGAACCTACCCTTCTAATGATTGAAAAACTCAATAAAGCCTTTTGTGCGCTACCTGGTGTTGGTGGAAAAACTGCACAACGCTTTGTCTACCATCTGTTAGAACGTAATCGAGAGGGTGGTTTTGAGTTGGCCAAGGCTTTGGTTGACGCTATGGAACACGTCAAGCACTGCTCATCATGTCGTACACTAAGTGAAAAAACCATTTGTAATATCTGTGCCAACGATCACCGTAATAGTGCTCAACTGTGTATTGTTGAAACCCCGACTGATATTCATGCGATTGAACAAAGTGGTGTTTACCAAGGAAAATACTTTGTCTTAAGTGGTTATCTTTCTCCTATTGATGGCATCGGTGCTACTGAGCTTGGTTTGGACGAACTAGAGCAAAAACTGCATGATCAGAAGGTTGAAGAAGTTATTTTAGCCACCAATGCTACGGTAGAGGGTGAAGTAACTGCCCATTACATTAGTAATATGACAAAACAGTTTGATATTCAAATCACTCGTATTGCTCATGGTATTCCAATTGGTGGTGAGCTTGAATATGCTGATATGAACACCATTGCCCACGCCCTATCAGGTCGTAAAAATTACACTTAACCTATTTTTATTCTCTCTTGAGATATGAATAACTATCCCTGCGACAAACGCCTTAATAATAGAAATCTAGCGCTGTGTAATAAGCTACTTGAATGTTTTGGAAAGTAACTCTATCTCATAGCCATCAGGGTCTTTTAAAAAACCGACGATGGTTGTGCCAGCACTCATTGGCCCTGCCTCACGTATCACCTCAGCACCTTTTTCTTTTGCCATCTCAACAGCTTTATACACATCTTCTACATTAATAGCAATATGACCAAAACCTGTACCTACCTCGTAACTATCCTTACCCCAGTTATAGGTTAACTCTAATGCTGGGTTTTCTGATTCTGGGCCATAGCCTAAAAATGCCAAAGTAAATTCACCTTTAGGGTATTCCTTCTGACGCAACAAGCTCATCCCTAAAACTTCCACGTAAAACGCAATAGATTTATCCAAATCCCCTACTCTTAACATTGTGTGCAAAATTCTCATGGTAACTCGTTATAATCTAAATACTCATTATTATAAACACCAAACGAATGACAAATACGCTCAGCCATTGGGATACTATTTACCAAAGTAAAGATCATGCTAAAGTCAGCTGGCATCAAGATCACTCCACCCTCTCGTTTGATTGGATCTTAAAATATACCCAGAAAACAGACTCTATTATTGATGTTGGTTCTGGGGTGTCAATACTGGCTGATAATTTACTTGATGAGGGTTATGTCCATTTATCGTTATTAGAGTTATCTCCTGCCGCCATTCAAACCACTAAAGATCGTTTGAAGGCCTATGCTGAAAAAGTTAATTTTTATAATGAAAATATCTTGGATTTTCAATCTAACACTCAATTCTACTTATGGCATGATCGTGCGGTTTTTCATTTCCTAACCAATAAAAAAGATCGACAAACTTACATTAACAAGCTCAATCAATACCTTAACCCTCAAGGTTATTTTTTACTAGCTACTTTTGCCCCAACAGGGCCTAGACAGTGTTCAGAACTAGATATTGTGCAATACGATAAGGATAAAATAATCCAATTACTAGGTGATAACTTTACACTGATTAAAACTATGCCTGAAACCCACCTACACCCTAATGGCAGTACACAAGATTTCAATTACTTCTTGTTACAAAAACAGTAGTCTTTCAATCGCTTTTATAATTAACGAATGAAGGCTAAAAATCAGTTGAAAATTTGGGTTGATGCTGATGCATGCCCTGTCGTTATAAAAGAGATACTTTTTAAAGCGGCTAATCGCACACAAACTGAAGTCACCTTAGTAGCTAACCACGCAATACATTTACCACCTTCTTGTTATTTAAATTTTATACAGGTCAGCGCTGGATTTGATGTGGCCGATAATGAAATTGTTAAACGAATAAATATAGGTGATTTAGTTATCACTAGCGACATACCACTTGCTGATGAAGTGATTACCAAGGGTGGGTTAGCTCTTAGTCCAAGAGGTGAGTTGTTTAGTAAAGACAACATAAAGTCAAAATTAAGTATGCGTGACTTTATGGATGTTATGCGCTCTAGCGGCGTACAAACAGGCGGTCCTTCACCCTTAAACCAAGCAGATAGGCAAACTTTTGCAAACCATTTAGATCGCTGGCTAAGCCAAAAATTAGATAAATAATCACACCAAAGAATCGACTTACTAAGACTTTATTGTAACGGCATCTGCACGTAATTCTTGTTGAATATTGTTTTCATCTACAAAGATCAAATATTCAGTACCTGCCTTGGTAAAGATGTCTTTAGGTTGAATGGTTTGCGTATTTCTATCAATACTCACTTGTATTGATTGACCACGCATAATTGCTAGCTCATAGATGCTATACACTTCACAAGAGATTATTTGATAATCGCTCATGAGGATTTAATCAGTAAAAGTTTGTCTTCTCGAGTCATGGATTTAATCTCGTATTCTCGTTTAGAAGCCTCGCTTCTGTCTTTGGAATCTTCTTGATATACCAGCTCACATGGGCCATTCGCTCGGGTGTATTTAGCACCACCTGCTAACTCACCATTGTGCTGCTTAATACGTTTTTCTAAGTGATTGGTAATGCCGCAATACAAGCTATTATCATTACAACGTAATAGATAAACTATCCAAAGATTCTTATCAGTCATTTATATAAACATTAAATTGGGTTGTGGGCATTCTATCTTAAAAATGTTATAAACTAGGTGTATGTTGAATTTTTTAAAGCTTCTCCCTTTGTTTGTTATGCTTGGTGCTAATGCTGATGATATCGACAAAAGAATATTAATTGACGGAGAGGTTCTTTACACCGAAGAATGTCAGCGATGTCATGATAATAGCTTAGTGCCTATTACTGACAACACATCTATGGAGTCTTTAAATGATGTGAGAGAGCAAATTTCATTATGTGTTGGCGTATTAGAGATTCCTTGGCTTTCTGAAGATGAAGAAGATGTAGTGTTGTATTTAAACCACGATTTCTTTCACTTTAAAAGCACGCCAAAGCCTGGTAGTTAAAGCCTGGTATTTCTATACTTACTGGGTAATTTTATTGGTATAATTGCACAGTTTTATCCATCTTTATACATTAATGGAAAAAACCTACAACCCTGATCAAATTGAAGCGAAATATCGCTCACTTTGGGAAGATAAAAATCTATTTTCTTCCGATTCAAATTCCACTAGCGAAAACGCTTATTGCATCATGCTGCCGCCACCTAATGTGACGGGTAGTTTACATATGGGCCATGCTTTCCAACATACCATTATGGACGTACTAACGCGCTACCATCGTGGCAAAGGTGAGCAAACACTTTGGCAACCAGGTACAGACCATGCTGGTATTGCCACACAAATGGTGGTTGAGCGCCAACTTGCAGCACAAGATATTACACGCCACGATGTCGGTCGTGAACAATTTATTGATAAGATTTGGGATTGGAAAGAGCAGTCTGGTGGCACTATCACCAGTCAGATGCGTCGCCTTGGTACATCGGTTGATTGGGAAAGAGAACGCTTCACCATGGATGAAGGCCTATCAGATGCCGTACATAAAGTTTTTATTCAGCTTTATAACGAAGGCTTAATCTATCGTGGCAAACGATTAGTTAATTGGGATCCAGTCCTACACACAGCGGTTTCTGATCTTGAAGTAATCAACACAGAAGAGCAAGGCTCTCTGTGGCATATGCGCTACCCTATCACTGGCACTGATGAAGTAATGGTGGTTGCCACTACCCGACCTGAAACTATGTTGGGGGATAGTGCAGTTGCTGTACATCCAGATGATGAGCGTTATACACATCTTATTGGTAAAACCATTGATTTACCATTAACTGATCGAAAAATAACCATTATTACTGATGATTATGTCGATATGGAATTTGGTACTGGTTGTGTAAAAATCACACCTGCTCATGACTTTAATGACTATGAAATGGGCCAACGTCATGATTTAGCCATTATCAACATCTTAACGGATGACGCCAAAATTAACGACGCGGTTAAAAGTGCTTATGCTGGCATGGATCGATTTGATGCTCGCAAACAAATTGTTAAAGATTTAGACGAACAAGACTTACTAGAAAAAATTGAGCCACACACTTTGATGGTGCCTCGTGGTGATAGAACTAATACTGTGATTGAACCTTACATGACTGACCAATGGTTTGTTAAGGTTGCACCACTAGCTGAGCCTGCAATTGATGCGGTAAAGAATGGTGATATTCGTTTTATTCCAGAAAACTGGAATAAAACTTATTTCAACTGGATGGATAACATTCAAGACTGGTGTATTTCTCGTCAAATCTGGTGGGGTCATCGTATTCCTGCTTGGTATGACAATGAGGGTAATATTTATGTAGCAGATTCATTAGAAGAAGCACAAGCACAAGCTGGAGAAGGTGTAAACCTTAAACAGGATAATGATGTATTAGATACATGGTTTTCCTCTGCTTTGTGGCCGTTTTCAACGCTAGGTTGGCCAGAACAAACCCCGCAATTATCACGCTTTTACCCAACTAATGTTTTAGTTACAGGGTTTGATATTATCTTCTTCTGGGTAGCCCGTATGATTATGTTTGGGCTAAAATTCGCCGGCGACGTACCATTTAAAGATATTTATATTACTGGTCTCATTAAAGATGGACAAGGCCAAAAAATGTCTAAATCTAAAGGCAATGTCCTAGATCCAATCGATTTAATTGATGGCATTAGCTTAGATGATTTATTGGTTAAAAGAACCCAAGGCATGATGCAGCCAGAAATGGCGAAAAAAATCAAAAAGCAAACTCAAGGTGAATTCCCAAACGGCATTCCTTCATTTGGTACTGATGCACTTAGATTCACCTTTGCAGCATTGGCTTCGTTTGGTCGTGATATCAAGTTTGATCTTAAGCGTGTCGAGGGTTATCGTAATTTTTGTAATAAATTATGGAATGCCTCTCGCTTTGTATTAATGAAACTTGAAGGTGATAATATTGATACTAAGGCAAATTTATCTACTTCAGACGAATGGATTCTGTCACGATTACAAGCCACCAAGGTGAATGTTGAAAAACACCTAAAAGACTACCGTCTTGACTTAATGAGCCACGAATTATATGAATTTGTATGGCATGATTATTGCGATTGGTATTTAGAACTATCCAAGCCATTATTAGCAGATGACGCAACTAAAGCCGGCACACAAGCAACATTACTGAAAGTATTAAACGAGATTTTGACCTTGTTACACCCAATCGTTCCGTTTATCACTGAAGAGATTTACGAACAGTGCTGTGCGCTCACAGGTAAAGACAGCAAAAGCTTAATGATCCAAGCTTACCCTCAAGTTGAAAATGATTTAATTTCTACTCAGGCTGAAGAAGAAGTGCAGTGGTTACAGGCCTTTATTTTGGGTACTCGTCAAATCCGCGGTGAAATGAATATTCCACCTTCAAAACCTTTACCTTGTTTTGTACAAAATATCGGTGACAGTGACCAGCGTTATTTAGATGCTCACTCACAGGTGTTAAGTAGTTTGGCTAAGCTAGAAAGCATTGAGCAGCTTGGTGCTAATGATGAAGCACCAGAATCAGCCACAGCGTTGGTTGGCGAAATGAAAGTGCTAATTCCATTAGCTGGGCTAATTGACAAAGACCAAGAAGCGGCTCGACTTAACAAAGAAATTGAAAAATTAAATAAACAAAGAGTCCAATTTGCAGGTAAGCTTAATAACGAAAAGTTTGTTAGTGGCGCACCTGAGGCTGTGGTTAATAAAGAAAAAGAGAAGTTAGCCTCGGTTGAAAATGCCATTACTGATTTATCTACACAATTGGAGAAAATAGCCAACTTATGAGATTAACAAAGTCTTTATTTGTGTCACTATTATTAACGTATTCATTGGCGAATGCGCAGTCGTATGTGTATGTTACAGATACGGTTGATATTCCAATACGGTCAGCTAATAAAATCCAAAGCAACCCAAGCAATCTACTTAGAATGTTGCCTTCTGGCACCAAACTGCAATTATTGTCAACTGACAACGGTTGGACTCAAGTGAAATTTGAACAAACCACAGGCTGGATGATTTCTCGTTATTTAACCAGTGTTTTACCTGCTAAAACACAATTAGAAAAACTCAGACAAACTTACAATGCTAATAAATTATTGATTTCTCAACAAAAATCTAAAAATAAAGCCTTAGAAGAAGAGGCTGAACTACTAAAAGAAAGTAATGCCAAATTGGCAATAGAAACCAGTAAATCACAAGCTGAAAAAGAGTATGTAGAAGAGATTTACAAAGATGCTCGTAAACTTAAAGACACCAATCAAGATCTAGAATCACAAATACTCAGACTCAAGGCAGAAATTCAATTACTACAAAACAACAGCGCTTCTGACCAAGACTCCGGTGCTAGAAACTGGTTTATCGTTGGTGCGCTTGTATTATTTTTTGGCTTTATCATGGGCTTTGTTTTTCCAAAACGTACGAATCAAAGGAGGTATTAAATGAACTTACTAAAAACTGCACTAACATTTGATGATGTGTTATTGGTGCCGGCACACTCAACTACCATGCCAAAGGAAGTTAGCTTAAAAACGCAACTGACTAAAAATATCACGCTCAATACACCGATCTTATCAGCCGCTATGGACACAGTTACTGAAGCCAGATTAGCCATTACTATTGCTCAAGAAGGTGGTATTGGTATTATTCACAAGAATATGTCGATTGAACAACAAGCCAACGAAGTGCGTGATGTTAAGCGTTTTGAATCAGGCATTATTAAAGACCCAATTAGCATTTCACCTAAAGCTACTATTAAAGATATTTTTGAGATGCAGCAACGCCACAATATATCTGCTCTACCAGTAGTTGATGGCAATACCATTGTTGGTCTGGTCACTGGCCGTGATGTTCGATTTGAGACTCGACTAGATGAAGCGGTTGAAAATGTCATGACGCCACAAGACAAACTCATTACTGTGACTGAAGGCACTAATATGGCTAAAGTCCGCGCCTTATTACAACAACACCGTATTGAGCGCGTTATCATCACCAATGATCAATTTGATTTACTGGGTATGATCACTGTTCGTGATATTCAAAAATCTACCGATTTCCCAAACGCTTGTAAAGATAATGCCGAACAGCTACGTGTAGGTGCGGCAGTTGGTGTAGGTACGGGCACAGGTGAACGTATTGATGCACTGGTTGAAGCAGGCGTAGATGTGGTTGTTATCGACACAGCACATGGTCATTCACAAGGTGTACTAGATCGCGTTAAAAAAACAAAGGCAAAACATCCAAACTTAAATATTATTGCTGGCAATATTGCTACAGGTGCTGCCGCACTTGACTTGGTGAAGGCAGGTGCAGACTGTGTTAAGGTTGGTATTGGTCCAGGTAGCATTTGTACCACACGTATTGTTGCTGGTGTTGGTGTGCCACAAATTACCGCAATCTCAGATGTAGCTGAAGCACTAAAAGGCACCGGCATTCCACTGATTGCTGATGGTGGTATCCGTTATTCAGGTGATATCGCCAAGGCTTTTGCTGCAGGCGCTTACTGCGTAATGCTTGGCTCAATGCTAGCAGGTACTGAAGAATCACCAGGCGAGGTAGAGCTTTACCAAGGTCGTTCATATAAATCGTATCGTGGTATGGGATCTATTGGTGCTATGAACCAAGCACACGGATCATCTGATCGTTATTTCCAGTCAGAATCTAAAGCAGACAAACTAGTACCTGAGGGTATTGAAGGTCGCGTACCGTTCAAAGGATCTATGCGCCCTATTATTCACCAAATGGTAGGTGGTGTTAGGTCATCGATGGGTTATACAGGTTGTGAAACCCTAGATAAGATGCGCGCTAATGCCGCCTTTGTACAAGTCACCTCAGCAGGCATGGTGGAATCTCATGTACACGATGTTTCTATTACCAAAGAAGCGCCAAACTACCACCAATAACAGTTAATTTTCCCTATATCTTCGTTATCAACAAACTTAAGTTAGTCATTTGTAATCATAACATTCAGTACAGTATGAATCAAAGTATAGCAACCAAATGTCACATAAAGAAGCGCCTGGCTCGCTAGGTGAAGGCGCTGGAAGGATTGTTTTGTTTTTTTTGTTTTTTTGCAATTGCTGGGCATTTATGATTAACAATAAAACATTTTGATACATTTTGGCGAAATATCGGAGCAAGAATTTCTGTCTGACTATTGGCAGAAAAAACCCTTGCTTATCAAACAAGCACTACCTAACTTTGTCTCACCCATTGCACCTGACGAGTTGGCTGGTTTATCTCTAGAAGAAGAATTTGAATCACGACTGGTACAAGGTAATACAACTACCCAACAATGGTCATTAGCTAATGGACCATTCAGTGAAGCGTCTTTTATTCAATTACCTGAAAAAGACTGGACACTATTAGTACAGGGAGTAGATCGATTTGTTGATGGAGTGCATGATCTGATCAAGCAATTTGATTTTATCCCTCGTTGGCGCTTTGATGACGTGATGATTTCATACGCAGCCAAAGGCGGTAGTGTTGGGCCACATTTTGATTATTATGATGTTTTCTTGCTGCAAGGCAGTGGTAGACGTCGCTGGCATATTAGTAGCAATCATTGCGAGCTAGACAATTATCTGAATGATGTTCCGCTAAGAATTATGAATACCTTTGAGACAGAACAGGTGTGGGATGTAGAACCAGGGGATGTTTTATATGTGCCGCCGAAAGTGGCGCATCATGGTGTTAGCTTGGATAATGAATGCACAACACTATCGTTTGGTTATCGTGCTTATTCAGCCAAAGAGTTATTCGAATCAATTGATCAACAGTTTGAAGATGAAAGTCGATACTATCAAGATCCTGTTTGGGACAGTCAAAAAACACCGGCACTAATACCCAACTCAGCTATTACTCAAGCACAAAAAATACTCGATATCGGTGCTGAAGCATTTGCCTGTTTTGTTACCCAACTAGATACGTTAGATATCCAAATATTACAACACTTTGAGCCTGGTGTATTTAATCATCAAGCACACTACCAATTACACCCAAGTTGTAATATTTCTTATCTCTTAGATGGTGAAATACTCAGAGTATTTATTAATGGTGAGCCATTTGATTCAAGAGCCTTTGATAAACAGACTGTGATCCAATTTTGCAATCAACGTAGTATTGATGCACTCCAACATTTAGAACTTGCAACCCACCTATTTAAGAAAAATTTAGTCGTCATAATTGATTGATTTTAGGGATAATAGTTCTCGTTTTATGGATTAAATTTCTACCTTAAGTTTTATCTAAAACATATCAACTGGTGTGTTTCAAATAAAGCTTATCCAATTCAAACCATAGAACGCCTTTTAATTACTTTACGGAGGTTTTCATGGAAATGAATATCGTTAAAAAAAGCTTTGCCATGGGCAAACACACAATCACTTTAGAAACTGGACGTATTGCTAGACAAGCACACGGTGCGGTACTAGCAAGCATGGACGACACACAGGTGCTGGCTACTGTCGTTGCCTCTAAAAAAGCACAACCTGGTCAAGACTTCTTCCCACTATCTGTAGACTATGTTGAAAAAACATATGCTGCCGGCAAGATTCCAGGTGGTTTTTTAAAGCGTGAAGCAAGACCAACTGAGAAAGAAACATTAACCTGTCGTTTAATTGACCGCCCTATTCGCCCATTATTCCCTGCCGGTTTCGTAAATGAAGTTCAAGTGATTATTACTGTTATCTCTGCCAACTCTGAAGTAGATCCAGATATGATTGCAATGCTAGGTGTATCAGCAGCACTTTCAATTTCAGGTGTTCCATTTAATGGCCCAATTGGCGGTGCACGTGTGGGTTATAAAGATGGAGAATACATTCTTAACCCAACTTACTCTGAATTAGCTGAATCAGATTTAGATATGGTGGTTGCTGGTACAGACGAAGCCGTATTAATGGTTGAGTCAGAAGCATCTGAATTATCTGAAGAGATAATGCTAGGTGCGGTAATGCATGCACATGAGCAATTCCAAGTAGCAATTACTAACATTACTGAGTTTGCCGCTGAAGTCGGCACTGAGCAGTGGGACTGGGAAGCGCCAGCAATAAATGAAGCGTTATTAGGCGATATTCAGTCACAATTCGGCGCACAAATTAATGACGCCTACCAAATCAAAGAAAAAATGGATCGTTACGCTAAAGTAAGCGAAATTAAAACTGCGGTAATTGAAGCGTTGGCCAGCGATGACGAAGATGGTAACTCAGCTGATGAAGTATCTAAATACTTTAAGAAAGTTGAGAAATCAACCGTACGTGAGCGTATCTTAAGCAACGAACCACGTATTGATGGTCGTGACAATGAAACCGTACGTGATTTAAAAATTGAAACTGGTGTATTAGAAAATACTCACGGTTCAGCTTTATTTACTCGTGGTGAAACACAAGCATTAGTAGTAACAACGTTAGGCTCTAAGCGTGAAGCACAGCTTATTGAAAAACTAGAGGCTTCTGAGCGTCAGAACGACTACTTTTTATTGCATTACAACTTCCCTCCATACTCTGTGGGTGAAACGGGCCGCATGGGTGGTACAGGTCGTCGTGAAATCGGCCATGGTCGTCTAGCGCGTCGCGGTATTGCTGCTTGTCTTCCAACAATTGAAGAATTCCCATACACAGTTCGTGTGGTTTCTGAAATTACAGAATCTAATGGCTCTTCATCAATGGCAAGTGTATGTGGCTCATCATTATCATTGATGGATGCTGGTGTGCCTGTCAAAGCGCCAATCGCAGGTATTGCGATGGGCTTAGTTAAAGAAGGTGACAGATTTACCGTATTAACTGATATCTTAGGCGATGAAGATCACTTAGGCGATATGGACTTTAAAGTAGCTGGTACTTCTCGTGGTGTTAATGCTTTACAAATGGATATCAAAATCCAAGGTATTACCAAAGAGATTATGGATATTGCATTGAAGCAAGCAAAAGAAGCAAGACTTAATATCTTAGGTCAAATGAACCAAGTGATTTGTGAGCCAAATACTTCAAGCAAAAACGCGCCTAAAACAGCAGTTGTCAAAATTAATACTGATAAGATTCGTGATCTAATCGGTAAAGGTGGTGAAACCATTAAAGGTATTATTTCAACTTCTGGCGCTAATGTTGATGTTGACGACGATGGCAACGTAAACATTTTTGCTAATGATCAAAAAGCCTTTGATACTGCGGTACAGATGGTGAAAGACGTTACGGCTGTACCTGAAGTAAATAAAGTTTACACAGGTAAGGTTGTTAAGATTGTTGAGTTTGGTGCATTTGTAAACATCATGCCTAACCAAGACGGCTTACTACACATTTCTGAAATCGCTCATGAGCGTGTCGAAAAAGTAGAAGATCACTTAAAAGAAGGTGATGAAATCGACGTTAAGGTACTGG
>Ga0105349_10000816_pt1 | contig 12717 bp, 13 predicted proteins | sample EN1Hudseemescosm_FD_83661 | JGI IMG/M metagenome (GOLD analysis project Ga0105349, IMG submission 83661) | Methane-oxidizing microbial communities from mesocosms in the Hudson Canyon - EN1B Hudson Canyon | ecosystem: Environmental > Aquatic > Marine > Cold seeps | place: Hudson Canyon...
CGTGCGGCACTAAAGTGAATTACAGTTACGCATCAAACCTTGATGACTTTATAAAATTGTATGCACAGCATATTGACCTTTGGTGTCACGGCCATATTCACGCCCCTGTTGATTATGAAATGTCTGGAGTACGTATTGTGAGTAACCCAAGAGGTTATTCGCAAGAGGAAAATGGTCAATTTATTCCTAACTTAGTCATTAATATATAAGAATAAATACATGACGATGTAAGTCTTATTTTCAAGGAGGATAGTTTTGTTACCTATACAAATGCCGCGCTTTTTAGATATTGAAGCAAGCTCATTAAGTAATGCTAGCTATCCCATAGAAATAGCATGGTCCGATGAGAAAGGAAATATAGAAAGTCACTTAATCAATCCTTACGCGATTGAAGAGTGGACCGACTGGGATTTTTACGCAGAACATAAAATACATGGTTTGAGTCGATTGCTGTGCCGTGAACTAGGAATTCATCCAGAAAAAATGTGTGACTTGATAAGCCAGTCAATTAAGGCGGGAGAGCTTATTTATGCTGATGGCGGTGAATTCGATGAAAATTGGATTGATGTACTCTATGGAGCAGGATCAACGCTAGGTTATGCTCAATTTATTGTGACTCACTCCGATATTGTTATGTTGCCATTACTTGAGCAAGTTGAGTCTGATGAAGATAAACTCCTAAAGCTTTATGAAACATTAAAAATTAAGGCGAGAAAAATTGTAAAAGCGCAACATCGTGCAAGAGTTGATGTGCAATATTTAATTGAGCTATGGAAGCTTTGTTTTAATTTAAGCAGGTCGGGCGTTTAGAGCTTAAATGAAGCTTTATAGTAAAAGAAAGCGGTTGCAGACTCATGGAAACTAAAGTGAGCAAACATGAAAATACTCAAGATCGAAAGCCAGTCTTTTCACGAAATAAATTATAAGTCCTCTGGCCCTAGTGGAAAAATTCGTAATAGTTCCCTCCCTTTTTTTAGAGCAACGGTTGATAAATTACCCGAAGGAATACCATCAATTGTTGTTGCCTCAGACCTCCAGGGTCGTGAGATAAAATGTACTAATCGATTGCTGGGTGAAGTGGTTGCAGAAGAGTTAACTTTATTATATGAGCTTGAGCAAATACCCTACGTTAATCTCGTCATACTTGCAGGCGACTTATATGACTATCCTGATTGTAGAAAGTTAGGCGGCACGGGAGATGTCACCAGCGTTTGGAATGCTTTTGCACACCGGTTTGACAAGGTTATTGGTGTACACGGTAATCACGACATAGTAATAGAAGAATTGTTAAACAAAAATGTTAATATTCTAGATTGTACTTCTGACACCTTTCTGGACCTAAAAGTTGGTGGTATATCCGGCATTATTGGGCGAATAGACAGAAACCAGCGTAAGAGTGAAGAGCATTTCAGGAATGAGCTGATAAAACTAATCGCACTGAAAAATGATATCACCATATTACACCAAGGACCTGATGATCTAGAGAACAGTCAGAAAGGAGAACCAATGATTAGGGAGTGTCTTGAAAATAAGGGTGCTGGGTTAGTCGTTTTTGGGCATTGTTACTGGAATAATCCATTAATAAATATAGGAAGTAACCAAGTATTAAATGTTAATAACAAATTATTTTTACTCGAAGAAAAAAATAGCACTAACAAATAGTAAGATTGTTTGGCTCTCCCGTATTTCGCGGAGTAAGTACTACAGGTAGTATTACTGTTTTGCTTGCCCTCATCGGTTTTGCTAAGATTAAACTTTTGATACAGGAGCACGGTGATGACGCAGCCACTACTTCAAATACCATTGGATATTCCTGATGTTCAGGTTGAAGCTATTGAGACCACGCCAAAAGGTGAGTTTATCATTAAAGTCAGCAGTACACTTGCCAGCGCAACCTGTCATCAATGCGGCAAAAGGATTGATAAATTTTATAGCTTTGTTCGGCATAAGAGTATTGCTACTACGCAGATTTATTAGCAGGCGAGACAGGTAGGTTGAGAAAATTAGTGGCGGGTATTTAAAATAAATTGAGATTCGAATTTTATCTAATATCTAAACTACACAGAAACTCTTTACATGAGGAATGATCAATATTAGTATTATTAAATTTAATTTCTATTGTTCTTGATTTTTTTTTATGAACAAAAAGAATTAGTCGATAAACGAGTTGAAAAAATGAATGCAAATCAACCATTTCCTTACTGGAATCATTCAACTCTTCAACATAGTCATAATCATTAAGCTTAATTTTCCCATCAGAATTAATAAGGAAGTTTCCAATAATATCCAAATGAACAAGGTTATTCTCATGAAGCTTATCAATAACCTCTGCCATATCATTTATAACAGAAATTAATAACGATTTAGATATATCTGAATCTGAATTAATCCACTCTCTTAAAGATATAGATTCAAAAAATTCATATCTAACATACTCATTTTTTTTGTTGGAATTTATTTCTAAAATAGAAACCAGAAATTCAGACCGTATGTTTTTTAATAACTTATATTTATGCTCTGAAAAAAAATGACGGTATTCTTGTTTAAAAACTTTTATAATTGATATTTTATAGCCATCATTGATTTTATAAAATTTTGCAAAATCTGTTTGGAAGTCACATTGAACATCAGTGAAATTAAATTCACCTCCTATATCTTCTGTAATCATTTAAGTATTTTCTCATCATTAATTTCATTTAAGTAATAATTTAATTCTTTATTATATTTGCTCCCCAAACAAACAGGGCACTTTTTTATTTTAATATATTTCATAAATGATTGACTCAACTCATTTGAAAAATATTTAGAATTGCTAACAAGGAAGTTTGTTATACCTGGCCACTGAATAAAATCTTCTTTTGCGGATTTTCGTCCTCCATTTTTTAAAAATTTATGGCCACTTAATCCATAATGGTATATAAATATATCTAAATCTGAAAAATCTTTAAATGGCTTATTAAAGTTAAATAGTTTTTGGCTATTAAAAGTAGAAAATATTAATGTTAATTTCCTTAACAACTTATCTTGCATAACTTTAGTAAATAATTCATGATAAAATTCAACATCTAAAACATTCTTACTATAATCTTTTATAAAAAAATCTGAAAACTTAACTTCTCCATCTCCTTTGCAAGTTTGACATTTATTATAATATAAATTGAAAGTTTTCTTAGTTACACTCCTAACACCAATAACTTTATTTTCAATAGACAATAGAGACGTTGTTAAATTTAATATATTTGAAGGAATTTTTATAATTACCCATCCATTACCAAATTCAAAAGCTTGCTCAAAATTATCTGCCTTTACAATAACTCCCCAACAATTTGTATTATCAACATATGATCTTGCTTTCTCTGTGCTAATACTTACACCATCAACTTCTACTTCGGTGATACCAAATTTATTTAAAAGAATAAATACATTCTTAATGTCATCATATGATACATATGATGACATTATAAACTTAAAACAAAAAGGGTTAAAAAATAAATCCATATTAGGATAATTATTTTTATAGTAATTATAAACTTCGCCCTTAGAATTAAAGTTAAGCACATTAAAATCAGGACTTAAAACTTTAAAATTTAAATAAAAATCATCTATCTTCTTAAAATATGAATTATCAATGGTATTATTTATCATAGCTGAAGGGTAAATTTTAGAAGAATGAGTTTTCCTATGGGAAAACTCATCGGAAAACTCATCGGAAAACTCATCGGAAAACTCATTTGTACGAAAAAAATCACTTGCTAATCCACAAAAATTAACAATACCACCAAGATCACCTGCCTTTGGCCCAAGTTTAATTATGTAATCAGAATTCTTGACCATAATGTCATTGTGCTCTATTATTAGAACAGTATTATTTACACTTAATATATTATCTATTATTTTTAATATATTAATAGAATCCTCTGTATTTAAACCTTGGCTAGGTTCATCTAAAATAAGTAAATTATGAGTATTTGAATTTAAAATTGAATTGCTATTTTCAAGAAAATATTTTGCCAATTTTATTCTTTGAGCTTCTCCACCACTAATACTTGGTATTTTAGTTCCAAAAGTTAGGTGCCCTAAACCTAATTCAATAAGAACTTCAATGGATCTTAAAATCTTTTTATTAGAAACAACTGTAGAGGCAACACCTTTTAATTCATTAATTGGAATATTATTAAGTTCATAAATATTTATACCGTCAAGCATAATTGACAAAATAAAGGGGTTTATTTTTTTTCCATCACATCCATAACAAATAATTTCATCCAACCTCCCATCACCATTACAGACCTCACAAGCTCCTAAGAAACTATTTGAAGTGAAATCACTTTTAGTCAAAGATAAATACTTAGCTCGATTAGTAAGAGTATAAATAACTCTTAACTCATCCGATACTCCAATATATGTAGAAATTGTTGATCTCTTATTTTTAGTAATTCCAAATTGGTTTAACATTATTATTTCATTAAATTGTTCCTTTTTATTTTTTGAAATATATGATGCTAAAGAAGATTTACCACTACCTGATACACCAACTAAACATATAAGTCTATTTAAAGGTAAATTAATATCCTGTTCAATAATATTATTATAGCTTATGTTTTTGAAACTTATGAAATCTGTATTATTTATATTACTTTTTTTTCTATATAAATTAAAATCACTAAAAAAGTCATTGGTATTTGTTTTTACAATATACCCGCCTTTAACTCCTGAACCAGGACCTATTTCAATAATATTATCAGAATTACTTATAATAAAAGGATTATGATCAATTAATAATAATGTGTTTTTTTCATTTATAATGTTTATAAAAACCTTCATAAGACTTTGTAAATCGTCCCTATGCAATCCCAAAGAAGGTTCATCTATGATTAATAAATATGAACTGGAATCTCTAGCTAGGATATCAACTAACTTCAAACGCTGTAATTCACCACCACTCAGGGTAGTCGTTTTTCTATCTAGTCTCAAATGACCTAAAGAGAGCTTCATTAATGATTTTATCGTTAAATCAATACTATCATTATTAAAAAATGTTAATGCATCTGATATTGTTAGTTTAAGAAGTTGAGATATACTTATATTTTTATATAATACAGATGTAGCTTTTCGATTGAAACCACTTCCATTGCACTCTTTACATTCCTCTTCTAAAATAAACTCTTGAACTTTTGGATGTTCAATATATTTAATTAACTTCTCACTAATAAAATCTAAAAACTGGACCTTCTCGTCATTAGGAAGTAGTTCAAAATTTACCTCATCTATATGATTATCTAAGGTAAATTTTTTAATATAACTATTTTGTAAATTTATATATTTATACGATTTACCATTGTGAGGTATATTTAAAAAATGGAAATCACTAACGGGAACATCTTTGTTTATTAATTTTTCTAAGTTTAATATTTTTAAAACACCTTTACCCACACAACAATGGCAACAACCAGATAAACTACTTAAGTTCTTACGTGTAAATAATGAAATAGATTTTGTTTGGTATTCTAAATTACAGTTACTACAAAATGTTTGAAATGAAAAATTAAAGATGCATGATGAAGAATCATACACTTCTATAGTATTTATGGGGAATTTATTCAGGTTTAGTACTGATAAATTGTCTTTATGAACAGAGCCAATATAAGCCCTTATAGTAAAATTTTTTAATTTATCTAACCTAGAAATAGATTTTAAATCAATATTTTTATTTTTCCCCTCAACTTTAAAATACTCTATGTTATAAATAAGTGAAAACTTTTCTATTTTTTCTATTTCTATTTTTTTATTTTTTGAAATTAATGAGTAAAAATCATAAATACCATCATCTAATAATTCAAAAAGTAGTGGCTCTATTTGTTTACTTAAAACAGTGTTATTAACTTTCTCACCACAGGAACAAAATATTTGACCTTTATCAACGAAAAGTTTTCGAAAATAATCATTTAACCCTGAGTAGGTCGCAACATTAGAATTATCAGTTCTAACGACACACTCTTGTTTAATAGAAATACAGTTTGGTAAATTGTGTATTTCTTTAAAACTAGGCCTAACTAATAGATCATATTCTGAAGCAACCCCATCCGTTATCTTTTGTAATCGAGAAGACTCTTTAGATATAATTTTATCAACTAAAGAAGATTTTCCTGAACCACTTTTCCCTGTAATACAGGTTATTTTATTTAGTGGTATTCGTATATCTATATTTTTTAAATTATTTTCAGTTGCTCCAAGGATAATTATATCTGTATCTTTATTAACCATAATCGATCTAGGCTCTAGTTGAGTTTTAAGGTCTTTATTAAAAGAGCGGAAAGTAATAATGAAAGCACTGCTTTCCCAAGTTTTCTATGTGTTATGAATGAACTAAAAAACTCAAGTATACGGTAGTTTATCTTGTAAAAGACCACGATGTGGGCTGAGACAAGTGTAATCCTCCAATTCTTTAAGTCGGTTGTGAATATTGTATTAATCTATAAAAACAAAGATTTAACGTGTAATATAAGATTAAATAATGGGGCGAATCGTTTATTGTTGAATATTTTCTAGAATTCAAACTCGCACCTAGCCCCGTTATATTGAATCATCCCTCTACTTAAGGCCTGACATCCCCCTATTTTAGGTGGCTGTTTTTAGGTTCAATTGTAAGGTTGCCCTAGCTAACCCAATAGTCCGTATTTTTTACCCCCCAGTTGTTCGATTCCTGAAAAAGCATGTTCTACTCGGACACGTATTTTAGAGATACGGTTATTTCTTCTTTTTTGGCAGTCTGACAGCGGTTTAGATTTTGCGCCTATGTTGAATGTGAACACGTAAACCTTCCTGTTTCAGCTTATCTTCTCTTGCTTGATCAATATAGCCTTTATCTGCATAAAGGTCTTTACTCGTATTCATTGGATCTAATACATCTTCAAGGTGTCGGGTGTCATGCTCGCTTGCTGTCGATACTTTTATTTTACGAATCAATTTGTATCGGTTATCTACATTCGCAGAAACTTTATAGCCATAGTAACTTTTTTTCATGTTTTTTAGCCCATGTGGCATCGCTATCTTTTTGGCGGCGTTTAGAGGGCTTCCACTCAACAGGCAGTGCTTTTGATTTAATTAAGGCTTTTTCTTTTTTATCAAGCTGTTGTTTTGGAGCAGGTACAAGACTGGCATCAACCATTTGTCCGCCTCGTGCGATGTAGCCTTGCTGGTCTAACTGTACCTGCACTGCATCAAACAAAGTCTCACTGGCATTGGCTGTGACTAATCGCTCACGGAATGTCCAAAATGTTGTTCGGTCAGGAATTTGGCTGCTTTAACGTAGCCCTGTAAATCGCTGAAAACTTAAACGGTCTAATAATTGAAACTCAAGTTGTTCATCACTCAAATTATAAAGCTGCTGGATTATCAGGATCCTTACCATAAGCTCCGTAGGGAATGGCGGTCGTCCACCTCGAAGTCTACTAGGACGCGGGGCAGCAATATCAATTTTTTCCGCTAACGCCTGGAAGTTAACATGCTCTTCTAATTTTTGGAGAATATCACCTAGTTTATCCAATTTAGTTTCGCGCTCTTCAGCTGCAAACAAACTTGTTTTTATCATTTTAGGGCGCTCAATTAGGAGAATTAGCAGTGCTTTATTTTATCATTTTTCAGGTTAGGTTTTTCGAGGTTCCCCTTAGACTGATAAGGCTTTATGATGTCCTACTAAAATCGTTTTTCATATGATTTACATTGATTATGCTGCTTTTATCAATCTCCGTTTGATAATTTTATCGCTGTTACAATATGGAAAATTACACCTAATTATCAGCATAGCTATCTAACAGCGTCATAGCAGTGTTCTTTTCTGACTCCATTTAGTCATTTAAAAGAAGCACTTAAAATATAAATAGAGCCCCCTATCTATTTATATTTTGGTTTTAACATTACGAATAAAATTTTATGGTCTTCACATGAGTAGAGAAAATCTACAATGTTATTAAATTCTCCCCTGCCATTTGGAACATATTTTATAGGAACATGAATAGGTAATTTTTTTACCGTAACTCGAAATCCAATATTAAAAAAAGTATCAGCTATCTCTTCCAAAGAATAATCAAAAGCAAAATATTTTTCACTATTTCTTATATTATTTCTTCGTTTTTCCCACGTTGGATTTTGAACATGACAACCAATAGTAAAGATATAATACCCACCATCATTCAATACATTAAAAATTTCTTTAGCGTGCTCATTAATTGACTCTTGCGTATAAATAACTTCCTGAGAAAATACTATATCTATATTTCTTATTAATTTCATTTCATCATAATGATAGTAATTAATATTTGGAAATTGGTTATTTTTTTTGCATAACTCAACTAATCTAGGGTCTATTTCTACCCCATGAATATTTAAATGTGGGAATTTCCAATTTGCTAATTTACTAAATCCCCCATTACCACACCCAAAGTCCATAACAGATTGAACTTTACTGACATCTAATAAGTCATTAGTTTCTTTTAGCATAGAAAACCAAAATGGGAAATTACTTTCATTTCTTATTTTTCTGTCAATATCATATAATTTCATATTTACCTAGAAAAACAAACCATTATTTCACGCGTATTAAAACTTCCATCTTCATTAATTTCTATAGAGCACTCACTACGATCATGTAAAGTTGTTAAATTATCATGAATGAAAATATCACCACATTCTAAATTAAATTCATGTTTTATGCTGTTAGAAGCTTTTATAAATTCCTCTATCATACTAAGTTCAGAATGACTTTGTTTCAATTTATTCTTAAAATAATAATGTGCGATTCGACTATCATCAAATCGCACATGGTATTCATTATATTTTTTATATATAATTGGCTCTTTAATTAGAATTTCATCATATTTTTTATCAATATAATTAACACCATATGAAAGCATTGGTACTGGATTATTAATAAGCGAGTTTAACAGTTCTGGATTTTCATACTTAAGCTTATTAACTAACTCACTAATTACAACAACCCCATTCCTTACATTGAGTACTGGATCAGTTTTTGTTACCTGTATAAACCCAAACTTTGGTTGGTTATTAATATCAATAGCATCATCATTATGTAAACCAAGCGCCTTTCGATTACACCCTGTGTAGTCACAATCGATTTTTATTCCTGTTTTTTCTATATTTCCATAAAACAATCCAAACTCTTCAACAAATACCTCAAAAAAACCATCTGAATTATTAATTAATCCCCTTAAAATAATATATTTATCTTCTTTCAGTATGGTTTTAATCGAACTAATTAAATTTGTAAAAGTTAGGTTATTATCAATATAATTTTTATACTGCTCTTTTGTACAAAATTGTTCTAAGCTAATTTTGTGATTGGCTTGGAACAATTTTGATAATTTCAAAATTGTCATTAACGGCAACTACCACCATTCCCTGAACGACAACCACATGAAGCCGACATTTCACCTTCAAAACCAAGGTCGCAATGCCCAAAATGATGTAAATAAAGTTTTTTCGTTAATTGAAAACCAGATTCAAGAACAGCTTCGTTTTCTTGATCTGTAAGCCCAAAATATGGGTAATGATGAATAAATTCACCTTTTATTAAATTGCAGTCATTCATATATTTACGAGTATCCAAAATATGAATATGCCAGAACTCATCAACTAACTCACTTGGAGCAAACGATAAATCTTCATATAGCACTTGAAGAACCAACCATTCTTTATAAAGGTTAATCGTATAATTTATCTTACTTTCACTCCAACTGTATTCTTTTTGTAATTTATACCCATGTGGAACAAAATCAATATTATTAACCCTTTTCATAATTGTTTCTATCGCTGATTTCTCAATAAATTCTGAATCAGTAATATTCACGTTAACTTCTTCATGGGAATCAGATTTGAATTTTTCAACATTTTTTTGAGTGTACATATGATTTATATATATTCCTTATTAAAATTAAAAGTTTACCAACAATAAGTACTTAAAAATAATTTTTTATAAAGGTATTGCTAACAACAACTTTATATTTAGGTCCGATTCAGAATGTCTAAAAACTTGAATCAATTATAATTTTCGTTTAAGTAGTCTATAAAAATATTATTACCTAGAAAATAGCAGAATTAATACGATCATTTTTTTGGAGACGATTAACAAGCAAGCCACCTAAAAAGTTAGTGAATTATTAGGGTTTTAAAGCCATAAGTTCTAAAGTCAGATTTTCTTTGCTTCAAATGGTAAAATAGCTTTAAATTCCCAGTAATCCCCCAATACTTTGAGGGCTAACCTTTTATAGTATAAGACAAAAGCTATTCCCCTCCCTTACGCGATGAATATGCGCCATAGAGGCCCCCACAATATTAAGCTACATTCCGTTATACAGTAGAATGGTACACTACACTAACACATCTAGGAAACTTTTTCCTACCCTCATTTAGAATGCAGCGATTATACGAATTTAGGATCTTTTAACATTATAATACCCAAACAAATTTAAGTTCCTTATTCCAGTTCCTATAAAATAGGACCAAAAATTGGAGTACGATAATGAGCAAAAACGAACCCTTTATAGCGCTGAGTTTATAAAGTAAACTTGTACTGTAACTCTTAAAAAATGAGCGACTCACGCTTTTCAAGCCTCCAGCTTTGCAGGAAGTATTTGACTTAACTAAAATCTAATTTATCTGACAAAATAGCTAATAAAAAGTAGATAAATGCCAGCTTTGCAAATAGTAAATAACGAACCTATGCCTCATGACTCATTAATTTTAAATTTTCAAGTGCTATTTGGTTATCCAAGTTATTTGACTATCAACTCATGGGAGCAAGGAATTGATTGGACTCTATATGTTGAAGGAGAAGAGCCAGAAGTACGAAGTTACTTAACAGAATCTGCTGTACCCCTAAGTTTTATCGCTGTTAGGAAGGAATGTAATGAATGGTATAACGCGATCCCTAATGATATTAGGGATGAATTATTGCGTTATCCAGAAATGAGTTTTACATTGCTCTATCATGTGAGTAGTTATTCAGCTGCTTATGAATTGTTCATTAGTAACCCTAATTTACTTTGGATACTACTCCAGTTTGCCCGTTCTGAAAAATGGGATGAAGCTAAGGTGGTTGAATTATTGAATGGTAAGCAAGTTAATATTTTACACGCGTGTAGTTTGCCCAATACACGAGCGGCAGTTAAATTCATTAAAAATTTATCTTTTGATGAATATTCGACAGATCAATTTAAAAGAATTATTGAAGCTTTAGATTTGCCTTGTTACGCTAAATTTAACCACAATAAGTCTTTAGATTTTTCTTTACTTTCTTTACTTGTTCGTTTTCCCGTACTTTTAGGGAGTTCTTTGCTTAATCAATATGAGTCACTAAACGGGTTTTACAAAACGGAATGTTTGTTAAGAGATATTGGTCGAATAGCAGAAATGTTAAATCAAGTTGAGACGGTTAATATTAGTGTTAGACGAAGTAAAAACACTAATGAGTTAAGAGTATTGCATGACCGGTTAGCATATAAATTGAATCAGGAAATAATAGAAGGTCTTGCTGAACGTAACTTTCCTGAACCACCTATTTTAGGTACTGACAGTATTATCCCGATTACAGGGGCTCGTGAATTGGCTCTTGAAGGAAAAGCACAACATCACTGTGTCCGCAGTTATGAAGATCCTATTTTAAATAATGAGTACTACGTATACCGAGTGTTGACACCAGAGAGGGCAACTTTAGGGTTAAACTTACATGAGGCACTTCCTCCTTCTATCGATCAGATTTTATTAAGTTGTAATAAGCCAGTGTCTAAAGAAACCCGAAATGTGATTGAAGCCTGGATTACAAATGCGTATATGGAGAACGTTAGGTCATAACAGTATCATCAAATTATATTAGCATTGTGTTACTTACAGGATATTGCCGTAAATTAACTTACTAGAAATTAGAAGAGCATGTTAACTTCCAAGATTTAGCAGAAAAATTTGATATTACTGCGCGGCGACCTAATCGTCTTCGACAATGGCAAACTACCATTTCAACAAAATTCATGATAATAATCATAATTATATGGAATATTTACGCTTTAAGTAATGAGCAGCTTAAGACCAATAAATCTATTGAGTTTACATTTATTAAGCTATATATATTACTTGACGGGTAATCCCCCGCCAAAAATTAGATATTCAATTTTTCATTGAAAAACACCTTTATTTTCAGCTGACTTAATTACTGTTTTCATTTTACTAAATACTAAATCTTGACTGCGACTATGTCTATAGATGTATGAAAACCTTACCGACTGAGGCAATGCTAATGGCTTCATTGCTTCTCCTTTAACTTGTTCGTGAAAACGCCCTTTATTTTCAGCAATTTTTTCTATCAAATTATAAATCTTTCCTGATAAGTCATTAGAATTGCAATGGAATATTAGACCGCTATAACCTGATTCTTTTTCTCTTAATTGAATTTCAAGTAAATAAGCTACCTTGTTGTTTATTAAAGTCACCTTCAATAAAAGAAAGCGCCGGTGAAGCTCTGTTGTGAGACGGTACCAGTGCTTGATTAGAGGATTTTTTTTAAACGCAGGGCATTTTATAAGCATAAGCTGATCATGTTCATCCCCTTCTATATCAATATATGAAAATGACTGTATAGTTGGCTCTTTCGTAAGCGTCAATTAAACCACACATTCTAAACGGCCCTAAAAAATGACAAACTGATAC
>Ga0105349_10000818_pt1 | contig 12709 bp, 11 predicted proteins | sample EN1Hudseemescosm_FD_83661 | JGI IMG/M metagenome (GOLD analysis project Ga0105349, IMG submission 83661) | Methane-oxidizing microbial communities from mesocosms in the Hudson Canyon - EN1B Hudson Canyon | ecosystem: Environmental > Aquatic > Marine > Cold seeps | place: Hudson Canyon...
ACAAGATCGGTTCGGACGATGCTGTCAATCATCCATTTCTGCGTTATGTTGCTCGTACCGACAAGCCTGTCATATTATCAACAGGCATGTGCACATTGGAAGAAGTGCGTCAATCGGTAGATGTGATTCTGGCAGAGGGTAATGAAAAATTGATTTTGTTGCATGCTATCACCAGCTATCCGACCCATTCGGAGAATGTCAATTTGGCGGCTATGCAGAGCCTGATGCAAGCATTCCCACAAATGGACATTGGCTATTCCGACCATACACTCTCACCGATTGCCTGTTTATGTGCAGTAGCCATGGGCGCGCGGGTAATTGAAAAGCATTTTACGTATGATAAAAAAGCGGATGGTCCTGACCATATGCTTTCTGCTGACCCAACTGATATGAAATGGTTGGTTGAAGCCGTGCGTAACTTTGAGGTCATGCGTGGCACAGGGGTTAAGCGTCCTGCAAATAGCGAGAAAATTACGCGCCGTAACAATCGTAAGAGCATAGTGTTGAATCGTAACGTGAAATCGGGTGAGTGCCTGAGCGAAAAGGATATCGCTGTTAAACGCCCCGGTTACGGTATAGAGCCTAAGCATTTTGAGCAGATCGTCGGACGAAGAGTGGCAGCAGACATGGAAAAAGATGCCGTGCTCACTTGGAATGATCTGGCGTGAAGGTTGGCGTCATCATACAAGCCAGAATGGGTTCGACTCGCTTGCCCGGCAAGGTGCTCAAACCGATTGCGGGCAAAATGTTGCTGGAGCATGTGCTGGGCAGGTTGTCCCTGTTGACCTGTCCGGTAGTGGTGATTGTTGCCACCAGCTATCTGGCACAGGATACCGTCATAGAACAACATTGCCTGTCCAGAAGCGTAGCAGTATTCCGTGGCAGTGAAGCCGATGTGCTAGACCGGTATTATCAGTGTGCCCGAGAGTATGGTTTTGATCATGTCGTGCGACTAACGGGCGACAATCCGTTCACCGATATGGAAGAGTTACGGCGATTGATCGAACAACATCTTACCGAACGCAATGACTATACCCATTCCTTCGGTAGCATGCCGCTGGGCGTGGGAGCAGAGATATTAACGTTTGCTGCATTGGAACGAAGTGCGTGGGAAGGTCATGCACCCAATCACCGCGAACACGTTAACGAATATATCCAGGAGAACCCCGATGTATTCAGGATTGGCGTGCTGGATATACCCGCAACCAAACGACGCCCGAATTTGCGATTGACTGTGGATACCGAAGATGATTATCAGCGTGCCTGTGTCATTGCAGAGTACGCGCCCACACGTTGGATCGGGACAGAAGAAGCGATCCAATTATGTTCGCGCTCTGCATAGAAAGCTCCCATGCACGCGGCATGGGGCATTTTTATCGTGTACTGAATCTGGCGGAGTGCTTGGCACAAGCCGATTTGTCGTATACGATTTATCTGAACGATCATGGACCTTCACTGCAGCTTCTTGTCGATCGGGGTGTGCCGCACAGGATAGTGAATCTGCAAGATTTCACCGGCAACTGGGAAACAGCGCTGATAAGACAGGACAACATAACTTTGTGGGTGAATGACCGTCTCAATACCGATAACCGTCATGCGGAAAATGTCAAAGCGACAGGCATTCCGCTAGTGACATTTGATGATCGTGGAACAGGCGCGGCGCTGGCTGACTTACACATTGCCGCACTTTTTTTCGATGCTACTGAGCGGCTTGCTGGAGTCAAGGTGCTACAAGGGGTAGATTATTTAATTCTAAATCCACAAATCGCTAGTTTTACTCGCTTGCGCAAAGAACTCACAAGTATTTTAGTTACGTTGGGTGGTAGCGATACTTATGGCGTGACCATCAAGGTTGTGCAGATGCTCAAAGAGATGGGAATGACGGCGACTATCGTGCTGGGTCCGTCATTCATGCATACGGACAAATTGGACGCGGAACTGACAGCTGGGTTTACATTAAAAAGTGGCGTTTCTTCGATGATTGAGGAGTTTTATCGCCACGATCTCGCAATCACCGGGGGCGGTATTACACCGTTCGAGGCCAATGCATCAGGCTTACCTTGCGTGGTGATTGCCAATGAGTTTTTTGAGATTCCGGTCGGGCTGGCTTTGCAGAATTTGGGGGGATCGGTATTTATCGGACACCATGAATCTTTATTGCCCCCCCTGTTTAATGCTAATCTGCCATTGGGGTTGTTGAGCCAGTCCGGAATGAATGGAATTGGCCTTCAAGGTACACATCGCGTAGTGGGCGCATTGTTGGAGTTGATCGAATGAACAAGAAAATCGTGGTGATCCACCAACCAGACTTTATGCCCTATCTTGGGTTCTTTCATCGCTTTTTGCACGCTGATATGTATATCGCGCTGGATCATGTGCAGTATGTTAGTAGTAGTAGAAGTTGGACAAACAGGGATAAAATTAAGACAGAGCAAGGAGAAAAATGGTTGACGGTCAGTGTCAAGAAAGCACCGCGTTATACTGCGATAAACCAGATAGAGATTTCTACTGACATAGATTGGCGGCAGGATAATTTACGTGTGCTCGAACAGAACTATCGTAAAGCCCCATTTTATGATGAACTGATGCCAGAAATTGAACGCCTGTATGTACAGTCATTCCAGAGGCTATGTGATTTCAATATAGCTTCGATAGAGATGTTGATGGACATGCTTGATGTTTGGATCCCTTGGGTGTGGTCAAGTAACCTTGAGCCGATTGGGGCGAAAAATGAATTGTTAGTAGATTTACTTCAGAAGGTTTCTGCGACACATTATCTTTCCGGTCAGGGAGCACAGGATTATTTCGAAGCTGAACCTTTCAAGAAGGCTGAGGTTGATGTTATCTGGCAAGACTTCACCCATCCAGTGTACGCACAACAGTTTGTTGGTTTTATACCATATTTAAGTGCGCTGGATGTATTATTTAATCATGGCGTAATGACTTCGAGAGAAATATTGAGGAGAGAGAGTTGAATATATTGGCGATTGGTGCGCATTATGATGATATAGAGTTGGGTTGTGGTGGCGCGTTGGCTAAACATGTGAGGAATGGTGATAATGTTTTTGCCTACGTGGCAACAACATCAGGATTCATAAGTCATCAAAATATAGAGGTAAGGTCTGATGACGTAGCAGAAACGGAAGGTGAAAATGCTATGAGAATTTTAGGTGTAACACTTATTAAAGGTAAATATAAGACTCTTGAAGTTGAATTTATTGATAGTTTAAATCTTGAAATATTAAAAATTGTAGAAGATGAGAATATTGATACAGTGTATTTGCATTGGGTAGATGATGTTCATCATGATCACCAAGCTGTAGCAAAAGCATCGTTACATAGTTGTCGACATGTTCCAAGGAAACTTATGTATAGGAGTAATTGGTATCATTCCAGTAGTTTATTTAATGGTAATTTTTATATTGATATCTCTGGTTATTGGGAATTAAAGAAAATGGCTATAGAGGCACATACGTCAGAAATGGAGCGAACTGGTCGGAAATGGATAGAGTTTTTTCATAATGAAGCTAGAAATTCTGGGCAGAAGATTGGAGTGGCTTACGCTGAAGTTTTTGAGATGGTTCAATGGATTGAGTTATAAATGGATTTAGAGTCCCAGAGTAAAGAATCAGATATCGTTTTATTTCATCCTGAGTGTGAAGACTTTTTAAAACTTAATGTTTTAGATGGACTAGATTTTGTTGTTTTTGACCCTCGAAAAAACGTATCTTTTAATTTCTGTGATGTCATTAAATCAATTATAGAAAATATAAAAACGAATCCTACTCTTTTGTTTAAGAGTTTCTTCTCAGTAAGAGATGCAAAATTCTTCCTAAGAAAGTTGCGTGCTATATATATAGCTTATCAACTTAGAAAAATTAAACCTAAAGTTGTACTAACTTTTATAGATAATTCTTCTATTTTTCATTCAGTTTGCCAAGCGTGTACAGAAATTATATTTATTGCAATACAGAATGGAGGTAGACATATTTGGTGCGCTGATGAGGCGCTTCCAGATCCTAGGTTGAAATATCATATCAATGAATATTATTGTTTTGGCCCTTATGTCGAAGACCTATTTAAAAAATATGGACATAAAATTGATAGGTTTATTACATGTGGTTCGCTCCTTGGAGGGGTCTTTTTTAGTGAATTTTTATTAGCCAATGAAATTCAAAGTGAGAAGTACGACATATGCCTGATTTCCCAATATAAAAGCCATCGTACTAAAAATTCGCTGCCAGTATGTTGGAGAAATTTAATTAATGTTGTCGATATTTTTACTTCTTTTGTTGCGAGATATGCAAGAGAAAATAATTTAAAGGTCTGCATAGCCTTACGTAGTAATAATGCAAGCGAGCAAGATTATTATAATAAATACTTTAATGGGGATTGTTATTTTCAGAAGAGAAATTGTGATGTTTTTTCAAGTTATCATGCAGTTATTGACTCAAGGTTAAATATTTCGGTAAATTCAACGTTGGGAACTGAAGCATTCGGCGCAGGGTTGAAGACTCTGTTTGTGAATCCATTATCTGAAGAGTGGTTGAAACCAACGAGAAAATCAGGAGTATGGAGTATAGATGGGACTAATTATGATCACTTTTCTGAAAGAATAAGCGAGTTATTGAATATGAATATCAAGGAATATTTAGAATGCTCGTTAGAAGAAAGAAATTATTCAATGTCATATGATTTTGATGAGCCTATGAATAAGCAGTTGAGAGCTAGGCTGTTAGAGATTGTAAATATATAGTTGTTCTTAAGAGGTTACATCATGTCAATTTTTAGAGAAGTTTAATAATTATGTTTAATGGAAAAAGGATATTGATAACAGGGGGTACTGGCTCTTTTGGTAAAGAATATGTGAGAGCTATTATTTCAAAATATGATCCTGGGAAAATTATAATTTATTCACGCGATGAACTTAAGCAGCATGAAATGCAAGAAGAATTTTATGCTGATCCAGTTGGGTTTTTTATTGGTGATGTGCGAGATCGTGATCGACTCAGTATGGCAATGCGGAATGTTGATTATGTTATTCATGCTGCTGCACTCAAACATGTACCAGTTGCAGAATATAATCCAATGGAGGCTATTAAGACAAATATATATGGTGCTGAGAATGTTATTCATGCAGCAATTGAAAATAATGTAAAAAAAGTTATTGCGTTATCTACAGATAAAGCCGCTAACCCGATTAATTTATACGGTGCAACAAAACTCTGTTCTGATAAATTATTTGTTGCAGCAAATAATTTGGTTGGTATGGATCGAGAAACTCGTTTTTCTGTGGTTCGGTATGGAAATGTTGTTGGGTCTCGTGGTTCAGTTGTTCCATTTTTTCACAAGTTAATAAATAATAATTCCGAATATATTCCTATAACTGATGAGCGGATGACACGGTTTTGGATTTCATTAAGAGATGGGGTTGACTTTGTTCTAAAGAATTTTCAGAGAATGAGTGGCGGTGAGATTTTTGTTCCTAAAATTCCATCAATTCAAATTACTGATTTGGCCAAGGCTATGGCACCTAATATTCCAATAAAAATAATAGGAATTCGACCTGGAGAGAAGTTACATGAAATAATGTGTCCGGAAGATGATGCTCATTTGACTGTTGAATTTAATGATCACTTTGTAATCACTCCATCGATTTCTTTTTGGAACCGTGAGGGTGATAGTTTCAATAAAAACATGTTGGGTGAGAGAGGGAACAATGTAGAACAAGGTTTTAGTTATAGCTCGAATAAAAATCATTTTCTAAGCATTGATGAAATCCTTGAGTCTAATAAAAAGGCTGGATTTTAGTGATACCTTATGGTCGACAACAGATTGGTTGTGATGAAATTGATGCCGTCGTAGAAATATTGCAATCAGATTATCTAACGCAGGGGCCTATAGTACCTCAGTTTGAAAAAGCAATTGCAGAGAAGGTGGGGGTCAAATTTGGTGTTGCTGTGAGCTCTGCAACAGCGGCGTTACATATTTCCTGTTTAGCATTAGGACTTGGAGATGGAGACTTGCTATGGACATCACCGAATACTTTCGTTGCATCTGCAAATTGTGGGCTTTATTGTGGTGCTAGAGTAGATTTTATTGATATCGATCCTAGAACATATAATATTGATGTAGAAGTACTTAGATCTAAGTTGAAAAAAGCTGAAATTATTGGGGTCTTACCAAAAATAGTTGTTGCGGTTGATTTTGCTGGACAAAGCTGTGATATGGAATCAATACATGAGTTGTCGCAGCAATACGGATTTAAAGTCATAGAAGATGCTTCGCATGCGATTGGCGGAAAGTACAAAAATACACCTGTTGGGAACTGTGCTTACTGCGACATTACTATTTTTAGTTTTCATCCAGTAAAAATCATCACTACTGGCGAAGGGGGTATGGCATTGACGAATAACCCAGTGCTCGCGGAGAAGCTAGAAAGATTGCGATCGCATGGAATAACTAAGGATAAGTCGCTGATGCAAACAGACGCTCATGGGGGCTGGTATTATGAACAAATAGAGCTCGGGTTTAATTATAGAATGACTGATATTCATGCGGCTTTAGGGTTGAAACAGTTGGAGCGCTTAGACGATTTCATAACGAGAAGAAAAGAGATTGTTAAGGAATACAATTCATCGTTAATTGGATTGCCATTAATACTACCTTGGGAACATCACGATTCAGATTCAGCTTGCCATCTTTATGTTGTTCAAATTGATGATTCAAAAACGTCAAAAAAACGCGTTTCTTTTTTTGACTTTATGCGTGATAACGGAGTTAATGTAAATGTGCATTATATACCTATATATAAACAACCTTACTATAAGAATTTTGGCTATGTAAATGATGATTTTGATCAAACCGAAAAATACTATTCTAATTGTCTTAGTTTACCAATATATCCAGCACTGAATAAGACAGATCAGGATAGAGTTATTACTCTGTGTGCAGAATTCTTTAAAGTGACGGTGTGAAATATTATGAGAGCTACTAGTCCTACTATTATCTTTGAATGTGCTAATGCGCACGGGGGTAATTTTGATCTTTTAAAGTCAACAATTGTTGACTTTTCTAAAATTATTTACCCCATCTCTCATATCAAATTTCAACCGTTACAGGCAGATGCGATTTCTTTGAATGATTTTTCTTGGTATGAAACCTATAAAGAATTGGAGTTTTCTGATGTTCAATGGCGCGAAATTATTGATATCGCACATGACAAATATGAAGGGGTTTGGCTTGATATCTTTGATGTTTTTGGCATAGATGTGCTCAGTGATAACATTCAGAAAATAACAGGCGTGAAATTACAAGCTTCTGTTCTTTGGAATCATGAAGTGCTTTCATCACTAAAGAATTTATGTCTTGATGATAAAGAATTGATGGTTAATATTTCAGGCTATGAAATATCAGAAATTGAAGATATTCTAAATGAAATTGCTGAGATTAATGTTAAAAAATTAGTATTGCAAATTGGTTTTCAATCATATCCAACTAGTATCGAAGATACAGCTCTCGGAAAAATTAAAATATTAAAATCTGCTTTTCCTTCATTATCAATTTGTATTGCTGATCATATGTCGGCAATAGATGATATGGCTGGAATCATCCCATTAATGGGCGTAGCGGCAGGGTGTCGTTATGTAGAAAAACATATATGTATTGATCGAGAATCTGCAGAGTATGATTTTCAATCGGCATTGGAGTTTGATGAATTTCAGTTAATGGCATCTCAGTTGGAGAATAGTTCAAAAATTCTAGATGGGTCCTTTATTTCTAAATCTGAGAGTTTATATTTAGCAAACAGTATACAGATACCAATTACCACAAAACGTTTAGCAAAAGGCACGTTGATTGCAAGATCTGATGTTATTTATCGAAGAACAGGGCAAGATGGAATTGCATACAATAAAATTCTGGATCAACTAAAAAAATATAGCATTCTTTCTTCTGATATTAATGAAGGTACAACATTAAACAATAATAATTTCAAACCAGCGAAAATAGGTGTGATTGTCGCTTGTCGAATGAAATCATCAAGATTAAAGAAGAAAGCGATATTACCAATTCGTGGTGTTTCTTCTGTCGAAAGGTGTTTGATGAATTGCCTTAATATTTCTTCTGCTCAGGTAGTGGTATTAGCAACCTCAGCGACTGATGAGGATGCTGAATTAAAAAATTTTACTTTAAATGGAAAGGTTGATTTTTTTCAGGGTGATCCAGATGATGTTATTAAAAGGTATATTGGTGTATGCGATAAACATAATATTGATGTCATTATACGTGTAACCGCTGATTGTCCTGTGATATCTAGCGAGATTGCAGAAATGCTTTTAGAACATCATTTTTCTTCGGGAGCTGATTATACCGCAGTCAGAGAGTGTGCTGTAGGAACGGCATGTGAAATATACAATGCAGAAGCGTTAAGAAGAGTAATTAATTATTTAGGTGAAGCAAAGTATTCTGAATATATGACATGGTATATGCAAAATAATAGAGAAATATTTAAAGTTGAGTTGGTTGATTTGCCAGATGATATGGTTAGAAATTACCGTCTAACACTGGACTACACAGAAGATTTAGAATTATTTGAACGGCTTTACGAGGAATTAGATCGCGACTCAAAAACTCCTTCATTAGAAAATATATTTAAAATTCTGGATGGCAATCCTGATATTGTAAGTATTAATTCACATTTAACTCTTAAATATAAAACTGATAACTCATTAATAGATTTATTGGATTCTAATACCAAAATAAGACCTTCAATAGAAATTAATGAATAATGAAAACCTTATGGAAAGAATAAAAAATATAAAACCGGTTACTATCTGGTTTACCGGCTTATCTGCAAGTGGTAAGAGTACTCTTAGTAAGCGGTTGTATGATGATTTATTTGCTATAGGTATAAGAAATCTAATTTTGCTAGATGGTGAGGAAGTTAGGGAGCGCATAAATAACAATGCTTTTGATAATAAATCTCGCGAGGAAGTTGGTATTTTAAAATCTGAAATTGCTTTAGAAGAAAATAAAAAAGGAAATATTGTATTAATTAGCGGTATAGCGAGTAAATGTAAATGGCGTAAAGATATTCGCGATATGATGGATGGGTTTTTTGAAATTTATCTCAAATGTAGTGTTAATGTCTGTGCAGATAGAGATTATAAAGGCCACTATAAAAAAGCTATGGCAGGAGAATATAAAAACTTCGTAGGAGTGACCGAAGATTATGAAGAACATGAACATTATGATTTGATGTTGGATACTGGACTTAATAGCATTGATCGGTGTTCTGAAGTAATTCTAAACAAAGTAAAAACATACCTATTAAATGAATGATGCAATAAGAGACAACTTGGAGCTTTTACAATGTTTATTAGGAAAAGGGGGTAGGTATGTGTGGTTTAACAGGGGTTGTTAACTTTAAACATAATGTGGATTATTCATGTATAAACGATATGACTGAATGTATTTCACATCGTGGTCCTGATGATACCGGTTATTTTTACGATCATAATGTTGCTTTTGGATTTAAGCGGTTGTCTATTATTGATATTAAAGATGGACATCAACCAATGCAAACGGTAGATAGGGATTACACTATTGTCTTTAATGGTGAAGTTTATAATTACGAGGATGTAAGGAATGCATTAAAGGGGTGTGGGCATACTTTTCAAACAAATTGTGATACTGAAGTTATTTTGTATGCATACAAACAGTGGGGTCGCGAATGTGTTGATAAATTTAATGGCATGTTTGCTTTTGCAATATATAACAAAAAGGAAAAGTGTGTTTTTATTGCAAGAGATCGATTAGGAATTAAGCCGTTGTATTACACATTTATTGGAGACACTTTACTATTTGGGTCAGAGATGAAAAGTTTGTTACAGCACCCGGAATTTATTCGAAGCCCAAATTATAGTGCTATTAGTTCATACTTGACTTTTCGTTACCCTCAAGGTGATCAGCCTGTTTTTGAGGGTGTTAAAAGGCTTCTTCCCGGTCATTTTATGGAAATAAATAGAACAGGGTTGAATGTTAGGAAATATTGGCAAATACCATTTGTAAAAAATAAAGAAGATAGAGGGGAAGCGTTTTATCTGAACAGAATAAATGAACTTCTCACTAAAGCGGTCGAACGCCGAATGATTAGTGATGTCCCTCTTGGGGCGCTTTTATCAGGCGGCTTGGATTCATCTATTATTGTTGCATTAATGACTAAGTTGACAGGCGACACAGTTAAGACTTACTCAATTGGTTTTAATGAGGATGGTTATGACGAGTCGTATTATTCTGAAATTGTTGCAAAACATTGTGGAGTAGACCATCTGTCTTTAGTTTTGTCTCAACATGATTACCTTCAAAAGCTTCAAGATAGCATTCGAATAAAGGATGCTCCCTTATCAATACCCCACGAAGTTGCTTTGTTTGAAGTATGCAAAGAGCTTAAAAAATACACTACAGTTGTAATTTCTGGAGAAGGTGCTGATGAGTTGTTTGGTGGATATGGTCGTGTACAGCGATCACCAATGGATTATAAGAAAATACAATTTGCTAAACAGTTTGTACCTGAAAGTATTAGAGAAGTTTTTTTAAAGCTCTTGGGTGCAGGTAATAAGTCTGCTCAATGGGCGGCCATTAATAGTCACATGGAACATTTCTTTTCTGTTTATCATTGGTTTCCCTTTGAGGAGAAGTGGAGTATTTTTACAGATGATATGCTTAGCTTTATTGAACATGATAAGAAAAATATTGAATTATGGGAGCAAGATTTTGAACATGTTTCTGGTGGGGATTTATACGATGGCGTTTTGTATACTTTTGAAAAAAATCATTTAACTTGCCTGCTAGACCGATTAGATACCATGTCAATGGCTGCGGGTGTAGAGGCTCGAGTTCCGTTTGTAGATCATGAATTAGTTGAGTTTGTTTCATCGATTCCGTTTAAATATAAAATGAAATGGAAATCACCCATCCATAAAGTGTCATCACTATTTTTAAATAGTTTTAATGCCTCAGAGAACCTGGATGTTTCAAAACATATACTCAGAAAATTTGGTTCGACTCTTTTACCTAATGAAATTGCATTTCGTAAAAAGAAAGGGTTTCCAGTTCCATTAGACTCATGGGTCCATAATGGAATGGAGGGTTATGCCAAAGAAATATTACTTGATGATCGTACTCGTAGGAGAGGAATGTTTAAAACAGAAAGAATTGAGCACCTTATCAGTAATAAGCAAAACTTAGACTATGATTTTTGGGGTAAAAAGATTTGGATGTTAATTAATATTGAGCTTTGGTTTAGGGACGTGGTGGAGGCATGATTTCAGTTGAGCAATTTCATTGTATTCTTTCTGAATTGGATGTTAACTATTTTACTGGCGTTCCAGATAGCACATTTAAAGATTGGATAAGTTATCTAGATGATAACAACGACAAAATCACTAATCGTATTGCTGCGAATGAAGGAGCGGCTGTTGCTCATTGTGCAGGTTATCATCTTGCAACAGGCAAGGTGGGCGTCGTGTATCTGCAGAATTCAGGGCTAGGCAACTGTATTAATCCACTTACCTCTTTAGCTGATCCTGCTGTGTATGGTATTCCAATGGTATTGATGATTGGTTGGCGTGGGGAACCCGGTAAAACAGATGAGCCGCAACATAAAAAAATGGGTGAAATAATGCTTCAGTTGTTAGATTCTATTGATGTTCCTTATTCTATTTTGGATAGTGATAATGTTGCTTGTGAGTTGAAAAAGGCTACAAAAGAAGCATTGAAAAACAACAGACCTTATGCGCTAATTGTTAAAAAAGGTTTATTTCAGAAGTATGATAAGTTTTCAGTTAAGGTGAATAATTTTATTGTAAAGCGTGAAGATGTTATCAAGGTGTTAGTAGAAAGTATTAATAGTTCAGATATGATTTTATCAACTACTGGCTTTACATCAAGAGAGTTATTTGAGGTTAGTAAGAATTCTGGCAGAGGCCATGAAAATAATTTTTATAATGTTGGTTCCATGGGGCATGTTGGCTCAATAGCACTTGAGGTGTCCTTACAACATCAAGATAGAAATGTTTATGTTTTAGATGGGGACGGTGCACTAATTATGCATATGGGGGGGTTAACAACCATTGCTCATTATAGCCCCGACAATTTAACACATATAGTATTTGATAATGCGGCTTATGAATCAACTGGTGGTCAAACAACGGTTTCATACACATCGAATTTAGAGGGAATTATGATGAATTCTGGATATGATTTTGTTACAAGAGTAGATACCGTTACCGGTTTTCAAAAGGCATTAGATAAATGCAACCAATCATTATCTGGGATTGTTATGTGTATTGATCAATATTCACGAGGTGATCTTGGTCGCCCTACCGATACCCCTCAAGTAACCAAAGAAAGATTTATGAATAATAATTATCCTACTAGTAGGTAATTTTTTTAATTGTGTTTCTATATGTTCACCTGATCTCCCACAGGACTCATCCGGTAAAATGAATAATACCAAATTTATCATCAATCATTGGAAATAATATGGCCTGGAAAAACCTCAAACAAAGAAGCCTTGGCGATACTCTGCTGATTGATCACGAGGCATTGCAAGAACTGGACGGGGTCCATGGCTTAATTGATTGGTCTCGTCTCGAGCAATTATTAATCAACATTCATTCCAGTACACGCGGTGAAAAAGCGTGGC
>Ga0105349_10000819_pt1 | contig 12704 bp, 14 predicted proteins | sample EN1Hudseemescosm_FD_83661 | JGI IMG/M metagenome (GOLD analysis project Ga0105349, IMG submission 83661) | Methane-oxidizing microbial communities from mesocosms in the Hudson Canyon - EN1B Hudson Canyon | ecosystem: Environmental > Aquatic > Marine > Cold seeps | place: Hudson Canyon...
ATTTTTTTACGGGTAATCTTCTCCAGCGTCATGTGGATTATATTCATGTCAATCCATTGAAGCATAGCTATGTAAAACGCGTTGTAGATTAGCCTTATTCAACTTTTCATCAATAGGTAATCCGTGTAATTTATATGCTGAATGGGGGGGGGATATAAATAACTTATGAATAACATGCGTCCGATTACGCTATGCTAATCGGACCTACCGCGCTAAGGAATATCAGGGCGAATATGCCTGAGAATAATATTGTTAGGTTTTATGCCTATTTTAGAAAAATACTAAAGCTGTTTAGACTCATTAACTATAAATAAGGAAATATGCATGGCACTGCTTACTAATTCTGACTTAATAAATATTATAAGTGATGATATTAAAACGGAAGATAAAAACAAGCTAATAATACATCCCTTAAATGAGGAAAAATTAACTCCAGTTGGGTATGATTTAAGTGTAGGGTCAGAATATATTCTTAATGGAGAAGAGAATACTTTAAGTATAGGTGATAAACTAAAGATTCCTGCTAAAAATATGGCTCTTATTTGTACTTTGGAAGAAATTAGAATGCCAAAGAACAAAATGCTTAGTGCTATTATACAGTCAAAAGTTTCTTTAAGTTGTAAAGGACTATCTAATATATCTACGACAGTAGATGCAGACTGGAAAGGAAACCTATTAATAGCAGTTCATAATAACTCTAAGAAAAGTATATCCATAAACTATGGAGATGCTCTTTGTACTATATTATTTATAGAAAATAAATCGCCAGCAAAAGATCCTTTGCATTCTAAACCAAATAAACGAGTTGATATTAGAGCCTCTTTTAAAATTAATACGAAAAGTAATAATTTTATTTCATTTATCGTTAATTCTATTCCTCCGTTAATATCTGTATTAGGGTTATGGCTCGGAGTATATTTAACTACTAAATTTTACCCTGACAATAAATATTTAACGACTTCAGTTGCAGCAGTGAGTATTTTTATTGCTGGATATACAGTTAAATTTATAGAGCCGACACTTTATTTTATAACTAACCGTGCAAATAAATAACCTAATCGGGTAGCCAAGGGTATCTCACCCTCAGCACGGTAGGTCCGATTAGCGTAGCGTAATCGGACGCATGTTTCTCCGTGTTCCCATTGTTTTTTTCAAAAATGGTAAAGATCATGCCTAATTATCGAAGAGTATTCATTCCAGGCGGAACGTATTTTTTTACGGTTAATCTTCTTCAAAGGCATGATAATGATTTGTTGGTTCGAGAGATAAATCTGCTTCGAGAAACGGTACGAAAGGTACGTAAAAGCCACCCTTTTTATATCGATGCTTGGGTTGTATTACCTGATCATTTGCATTGCATGTGGACATTGCCGCCCGGTGATAGTGGTTTTAGCCTGCGTAGGCGTTTAATAAAAAGTGGATTTTCATGAGCCTTACCTAAAACGGAAAGACGTACCAAAGTAAGAAAGGCTGCGGGAGAGCGAGGAATATGGCAACGACATTTTTGGGAGCATGTCATTCGTGATGACTTGGACTACCAGCGTCATGTGGATTATATTTATGTAAATCCATTGAAGCATGGCTATGTAAAACGCGTTATAGATTGGCCTTATTCAACTTTTCATCAAGATGTAGCCCGTGGAATTTATTTACCGAATGGGTGTGGTGATGAATAACATGCGTCCGATTACGCTATGCTAATCGGACCTACCGCGCTAAATAAGTTACAGCGAGTTTAAAATAAATCACTGTGAGATCCTAGTCGAGCTAATAGCAGTTCACTAGGGTTTATTTTATAAATTAAAAGTAGGTTAGGCTTTATATGGCACTCACGAAAGTTTGCCCAATTACCAGTTAATTCATGGTCTTTATATTTTTTATTAAGCGTTAAGTTTTTTTCTAATGTGGAAATTACTTCAGATATGGCTTTTAACTCAGCTAATGGTAAGTTGCGTATTTTTTTAAAGTCTTTTTTAAATTGACTTGAGTATTTAATTTTAAGCATTTTGTAGTTAAGCTTTAAGGTCATTAAATAGTTCAGTGATATTATCAGCAGTATAGCCATCGCCCTCTTCAAGCTCTTGAATAGCTTGTATTGTGATGGGGTTAGGTTGCTTAGTCTTTAATTCAAATGGAATGCCACCGTAGTTAATAACGGCTTTTGCAAAAAGTTTTATTGCTTGAGATGGACTTAAGCCTATTTCTTCACAAACATGAGTAAATTCTGTTTTCATATTATGATCTATACGTGTGCTAATAATATCTGTTTTCATATTTGTACTCAAAAATAGTTACGTTTGAGTACGATTGTAATACAAAGGCGTGTCTTTGGTGTTAATAGTGTTGACACATCTATCCTAAATTGCTCTGCTTTGTAGGAATTCCCGCTGTTTTTATCCCGAATTTAGGTTAAATCGATGTGTTTAAGCTGTCGTATTATTGGTGTGGTGATATAAATAACTCGATTGATGGTGATGAATAACATACGTCCGATTACGCTATGCTAATCGGACCTACGGCTTTTAAAATTTAATGTTTCTCTTTCCAAGTATTCCATAAAATGCTCCCAAGTGCGGGAAGACTACCAGGATCAACTAAGGCAGGAATCCATAACCAAAGGTAGCTATCTGGAAAAGGAGCTGTCAGTACAGAAATTATCCCCGCAACTCCACCTATAAATAAAATTAAAGAGGTGCTGCCTTTTCTTTGTGCAGCACTCATTAAGCTAAATATATTGCCAGTAGTGATTAAGAGCCATATTAAACCGAAGATTAGGCTATAAATCCAAGGGGTAAATTCAATCATTGTTTTGTTTTTTTTTTAAATAAAAGTTAAGTTTGCATTGCGTGTGGCCATTGCCGCTCGACATAAAGTTTGTTTAAGTGTTTCTTTACCAAGTAAATTATATAGCTAATATTATTCACATTCATGTAGAATGCTCTTCCTCTTTTTGGTGTTTTTATTTGAAATAAAAACTTAAATGGGAAGTTGGTGCGTTAATAGTAAATTGACAAGGCCAACGCTGCCCCCGCAACGGTAAATAAAGTAAAGATAAGTCATAGGCCACTGTACTCTTTAGTATGGGAAGGCGATTTATTCGGCTGATGCCACTTATAAGCCCGGAGACCTGCCTGAAAGATTATTCGTATAGCGGAGGGCTATAGACGAAATACTCTCCTGTTTTTGCGTGTATTTTTGTCCCCCCTGCTGTTTATTCTTTAATTTTGTACGGGTGGTACAAGGATCTTATGCACAGCTTTCTTATTTTTCTTTTATTTTTCTCTCTCGTTTCTTCTGCATCCGCACATCTTCATGGTGAGCAAGCGTCACAAAAAGTATTTAACACTAAATCACCTGAAAATATTGATCCTTATAGAGCTGTAGAGCATGAGGAAGCCTATTATGGTTGTAGCGGTTATCTTCGAGTGGGGTTTATACATACAGCACAAAAGACGATTGATACCTCTGGAAGTGCTTTTTCCGGCGAGCTAGGCTGTGGCTATAAACTCAATCAGTTTATTAAAGGGCATGTAGGTGTTTTTGGCGTTTTAGGTACGGGATTAAACCCTCGTCATGATGAAAATATTCATGGTGATTTTTTTAATGCGCATAAAAATGGTTACTTACTTTTAGGTGAAGCGGTTTTAACCCTTTCTTATCAGGATTTTGAAGCACATTTAGGGCGGCAAAATTTTGATTCCCCGCATTTCGATGGTGATGATTTACGTATGGTGGCCAATTTATTTGAAGCCTATTTGCTTGATTATCATGTTAATGATGCTTTTTATTTTGGAGCGGGTGTAATTCGTGAGGCATCTGGCTGGGAAAATGGCGGTAATGCTTCTAATTTTATTTCTATTGGTGAAGCTTTAGGCGGACAAGAATCAGAAGCATGGCTTAGTTGGGCTGCTTATAAAGAAGAAAATATGAGTGCTGATGCGTGGTTTTATTTTATTCCTGAGCATATCGCTGTTTTGTATGGTGAATTTAACTATAGTCAGCAATTAAGCCCCACTATGAGTTATAGCTTCGGTTTTCAATATGATTGGGGACAGGATGTGGGGGCAGCCCATTTAGGGATAATCAATGCACATACGATGGGCATTATGTTTGCCATTTCAGCTTATGACTTTACGTTGACGGCTGCTTTTAATCAGAATTTTGGACAGACAGGGGCAATGGCAAGTGTTGGTGGTGGGCCTTTTTTTACCTCATTAGAGGATCAAACATTAGATGCAATTACTGGTGATGATACATCGAGCCTGCTATTAAGCATGGAATATGCTGTAACGCCTAGCGTAAGTGTAGGCACGGCTATTGGTGAATTTAAAGCCGCGAATAAAAATGAATATCACAAACAAGAGCTGAATGTTTTTCTAAATTATAGTTGGAATAATAAATTAACCACTGAGTTAATGTATGCCTTGATTGAAGATAAAAATGAGCTAGCAAGCACACATCAGGTTCGTAGCATATTAACCTATCGTTATTAAAGCCGTTGCTCAATCAGCTCAATGAATTGAAAAACTCCAGTGATTAGGCACCGCTATTTGGCAGCACTTTACTCTGCCCCTATTTATTCGTAGGCGTTAGCAATAAAATCAATTTCCACCTTGCTTGTACTGTATTAATAACCCATAATCAACAATATATTGTTGATTATGGTGTTAATATGCTATCTAAAATAAAGGTTGAAAATTTTTATTCATTTGGAAATGAGTTTGAACTCTCATTTCAAGTCGGTAAGAAACCTTCTAAGTCTTACTTTGATATAATTCTAGAGGGAAATGAGGAACGACTAAATAAGGTTATAGCTATTATTGGCCCAAATGGAGCAGGCAAAACGCAAATGTTAAGACCTTTAGCTTTTTTAAGTTGGTTTATATCGAGTTCAATTTTTGAAGCAAGCCCAAATGAAGTGATTCCGTTTAAACCTCATGCTCTTTGTAAAGATAAAACGACAAAACTGGAGCTTAATTTTATTATTTCCAATGAAGAATACCGATATAAATTAGAGGCTACACCTCAAGAAGTCCTTCATGAATCATTATATAAAAAAACAAGTCAATTTTATTCCTACTTATTTGTAAGAGATAAAGTTGAGGGTGCGTATGAATATAAACAAAAAGGCTTTGGTTTCACTAAAAAATTAGCTATAAAAGTTCGAAAAAATGCATCAATAATTGCTTCAGCACATATGCACGATGTGGCAGAGGCAAGTGTATTTGCAAACTATTTTAATCAATTTGAATATAATATTAGTGTTTCTGGGCGTGAAAATTATCATGAAGGAATTCTTGTCGAGAGTGCAAACTTCTTACAACACAACGAATTACTAAAACATAAAGTTAATGAAATAATTTGTGAGTTAGACCTTGGTATAGATTGTGTCGAATATAAAAAGGTAGAAGATATTGATGAAAAAGGAAATAAGTCAAGCCTCTATATTCCTATTGGAGTACATAAATCTGATTTGGGAGAGTTTAAATTACCATTCTTTGAAGAGTCTAGTGGAACTAAATCAGCATTTGTTATGCTAAGAAAAATTTTACCTGTATTGCAATGTGGTGGTGTAGCTATAATTGATGAAATAGATAATGATCTTCACCCTCATATGCTATCAGCCATATTAGAGTTATTTAAATTTAAACATACGAACCCTAATAATGCACAAATAATTTTTACTTGTCATACTCCTGAGGTATTAAATCAACTTAAAAAACATCAGCTTTATTTAGTCGAAAAAGAAGATTTATTTAGTGAGTTATGGAGACTAGATGAAATAGTTGGACTGAGGGCTGATGATAATATTTATGCTAAATACCAATCTGGTGCGCTAGGTGCTGTACCAAATATTTAGGGAGTATTAGGTGCAAAGAAAACCAAGAAAGGTCAAGTTATCTTCTTTAATAGTTGTTGGCGAAGGGCCTCATGACAAAGCATTTATCAACCATATGAAGGGCCTGTATGATCATCGCGAATCAGGGCAAAGAGTAAAGGTTGAATCTGCAGATGGAGGGTCTCCTAGAGATATACTAAAATCAGCTGTAAAAAACAAGCATGCTGAATATGATAAAAAGTATGTCCTAATGGATTCTGATGTACCTATATCTCAGCAAGACAGAGATTATGCAGAAAAAAAGAGAATTGAAATTATCCAGTCAACTCCTGTGTGTTTAGAAGGGATGCTGTTAGATGCTCTGGGATTATCAGTACCAAATGGAAATAATGAATGCAAACAAGTTTTTCATCGCATGCTTTCAGGCCCTCCAACTGAAAAAGATAGTTATTCTCAGTTGTTTACAAAAAAAATGCTGAATGCTACAACAAAAAAGCAGCTTGTCACATTGAAAGAGTTATTATCAAACAAATAGTGCTAACCAGTGCTTCCAGCCGACCGTAAAAAGCGTCATCTTTTTTTCTGGGGTATTATTAATTCGCCGTGTGGCGAATTGATTTTGGTGATGGGGGAATCCCCAAATTTTTATTGAAACGTGTGATGGCTCTCTAGTCTTTTTCAAGTGCAACCCGTTGCCTAATCGCTTCTAACTCCCCTAAATCAAATAACTCGCGTAATTTCACAACGATAGCAGGATCAAATGAGCTGCCTGATTCCGATTCAATAAAAGTAATTGCATCGAGCATAGACCAAGGCTCTTTATAAGGTCTTTTAGTGGTTAGCGCATCAAATACATCGGCTACTTTAACAATGCGGGCGGATAATGGAATTGCATCTGCTAATAAGCCGCTTGGGTAGCCTGTACCATCATATTTTTCATGATGCCCACTGCAAATCTCACGCGCCTCTTGATAGAAGGGATTGTTACCTAAAATACGGGTACCTTGCGCAGGATGTTGTTGCATAACTTGCCATTCAGCTGCATCTAATTTGGCGGGTTTTTTTAAAATGGCATCGGCACATAAAGCTTACCAATATCATGCAGCATACTCATAAGTCCTAAATGCTGGGCTTGTTCGGTATCCAAACCAACGGCAATCGCAAGCCTTTCAGTATAATGTTGCACTCGGTATAAATGGCTACTGGTATCTTCATCTTTACCTTCTGCCGCCATACATAGCATAACTACGGTATCTTGATAGGCTGTTGCTAAATTTTCATGGGCGATTTCAAGTTTACGCCGTAAATCTAAGGTTTCTAAGGCGCGTAGGACTTTTAATTTTAAATCTTCAGGTTCCCAAGGTTTAGTAACATATTGGTAAATTTGCGCTTCATTCACACAACTGACCAATGACTCCATATCGGTATAGCCAGTCAATAAAATTCTAATGGCGTCAGGTTGGGTTTGGAAAGCATGCTTCAATACTTGATCGCCGGTCATTCCAGGCATCCGCTGATCACAAATAATCAAATCAATCGGCTGACTATTAATGAATGCCACCGCTTCTTCCCCTCCTGTCGCCATTAGAAGCGTATAACTACGACGAAAATTACGGCGTAAAGTAGCTAGAACATCGGGGTCGTCATCAACAATCAATAAAGTATGCATTAATTTTTTGTGAGTAAGAGTGGTATACGAATAATAAAGCGAGTGCCTTGGTTGGGTGCTGCATCAATACTCAATGAGCCTTCATGCTTTTGTATAATACCATAAGAAATTGACAAGCCTAAGCCAGTGCCTTTACCTATCTCTTTAGTGGTAAAAAAAGGTTCAAAAATCCGCGACTTAAGATTATCAGGGATACCGCAGCCATTATCGCTAATTTCCACAACGGCTTGCGCATCGTTTAAGTAGGTGTGAATACGAATAACGCCTTTATCTGCAATCGCCTGAATGGCGTTCGCTAAAATATTCATAAAGACCTGATTTAATTCGCTGGCATAACATTCAACCAGTTGATTGAGTTGATAATCTTTTTCTATCGTAATATGTAGTTTATATTCATGATGTAAGAGCTGTAAGGTGGAATCAATGCCCTCCTCCAAATAAACTTGCTTCAATTCTCCTTGATCCAAGCGTGAAAAATTTCGTAAAGACAATACAATCTTTTTAATTCGCTCGGCGGCCTGCTGTTGACTGGTTAATAAATTTACTAAATCTTCTTGTAGAAAATCATAATCAATCTCATCAAGGAAAAGGCTAAAACTTGCTAATTCCTGTTCAGGAAGGAGTGACTGCGCCTTATCAACGGCTTCTTGTAAATCAGAAACATATTCTTTGAGCGGCGAAACATTGGCATAAATAGCGCCAATAGGGTTATTAATTTCATGGGCAATGCCTGCAACTAATTGGCCTAAAGAGGTCATTTTTTCCGATTGCACTAACTGAATCTGAGCTGATTTTAGCTGATCTAAAGCATTGGCTAACTCTTGTGTTCGCTCATGTACCTTTTGTTCTAAATTTTGATTTAAATCCTCTAGCTCTATCGCGATTTTTTCACGTTCAGTAAAGGCTTTGGCTAAATGATCAATCATGCGATTAAAAGCACGCGCCAAATCAGCGACTTCATCCTTACTATTAACCGCTACTGTTAAACTCAAATCATTTGAGGCTTCAATACACTTTATAGTGTCAGTGAGTTTTTTAATCGGTGCAATAAAGCGATGACTCAAAGCGATCGCTAGAAAGATAATCGGTAAAATAACAATACAAGCCGCAATATTTAATTCTTTTAATACTTCAAGCTGGGGTTTATTGGCCTCCTGCTCAGAGATAAATGCAGCGACTTGAAAATTAAGCTGCCCAATTTGATAGGTATTAGATAACGCGCCTAGATAAGCCTGTTGATTAAAAATCCAACGCTCTTGCTGCTTAAAATCTGTATCAACCGGATAATAGACTATGCCTGACTCCGTGACTAAGTCCAAGCGTTGTAATGCCTCATGATAAAAAGCAAATTGATAATCATCAAAGACTAATTGTTGCCAAATGGCTTGCCAAGGATGCGTTAAAACCAAAGTCCCCATTTTCTCCATTCCGGGAATCTTAATGTGTAATACAAAAGCGGTGATTGCCTGAGTGCGATCAAGAAACGCTACAGTATGCGGTGCAATAAAATCGACATCATGAAGGCCGTTTTGCCATTCTATAGGCAAGGATTGTCCTAAAGCACCTTGCTGTGAAGAAGCAATTAATAGATCCTGCTGATTAAAGACGTAGAGTTCACCAGGAAGCTGATAATTGGCTTTTAAATTAATTAATTCACTTTGAATACGTTTATCCAAATCATCAACGACAATATCCAGCATCTCACTTGAAGTACGCCAAGCTAATAAATTGGTTTGCTCAGTCTGCAAAAGTTGCTTTACTTTATTCACTTGGAACTCTGCTTGTTCGCTTAAATTTCGTTGAACTTGGTGTTTAATTTTATTATGAAATCCATAATAAACCACAGAACTCAAAATAATAACCGTCAACACAATCAGTAAAGTTGATAATGCGGTTAAACGAATAACTAAAGAATGCCGATTCATAGTGTTAATTTTTTAGCTGAAGTAGAATTTTAACTTGCTTATTTTCAGGTGGTTTATCGCCCACATAGGCAATGGTATTAGGCACGCGCTGAATAAATAACAAAGCCGCTTGTTCTGATGCTTGGGTAATGGGTGGCTTAACGCCTTTAAAGGACATTTTATTCCAATACTCGCCCATCTCACGGGTAGAGCGCTTAAAAATATCTAAACTAAACTGCTCACGCAATGCATTTTGCGCGGGTAAATTAAGCGGCACAATCGGGCTATCATCAGGCCAATAATTCTTTTTAAGTAAATAAATCGCGGCTAGTTCTTTGCGTGAAATTGAAGGAACCTTGGTTTCAGCATGGGTAATAATATAAATATCAGCCCAACAGGTGACTGGGGCTAAAAAATTAAATATAAAACAGAGCAGTAGGTATTTTAATTTCATCAGAATAACACCGCTACCGAAGCATATAAGCCGGTTCCATTTTTATAAACACTCCCCCATGTTTGTTGCCACTCTAATTTTAAGGATAATTTGGAATAGGGCCGATAAACTAAACCGGTCAATAAGGTATTATTTGCAACGGTTTTATCAGAAAACTGAAAATGCTCATAGCGACTAATAATATGTAAGTCTAATGGGATAGGCACACTGAATTGAGTATAGCCGCCCCAATCCTGAGCATGATGTTGTGCTTGGTTACTATCAACAAAGGTGACTAGCCATTGAGTTTCAAAATCAAAATAGTCACGATGTAAAAAGGCATCAAAACTTAGGGTAGTACGATTTTCCCGACGATCTTTCACATCGGCATATTGCACATTGAAAGCATAATAGGCACTTATATCATCTTGTAAAATCCACGCAGCCCCTAAAACGGTTTGATAATGACGATCTTGCTTAGTCGTTGGTTTGGCATAAAATTCTTGATAAGGCTGCCAATAAAACTCCAGCGCATGCCCGGAAAATAGGTCAAATTCATGGCGTATATTCAGCCCAGAAATATAATTAGCAAATGAATAGCGTGTTGCGATAGGTCGATTCGTGGTCCAAACCAAGGGCGCGGCATGTAAAATATTCCAACGACTAACCGGTGATAAAAACTTACCTAAACGTAAAGTATTTTCTTCATCAAATTGAATATCGTTATATAAACGCTCAATGGTAAATTTTGCCTGATTAAATTGTAGCCCTTGACCACTCTCCCAAAGAGGAATGGAATACAGTTCAGCTTCAATAAATGGATTAAACCAGCGATTAATATGTGCGGATACAAACAGACTTAAATCATCCATTTCAATCGCTGTCGGCTGATTATTAGGCGCTTGGAAAACCAGCTTTAAATAACCAGAGAAATCCCATTGCTCACGCTTAAAAAAAGAGCTATCAGCCCAGCTAAAAGCGGGCATTAAACAAAGCAAAATGGTACAAAAATAACGCATTATAATCTCACATCAAGAATTAAGAATTAAACCCTCTGTCTTATTTACACCACTTTGCAGGGTTAATTGCGATGCCTTTTTTTCTTATTTCAAAATATAAGGCAGGAACATCACGCCCACCACTATGACCTAAAGTGGCCAAGGTATCACCTTTACTCACCCAGTCTCCTTTTGTCTTATAGAGGCTCTGGTTAAATGCATATAGACTCATGTAGTCTGGATCATGTTGCACAATAATAAGTAAGCCATAGCCTTTCATCCATTGAGAAAATACTACTTTCCCAGCTGCAATCGCTTTTACTTTTACTCCTTCTTTGGCTTGAATTAATACCCCATTATGCATTGCTTCTAATCGACGACTGCCAAAAGATTGCACCATTTTTCCTTTAACAGGCCAGGATAATTTACCTTTAAGCGCAGAGAAAGCTTTTGCTTGCTTTTGCTTTAATTCCGCTGTTTTTATGGCCTGTAAATTACGAATCACGCCTTTTAAGTGTTGCGCATTCTTTTTTAAGCGCGTTAGTTGATAGCGCTGAGATTGCGTATCTTTCTTTAGCTGTTTTAGTAATCGCTTGCGCGCCTGTTTGGTTTTAACTAACTGTTGCTGTTGTTGTTTATTTTCCGCTATTAACGGGGCAATGCTATCAACGGCTTGTTGTTTTTCTTGCTGCAAGATTTTTAGTAGCATCAGGCTATTATTAATCTGTTGTACTTGCTTTAATCGTTGACGATTATAGTAGGCATAATAGCGTAGCATACGGCTGGTTCGGCCAATATCTTCCTGACTAAGTAATAATTTTAACGGCGCATCTCTACCCAATAAATAAGCCGCTTTAACTTGTTCTGCTAACGCTTGTTGTTGACTCTGCAGTGCTTTTCTTTGTAGGTGACTATCTTGTTTTATTTCGCGAAGCCGTTGCTGGTGTGCCGCAATTTTTGTTTTTAATTTTTGTAATGAGCGGGAAATACGGCCGTACTTCCCTTCTATTTGTTTGAGTTTTTTTGTAGCCCGTTGTTCTTGTTTTTTTAGCTTGGTGAGTTGCGAGCTGGCATTTTTTATTTTGCCTTGTACTTGATGCAGATTTTTATCTGCATCCACCGCGAAGCTCAAGGGTAAATAACTTAAGCAAAAGAGCAGGAAAAAAACTTGCACGGTCTTTGTTTATTGATGGTTTAATAAAGAGTGCCCATTCATTTCACTTGGCTGTTCTAAGCCAAGAATATCCAGCAAAGTAGGTGCTAAATCTTTTAGGCTTCCTCCTGCTTTTAAAGTATGTGTGCCACCGACATGAACCAAAGGTACAAGATTGGTTGTATGGGCGGTCTGTGGGCCATTATTAGCATCACGCATTTGTTCAATATTGCCATGGTCAGCGGTAATCAGCATTTGTCCGCCTACTGTTTCTAATGCACGGGTAATTTTTCCTAACGCACTATCAATAGTTTCTACTGCAGTTAAAGCCGCTTCCCATACGCCGGTATGCCCGACCATATCGCAATTGGCATAATTACAAATAATCAGGTCATAGCTTTGTGCTTCAATCGCTTGGACTAAATGTTCAGTTACTTGTTCTGCATGCATTTCAGGTTGTAAATCATAGGTTTTTACTTTTGGAGACGGCACTAAAATTCGCTCTTCTCCCTGATTTGGCTCATCGACTCCCCCATTCATAAAGAAAGTAACGTGCGCGTATTTTTCAGTTTCTGCTAAACGTAATTGCGTTAAATTATGTTGTGCTAAAACTTCGCCTAAGGTATTTTTTAATTGACTGGCAGCATAAGCAACAGGATAATTAAAGGCTTCATGGTATTGGGTTAAGGTTGTGAATAGTCCTGTATA
>Ga0105349_10000827_pt1 | contig 12659 bp, 7 predicted proteins | sample EN1Hudseemescosm_FD_83661 | JGI IMG/M metagenome (GOLD analysis project Ga0105349, IMG submission 83661) | Methane-oxidizing microbial communities from mesocosms in the Hudson Canyon - EN1B Hudson Canyon | ecosystem: Environmental > Aquatic > Marine > Cold seeps | place: Hudson Canyon...
GCCGATTCTTGGAATCAATGCTATCGTGAACACGATACGATTCAATGGAGCGCCGAGGTGAGTTACGTTTTGATTCTCGGCGAGGTGGCTCCGTACATTTTCACCATCGTAGTTTTCTTGGGACTTGCAGTTAGTAGATGGAAGCGTCGCCGCGACGAACGCAAGAGCGCGCAGAAGGATGCTCAGGACGTCGTAGAAGAGCAGATGCTCGAGATGGAATTCGCCGCGCAGATGGGCGAATTAGAGGAGAAAATTGTCATCGAGCAGCCGCCCCAGCCTGAGGATGGTAAGGAAGAGGGCTGGTGGTCCGACCAAAGCGACCTAGTCTGACATTGCTAAGTCAGCCGTGCAGGTGAGAATGTATACGTCGGGCTAGAGCACGCCCAATTCCTGTAGCAGCTGACAATTCAGCCTCGGTCGCATGCTCGACTCCCTTCATTCCTCCAAAGTGGCGCAACAACCCCTGAATCTTCTTCGCGCCCAATCCATCCACCTCTTCTAACGGACTCTTCAAACCACCTTTTGAACGACGCTTCCGGTGGTAGGTATTGACGAATCTATGAGCCTCATCACGTGCGTGGACAAGTACTCTCGATCGCCGGTCTAGTACTACTGAATCGACCTGCGGTCGCCACAGAGTTTCCTCCTTCTTGGCTAGTGCAGCGACCGGAAATCTATCCGATAAACCGTGCACTGCGAGCATATCCATCACGTGCTTGAGGTGTGTCTCACCGCCATCGAGTAGTAATAGGTCAGGCCATTCTTGTTGACGCTTCAACCATCGTTCAACGACTTCTTGCATCATCGCCAAATCATCCTGAACGTCGGTTTTCACTCGATAGGTTCGGTACTCCTTCTTACTCGGTCGTCCATTGCGGAAAACCACTGCAGCCCCTACCCTCTCCTTGCCTTGGATTTGAGCCATATCGAAGCAGACGATGTGATCGAGTGAGTCGAAGCCGTGCACTCGCACGGCTTCGTCAGCAGCAGCCTGTTCAAGGCTGCCCGAACGCCGAGTCGATTGACGAGAGGCTTGAATCTCGGCGTTCGCATCAGCCATCCTCCGCAGCTTGGCCAATTCGCCGCGCTGCGGATTGCGAACAGTCACTTTCGTTCCTCGCCGCTCGTCCAACCAATCCCCCAGCGAGTCAGTCAGTGGCGCAGGCACGAGCAGAGTCTTCGGAGGCCGACGGTTTGAGTAATGCTCTGAAAGCACTAGAGACACCGAAGCGACCACATCTCCCCGGTGAATCACCGGATAACTGACCTGTCCTTGGATGACGCCTTCCTGCGTGTGGAGAATCAACACTACCGCCACGTCTCCGACGGCTGCGAAGCCGACCGCGTCACAGTCCTGATAGAATCGTGAGTGGATAACTTGCTGCGACACGGTCGAATTGACCACCGCGATCAAATCACGCTTGTAAGCGGCGGTCTCGTAATCAAGTTCTGCAGAGGCCGCATCCATCTCAACTTGCAAGGCCTCGATTAGCACGCCCGCATCGCCATTGAGGACACCGCGGGCGGCCCTAATCTGCTCATCATAACCCTCCGGGTCGATGCACGGACCATGACACAGCCCAATGTGCATCGCCAGGCATCCCTTCGGCAGCAATTCAGGACAGTCACGGATGCCGAATTGAGACCTCAGCAATCGAATAACCCGTTTCGCAGCCCCCGCATCGGGGAAGGGTCCCCAGCGTTGTGCGTCAGTGGGGGGGTTTCGGGTGTACATAACCCGAGGATGTTCGTGAGAAGTGAGCGCGATGAATGGATACGATTTGTCATCCATCAACATCGAGTTGTATCGAGGTTTGTGCTTACGAATCAACTGTCGCTCAAGGATCAACGCTTCGGAAGGAGTTTGGGTGACAATATATTCGACGTCATCCGATTCTGCGACCAATTTCGGGACCTTATCTCGATCTTGCTTGGCTGCAAAATAGGATCTCACTCGGGCGCGCAGATTCGTTGCTTTGCCAACGTATTGCACTCGCCCGTCGGCCCGTTTGAAAAGGTAGACTCCGGGCTTGCGGGGGAGGTCGAGCGAGGCTGAATCGACTGCCATGGGGGAGACTCGGTGGAGGTCAACGCCCATGAACTGATGGCCTCGCTCAAGGTATATGCTGAGCGAGACGCAGCGACGCTTATTGTTGCGTTTGGCTGATTTTGGTACCGAGGTAGAGACCGCTTGGGATGTGCCTCGAACGCTGTCTTTACCCGGTTTAGCCGAGCATTTGGGAGTGGTTCGCTCGGCGATTCATACTCCGTTGAAAGAATTGGAAACGTCTGGATTGGTTTGGACTCGTTCGGCTCATGTAATCGGTGGTGGTTCACGGCGACGAAGCGTCATCCATCTTACTCCCGAGGGTCGTGAGCGAGCGGAGGCGTTGGCGGCTGAGGGTAGTCCGCCAGAAGCCACTGGTCGCGCACTTGGGCCGATGCCAGATCCGATTCATCTTCATGGGCGCGATGCCGTTGTTGATTCATTGGTCGGGCAGTTACTCGCTGGCAGTAATTTGCAGTTGAGCGGCTTACCCGGCATCGGCAAAACCAGCCTTGCCCGCGCAGTAGCCGGAGCGCTGCTTGAGAGAGGCTTCCGCGTGCGCTGGGCAACTTGTGATTCAGATTCTGACGCTGCTACCATAGGTTCGCAGTGGCTCGATGGTGGAGGGCCGCGCGATCCTTCCGCAATCGCTAGCGCGGCCACCGGCCAAAAGACCGTTATCATTCTCGACGAGGTACAGGAATTGCACGAGCGTCACCTCGAGGGAGTGACTTCCCTACTCGCCGCTTGTACTGAGTATTCGACAGGTGTGTTAGTCTCTGTTAGGGCTCCTAGCCCATTTGGGACCCTAGGTGGATTTGAGGAAGTCAGAATCGATGGACTGGAGAGCGATGCGGCGGTTGAACTGCTCGCTGATGGAGTAGATGCAGAGATTGCCGAGCAGGTCGTAGAAGCTCTCGGCGGCCACCCTTTGGCACTTCATCTGTGGTCGCCAGAGGAGGATGTTCCCGGTGAAGGACAGGAAGTTCAGGAATTTGTTCAGAGTACTGTACTTCGCCGATTAAGCGAGGCTGGACTTGCATCCTTGGATGAACTCAGCCTCGCACCGGTGCCTCTCTCCATAGCGGAATTATCTCAGGGAGACGGCACCGTCGAACTCGATGAGTCGGCGGTTCTTCGCTGGATGGACCAACTGGTCGAACCTCATCATCTGATTCGAAACGTCAGACGAGCCACAATCGCGACCGATGTGGCTCAGGATATTCACTCGCGCGGCGCTGAATTCTGGTCCCAGCGAGATGGCACTCGAGCCCGAAGAATGGAAGCTCATCATCGACTCAATTCCGGTGAGGAAATTGATTCTGAGTGGCTCGCGGAGAGCGTCGCTACGATATCAAGAGAGGATAGTGCAGCGGCGGCAGTACTGATTGAGGACGCGGTAGAGGCGAGCGGAGAAAATTCTCTGAGAATCGCTGCAATAGATCTCGCCTTTGAGCGAGGTGAGTCAGTAATCGCCTCGCAGCACATCGAATTGACTGAAGATAGCCCTCAGAAGCGCATGCGTGAGGCTCGACTCGCGAGGTTGCGTGGAGATACTGCAGCAGCAGATTCCCTCGAACAGGAAGCGCTTGCAGACCTCTCTCCTTCAGAAGCCGTCCGCGCAGAGATTGCATCTCTGGTCCGAAGTCATGACGACCGCCTACCTGGACAACCAACGAAGCTTAACCAAGCAGCCATCGATACCGTCGACATTACCCGACTTCCCGAGTCTGCCCGTGCCTCAGCAAGTCTAGCCCTCGATCTCCTTCGCCACGCGGTCGCCATCGAGTCTGGTAGCGTCGAAATCGCGGCCAATGTCCGCTCCTCCCTCGTCGCTCAGATGGGTGAAGAACATCCGCGACTAGCTCTCATCGATCTGCGCGCACGCATCTCGGCAAATGCGGAAGGAGCCCTCGATGCGGCGCGTGAATTCATCGAATCATCAGAGGATGATATCGAGCGCATACGAGCGATTCACGCTGCGCTCGAAGCAACCTCACCTAACCCTCCGGAGTGGCTGACCCGTTCCCACGGCACAGTCGCTACCTCGCCACTACGCGCCGATATCGCCTCCCATCGTCGTATCGTCGCCCAGCGGTGGTACTGGAGAGGAGTCCTCGAACCGACGATGCGACTCTCTCATTGGCGGGAAGCCATCAGTCGATTCAAGTCGGCAGAATGTCCCGCTGCCGCAGCCGAATTGCTGCTTCGACTAACGCGTTCACTCTGAACAAAGAGTAAGATGCAATTCAGTGAAGCGGCACCAGCCGATCTTCATATCTGTGCGCCAATCAATGTGCGAGTCTCAGAGATTCCATCGATTGACCTGATGTCTTTGACGATGCAGCGAGTAAGTTCAGCCTCGTCTTCGGCTTCTACCTTGACAAATAGGTCGTGAACTCCGAAAACGATCCACTGCCCGCTTACACAGGACACATTAGAGACTGCGTCACGCACTTCTACTTCGCGACCAGGATCGGTGCTGATGAGTACGAATCCAACCGACATCTTTCACACCTCCACCGCGATTAGAGTCTCGGTTTGCTCGACTCCCGGAATCTTTCGAAATTCACCAATGAGCATCTTTGACATCTCCTTATCATCGCTGAAATCGATACGCGCCGCAAGGTCGTACTCACCGTAAACGACATGAGTTTCGACGACATTGTCGAGCGCCAGAAGCGCTTGGTAGACTTGCGATTCCATCATCGGTTTTGTCTTGATGAGAACGAAGGCGGTGCTCACGGTAATGACCTCTGTGTCCAGCCGCTCGACTGACCGTTTATGACTCCTACGCAGATGTTGTTCGATTCTGCATGACATGGTGTTTCCAATCATTTACGACGATGCTCTAACCTACCAACTGGGGGGAAACAATACAACGAATGGGACGAGCCGATAGAGCCATGCGCGCGAGGCTCGACAACAACCGCCGCCTCGCATTCAGTATCATCACAGTGCTTCTGCTGTCTACCACACTTCCACTTGCAGCCAATGCTGCGACTGGCAAGACGACGACGGTTTGGTCGGGAACGGTCATCCTGCAGGATGGCTACATAGTCGGGGCTCAGGATGTATTGGTAGTACAGGCTGGGACGACGATTCGCCTTGGTGCTGACGAGGACATCACAGTAGATGGGAGAATTACGATTCAAGGAACTCAGACAAGTCCCGTCGTGCTGGAGTCGATTGTTGGAAATCACGACGGGTTCGTGTTCAATCAATCGAGTCAAGGTCTCGGTTCCTCGATTGATAATTTGACTATTATTGATGCTGAGTATGGAATTACGATTTACGGGTCGAATCCTGTTCTAAGCAATGTCAGAGTCGAGAATGCCGACCGCGTGGCGGTGGATCTCTTCGATAGCGCCACGCCACGTATCTACGACCTTGTCATCGAGGGGGGAGGTCAAGATGTACACGGCTTTTCGAATAGTTGGAGATACGGTATCGGACTCTCAGTTGGCGCCTATTCAGCGCCTATAGTCGATGGACTGACCGTCAATGGACTCATCAGTCGGGGTATCAATTACTGGGGAAATTCTGGTGGAATGGTATCGAATGTTGAAATCACCAATGTCTCGGGTGCGACCCTCGCTGTAGGGGCTGCTATGTGGATCGAAGATTCGCGTCCGCTGATCACCGATGTCAATATCGAAAGGAATGACAACGGAATCTACGTTCGACACATCACCTCAGGATGGATTACCCGTCCTACTTTCCATAGGACGGTCATTGAGGACAGCATGTACCGAGGTGTAATGATTGAGCAATACAATCACAGTCAATTTTCCAACTTACCCGCGCACGCGGTCTTCGTTGACCTCGAAGTGCGCGGAACAGGCGGCCCGAACGCCAAGACGCCCGGGCTCGGAATGGCCGCGTTCGAAATCAATACCAGCGGTGTCATAGTCGAGAACGCACTCATCGAGGACAATCCTGTTGTCGGATTCAAAGCATATCTGATTGGCTCTTCTACCATCATCAATGGACTCGAGTTGGACAATAACGGCAAACCTCTAGCAAACGTGCCGATTAATGACAAAGCTGGCCTATTCATGCGCAGTATCAATTGGGCGCCAGTAATCAACGACCTCGTAGTCACTAATTCGTCAGGTCCAGGAATTTTGCTTTGGAAGGGTGGAGCGCAAGGTCAAGATTGGTGGTCTTCAGACAACGGAGCCAGTGGAGTCGATTTCCGTGAGTTCCACCCCGAAGTCACAATTCTGCGAAGTCACAACAATGCTGGCCACGGGGTCGCCGTCAGAGATTCGAGCAATGTCGAGCTGGCTTACGTCGTTACCTCGGGTAATGGGCTGGGCGCGGCGACTCCTGAAGAGGGAGCCGGATTATACTTCGATGAGGCCAATGATGTGATGAGTGGTGGTAAGAATGTCTCATGCTTCACTTGCATCTCGTCCGGCGACCAGCACGGTATCGTCGCACGTGATAGTATCGATTTGCAATTGTTATCTGTCGAGGTCCACGATCCGCTCAGCGGACCTGGACTCGACATTGACAATAGTGGATTACCTCGAGATGGGGAAATTCTCATTGACGATATGCGAATTGACCTCAATAGCAGCGGTTACGCGATCGAACTCAAAGATGTCAACGCGATGATTGGAGGCCTTGACCTCTCTGGAAACAATGGAGGTGTATACTGGAGCGCTGGAGATGATTACACCTCAAGCCTCTCATCAAGCACGATTTCGGGAATTGGGGGAACTTGCTTCGACCTCGTCGATCACACTGAATTACTCGTTCACAACCTCGGTCTTGCTTGCTCGACAGGTTCGCGACCGAGCATCGAATCCAGCTTCGTCAATCTCACAGATTCGGGCTTCATATCAGGAAGTGCGCACGAGACTACATTCCATCTCGAAGCCTCGAGCCATGTGAGGTGGATTTCATCTGGCTCAATCTCCGAACCTTCGTTTGGAGAATCAGATAGCATACTCGACATCATGTGGTTTATCGAGGCTCACGCGGTCAATCAGTTGTCCCGACACATCCCTTTAGCGGAGGTGAATATCTCATTCGAATCTTGGGAGTCTGAGGAATCGACAAGCCTTCCGTATCGCGGTTTCGAAACACTTGGTCCCTTCGTAGGGGCACGCTGGATACCCTCACAAGGTTGGTCTCAGGACAATATCGCTTACGTTGGCTGTGATTATGATGGGATTCACAATGACACGGCGGCTGTGACTCTAGATGCCGACCTGGTTGTCTATTGTCGACTTGATTTGTCTAACCAGCCGCCGTTCATCATTTGGACGACGCCTGAGGATGAAGCGGAGTTTCCCAGTGGGTCTTCAGTGATTCTAGATGCGGCAGCTTCCTGGGATTTGGATGATGACCCGCTGACCTTCACTTGGACCAGTGGCCTCGACGGAGACCTGCACACCTCCTGCTTTGGAACTCTTCCCGCAGGCGATAATGGCTCATACTTCGTGACGAATAATCCACCCGAGACTGCCGATGGCTGCCTCTCGGATGGTGAGCAAGAGACTACCCTCGAGGTCTGCGACAGTGAGAATCACTGTGTAAGCGAGACGCGTACAATTGAGTTGTTCAATCGGCCACCTTCCCTGTCGGTTTCGACCTCACCTGGTATCTCATCTTGGGGAATCATGCACCTAGGTCGAACTGCCAACGCGACAATTTCACTAGATGGTAGCAGCGATCCGGAGAATGATCCGCTGACTTGTTGGATCGAGACGAATTATGGTTTCTCGACACCAACCGATGAGGGATGTCCGATGTTATTCGACCTCGCCTTCCCCGGCGCACCGACACAATTCACGCTGACAATTCATCTCTCGGATGGAAATAATCCCGATGTGACTTGGAGCTTCGATGTGAGGTTGTTTAACGAGATTCCGGTGGCAGAATTCGATGTGCTGAGAGCCGGTGAGACCTCTGCCCATGTGGTTTATCTCGACGGAACGATGGTCAGTGATCCTGAGGGCGATGAGGTCAGATTCGAGTTTTGGAGTGACCTTGACGGACTACTAGCCGAAGGCACGACACCGGACTTTACCATCGAATGGCAAGGCTGGCTCACAAAGGGATTCCACACCATCACGATGTACACCAGCGATGACCGTTCGGCTCACAGTAATACCTGGAATTCCGCTTCCACTCAAGTCAGAGTCAACAACTCAGCGCCTGCCGCTGTCATAGCCCAACCGGCTGACCAAATACTCACAGATTCAGGTGAAATCATTCGCTTCGATTCAACTGGATCGGGTGATTGGGACCTTGCCTGTGGCGACTTGCCTGACAATGGCTCCGGCTTCGTCTGTAGTCCAACAGCGGCATCGAGCAACGACCTCGTCAGTGTCGTTTGGACATCTGACAGATTGCTCGAGCCGATCGGTAGCGGTTGGGTCCTTGATGCTCGGCTGCCGAAAGGATACCACACTGTTACACTCACAGTCGACGATGGATCGGGTAATGCTGACAGCACATCCATCGTCGTCAGAGTCGAGGAATCAGCGCCAATCCTCGTCCTCGACTCACCGATACCAGACGCCGAAGTCTACTCGAATGGACCTGTTCTCTTCGACTTCCGTCGGTCCTTCGACCCCGATGGCGATGATTTCACCGTCACCGTGACATCAAATCTGCTTCTCGAACCAATCCTCGAAGACAAGACCACCGAGTATTGGTACAACGATTACTTACCTGCTGGCGAGCACGAATTAACCTTCGAACTCAGAGACTCAACCAACCGAGTAAGAACTCACACTCAGACCCTTATCGTGATGGAGACTGGACCAGTCGCAGTAATCGATGGATTGCTCGATGGACAATACATATCTCCTGGAACGGAACTCACACTCGATGGCACGCAGTCCTACGATTATGACGACGACATCGTACTCTACCAATGGACTACCAATGATGGTACGATGCTCGGTGACCGCGACATCATCGAGGTCACCTTCAATCCTGGCCTAATTCGCATCGACTTACTGGTCAAGGATTCTCGAGGGATCACCTCGACCACCTCAGTCAACCTGACCATTGGGTCCTCGTCTCCAAGCCTCTCTAACATGCAAATCGACCCCATGGAAATCGATTTGGACGAATCAACCCTAGTCACAATCACAGTGAGGCTCGAAGATCCAGACGGAACCACTCAAGTTGTGCTCGGTGTGATGAAAGAGGGTGGCGACGAGCTTCCTCTGACCTTCCAAGACGACGGTATGCGTGGAGACGAAACCGCCGATGATGGAATCTGGACCTACGTTGGTACTTGGCGTATCGAGGACCCTGGCTGGGTCAAGATCGAGGTCTGGGCAATAGATGGCGAATTCTCTAGCCCTGCCCTCGTTGAAGTTCTAACAGTTGAAGAGCCCCAATCGACCAATCTCCTGACTTGGTTGATGGGAAGTGGATTACCATACTTCATCGGCGTTTTGGTTATCTTAATCCTCGCTGGTATGGCCTATCAAAAGAAGCGCAGTGAGGCGATTCAACGTGATCTTGACATGATTGAATCGTGGTCAACCTTCAATCCAAGAGAACTCGATGACGAGTTTGATGAGGACTGATTCAACGTCTGCTGTCGACGAATGATTACTCAGGACCCCATTGCGTGACCTGACGAGTCAAGCCGAGGCGATGAGTGAAGAGGAAGCGCAAGTTGAGTAGACCATCGCCCCATGTGTTGATTTCGGCCTCGCCGACGCGAGGTCGGTAAGGAACACTGACCTCTGCAGTCTTCTTCTTGCCGAGGTAACGTCGAGCACGTATCTTGAACTCTTGAGAAAGTGGCATGCCATCGTGCTTCGGGCGAACTCGCTCGTCCTCGAAAATCGACTTGCGGAAAACCCACATTCCACTCTGGGAATCGTGTACACCATACCAGTATAGCAGCGTTGCAGTAGTCGAGAGAACCCAGTTACCGAAGCCGTGTAGGCCAGGCATTGCTCCTTCCTCAGCGCGTCGTAGACGGTCGCAGGTAATCCACTGAAGGTCCTCGTCGATGAGTTTCTTGACTAGCGCAGGAACTTCTTCTCCAGGATAAGTGCAGTCAGCATCCATGGTGATGATGATCTGGCCGGGGGCCATCGCAAATCCTGTCTTGTAGGCGCGCCCGTAACCCTTGCGTGGCTCCAGATACACAGTCGCTCCCTCTTGCTCGGCCAACTCTCGCGTACGGTCGCTCGAGTTCCCATCAATGATTAGGAAGTCGAGCTTTTCGCACCAGCCATCGTTCGGGACCGAGCGGATGGTATCGACGATGGCCGCCTCCTCGTTTCGAGTTGGGATAACCACAGTGACGTGAACAGGTAGCGTTTCTGACATCTGAATCGAATTCGGCGACCTAACGGACCGCTATGAATGATACTGGCGCTCGGACTCGGGCGGTTCGAGACACTTCGAATGGGAGATTGGCGAGGAAGTGGCACTGCTCAAGACGGATTGTGCGCGACGCGAAGCCCATTCGATTGAAATGAGCGTTCGGAGAGCGCGACTCGGTTGGAATGGGTCTGCACATCGCTATGCTGTCTGCCGAGTACCCTCCTAGGTGGGGGGGAATGGGCTCGACTGTATTCCATCTCTCAGCCGCTTTGGTCGAACTGGGTCACCGCATTACCGTCATCACTCGCAAAGGCGGCGGTCAGTCTCCGGTTCAAGCCGGAGTCTCGGTGCGAGAGGTCAATTGGCTGTATGCACCGATGGCTTTCACCAAATCCTACGGCAAGCATGCTCTTGCCGACCTCAAGACATTGCATTCGACCGATGTGGTCGATATTGTCCACCTTCATTGTCCCATGATATCGTGGACAGCGGCACAGTTCGCTGATTGCCGCGAAAATGTTGCGCCGATTGTATCCTCCCTCCACGGCTCCTGGTTGGGCGAGCGAGACGGCTTGAGAACCGCCGCCGCCCAGAAGGAGGCCGCTGTTTGGGCAAATCCGAATGATCTAGCAATTCTTCTCAGCGCTGGTCATTACGCCAAGTACGAGAGGGCTGCGCTGGCGGGCTCGGACATCTGTGTCGCCAATTCCGAGGCCACAAAGTCTGACTTTCTCGATCGTTACTCACCCTCATCAGATTGGAATTGCGAAGTCATCCATTGGGGTGTCGACACCGAGATGTTCTATCCATCCGACGAAGCACGCGAGACGGAGACACGGCTCCTGCTCGCAGTCGGGCGACTCGCCGCGCGCAAGGGATACGGCTCTCTGCTGCGCGCCTTCGCCGAAGTAAAGAAGCGGCAGCCGAACACAGAATTACTCATCGTCGGCCGCGGCGATTTGCGCCGTAGGCTTGAGAAACAGGCGAAAAAACTCGGTATCGCTGAGTCGGTTCGAATAGACTCTGGGATGCCATTCGACGAGCTCGCAGCAGAATTCCGCCGAGCTGACCTCGTCGTCTATCCCTCTTACTATGAGGGTCAAGGCCTCATCCCACTCGAAGCAATGGCCTCTGGAACTCCCGTCGCAACAGTAGACCACGGCCCACTTCCAGAAATGGTCGACGAGTCGGTGGGTACCCTCTTCACAATGGCCAACACCGACTCGATGTCAAGCGCTATCCTCGCCCTCCTCGCTGACCCCGAAGGTCTCGCAGCCCGCGGACGCGCAGGGCGGGAACGTGTGGTCGAGCGATTCACTTACGGCCACAATGCTGAGCGATTCAACACGATTTATCGTCGACTTTCAGATTAATGAACGGCGAGAAGTTGATGTGGGCTGACCTCACCGTGCCTCTCGTGAGCACTTCTCAGACACGTGGATTTCGCGGAGTTGAACTTAGCACTTTGAGCAATATCGCGATACTACTTTTGATCAGTATACTGGCTATTATTCACCTGAAAGCGATACTCCAACCACTGGTTGTCGCAATCCTTCTCTTCTTCCTGATTCGCCCTCCTGCGCAGTGGCTGGAGGAAAGGTATGGGCATCCATTGGCTGCCTATGGGACTCTCATGACCGGCGTTGTGATAGCGATTTTGATCGGCGCCGACATCCTCTATCAGAGCTTACAGGACTTCAGTTCTGAGGCAGACACTCTCTCAAAACAGATGGACGATAAGATATCTTGGTTCTCGTCATTGACGATTTACGGTTATTCGTTTGATACAAGCGCGCTGACCGAGTTGATTACAGTCGATAGAATCAATGAGATCGCGACTGGATTCGTCGGAACTCTTGTTGGCTTCACAGGTAGCGCGGTTACAGTGTTCATCTTCCTGATTTTCATTATCGTTGAGGCCGAGACTCTACCACGCAGGCTCGAGGCCGCATATCCTGAGGAAATCGCTCGCTTCACTGACATCGTCTCAAATGCTGGAGATGGCATCAACACCTATGTCATCACAAAGGCCACGGTGGCTTTTGGTCAAGCGATTCTCGTCGCTTTATTACTGTGGTACATGAACATCCCCGGATGGTTCATGTGGGCTTCGATTACCTTCATGCTCGACTTCGTCCCTTACGTCGGCGCGCCGCTTTCATTCATTCCGCCGGCGATTCTCTCATTCATTCTGCACGACCCTCTGACTGCCTTGCTAATCCTTGGCGCGCTATTCGGTAACCAAGTCGCTTGGGGGCAATTTGTCGAGCCTCAACTCGCTGGACAACGGCTCGAC
>Ga0105349_10000830_pt1 | contig 12625 bp, 10 predicted proteins | sample EN1Hudseemescosm_FD_83661 | JGI IMG/M metagenome (GOLD analysis project Ga0105349, IMG submission 83661) | Methane-oxidizing microbial communities from mesocosms in the Hudson Canyon - EN1B Hudson Canyon | ecosystem: Environmental > Aquatic > Marine > Cold seeps | place: Hudson Canyon...
TCTTAATGTAAATTCTCCTTTATTTGCTATTCGTACACCAAGTTTTATAAAAATAGAAATAATTTTATTTGTTATATATGGTGAACCATGACATGAAATTTCTACTACATTTTCTTTTGTATAGGATCTGGGGGATTTAAAAATTGAGACTAATACTTGATCAATAATGTTATTTTTGTATTTAATAGTTCCAAAATGAATTGTATGAGATTTAACTTTATTTAAATTTTTATTTAAAAAAATTTTATTAGTTAATGAAATAGATTTTTTTCCAGATAATCTAATAAGAGAAATAGCACTTAGACCATAAGGTGTAGAGGGAGCAATTATTGTATCATTATTGATTGAAATATTCATTTTAACCCAAAGCTACATCAAGACACATCATAACAATAAACCCTGCAATTAATCCCATTGTAGCTAAATCTGTATTTCCTCCTCTTTGACTTTCGGGAATAACTTCTTCAACTACAATAAAAATCATTGCTCCAGCAGCAAAAGCTAATGCGTATGGAAGAATTGGCAATACAGTCATAACTATAGCTGCACCGATTACTGCAAATATTGGTTCAACAATAGCTGATAATTGACCCCATTGCCATGATTTTAATTTACTTACCCCCATTCTTCTTAGTGGCATTGAAACAGCAAATCCCTCAGGAAAATTTTGAATACCTATTCCCATCCCTAGGGCAACAGCTGAACCTATCGTAAATACTGAAGATCCATCAAGGCCAAGTAAATGAGGTGATGCTACAGCTCCAAAAGCAACTCCTACAGCTAATCCTTCTGGGATATTGTGAATTGCAATTGCTAGGACTAAAAGAACTGTTTTTTTAAGGTCTGTTTTTGGACCTTCCGCTTCATCAACTTTTGCAAATAGATGAAGATGAGGAATTAATTTGTCAATAAAATATAAAAATAATGCACCTGCAAAAAAACCAATAGCAGGTGGTAACCATACTGGAGTTGAGCTTAGCCCAAGTTCATTTTGTAATTCAACATATTCTATGGCAGGAGATAAAAGCGACCAAAAACTAGCGGCTATCATAACTCCTCCTGTAAAACCAAGAGAAGCATCTAATAATTTTCTGTTAGAGGATTTAAAAAAAAATACCAATCCTGCACCACAAGCAGTAAGAATCCAAGTAAATAATCCTGCATATAATGCTTGTATTATAGGGTTGTTTTGAGATTCAAAAAAGTTTAATATTGATTCCATAATTAAATCTTAGTTATTTTAATGTTTGAAGCAATTTTTTTAGATATTAATAATTTCTTATTATCAATAATAATTTCTAATGAATTATCAAATTCTAATTTTTCAATTACTTTAATTTTTGTTCCTATTTGTATGTTTAATTTTTTTAAAAGTTTAAAAAAATCATCATCTTCTTTTATTATTCTTGATACTATTCCACTTTCAAAAATTTTTAAATCACTTAAAGAAATTTTTATGTTAGATTCAATAACTCCTAATTTATTAGGAATCGGGTCGCCGTGTGGATCAATTTTTGGATATTTTAAATAGTCATCCAGCTTATCGATTAATTTACTAGAGCTAACATGTTCTAGTTCTTCTGCTATGTTGTGTATTTTATCCCATTTAAAATTTAGTTTTTCATGTAAAAAAACTTCCCACAACCTATGTTTTCTTATAATTTGTAACGCAACTTTTATACCAGACTTAGAAATTTGAGATCCCTTATACTTTTTATGATAAATAAGTTTTTTTAGTGATAGTTTTTTTACCATATCTGTAACAGAAGCTGGTTCTATTTTTAATACCTTTGATATAGAATTTGTTGATACTTGTTTGTTACCAAATTCTGATAGGTTAAATATAGTTTTGATATAATCTTCTTCGGATTTTGTTAACTTATTGTTAGGCATGTCAAATTATATTTTTAGGTATGCCTAAAACTAATAATTAATTTTATATATTTCAATTATATGAAACATTTTATTATAATATTATTCTTATTTATTTCTTGCATAAAAGACGAATCAAGAGATGCTGATAATTTATATGAATCTAAGAACTTTATAGGAGCAATAGAATTATATAATGAAATAATTAATTTAAAGCCAAATGATATTAAATCAATCTATAGAAGAGGTAGATCATATGAGGAATTAAAACAATTTGAATTAGCTTTTAAAGATTATCAAAAAGTTTTAGAATTAGACAATGAAAACTCTAATGCAACTTTGAGTATGGCAATTCATTATATTAGGAATTCAAATTATATATTAGCAGAAAAATATTCAAAAAAAGCAATTAAAATTAATAATGGACTTCATCAAGCATATTTTATTCTTGGAAGATCTTTACAATACCAAGGTAATTTTGGAGATGCAGTTAAAGCTTTTGATACTTCTATATCATTAAATAGCAATTATTCTGATTCTTATTATTATCTAGGATTAATATATTTAAAATTAAAAAACGACAAGAAAGCATGTAAAAATTTTTCTATAGCTATTTCTTTAAATAATTTTGATGCTATAAATGTTAAAAAAAAATATTGTTATTAAATGAAAATAATTATTTTTTGTATAGCTATTTTTAATTTAAATTTTATGAACATAAAATATGCAACTTTTGGATCAGGTTGTTTTTGGTGTACTGAAGCCATATTTGAACTTCTTGATGGTGTTATTGAAGTTGAATCAGGTTATTCTGGAGGAAATACAATTAATCCCACTTATGAAGAAGTATCTTCTGGAAAAACAAATCATGCTGAAGTCACTAGAATTAAATATGATGCTAATAAAGTATCATTTATTAAGCTATTAGAAGTATTTTGGAAAACACATGACCCAACGACACTTAATAGACAAGGTGCAGATGTGGGAACACAATATAGATCTATAATTTTGTATCATGATTTAGAACAAAAAAAGTTATCTGAAAGTTATCTTGATAAATTAGATAATTCTGGTGCTTGGTTAAGTCCAATAGTTACAAAAATTGAAAAATTAGAAAATTATTATAAAGCTGAAAATTATCATCAAGATTATTTTAAAATTAATCCAACTCAAGCATATTGTTCTTATGTTATTTCTCCAAAGGTTGAAAAATTTAAAAAAGTATTTTCAGATATTCTAAAAGAACAGTAAATTAATCAATCAATAATTTAAATATTTTTAATAATTGAAGAATAAATTAAATATTTCATAAAATATATTCTTGTATACTATGTTTTCTTAATAATTATATTTGATAATCTTATTATTTTATTAATTTAAAAAAATTATATTTTTAATATAAAAATTATGAATAAATCTAAATTAGAATACATATGGCTTGATGGATATAAACCAACACAAAGTTTAAGAAGCAAAACTTTGGTTAAATCTAATTTTTCAGGAAAATTAGATAATTGTCCTATGTGGGCATTTGATGGAAGTTCTACTCAACAAGCAGAAGGAAATGATTCTGATTGTTTGTTAAAGCCTGTAGCAATTTATCCAGATCCTGATAGATCTAATGGTTATTTAGTAATGAATGAAGTATTAAATGCTGATGCTACACCACATGAGTCTAATGGAAGAGCTACAATTAACGATGATGATGATGATTTTTGGTTTGGATTTGAACAAGAATATTTTTTATGGAACCCTGATACTAATTTACCATTAGGATTTCCAACAAATGGTTATCCTTCTCCTCAAGGTCAATACTACTGTAGTGTTGGATCAGAAAATACATTTGGAAGAGATTGTGTTGAAGAACACCTAGATCAATGTTTAGAAGCTGGTATAAATGTTGAGGGAATAAATGCTGAAGTAGCTACAGGTCAATGGGAATATCAAATTTTTGCTAAAGGAGCTAAAGATGCAGGTGATCAAGTATGGGTTGCAAGATACCTAGCTGAAAGAAATGCTGAAAAATATGGTCTTAGCATTAATTTACATCCTAAGCCTATAAAGGGTGATTGGAATGGTTCTGGTATGCACGCTAACTTTTCTAATGAAGTTCTTAGAACATGTGGTGATGAAAAGGTATTTAATAAAATTTGTGATGAATTTGGAAAAAATATTAAAAAACATATAACTGTATATGGTGCAGACAACGATCAAAGACTTACTGGAGCTCATGAGACTCAGTCTATAAATCAATTTTCATATGGTATCTCTGATAGAGGAGCATCTATAAGAATTCCTATTGGAACGCTTGAAGATGGATGGAAGGGTAGGTTAGAAGATAGAAGACCAGCATCTAATGGTGATCCATATAAAATTGCTTCTGTTATAATTTCTACGACTAAAGCTGCTCTTTAATTTTTATTTATATTTGTCAAAAAAAATTGAATTATTTTCACCTTTTACTTGAGGCTCTTCAATCTATAAAATCAAATTTATTAAGAGTATTCCTAACGTGTGCAATTATATCTATAGGTATATCTTCATTGGTTGGTATTTTAACGTCTATAGATGGAATTAAAAGTTCAATTTCTGACAGTTTTTCAGATTTAGGGTCAAATATTTATACAATTGAAAGTGAAAGAAATAATAGAGGAAGATCATCTGGTATAAGAAAAAAAAATCAACCACCAATAAAATATAGAGAAACTAAAGAATTTAAAAAAAAATATGAAGGTGTAGGGTTAGCAACTGTTAGTACAGTAGTAACTCGTACTGCAGAATTAAAATATAAATCTGAAACAACAAATCCAAATGTTTCTGTTGAATCTGGTGATGAAAATTTTATTTCAGTAAAAAATATCATTTTAGAGAAAGGTAGAAATTTTACAAAACTTGAAAATGAAAGTGGTGTTTTTGTTGTTTTAATTGGATCAGAAGTTAAATCCGCTCTTTTTAAAAATAATGAAGATCCAATTAATAAATATATTACAGCAAGAGGAAGTAAATTTAGAGTTATTGGTTTATTAGAGGAAAAAGGTAGCTCATTTGGTGGTAGTGGAGATAATAGGCTTATTATTCCTATTGAAACTGCAAGAAAACTAAGACCTTCATCTAATTATGTTATAAGTATAAAAGTAGATGATGTTGAAAACATATCAGATGATATAGATTATTCTACTTATTTATTTAAAATTCTTAGAAAAGATCCATTAGGTAGCGAACTATCATTTACTATTGAAAAAAACGAATCCCTAGATTCAGAACTTAATGAAATATCTGGATATTTAAAGACTGGTGGATTTGCAATTGGTATTATTACACTTTTGGGAGCGAGTATTGGTCTAATGAATATAATGTTAGTTTCAGTAACTGAAAGAACTAGGGAAATTGGTCTTAGAAAGTCAGTCGGAGCAACACCTAAGGTTATTAAATATCAATTTTTAATTGAATCTGTATTAATTTGTCAATTAGGTGGATTAGGAGGTGTTATTTTAGGATTAATATTTGGTAATCTAGTTACAATATACATTGGAGGAGGTAGTTTTATAATTCCATGGTTGTGGATGATTGTGGGTATTTTAATTAGCACATTTGTAGGTATTTTAAGTGGTTATATTCCAGCTAGAAAAGCAAGTAAACTTGATCCTATTGAAGCTCTTAGATTTGAATAGAATCTAATGAAAATCCAAAAAATTTATTAAGAAAAGTTAAAATAAAAATTGAACCTAAAATAAATGGACAAAGATAAGAAATTGAAAATATTAAATATTTTTCAATTAAGGATCCTTTAAATTTATTATTTCCTCTACTTATTTCTTTAGACAAATTTTTTGTTTTCCAAACATAAGAAACAAAAATTGTGATTAAAAATCCACCAAGTGGTAATAATGTATCATTAGATATATCGATAACAAATGACATAAAATCAATAGCTGTTTTAGAGTTAAAATAATAAATAAAATTGGTAAACATTTCTGAACTACCTTGGGATAATGCAGAGGGTATACCTAATAGGAAAATTAAACATGCAATAATCCATACCGATAATTTTCTACTAATTTTATATTCGTCAATTAAATAAGATACAGGAACTTCTAATAGGGATATAGTAGACGTTAATGCTGCAAAACTTAATAAAATAAAAAAAGTAGATCCTATTATAACATCAGATGGAGAACCTAAACTTTCAAATATTTTAGGTAATACTTCAAAAATCAATCCTGGACCTCCATCACTTTGAATATTAGAAGAAAAAATAAAAGGAAAAATAATCAAACCTGATAAAAATGCTACACCAACATCTGTTAATGTTATTAAAAAAGCTGACTTTATAATATTATTATCCTTACTTATGTAACTTCCGTATGTAATTAACATACCCATACCTAATGATAAGGAAAAAAAAGCTTGACCTAATGCATTTCCTGCTACTGATAAATTAATTTGAGAAAAATCAGGTATCAAATAGTATTTTATACCATTGATAGCATTTGGTAAAGTCATAGCATAAATTATCAATAATAAAATTATGACTAATAAAGATGGCATTAATATTTTTGCAGCTTTTTCAATACCATCCTCAATACCTTTTGATACTATTAATGCAGTAAAAAACATAAAAAGAGCAGAATAAATTAATATTCTATTAACATCATTAACATACTCAGAAAAATTATTTGATATTGAAAAATTACCTTCTAACATTTCAACTACATAACCTAAAACCCAACCAGCTACTATAGTATAGAAAGATAAAATTAATATTCCACAGAAAACACCCATTTTTCCTATAAAATTCCATTTTTTGTAACCTAATTTATTAAATGCTCCAATAGCATTTTTTTTTGAATTTCTTCCTATAGCTATTTCGGAAACAATAACTGGAAAACATAAAATGAAACAAAAAATTAAATACATTAATAAGAAAGCTGCTCCACCTCCATTACTAACCTCAAAAGGAAATTTCCATATATTTCCAAGACCAACTGCTGAACCTGAAGCAGCTAAGATAAATCCTAATTTTGAATTAAAGGATCCTCTTTTCATTATAATAAATTAAATAATTTATAATTTCCTTTTTTTATGAAATGATCAGCAATTTTTCTTCTACAATTTTTTAAGTTGATAGGACTATAATTAGTATATCTTTTTAATGCTGATAAAATAAAATTTAATTCTTCACCTTCTAAATAATTACAAGAAGCTTCAAAACCAGATGAATATATTTTTTTTGTAGCTTCATACATTGAAGCTTGGGCTAATTCTAATAATATTACATCAGGTTGACTTAAATAAATTTTATTGGTTCTTAAAATTAAAGATTCAAAAGCATACAACTCAATTATCATATCTGCTATGTTCATAAGAATTTCTTGTTCTTCATTAATTTTATTTTCAAAGTGTAATGCTGTTTTACCAAGAATAATTAATATGCCTTTTTTTAATTTTTTTATGTGATCATAATATTTAGAAAAATTATTATTTATATCATAATCTTCATATGTTGGTACTGACATCAATTCATTTAAAACTTTTTTTGATTCATTAAATAAATCAATTTCATTTTTAACAGATCTTTTAAGTAATATTCCAAGAATAAGCAATCTATTAATTTCACTAGTGCCCTCATAAATTCTGGATATTCTAGCATCACGATATGCTCTAGCCATTGGAACTTCTTCAGAAAAACCCATTCCACCATAAATTTGAACTCCTTCATCTACAATGTAATCAAGTATTTCAGAACCATATACTTTGCATATTGCACATTCTACTGAAAATAATTCAAGTGCTTTTAGTTGTGATTTATTTTTTGATAATCCTTCATTTTCAAACTCAATAATTTTATTTTCAATTTCTTGACCTGCTCTATACGAAATAGCTTCACATGCAAAGGTTTTAACTATCATTTGTGCAATTTTATTTTTAATTGCACCAAAGCTACTAATTGGTACACCAAACTGTATTCTTTCATTTGAGTATTGGATTGAACTTGATATAACACCTCTACATCCACCTAAAACCCCTGCACCCAATTTAATTCTCCCAATGTTTAAAATATTTAAAGCTATTTTAAATCCTTCTTCTCTTTGCCCAAGCAAATTCTCTATTGGAACAACAACGTTATTAAAAAATATTTGTCTAGTCGATGATCCTTTAATACCTAATTTATTTTCTTCTTCATTCATGGTAATCCCTGGGAAGTTTTTCTCAATTAGAAATGCTGATAGATATTTATCATTATCTATTTTCGCAAAAACAGTAAGTAAATCAGCAAAACCACCATTAGTTATCCACATTTTTTGACCATTAATGATATATGATTTTTTGTCTTTTGATAAAACAGCTCTAGATTTAGCGGCGTTAGCATCAGACCCAGAATCTGGTTCTGTTAGACAATAAGCGCCCATGATATCACCTGAAACAAGTCCAGGTAAATATTTTTTTTTCTGGGCATCTGTTCCATAAAAGTTTAATGGAAGTGTTGCTATTCCTGTATGAGCACCATAAGCAGTTGAAAATGAACCAGTAATTCCTATAATATCTGCAATAAGCATACTAGTATTAAAGCTCATATTCATTCCACCAAATTCTTCAGAAATTGATAAACCTAACAAGCCTAAATCACCAGATTTTTTTAAAAGATTTTCCATTAAACCAGGTATACTTTTATCAACTTCTTCTGTTTTTGGAATTACATCTTTTTCAAGGAAATCTTGACATGCATCTGCCATCATCTTCTGTTCTTCATTAAAATCTTCAGGAATAAAAATATTTTCTGGATTGCTTTCTTTAATTAAAAATTCACCACCTATTATAGATTCAAAATTCATATTATCTTATTTTAAATAATTATTTTTTTCATTTTTATTTAGACTATAATTATTATATATCTTTCGTTTTTTAATTTTTGTAATTTAAAAAAAAAGATAATTATTAAGTCTGAGATTTAATATTTTTTTTAAATCATTAAATTTTTAGATTTCTTAAATCTACAGGAACTAATTTGGAAACTCCTTGTTCTGGCATAGTAATTCCATATATAATATCTGCATTAATCATTGTTCTTTTATTATGGGTTACAATAATAAATTGTGAAGTATTAGAAAATTTATTTATTATTTTATTGAATTTATCAATATTAGCATCGTCTAATGGAGCATCTACTTCATCAAAAATACAAAAAGGAGCAGGTTTTAAAAGATAAATTGCAAATAGTAGGGAAGTGGCAGTCAATGTTTTTTCTCCACCTGATAATTGATTTATTGTAAGTGGTTTCTTTCCTTTAGGTTTTGCCATAATTTCTATAGAGGATTCTAAAGGATTATTTTCATCAACAATTAACAAATCACAATCATCATCTTCTGTAAATAATGATCTAAAAACGGTTTTAAAATTATTTTTAATTTTTTCAAAAGACTCAAGAAAAGAAACTTTAGCTACTTTGTCAATTTCTTCTATTGTTTTTAATAAAGAATCTTTGGCTTCAATTAAATCATTTTTTTCTTTAGTAATAAAATCGTGCCTTTCCTTTATTTCATCATATGCTTCCATTGCTAGTGGATTGATTTGACCAATTTTTTCAATTTTAATTTTTAATTTTTCTTGTCTTTTTTTTAATTTATCTATTGATAAAGATTCAATAAATGATTCATCAATTTTACAATTTTTAAGTTCTATATCAAATTCAACAGAAATTCTTTGAACAACAGAATTTAATTCTAATTCATTATTATAAATATTTGACTTTAACTCATCTATTAAGAGTAGATTATTATCTTTTTTAACTTGTAAATCTTTTAATTCTTTGTCATCATTATCAATATGGGATTTTAATGTGTAATAATCATTTTCATATTTTTCAAGTTCAGCCTCTAATACTTCTTTTGAATTGTACATAGTAATTAATGTTGAATCTTTAACATTATTTTCAGTGGATAGTTTACTTATTTCCTCTTCAGAATCTTTTAGTGTATTAATGTTTTTTTCAATTCTTTCGTTATTAAGTTTAAATGTAAGAGATTTATATTCTGATTCTTTTTTTAAAGATTCTATTTTATTTTTGAGCTTATTATATTGAATTTCTTCACTAGAAAGGTCTTTTGATTTTTGAGTAAAGATTTTATTAATTCTAATGATTTCTTTATTTTCTTCTTTAAATAACTCTTCAACAACTTTAATGGAATTCATTAATTCGTCTATTTCTATTTGAATAGATTTTATTTTTTTTTCTAGATTGACTTTATTAATATTTTCAATGCTTATTAAACTTAAAATTTGAGTTTTTTTATTACTTAAAGACTCTAAATTATATTGGATAGATCTAAAATTTTCTTCTACATCTGATATATCAGAAATTTTAATACTTTTATTTTTTAAATCTTTTTCAAACCTTAAATATTCTTTTTTTGTTTTATCAAGTTTTTTTAATAAAACATTCAATTTAGAAGTATAAATTTTTATTTCTTTTTCTATGCTAGAAATTGAAAATTTTGATCTTTCGTTACTTTCTGAATCATATTTAATTTTTTCTTTTAACTCTATAATTCTCTCAGATAATAATTTTGATTTTTCTGCTTTTAATCTTTTTGATTCTTCATGTTTTCTTATTTTATCAAGTAATATGTTTATAGATTTTTGTTTTTTAATAAGATTTTTTTCATAAGGTATAAGAGATGATTTTGATGATTCTAATTTTGAATTTACTTTTCCTATTTTAGAAATAACTTTTACATTTTCATTTTCAATGGTTTTTAATTCTCTTTTTTTAGTACCTAAAAATTCTCTGTTATTTTCTGATATTTTTAAAGCTAGATTGATGCTTATCTTTTTATATTCATTTTTGTGATTGTAATATTTTTCTGTTTGTTTAGCTTGTCTTTTTAATGATCTGAGATTTTTCTCAATTTCATGAATTAAATCTTCAACTCTTTCTAAATCTGATTCTGTATATTTTATTTTGTTAATAGCTTCTTTTTTTCTTTTTCTAAACTTTGAAATTCCAGCGGCTTCTTCAAATAAACTTAATCTAGAATTATCTTTATTATTTAGTATATTATCTACCATAGATAATTCTATAATAGCATAATTATTCGATGATATACCAGTATCCAGAAATAGATTTGTAATATCCTTTAATCTACATTTTACATCATTTAACAAATATTCACTATCACCCGATCTAAAATATTTTCTTGTAACTGAAACATTAGAATACTCTGTTGGAATAACATTTTTTGTGTTATCGAATGTTATTGTTACTTCAGCTAATTGAAGTTTTTTTCTGGTTTTACTTCCATTAAAAATAACATTTTCCATTTTATCAGACCTTAAAAGAGTTGTTTTTTGCTCACCTAATACCCATCTTACTGCATCAACTATATTAGATTTTCCACAACCATTTGGTCCAACAATACCAGTAACACCTTCATTGAAATTAATAACCGTCTTATCACCAAAACTTTTGAAACCTTTTATTTCAAGTTTGTTTAGTCGCATAAAATTATATGAGTTATTTTTGGACTTAAATATAATAATATAAATATGGATTTTGGAGAATTATTAGAATATCTAGCACCTCTTGCATTCTTGTTAATTGCTTTATTTAATTCTTTTTTAAGAAAAAAAAAATCTACTCCCTTAAAGTCAAATAAAAAAGTTGAAAACCAAACTAAAAAAGGAGTAAAATCATTTAAAGATTTAATGTCAATAGTTAAAGAAGAAATAAATGCTGAAAAAACTATATACCAAAAAGTAGAAGAAAAAACAGCAGATAATATGATTATTGAAAAATCAAAAGAACCTAAAAAATCTTCTTCAAAAGAAATTGATAATCTTGATAAAGATAGTTCAATTAATGAGCTAAAAAAGGTAAATAAGTTTTCTAAATCAAAAGTTAGCCTAATTGAGAAATTGAAAAATAAAGAAAATATTAAAGATGGTATTATTTTAAAAGAAATTCTTAAAAGAAAATTTTAATTTTATCTTTTATCAATTTCTATATATTTAAGAGCTTTTTTTCCTGTATAAATTTGTCTTGGTCTTCCTAAGGGTTCATTATTTTTTCTCATCTCTTTCCACTGAGCAATCCAGCCTGGTAGTCTCCCAAAAGCAAACATTACCGTAAACATTTCAGGTGGAAAACCTAATGCACGATAAATTATCCCACTATAAAAATCTACATTAGGATATAATTTTTTATCTATAAAATATTGATCTTTCAATGCTATTTTTTCTAAAGCTTTAGCTAAATCTAAAATAGGATCATTAATCCCAAGTTTATCAAGAACATTATCTGCAGCTTCCTTAATTATTTTTGCTCTTGGATCAAAATTTTTATATACTCTATGTCCAAATCCCATAAGTCTAAATGGATCATTCTTATCTTTAGCCTTTTTAATATATTTTTTTATATTTGAACCATCCTTTTTTATTTTCTTAAGCATTTCAATAACCGCCTGGTTAGCTCCACCATGAAGTGGGCCCCATAATGCATTCATTCCACCAGAAATAGAGGCATAAATACTTGATAATGAAGAACCTACAATTCTTACTGTAGATGTAGAACAATTTTGTTCATGATCAGCATGCAGAATTAATAATTTATTTAATACATCACTTACAAGAGGATTATAATTATAATTTTCTGTAGGCATTTTAAACATCATTTTAAGAAAATTAGAACAATAGTCAAGATTATTATCAGGATATACAATTGGGTGACCTATACGTTTTTTATAAGACCAAGCAACAA
>Ga0105349_10000844_pt1 | contig 12522 bp, 5 predicted proteins | sample EN1Hudseemescosm_FD_83661 | JGI IMG/M metagenome (GOLD analysis project Ga0105349, IMG submission 83661) | Methane-oxidizing microbial communities from mesocosms in the Hudson Canyon - EN1B Hudson Canyon | ecosystem: Environmental > Aquatic > Marine > Cold seeps | place: Hudson Canyon...
ATAATGCATTTAATGCTAATATGGCTGTAAATGAATCCTTCTTAGATACATCACAATTAAGAAGTTCAGCGGTATCACATGCTAAGTTATTAGGATATACTCCAAGATCATATAGTTCATCTAGAGCTACAGTTAATATTACACCAGCCTCGACAGACTATATGGAAAGAGGACATGAATTTTCCAGTATAACTGCCGATGGTGAGGAATACCAGTTTATAGTAGAGTCTGACGTAAATGCATCAGCTAATGGATTTGAGACTGTAGCATTAGTTCAAGGTGTATATATTCAAGATCAGTACAGGTATAATGGTGGTGATACTGATATTCTGTATCTTACACATAAAAATGCTAATACAGATACACTTGTAGTATCAGTAGAACGACCTAATATAACTTATGGTGTAACTACTAATACCTATAAGCATATTTCAGAAATATCCGATATTTTAACAGAAGATAATATATATTGGCTCCAAGAAAATAAGAATGGATTGTTTTCTGTTTATTTTGGTGATGATATAATAGGTAAAGCTCTAGAGAATAATGATATTGTTACATTATCATATATAGCAGGTACTATTGAAGACCCTAAAGAGGGTAATAATATACAAAATATAATAGATCCTGCAGGTACTCATACTATTAATATGCTTGGAATGCAAACAAGGTTAGGAAGTCCTAAAGAGTCAATCGATTCCATTAAGTTCAACTCACCTTTAAGTTATGCATCTCAGAATAGAGCAGTAGCGGCAGATGATTATAAAGCTTTAATTAATTCAGAAATACCTAATCTTCTATCAGTTAATGTTTGGGGTGGAGAATCTGAAATACCATCTACACCGGGAATTGTATATATATCAGCTATATCAGATAATATTAACAACTATCTTGATTTAAATATAAAAAATAACATAATAAATATCATTTCATCGAAGAATGTATTAGGAGTTGATGTTAAGATAAAAGACCACGAAAAGATCGATCTTATTCTAGATGTAAAATATACTTATAATAATAGAGCAAGTAAAAACATAGCGGACATCTCTAACGCCATTAAAGCAGCAGTAATACTGTATAATGATAATACTTTATTATCATTCTCTGGTGTTTTTAGAAAATCCAATCTATTATCAATAATTGACTCCATCTCTCCTAATGTACTAGATTCCTGTAGATGTAATAATGTCGAAAACTATTAATATTATTGATACTATTCAACGTGACACTATATATAATATAGCATTAAAAGATACAACAGGGTTTAATTCTGAATGGAATGAAAAAGAGAATACAAGACCTCAGATATGGTCATTTAAAGTTGATTTTACAGAAAAGTTAAATGATGCTGCTAATAATGTATCTGTCATGACATCAACTGTATTTAACTATAACAATACTAGTTGTATCTTTAAAGACAGATATGATAATTATAATAAGCGGAGAATGATAGATATTATATCAAATAAAACTAAAGATGTTGTACAAGCTAATGTAGGATATGTTGACGCTATTAATGGACAATTAAATATAGATAATTATAGTTCTACTCTCCAAGATCTAATCACTACTTTTTCTTCTAGCAACATTACATTTAAAGCTACACCTTATTCAAATTCTATATACCCTAAATTTAATAATATATTAAATATAGAAGAGACAGACATAGTTATATCCCCTATCGCTAATAACAGTTAATAGAACAAATTATGTATACTCGACCAGTAAAAACAACTGCTGTATCTGAAATAATACCAGATCATCTATCATCTAATAACGAGCAGTATGTAGATTTCTTAGAGGGTTATATTAAGTTCTTAGAGCAGCATGAGAATATAATTGACTATCTCCGAATAATCCAAAATAATGATATAGATACGTCTAACAGTATTGAAGATCATTTTAAAGATATTTTTGGTACTAAAATACCATCCTTATATAATGGGGATGTACGATTATTATATAAGGATCTAAATAAACTATACAAAACTGCAGGGTCAGTAGATTCTATAAGACTTTTCTTTAAGATATTTTACCAGTCACCTGATGTTGAGGTTAAGTTTCCTAAAGAACACTTATTAATACCTTCACCTTCTAAATCCTATAATGGATTATTAAGCCATTCTGGTATAAGAATACACGACTCAAAGTTTTATCAGATGTATTCTTATGTTATAGCTAACACTAAAACATCTCAAAATATATGGGGAGGTGTGTATAATAAAGGAACACACCCACTAGGTTATGTAATGTTCTCTGAGATGATACTTTCTACAGTATTAAATGGATCTAACAGATTATTTAAAGCTAATAATACAGGTACCTCTGATAATACATGCCTAGAAAAACTAAAATCCTATGTATGTTCGACTTATATATTAGAATTAATAGGGGATATACAACCAATAGCATCTACTTCTAGAGTAGTAGATACTTCTGTAAGAAAAATGTTGATTTTATATGATATAGAAAGACCACTAGGTATGAAAGCTTGGTTAGATAATGTAAAGTATTCATTGATTACTACTTCTAGTTCATGGGATAATTATACAATTAACGATAGCATCTATTATAGAATACCCGGTAATACAGAGGCTGAGTTAGAAACTTTGCCCTGAATTTATATAAATAAATAAAACACAAACAATAAAGATTATAAGGTATACCCATTATGACAGCAATAATAACATCTCAATTTAGAATAAACGCGGCACAGTTTATTAAACAAGATATAGGTAATTCTGCAGATTATTATATGTTCTTAGGGCGGAACCAATCATGGCCTAACGAAGATATTGATCCGGATACAGCTATTGATACTACCCTTATCCCTCCTAATGAGGATATCTTTAAGAATACTTTCTATAATGCTTATAGTAATATGGGTATTTTAAAGCAAATTAATAATTCAGATATGGAATTATGTTCTAGAAGGAATATTTGGGAGACTGGTAAATCGTATAAACCATGGAGTTCATATGAGGACAATACAACTCTTTCTACATTCTCAGAATCAGATGTTGCTGATAATGTAGTATATGATAGAAAGGTATTTGTATGTCTGTATGCTCCTATAGGAAGTGTAGTAGTAGACCCTATTACTAATGATATAACTTCTATTGTTTATGCAGCTTCAACATCCTCACCGCTTTTACCTTCTGGCTCTGGTCTTACTAAAGTAGTCGAGTCCACTGATGGTTATATATGGAAGTTTTTATATGAAATTGATTCGGATTTAAATACTAAATTCACTACTTCTAAATATATACCTACTCCTATAGGATCTGCGTCAGGAACTACTAGAGATCAAGACCAACTTAATGTTGAGAACTCAGCAGTTGACGGTAAAATATATTCTATAGTAGTTACTAATGGTGGTTTATATACAGTTGGTAATAAACCAACAGTACATTTATATGGTGATGGTTCTGTAGATAAAGGTATAGAAATACCTGCTGATCAGATTACTATGGGAGTATATACTGCTGGTACTGCTGATAGGATCGGAAAAGAATATATAGAGTCTATTAATATATTACCTGAAAATCCTACAGAAGTTGATTTAAACTCAGATGCTACTTCTATAGCAAATAATATAGGTCGTTGGCGTGAAGCTAATATTGTTATAAGTTATAACAGTACTGCATTAGAGGAACAAGCTAGCGCGAATGCTATATTACCACCACCAGGTGGTTTTGGTAAATCAGCACGTGCTGTTCTTGGTTCTAATAATTTAGGAGTTAACTGTCAGTTCGACTTAACTGAATATGATGAAGCCCCTAGAATGTTTCATGAAATTGGTATTGTTTCTGGTGTTGAAGGTGTAACAACTAATACTGCGGGTATTATTAATCCACTACCTTCACTTAAAATTACTTCTATGAATGCTTTATCATCCAATGCAACTAATACTATTAGTATGGCAGTAGGTGTAGGTAATACAGAGACAGCAACTGCTTATATAGATCATACAACCATTGAAGGTGATGTTACCACTGTATATTATCATCAATCAGATGAAACCGGATATATATCTTTTGACTCAGGATCTTCACTTATGGATTCTAATGACTCTAGTTTAGGAACAGTAGATAGTCTACATAATCCTGAGATTGCAAGGTTTACAGGTGATGTTGTATATTTTGAAAAAAGACATAGAGTTAATAGAGTTGCAGACCAGATAGAGAATATTAAACTAGTAATAGAATTATAGGAATATAGATAATGGCAAATAATAGCTATAAAGGGGCAGCTGCCCCTTATTATGACGATATCAATATACCAGGTATTGATGGGTTAACACCTGCGGAAAAATTCCAGCGTATTTTATTTAAACCCGGAAGTGCTGTTCAAGCTAGGGAATTAACACAAATACAATCATTACTACAGAATCAACTATCTCATGTAGGTAGTCACTTCTTTAAAGAAGGTTCGTTAGTATTACCGGGTGATATAACTCATAACAATCAGTTAGATTATATCACTGTTACACTAGACACAACCGGAAATTCATTAAATCCTATTGGTGACGCAGCAAATTTAATAAATGAGGTTATATACGAAACACCGATAAATCCTAACGATGTTATACAATCACCTTTAAAGGCTAAAGTCCATGATGTTTTAGCTGTTGGGGATGATTATAGACTTTATATAACTTATACATCTTCTAATCCAGAAAGAGAAACATCTTTATTTCAAGCTAATGAAATCATAGGATTTAAACCTCAGTTTAAAGGGATTACTATTCTAAGTAATAACCAAGAAGAAGGTGTTACATATAAAGCAGCAAGAACGTCAATTACATCAGGTATTTTTTATATTAATAAAATGTTTGTTGTTGTTCCTTCTCATTCTAGAATAACTAATGTTGAAGGTAAGACTAATAGTTATTCAGTAGGTTTAAAAGTAACTGAAGAAGTTATAGACATTACTGATGATCATACATTAGGAGATACTGCTCTAGGTACTAATAATACTAGAGCTGCAGGAGCTGATAGATTAAAGATTAAAACAGAGTTAATTTCTGTCTTAGATATTAATAGATCTGATACTAACTTTATAGAGTTATTAAGAATCTCTGATAATAATGTAATTAAAAAAGTAGATCGTACTTCTTATAATATCTTAGCTGATGAACTTGCTAGAAGAACTGCAGATGAATCTGGTAGTTATACTATTAAACCTTTTACATTAAATATATCAAATTCATCCGATGGTGTTAATTTTCCTGCAATGTTAGGAAAATCTAAAGCGTATGTGGAAGGGTATGAGATAGAGACTATTACTGATGTTCCTGTTAATATTCCAGTAGCTACAAAATCTGAAGTTTTAAATGCAACAGTTTCTGTTGGTGAGAGCTCCTTTATTACAGTAAAATCTGATCTCGTAGGATATTATATACCAGAAAAGGTACTAAACTTATATTATACTGATACTGATAGTATAGTTAACTTATTAGGAACATTTAGAATTATCTCTGTAACCCGTATGCTAGGTAATAACGTTACAGATTTAAAACTAAATATAAAAGAATTTGAGTTTATAGACAACTCAGGAATACCACCTGAATATAGGAATAGTTTAGAAATTAGTCAAGAGAATGAATCAGGGGAAGTTATTTTTAACGCTAATGTTGCTGAGGGAGGTTATTCTAAAATAGATACAGCTACGTTAGCAGCTGATATATATGAAATAAAAGAGAGTGGTATTTCTTTATTAAGTACAACTTCAGAAGACTCTACAGAACCTAAAACAGGTAAAGTTAATTATTCTGTTATGGCAGCTATACAAGGTAATGTTGAAGCAGTAAATGGTAATGCAGCGACTATTACTTTAGATGTACCAGCTGGTTATATACTAGATGACACAAAATTAATAGGTGCATATATATTATCGGTAGGTAATCCTGCATCTCAAGTTGTTGAATTAGTTCCTGTAACAGGAGAGGTAACTCAAGTAATAGTTACTGATACTAGTCTTATAGTAGGTAATAGTGTATTTACGTCTATGGCCGTAAATGAGACACCTGATAAACAAAATCCTAAAATTAAAACACTAACCGAAGCTTCAGTTGTTAGTTTTAACAGTAATGTAGGAACACTAGGGTTTTATGATGTTTATGATATAATATCTGTTATAAATGGTGATGACACTGAAGATACTACAGACTATAAATCACAGTTCTCTTTAGATAGAGGTTATACTGATAATTATTATAAACTTTCATTATTAACGTTGAATCCTGGTTTAAACAGTAGTCTTCTACCTACTCAACTAACAGTAAATTTAAGATACTTTAAGTCTTCTGGTTCCTCTGATTTCTTTACACGCGAATCTTATCAGGATATTACTGATAATTCCAAATTACCTACATACTATTCAGAAAAATATAGAAAAGAGATATCAGTAGGTAATATAGTTGATTTTAGAGGGGAAAAACCATCGCCTGATGGAGTTAACTCTTCTACTATAATTTCTATAGAACCTCTATCTGTATTAGAAGTGAATACGGCAGTTGCTTTTGGTAGAAAAGATAGTATTGTTTTAGATACAGCAGGTGTTTTTTCAGTAATTAAGGGCACACCTTCAAGTAGACCTGTTTCTAGAAAAATCCCTAAAAACACAATTAAATTATATGAATTAACAATACCAGCTAATTCATTAGATGCATCTATTATTGATATTAAGCGAATAAATAACAAACGTTATACAATGCGTGATGTGGGTAAGATTGAGTCTAGAGTAGATCGATTAGAGTATTATACTGCATTATCATTATTAGAAAATAAAGCAATGTCTGATAATATAGGTAATAGACTTAAAGCTGGATTTATTGTAGATGATTTTACATCACACGGTCGTGGTGATACAACTCATCCGGATTATAAATGTTCTGTCTGGCCAGAAATGAATGCACTTGGTCCTAGATTTATAGAAGGTAATATACCTTTTAAATGGGAAGATTTCCCTGGATTTACAAATCTTATAGAAAATCAACTCCCACCAGGTAATAGTTTCAATATTAAAAAAACTGGTGACGTTTTAACATTAGACTACGAGACTAAACGTGAAATTAATGTTTCAGTATTAAATGCTACTAACTTTATTAATGTAAATCCATTTAATGTATTTGATTTTACTGGTAATGTAACCATATCACCAGCTACAGATGACTGGAAAGATACAAATCGTAGACCTGATGTTGTATTTACACAAAATAGTTTATATGACGCTATGTTACCTTTATTAGACCAAAGTTCTATAGGTACTGTATGGAATAACTGGGAAACTCATTGGACAGGTATATCAGGATCTGCAGAAGATAGAAACGCTATACCTGAGTGGGCAGGTAACAGCCTTACTACGTTCACACATCAGGATCAGACCCGATCAGGTATTACAAATACCTTAACTGAAACAACTGAAATTACAGATATGGGTGATAGAGTAGTATCTGTTGATTTAGCCCCATTCATGAGAGAGCGTTTAATATCATTTAAAGCAACAGGTTTAAAACCCAATACTAAAATATTTGCGTTTTTTGATAATATTAATGTAACACCTTATTGTAGAAGTGAAGCAGTATTTATTGATCATAACGCGGCTGGGGATTATCCAGCAGAGTTAATGGTGGAAAACTATGGTGTGAATTGGGCAACAATTCCTTATATTACTTCATCATCTCATCCCGCTGGTACTAATGAACTAATCAGTGATGATGCAGGTGCTATAACAGGTTCTTTTTGGTTACCTAATAATAATAATGTTAAGTTTAATACAGGAACTAAAACTTTTAGATTATCGGATATACACCTCCCTGGATCAAGACATTTAGAAACTACTACGGCTTCAGCTGACTATTCTGCGACAGGTTTAATAGAGAATGTAGAGAATACGTCATTATCTACAAGGTTACCTACTATTACATCAACAGAAGTAACAGGTGAGCGTGATCATGTTACAATGGATGTTAGACACAGAGATCCTTTAGCACAGTCATTTGTTCTTAAAAGAGCTGAATACCCAGAAGGTTTATTCGCAAGTTCTGTATCAGTATATTTTAAAAGAAAGGATATGAATATACCTGTTACCTTAGAAATAAGGGAAATGCAAAACGGTATACCCACACAACGTGTTCTTCCTTTCTCTAGAGTTGAGTTAACACCAAATAATGTAACTGAGGTTGGAAATGAGGGTTGGGGTAATCTAACTGAAGAAGATAAATATGCTTTAGCTCTAACAGAGGCCACAGAGTTTAAGTTTGAGTCATTAGTGCATTTAGCACCTGGTGTAGAATATTGTTTTGTATTAATAGCTAATACAGATAACTACGAAATATGGTATCATAGAATAGGTGAACCTTCATTTTTTACTAATGAAATATCAGCAAGTCAGCTGCATACAGGAGTAATGTTTAAATCACAAAATGCTTCAACATGGGAACCTGATTCGGAGTCTGATATTCCATTCTCAATATCACGAGCAGTATTTGACACTACTTCTAAAGGTACAGTTAACCTTATCTCTGATCTTCCTGAATATATTAAATTAAAAAATAATCCAATTGTTGTTGAATCTGTAGCGGATGTAGGTGAAATTGCTACAACTAAAGTATATGTACAACAGGATAATCATGGATTTAAACCAGGACAAGAGGTAAAACTTCAAGGTATTACCTCTTCAAATGTATCAGGTACTATATCTGGGTTTGCGGTATCATTACTAAACACAACTCATGAAATAATAGGTGTTAATTCTATTAATGAATATTATATAGAATTGGTTTCATCAGTTCGGTCAGTTAATACTAATCCTTCCGTTAATACTCCTGACTCATGGGGAAGAATGCAGGTAGGTGGGATTAATGTGTTATCTACATATTCTATAGCCTACTCTCAATTCTATTTCGGGGTTGCACAAATAGAACCTAATGGTACTAGTATAGATTGGGCTTCTGAGCATACAGTTAACAGTAATACCAACACAGTATATATAAATATAGATGCTAATGTTACTCATACAAACACTAATAATGTGTTAGCTGTATCTTCAAACAAAGATACTAGTATAGTTCCTAAGGTAAGTAAAATATCAGGGGCATTATATAGTAATAGTGATTTAGTATCACCTGTTGTTGATTTAGATAGAATGTCTTATATTACTATAAATCCTGTCATAGATGATACTGATGTTTTAGCATCTTATATTACTAAACCTATAGTATTAACAAACACATCAAATAATATAGATGTATTGTTAGATTATCATTGCCCTTCCGAATGTACTATTAAAGTGAAATATCAATATAAAAGAAATGGTGAATGGGTAGTAGACTCTAATACAGGAGACTTATCTGACTTTCCTGCAGGTACTTTAGATAATAATAACACATTAGATGAAGTACACTTAGAAAGTGGTGAAATACAAGAATTTACTGTTTTTAGAATCAAGATAGAAATGTTCTCTAGAAAACAACATATTGTACCATTCATAAGAAACTTTAGAGCTATAGCGGGCGTATGAGAGTAGAAGGTCATAATGATTATATTCGGGATAATTCCGGTGCTATTATACTAAATAATAACAATAAAGTTGATAGATATAAAAACGAGCTACAGTTGAATACTGAAGTATATAACCTTAAAAAAGAAGTTGACCTATTAAAACGGCAAATAAAAACAATATTGGAGAGTAATAAATGAATAATAACCATATAGTTATTAATGATTGGGATACTTTTAAAGAATGGAAGACTAAAAGTAACCAATTAGCGGCCGCTATAGGTGATACTGACAAAATTACAGTAACATTAGAATCTACTATTGTTGACGAATTATTAAAACTACAAAGTCAGACTTTTGATGAAAACCGGATAAAGGATCTAGTAGGTACTATGATCGGATCATCAACCGAAAATGGTATTGATATTGTATATAACGCAGCTCAAAACCGTTTAACATTTACTGTATTAGGTGGTTCTGGAACAGGAAGTTCAGGAAGTTCAGCTAATGGCTTTTCTGGTATATTCGATTCTGTTGAAGGTATAGATAGTTTATTTAGTTATTGGCAGCAGAATGGTGGCGACGCAAACGGTGATACTTCTATTGATGCATTCTTCCAAGATATTGTTGTAGGACCTACAGGAACTACAGGTATTGATGGTGTTCTAGGTATGGATTCCGATGATGGGCTTTTTAGAATGGCTCTTCAAGTATATTACAGAACAGAGGGAACTACTACCGCAAATTCAACTCCTCCTACTATACCTGATACTAATAACGGATCTATATTTGATTTATTAGGGTCAGGTCCTTCCGCATTTACACCACCTACCGGATGGTCTACAACAACTCCAACCATTATTAATGAAGCGACTGTCGGATCTGAAAAGCTTTGGATTTCTACAACTATAATCGAATCATTACATACTTATAACCAAAGTAAAGAATACCAACTTGGTGATAGGGTAATATTTAATAATAATACATATGAATATAACTTAGATGTTACGGTAGGTACAGCATTAACTTTAGACATCTCCTCTGATTATGCCTCAATACCACCTGACTATACGATGGATACTGAATTAATATACACAAATGATTCAGGGGTTATACCAGGATTTTATACCTCATTTTACAACAATTATAGAATTCCTATTAATGGTTATAACTTTCTAGAATTACAACCTGTCTCTAATACTTTAAGCAGTCATTGGACTCAAGTACTAGTTGATGGTGTTTCTATAGGTACTAAATTATATAATATCCCTGATTGGTCTGCTCCTGTGATACAGGATTTAGCAGGTGATGGTAATGATGGTCGGTCAAGTGCTAGAATAAACGTCTATACACTATCACCTGATAAAGTTACTATCCCACTCACACCTATAGGAGGAACGTATACCTTTACCGGTGAAGGTGAATTAACTGGTATTGCGAAAAATCCTAGTGATACTGAGGATCGTTTATGGGTAACAAATTATAAGGACGCTACTCTACCGGGTCAAACTACAACGTATGAAGCCGACAGAGAGCAGGGTGTTTTGTTTTATGCTACTGTAAACTTTTCAGCTGATGGTCCAACAGGTATTGCATATCATACAGTTGATGGTTTAGTGACAGGAGCTCCTAAAGACTGGGGTATGGTATTAAGATCTGGTACTGATGGTGAAAATTCAACAAATTTTCAAAGATTAAGATTATATAAAAGATTAACAGACATAGAAGCCGGAGTAGAGATTCATCCTATTAACGGTGTGGGTTCTACACCAAATCCAGTACGATTTAATTTTGATACTGATCAGTTAGAGTTTACTTATACAGCAGGTGGTAATGTATGGCATAGATGGCCACAAATTTCTTATGACTTAGTTAGACTAGAAGCTCCTACTACAGGTGTTGATAACGCATCTACATTTTATTCAGCAACTGATTTTGATGCAGCTGCTAGACTTGGTAATGTATTGCCTGATCCTGATTATGATACAGCAAAAGGTGAAACAAACAAAATTACTCAAGATAGAATTACTACAGGTGGGGCTTTTACTGGAATTGACTCTAAGTATATAGGGTATTATCTAGGATCTCCTAAAGATATAATTGACAATACCGGATCTTGGTATTCTCAGAAAATGCAGTCAACAGAAGCTAAGTCACATGATCATAACTTATATGTTATTGAATCATCAGCTTCGTCTATTATCAAAGAGACAGATAATATTGACACAACTCTGGCTTGGTTTCCTGACATTATATTCCCAGATGCTAAACATACTGAAAATGGTTTTAATGGTGTTGATGGTGTTGAAGGGCAGACTATTAAAGAAGTTTCACTTTGGACTCGCGCGCTAGTAGGGGCAGCTGCCCCTACAATCGATAATGTAGATTATACAGATACATTCTATGAGTTCTCTGAAATAGATATTAACGGCAATTCTGTTGATACTAATATAGTGCATGACATTCCGACAGTTTCAAACTGGTTTATATCATCACGAAATAATTTAAATAGTGATAATGCATTTTCTACTGACAATTCTGGTAGTCTTTGGGTTGACAGTGACCCTCATTATAAAGCAACAAGTAATGCAATTTACCCTAAAGCTTGGAGTGTTTGGGAATCTTATGCTATAGCTAGATATGTTGTATATTATGGAAGAACTTATGAATGTATACAGGCTACTACTCATGATAGAGATGATCGTGCTATAGAACAACATGAGAATCCTAGTACACTATCTACTCACTGGACTGAGTTTACAGTAAGTGGTAAGTCAGGTGTCTATTCTCGGGTTATCCCAGCGGCATCTTGGAATGTATCTGTAGAGGTAGTAGGTAATCAAGGACCTGCAGGCGATGATGGGTCTAAATTCTATAGTGGTGTAAATGCTCCTACAATTCAATTAGTAGGTGATTTAAACCCAGATGGAACTCAACGATATAGTTTTATATTACCATCATCACTAGCGGGTACAATTGTAAGAAGAGGTGATCAATATGTCGACTCACTAAATGGTGA
>Ga0105349_10000845_pt1 | contig 12520 bp, 12 predicted proteins | sample EN1Hudseemescosm_FD_83661 | JGI IMG/M metagenome (GOLD analysis project Ga0105349, IMG submission 83661) | Methane-oxidizing microbial communities from mesocosms in the Hudson Canyon - EN1B Hudson Canyon | ecosystem: Environmental > Aquatic > Marine > Cold seeps | place: Hudson Canyon...
AATAGAACTGCTTAATCAATTGAGTAGGACAGATATCTGTGCGCTCCATTAACGGTGCCGCGCGGCCAGTGGCGGTGACAAAAGCACGAACATTAGAATAAGTACTGGTATGACGGGCAAGTAGAGGGGCGATAATATCTTTAAACATCGCATCCGCTAGCAGCGTGGCATAACCTTTTTTACGATGGTCATTGAGTGTTACAAAATGAACCACGCCCAAATCCTGATAAGTCGCTTCTGGATAGTGAACAGTCTTATCAGTTCGGGCCTCGTAGTTTTCTAGCAAGCTATAAGCAACCAGTTCATCATCGACATAAAGTTTAATGATTTCTGCTTGGGTGCCATTTTGCAATTCATCGTGCTGCGCTAACCACTGAAAGATATTCCACATCTTCATGTTGTTATTGCCTAAGGCAAGTAACTCGTTAGCGCAATTTTTGACATTGCAGTTCTCGAATCTAAGCATTAGCACGAGCTTGATGAAGTTTCTTATAATTTTCGATCAAGCGTAAATGCTTGTCTAAACCTTCCAATTTTAGACTGGTTGGAGTTAGTCCGAAAAACTTCACTTCGCCCGTTATTGAGCCAACCACATTTTCCATCACCTCTTTGCCGAACATTCTAGTCAGATTAGCGATGTAATGCTCCAGCTCTAATTCTTCATCTAACGCAATCTCAAGAACGGCGTTCATCGCTTGATAAAACAATCCGCGCTCTACTGTATTGTCGTTATATTGTAAGAAAGTCTCTACCAACTCAGTAGCCTCTTCCAATGCGCCTAGTGCTAGATAAAGCAGGATTTTCAATTCTAGAATAGTAAGCTGACCCCATACTGTATTTTCATCAAACACAACGCCAATAAGAGTAGGAATATCGGTATAGTTATCAAGCTGACCTTCTTCCAAACGCTCTACTAAACTAGCCAACGCATCATCATCGAGAGAGTGTAGGTTCAGAATATCTTCACGGTAAGTTAGGGCTTTATTGGTATTATCCCAAATAAGATCATCGACCGGATACACTTCAGAATAATCTGGCACCAGGATGCGACAAGCAGAACCTAGGTCAGAAAACTCAGCAATATACGATTCTTTGCCCAAGGTTTCTAAGATACCAAATAAAAGATCAGACTCTTCTTCATTAGTGCCAGAGAAGTCCCATTCGCAGAATTCATAATCATGCTTGTCACTAAAGAAGCGCCAAGAGATAACGCCAGTTGAATCGATAAAGTGTTCAACAAAGTTTTCTGGCTCAGCGACTTCCATACTATTGAAAGTCGGTTTTGGCACATCGTTTAGGCCTTCAAAACTGCGACCTTGTAATAACTCAGTTAAGCTACGTTCTAGCGCCGCTTCAAAACTTGGGTGAGCACCGAAGGAAGCAAACACACCACCCGTTTTAGGATTCATCAAGGTCACACACATCACAGGGAACTGGCCGCCTAATGACGCATCCTTAACCACAATCGGAAAGCCTTGAGCTTCCAAAGCTTCAATACCTTCTACAATCGTTGGGTACTTATTAATGACCTCCTGAGGAACATCTGGCAATACAATTTCTTGCTCAATGATTTGTCGCTTCACCGCACGTTCGAATATTTCTGACAGACACTGAACTTTCGCTTCATTAACATTATTACCTGCGCTCATGCCGTTGCTGAGGAACAAATTTTCAATCAAGTTCGAAGGGAAATACACAGTCTCGCCATCAGACTGGCGAACATAAGGAATCGAGCAAATACCGCGTTCAGAATTACCTGAGTTGGTATCAATCAGATGAGAGCCACGCAGCTCGTCTTCAGGGTCGTAAATTTTACGGGTATAGTCATCTAAGATTCCCGCTGGTAGCGCGTCATCAGCGGTTAGCGTAAACCACTTCTCATTGGGATAATGAACAAACTCGCTATTGGCAATTTCTTCGCCAAAGAACTGATCGTTATAAAAGAAATTACAGTTTAAGCGCTCGATAAACTCGCCCAGAGCTGAACAAAGTGCACTCTCTTTACTCGCACCTTTACCATTGGTAAAACACATCGGCGACGCCGCATCACGAATATGCAATGACCACACATTCGGTACGATATTACGCCAAGATGAAATCTCAATCTTCATGCCGAGGTCGGCCAATAAATTGGTCATGTTGGCAATGGTTTGCTCAAGCGGTAGATCTTTACCCAAGATAAAAGTCTTCTCGCCATGATCAGTTTGTGCCATCAACATCGCTTGAGCATCTTCGTCGAGACTCTCAACAGATTCGATCTTGAACTCGGGGCCTGTTTGAACCACCTTCTTCACAGTACAGCGCTCAATAGAGCGTAAAATACCGGCGTGATCTTTATCAGAAATACTGTCTGGCAGCTCTACCTGAATTTGAAAAATCTGGTTATAGCGATCTTCAGGGTCAACAATATTGTTTTGCGAAAGTCTAATGTCATCGGTAGAGATGCCTTTACCGACACAGTACACCTTGACGAAGTAGGCGGCACACAACGCTGACGATGCTAAGAAGTAATCAAAAGGACTTGGAGCAGAACCGTCACCCTTGTAGCGAATAGGCTGATCAGTGATAACAGTATAATCATCGAACTTGGCTTCAAGTCTTAGATTGTCGAGAAAATTGACTTTGATTTCCATTGAATAGCTTCCACAGTAGAGCTTATAGCGCGACCAATTAGAGAATTGGTAATAATAATGACATTAATGTTCAGTGATTTTTTGCTCGAGCAAGGCGAGTTTTAAGGCCGATGTATCGAACAAATGTTCCAATAAAAACATACGAATCCTTCATTTTTAAAAACCTTTTCTCAATTAAGTGCCAAGAAAGCATTGATAGAAGAAATGTTATCAAAAAGGAAAGAGCTATCATTATTGGAACCGAGACATTTGGTAGCGTAGCTGCTATCGACTGCTGTACCGGAAAAGCATAGATATAGATTCCATATGAGTAATCACCGAACTTGTTGAATTTACGTATTTCCCCAGCAGGAACATAAGATATGTAGAAAATAATAAACGGTAGGGATAGAGAGTAAATAACAAAGAATACATCCTTATTTACTGACGATACTAATAGCAAAGGTAGCAAAAATAGAGTCCATTTAGTTGATAGATATATCTTGTCTCTACAGAGATAAAATACAGCTCCCACAAAAAATAGAGAAAATAGTCGAGTAGATTTTATTGAAAGAATAGGTTGAAAGTGATTCGCAATATGAATGCTAGTTGAGAGTATGGCAATAAATAAAATGGTATTCCTAATAGATGCAAACTTTACCCATCTGCTAATACGTACCGCAAGTCCTAAGGTAAAAGCAAGAATTACGTACATTTTCACTTCATATGGCAACGTCCAGAGTGAACCATTTACGGCTTCTTTATAAGGCGTATTCATAAAAACGCCTGGCAAATCAAATTCGATACCAAAAAATAGAGTTGAATTTTTAATGAGATACTTATAGGTTTGTGGATCCTGAAGGTATTCATTCAAGCTATTTGTCGTGAACCATGTGCCAACACAGAAAACACAGAACAGAATCGCAACGATTAAAGCTGGATATATCCTTAGTATCCTTGCCCACCAGAATGCAATTATATTATTGCTTGATAAGTAGCTTTTTGTTATCAGGAAGCCACTGGTAATAAAAAATACGTCTACAGCAATTGTGCCCCATGTCATTCCTATAGTTGACCTCAATGGTTCAGCATCTCCAGACCCCAATGCGAGAGCAAAGCTATGGCTAAATAGAACAAGTGATGCAGCCATAAATCGAACTAAATTAAAGTTATTATTTCTGCTGGCTGTATATGTCGAAAGTAAGTTTGCCATGATTCTCCTTCGGGGGTAATGATTAGCCATCAGACACATATTTAGCATGTCTGATGAAGGCGGTGGTTTTTGCTAGAACGAATTCAAGCATACCGTTCTATGGGGGTACCAACTAAGACGGAACCCAAGGCTTTCTTGCCAAGAAAATAGTATGTCGGCTGCCTTTGCCAGGTCGCGCTCTTACGGTACGCACTTCAACTTTGAAGCCCGCTCTTTTAAGCTGAATCACAAACATCGAATCTGCACCCGCAGACCATACTGCCAACATGCCTTCAGGGCGTAAGCTGTTAAATAAGGCTTCTAAACCATTATTAGAATACAACCAGTTATTGTTGGTATGAGTAATGCCTTCAGGGCCATTATCGACATCTAATAATATAGAATCGAAATCGGGCTGCTCTTTCTTAATTATTTCAGCGATATCGCCAACGCTAACAACGGTGCGGCTATCCGATAATGGCTTGCCTGCACATTCACCTAGTGGGCCTTGGTTCCATTCCACAACCTCTGGAATAAGCTCAGCCACTGTGACTCGTGACTTTGCATTAACTGTTTCTAATGCCGTTGCTAGGGTATAACCCATGCCTAGGCCACCGACCAATACTTCGGCGTTGTCTTTATTGCGGATGTGAGCACAGCCTAGCTTTGATAATTCCTGTTCGGAATTAAAAACTCGGCTATTCATCAACTCACCGCGCACACCCGAAAGTCGAATAGAAAATTCTTCTTCGCGGCGAAACAAAGTCAACTCACCGCCATCGTTAGGAATAATCGCCGTCGCGATTTTGTTTAATTGCTTCATGTTCATTAGCCGTGATTATGTTGGAAATCTAGGTACTACTTGGTAATTTTTCCGTAACTATTCAGGTTGTTAACGTTTAGACAAAAAAGATTCATTGTTGGGAGCTTATGTAGCAAATATGAGAGGCAGGGAGCGCCGAACCTAAGGCTACAGGGAAGTATTTACGCCGTTTTGTGGAATAAATACCCAGTCATTAATCGATTTGTAAAACGAGCTGAATAGTTACATTTTGTCTTTAATCTTTTCTAAAGCGCTGCGCATCCCTTCATTAGATGGCTGGGCGGCAACTTGAGTGAACTCGTAATCACTGCCTTTTTCGGTTTTCGTCATTAAAAATACGGCATCGCTACCTTCTACCATAACCTTGGCAGAACCGCCTGCTTTAAGGACCTTATCTAGCTCTTTATGGGTATCAGGTTCCAATGGAATGATCGTGCTATTACTCTTCTTCATTGCCTATTCCTCTATTTGAGCCTGTTCTTCTGGCTACTTTTATCTCTGCTGGCCACATAATGCCGTAAAGCGTTTACGAAGTCAGATTGCTTTGCCATTATTTTTTAAACTCTATTACAATGAAGCAGTAGTAATCGACTCGATATAGCCAATAGCTGGACCTTAAATGTCAATCTCAGAGCAGCCTTCAAAGCTGAGCTTACCCCAGACCAACCCAGGTATCGCCACCGTGCTGGAATACCTAATCATCAAATTTCCACTTATTGATGCGCAGGTTTGGCAGCAGCGCATGCTTGATGGCAAAGTACACTGGCACGATGGCTCATTGATAACGGCACAAACACTCTTTAAGCCACAGCAACGGGTTTACTATTACAGGGAAGTCGAAAGCGAACCTAGGATCCCCTTCAAGGAAGAAATCCTCTTTCAAGATCAGCACATTTTAGTCGCCTATAAACCCCATTTTCTGGCGGTTACTCCTGGCGGTATCTATGTGAACGAATGCTTACAGAATCGCCTACGCCGCAGTACAGGCATCGAAGGCCTACAAGCGCTACACCGTTTAGATAGAGTGACTGCGGGCTTGGTCATGTTCTCGGTTAACCCTGATACCCGTAACCAATATCATCAGTTATTTGAGACACGCCAAATACACAAAACCTATCAGGCCATTGCCAATATTAAAGACGGTGAAAACCTAGTAGGGCAGGAGTGGGAGGTTAAAAATAGCATCGTGCAGTCTGAACCGCGTTTTCGTATGCAGGTAGCCGAAAATGCAACGGCGAGTCAGGCTAACAGTCACTCGCTAATTCGCTGTTTGCAACAAACAGCTCAGGAAACCATGCAGAAAACAAAAAGAAAAGCGTTGTTTGAGCTAAATCCTGTTACCGGCAAAACCCACCAATTACGGCTGCACATGCAAACATTGGGCTGGCCGATATTAAACGATAAATACTATCCGCAATTACAGCCGCTATCAGCAGATAACTATTCAGCCCCATTGCAATTACTAGCAAAAGAGCTGAAATTTATAGACCCCATAACTCAGCAACCAAGGTGCTTTCGTTATGACGGCAATCTTAAGTTATAGCTAGAAGCTTTAAGCCTCCTCTGCTTGGAATTGAAGTGCCATCGCCGCCATCTTCATCGTGCTTTCAAAAGTCTCCGCGCCGCCAATAAATAAACCATTGTGGCAGAACATAGCATCATCAATACCGGTTACGTCTTGAAGCTCTTTGTTCGACAAGCCCGCCCAAGGTGTTGGTAGCGACTTTCTATCTTCAAATGAACCCAGCTCCATAGGAACCGTTTGAATTCTCCAAGGGCCAGAACCCGATGGGTAAACCACATACAACGCTTCTTCAGACAAAGCATGAACCGTGCGTTTCCAAGGCGTATATTGCTCTAATACGATTACGCGAGGGTCTTCAGCATTCTCAACCGCTTTAGCCACAATCGCTTTTGCACTAATACCACCCGTAGCAGAAGCAATGAAGCGAGCTAAAATACGTGATGCGAAAGTAACCGCTTCATCGAAGCACTCATCGTAATGGCTATCTTCTTGCCAAGTAGGGTTAAACATAGAAATTGTTTGGCTAAGGCTAATCCCTTTAGAAACCCCTTCAACATGACCGCAATCAACGGCATCAATAGTCGATACTAGGCCAGAATCCACAGAGTTAGCGATATCTTGGTTGCCGCCACAAATCTCTAAACCGTACTTCTGCCAGATCAGACCAAACGAAGAATAAGGAATACCGTTCTCACGCTCACCAGCACCACCACGTTGATGGTGATCAAAACGACCTGTCTCAGGGTCATATATACCACCCACATCAAGCACGATATCGGCCTCACCGATAACCTCTAAATCACGGGTACGAATAAGCTTAAAAGAAGGAATAACACACTTAAGAGCAGCGACACTGAAAACATCATCTGCGTGAAAATTACCGTTGTGCGTTGCTATCGTTATATCAGTCATTTTATGGGTGTCGTATTTAGAGGGCTGGGAGTAGAAAGGTGGGGATTCTATACGAAGAGCGCAATCAAGAATAGCGAGCAATTACTCCAAAAGTACAAAGGCCTCATGACTATCCACCAGGCCTGATCAATCTTTTGAGTAGTGAAGTCTGAATTACATCGCCGGATTCAACGTTGTGCATGCTCTTTAAACACAGGAGTAATCCTTGCTAATTTGGTCGCTAGACAGGTGCAATTCCATGAGTTAGTAAAGCAAATTATTTCTGTTCCACAAATATCAAGTTCTCTGTCGCGAAACCTCGGTCTTTTGACATGGAGATAAACTTCTCCATAACTTCAGAAGTAACAGTGGGCGTTCTTGATAATAACCAAAGGTATTCTGAGTTCGGCCCTGAAACAAATGCATATTGATAATGTTCACGGTCTAATTCAAATATCACATAAGACCCATAAAAAGGCCCGAAGAATGAAACCTTTAAATAACCTTCTGTTGTATCACCAACAAAGTAAGCTTTACCTTCAGATTCTTGCCACTCATTATCTTTCGCAGAAAATCCACGATTGATCACAGAAACCCCACCATCTGGCTTCATGCTGTATTCAGCACTGACTTGAATTAAACCTCTTTCAAAAGAGTGATCCAGTCGAGCAGCTTCATACCAAGTGCCTAAATAATTATTCAGTTCAAAATCAGATACAGGGGTCACCGATTTTGGCATGCCGAGACAGCCAGAAAGGAGTATGGCCGTGGTGAGTAATAGTAGTTTTATCATCTGATTCCCATAGAGAGTAATTAAGTACCGTGCTTCAACAAAATCAAACGATAATCGTTATTTTGAAATCGCCATCTTGTGCCATTTATCAATCACAGAATCAGCGGCTTTACGCCCTAACTCATAACCCTTGAACAGGTTTTCTTTACTACGATCTAAGCGACTGGTTTTGAACCCTTGTGGCGGGCACACCTCTAAAATATCCACCCCTGCTGGTGGATTACGAATAAGCTCAAGGGTTTCATTATAGCGTTCAGAGCGGCGTTTTAAGATTTTTGCCAGCTCGGGTTTATTACGAAAAACAAAGGCTAAGAAATTATCCGCAAACTTGGTTTGTTGGCGATAGTCCTGCAAGCGCGAGCGCACCACCATAATTTGCTTGGCGCCTTGCTCGATAGCGTGGCGTACAGGTATAGCATCGCCCATACCACCATCTGTCATGGGGCGATTGTCTAACTGATGAAAGCCACGATAGAAAAAGGGTAAGGTGCTTGAGATTTTTAATATATTATCAAGCGTATCAGCCTTAGCCTGCTTGAATAAGGTCTTACCGTGATTGATATCAGTAATGCCCACATGAAAGTTATGCGTGGCAATTTTTTGATGATCAAGCTTTAGATGGCGATCCATCATCTGCCACATCCAATCCATATCTAAAAAGTGGCCACCTTTTAAATAGCGCGCAGTACTCATGAATTCAGAACGAGTAGCAAACTCAGTATATAGCCTTAAATTGCGCTCTTTCATGCCCGCCAAATAAGCCGATATATTCAAAGCACCTGCACTGACACCGCAATAAAAATTAAACGGATTAAATTTTTGCTCTAAGAACTCATCAAGTAGGCCAGTGGTATAAATACCACGCATGGCACCGCCCTCAACAATCAGAGCTTTGGATGTATCGGTTGTCATAAAGCGTTCACGTACATAGGTTTAGGCCAAGAGGATAGGTCATTCTGACGATATGTAAAAGCTATTAAGCACGAGAAATAGCCAGTTCTCAATGGGAGGCGGGCTTCTTGAAGGAATCATTCAGTTTCAGGCGAGAGTAGTTATTTGGAATAGTCAGATTGTTTTATATCTCTTAATAGTTCTAAATCGTCTTCATCGCCGCCGCTCAACAACCAGCACCTTTCCCTATTAGTATTTTAAGCTCACCATTTTTCTTAAGGCTTTCAACGTATTTCTTTGCCTTTTCTCTAGCTTCGTTTTTGTTAACCATGGTCTCTCTTCTTCGTGCAGATTATTTACCCAGCTAGGTTTAGCCATATGTTAGATTACTCATTTAACCAATTCCTGATAACTGCAGGAACCAATGAAGCAGCTTTCCCTCTTAATAGTTTAAAACCATGAGGCTTTTTCTCTAGGTCTAATGTGACTATGATTTTTTCAGCATGAAACCTTGCCTTCTTTAATATTCCAGCTGCAGGAAAGACCGATAGTGAAGAACCCACAACTAAAACACGGCTAGCAGTAATAATATGATCGCGGGCAGTTTCATAATTGTGTATTTCTTCTCCAAACCATACAACGTGAGGTCTTAATTGACTTCCCTTTTCACAAAGATCACCAATATGAATTGGCTTGTCTTCCAATAAATATAAAAGATTCTCATCCACAGAGCTTCTTGCAAATTTTAGCTGACCATGAACATGAATTACATTGGTAGATCCTGCTTTTTCATGTAGATCATCAATATTCTGAGTTATGACTACAACTTCAAATCTTTCTTCAAGTTTTGCGATAGCTTTATGTGCGGCATTCGGATAAGCCTGAAAAGCTTGCATCCTTATTTCATTATAAAAATCCAATACCATTTCAGGATCAGCGCTCCAGCCTTCAGGTGTTGCGATATCCTCAACGCTATGTTCGTTCCAAAGGCCGTCTGAATCTCGAAATGTTTTTAGTCTACTCTCCGCACTTATGCCTGCACCAGAGAATATAACGATTTTATTTTTATTAATTTCAGGTTTCATAAATATTATAACATTCTGATGTGGAAATATTCTACGGACTAAAAATTCATATTTCTTTAAAGTATATTTTTACTTTGCATTCACTATCTTTAGAATTTAATAGAGTTATTAAGTATTGACTTGTAACGAGTGGCAAGAGTTTGCGCGTAACTGCGATTAGGTCCAGTGTGCTTTAGCGACTATAGTGCCGCTATGCACTCTGAGAGAATGAATATTATCTAATGCCTATTTACAGTAGTTCTCGGGAAAAATTTACAATGTTGTCACCGTATTGAATAATAGCTTTTTCTTTTAGAGGTTTAACTAATAACCTAACCTCAATTAAATCATTTCCAATATCAGAAATTTCATCTTCATCTTCCGATGTTTCACAGATATTTGTCATTTTTGATTCTAGCTCTATTAATGCTTCAAGAACTATTTTTAGTTCTGACTCAGCTAAGTTTAACTTGAATGAACTCATGATACCTTACCTTCTTTTTTGTAAACCCTAAGTCCCTTGAGAGCAAGCTCTTCAAGAAGACCTACATATTTACCTATTGGCATGTTCTGGGTCGGTGCTATGCAAAAGTGATGGGGCTTGTCTTGGACTAATTTTAATCCCGCTGGTGGTTGAGTATTGGGAGGGAATCTCCATACCCAACCTGTCATAGGGGATTCATTAATACCTTCTTTATCGAAAATGCTAATTCCTTTTCCGTTCGATTTTATCACGGTTATGCCGTTCATTTGAATGGTATCTACATCACGCCCCCGAACATTTGAGAGTTTTGCTGTAGTTGAATTGCCAAGGCGAAATAGCTCTTCTGGCATAATATAAAATTCTTTTGGGAACATATCTCAATCCTTTGATTCTCTATCTGATACACAATTACTTGCACTTGCATCCTATTGTAGGAAATATCATCGGTCTATTTTTTTTGAATAATAATTTAGAAACTTGGTGATTTAGCACGAGTTTTTAGATATTGGCTCCAGCTAAAATGTGCAGGACTTAAATTCAGCTCTGTGCAAACACGCACAAATTCCCAGATTACTTAAAATCAACTGTATGGATGACCATACTTTTAATTTAAGATACGTGCATGAGTAAATGTGAAAAAATTCTGATTATTTTTCGTACAGTCGCTTGGTAATACTGTGCCAAATGTCTCTATACAGGGGTTTAACCCTCTGAATTCTAAGCATTTCTGTTTTTGATCTAGGAATTATTAATGTCCTCAGTATACTGGAGTCAAAATTGTGTCCGTGAAAGTCAATATCAGGGGATAGAGCTATAAATGGCGAATAAAGAATATAACGCTCAGTCGATCGAGGTCCTTAGTGGCCTTGATCCCGTGCGCAAGCGCCCTGGGATGTACACCGATACCACCCGTCCTAACCATTTGGCGCAAGAGGTTATCGATAACTCGGTGGATGAGGCCTTAGCCGGTCACGCCACTGAAATCACGGTTACCGTTCATGACGATGGTTCATTAACGACTGTTGATGATGGCCGTGGTATGCCGACCGATATTCACCCAGAACATGGGGTATCGGGTGTCGAGCTGATTCTAACCAAGCTGCACGCCGGTGGTAAGTTTACCAACGACAACTATCAGTTCTCCGGTGGTTTGCACGGTGTGGGTATATCGGTAGTGAATGCGCTATCGACCGATCTAGAAGTTAAGATTTGGCGCGGCGGCGAAGTCAGTCGTATTGGTTTCCAAAACGGCGATAAAGCGCTGGAATTGGAAGTGATTGATACCTGTGGCAAAAAACGCTCGGGTACCAGTGTTCGCTTTAAGCCAGACCCTAAGTATTTCGATTCTGCTAAGTTTTCGATTCCACGTCTTAAGCATAACTTACGTGCCAAAGCCGTTTTATGCCCAGGTTTAAAAATCACCTTTAAAGCACCGAATGCTGAAGATAATGCCGAATGGTATTACGAAGATGGTTTAACCGACTATTTAAAGATTCATGGTGCGGGTTTAGACGTTTTACCGAAAGAACCTTTTACCAGCGCAATGCAGGGTAAAACTGAAGCAGCCGATTGGGCTGTTTTCTGGCTGCCTGAAGGTGGCGAGTGCATTCAAGAAAGTTACGTGAACTTGATTCCTACTGCACAAGGTGGAACACACGTTAACGGTTTCCGTTCGGGTTTATTAGATGCGATTCGTGAGTTTTGTGAATTCCGTAATTTATTACCGCGCGGTGTGAAGTTAACGCCGGATGATATTTGGGATCGCTGTTCGTATGTATTGTCGGCGAAGTTAGCTGACCCTCAGTTCTCGGGTCAGACCAAAGAGCGTTTATCTTCCCGTGAAGCATCGGCGTTTGTTTCTGGCGTAACCAAAGATGCGTTTGGTTTGTGGTTGAATGAACATACCAACGATGCAGAATTGCTTGCTGAAATGGCCATTGCCAGTGCGCAAAACCGTTTACGCAAAGCGAAAAAAGTTTCTCGTAAAAAAATTACCCAAGGCCCAGCACTGCCGGGTAAGTTGGCGGATTGTACCAGCCAAGAGTCAGAACGCACCGAGATCTTCTTGGTGGAAGGGGACTCTGCTGGCGGCTCGGCCAAGCAAGCACGAGATCGTGTCTTCCAAGCGATCATGCCGTTACGCGGTAAGATTCTAAATACTTGGGAAGTCGACTCCGGTCAAATTTTAAGTTCTGAAGAAATTCATAACATTGCCGTGGCGTTAGACATTGATCCTGCTGCGGAA
>Ga0105349_10000846_pt1 | contig 12513 bp, 10 predicted proteins | sample EN1Hudseemescosm_FD_83661 | JGI IMG/M metagenome (GOLD analysis project Ga0105349, IMG submission 83661) | Methane-oxidizing microbial communities from mesocosms in the Hudson Canyon - EN1B Hudson Canyon | ecosystem: Environmental > Aquatic > Marine > Cold seeps | place: Hudson Canyon...
AGATGGTAAGTTTGATTTGGTAGCAGATGCTAGCCGAATAAGGATTGACCCAACAGCTTTTGATACTATTATCCGTATTTACGGTAAACATATTTACCCTGCTTTTATCTCTCCAAACACTACCTTAGGAATTACTGAAATTGATGCTGTAAGAGCTACAAAAGATTACAATGAAGCTGGGGAATTTAATCCAAATGTGAGAAGCCAAATTGCATACAATACCGATTCTAAAATACTAAAAACGGTTCGGACTAATGGAGTACTAATTACACAAGCAACCCCCAGAGGCGGTGTTATTTCAGGATCTTCATCTGTTATGTATTTGGATGGATGGAATTGGGAAGACGCTACTTTAAAAACAGATGATGGAATACATTTAAACTGGCCACGCTATTACCATTATTCTGGAATCAATTTAAATTATGAAAAAGGGGTAAAGAAAATTAAGAACTATTTTGAAATAGCAAAAGCATATTTTGAAAAAAACTCGAAAATAGACTTGGAATTAGAGGCAACTAAAGGATTATTTAATGGAACAAAGAAATTGTATATCCATGCAGATTATGCTAAAGACATTAGGGAGTCTATTCGGTTTTTTAAGAAATTAGGAGTTAAGTATGTAGTAATAGTTGGAGGAAAAGATGCTTTAAACGCTATCCCTGTTTTACAAGAGTTTAAGGTACCTATTATTTTAGAGAGAGTCCATTCTTTACCTACCAATGAAGATGCGGCTATCGATCAATTTTTCACATTACCTGCCGAATTACAAAAAAACGGAATACTATTTTGTTTGGGATACAATGGAGATATGGAGGCAATGGGAACAAGAAACCTCCCATTTACCGCTGGTACTGCTGTGGCTTACGGAATGGAAATGGAAGAAGCCATTTCTACTATCAGCTTAAATACTGCTATTATTTTAGGGGTAGATAAAACTACTGGAAGTATTGAGATAGGGAAAAATGCAACTTTCTTTATTAGTAGCGGAGATGCGTTAGACATGAGAACGAACAATGTAGAACAAGCTTTTATAAAAGGAAATCCTGTGGATTTAAATAACCACCAAAAGGAACTTTTTGAGAAGTATAAAAATCATTAAACCTCCCAAATAAGTTTCCTACCAAAAACCAATTTTTTGTGTATCATTTTTATAAAGTTAACTATTCTTTCATCTAGCATTAGTAACCAATATTTTGGCGTACTCTTTGTAAAACTGCGGATGCAATTACTCTTGCTTTTTTTGCTCCTTTAGCAAGTTCTGCATCAATTATATCTTTATTTTCCATTAGGTAATTAAACTTTTCTCTTTCCGCTTTATACTTCTCACAAATCAATTCAAAAAGTTCTTGTTTTGCAGCTCCATATCCAAAATTTCCAGCTGCATATCTATCTTTTAATTTCTCTGCTTTTTCGGTAGAAGAAAGTAATTCATACAATTTATAGATATTACATACTTCTGCATCCTTCTTATCTTCCAAGGGAGTACTAGCCGTTTTTATTCCCATTATTTGCTTTCTCAATTTTTTATCTGAAAGAAAAATATCAATGAAATTATTATAGGATTTACTCATTTTTTGTCCATCTGTTCCAGGTACAATCATTACCCTTTCATCTACTTTTGTTTCTGGGATTACAAATGTATTTGGATATTTATGATTAAAAGTCCCCGCTATATCTCGAGTAATTTCAAGGTGCTGCACTTGGTCTTTACCTACTGGAACAATTTCTGCATCATACAATAAAATATCAGCTGCCATCAAAACAGGGTAAATAAAAAGTCCGGAATTAACATCCGACAATCTACCGGATTTATCTTTAAAAGAATGTGCATTTGCAAGCATTGGAAAAGGCGTAAAACAATTTAAGTACCAAGTAAGTTCGCATACTTCCGTTACATCCGATTGTCTGTAAAATAAATTTTTATCTGTATCAAAACCAAAAGCAAGCCATGCCGCGGCTGTAGCATAAGTATTATTTTTTAGAGTTGCATCATCACGGACTGTGGTAAATGAATGTAAATCTGCAATAAAAAACAAGCTTTCATTTTCCTTTTCTTTCGAAAGTTCAATTGCCGGAATAATTGCTCCCAACAAATTTCCTAGGTGTGGAGTTCCTGTACTTTGTATTCCTGTAAGTATTCTTGCCATTTATTTAAAAATTTGATGCTGTAAAAATAGGATTTTTATCTTTGCCTGATGAAATGGATAGGATATCTTTTTAGCTCTATTTGGAGATTATGGTTTTTAATTGCCTTCTTTTTGGTATTTGTTCTTTTTATACCTCCTCTTTACTTATTTACTGCTATTGTAAAAAACAATAAAATTGTAAATCATCTTACACGATATTGGTCATCTTTTACACTTCTTTTATCTGGTATTTTCTGGAAGGTAGAGTTTGAAGAAAAATTAGATCCTAAAAAAAGATATATTTTCTGTCCTAACCATAGCTCTACTCTGGACATTCCTCTTGTTACTACTATTATTCCTTTACCTTTACTATATATGGGGAAAGTTGAATTAACCAAAATTCCATTATTTGGTTATTTTTACAAAAATAACTCTGTAATAGTGGATAGGGGAAATTTAAGAGACGCCTATGCTGCATTTGTAAAAGCTGGAGAGAAATTAGATGAAGGACTAAATGTTTGTATTTTCCCAGAAGGAGGAATTCCTCCTGCAAAAATATTCCTTAAAAAATTTAAAAATGGCCCTTTCAAATTAGCTGTAGAAAAGAATATTTATATCGTTCCTATAACTTTAGCGGATAATAAAAGGAACTTTCCACAAGAATATTACAAAGGATTTCCGGGAATTGTTAGGGTAAAAGTACACAAAGCAATAAAAGCAAATCAGGAAGATAAAAATGCGATAGAAAATTTGAATACTTCCGTATACAATACTATTTTTGAGCAATTAAAAATTTATGGAAGTAAATAACAAAATTATACAAGATATTGCAAAGCTTGCCAAGCTAGAATTTGACGAAAAATCAACTGAAGAAATGAAAGGTGATTTAGAAAAAATCCTAGCATTTGTAGATAAATTAAATGAAATTGACACAAAAGGTGTAGAACCTCTTATCTATATGAGTGATGAGGTAAATGTACTCAGAGCAGATGAAATAACAGAAGAAACATCTCAAGAAGATGCCCTTAAAAATGCCCCCCAAAAAGATTCAGATTACTTTAAAGTTCCTACTGTTTTAAAGAAATAGTTTTTTCAGAAATAATTAATTCTGATTGTTGTCCAAAAATAATTGTCCTATTATCATCCAGATGCCCTGCCGGAAAATTAAAACACACAGGATAGTTGTATTCTGCAACACATTCTGAAATTATTTCAATGACTGATTTCCCAAATGAGATTTCATTGTCATTCATATCACTCATCCCTCCAATAATTAAAGCTGCTAAATTTTCCAATTTACCATTTCGTTTCAAATTTATCATCATACGATCAATATGGTACAAATATTCATCCAAATCTTCAATAAATAATATTTTTCCATTTGTATTTATATCCGAATCTGACCCTATCAAACTATATAAAATAGAAAGATTTCCTCCAACAATTTCTGAATTCACATTTCCTATATTATTAATCTTTTGTGAATTATATTCAATAGTATTTTTACCTTCAAACAAAATATTTTTGAGTGAGTTTAAAGATTCTTCAGTATTTTTTACAAAATTAATTGGCATACTTGCGTGCAAAGTTGCTATTCCAACATTGTGTAAATGGGAATGCAAAACCGTTACATCCGAATATCCAATAATCCATCTTGGGTTCTTTTGCAAATTGGAAAAATTGATATCATCAATAATTTGAACAGTACCATAACCTCCTCTTGCACATAAAATTGCAGAAATAGAATTATCGTTTATTGCATTTTGCAAATCCTCTACTCTCTGCTTTTTTGTTCCAGAAAACTGATTATTTTCTTTAAATAAATTTTCACCAAATACAACTTCCAATCCCCAACTTTTTAATATTTTAATGGAAGGAATTAATTCCTGCATTGTTATTTTTCTGGCTGTAGAAATAATTGAAACCTTATCTCCTTTTTTTAATGTTTTCGGAATAATCATTATATGTGTTTTATCTTAATTTGTAAAACTTATCTTTGCTAAAATAATTGGAATAAATGAACAAAAAAAGATTTACAGTAACTTCTGCTTTACTTTATGCAAATGGGCCTTTACATATTGGACATATTGCAGGAGCATATTTGCCTGCCGATATTTTTGTAAGGTACCAAAAACTGAAGGGAAATGATGTAGCTTTTATTTGTGGTTCAGATGAGCATGGAGCGGCAATTACTTTGCAATCAAAAAAAGATGGGGTTAGTCCTCAAGAAATTGTAGATAAATATCATAATATTAATAAAGCTGCTTTTAAAGATTTTGGAATTGATTTTAGTATTTATCACAGAACTTCCGACAAATTACATCATGAAACAGCACAAGAATTTTTTAAAAATCTTGATGAAAAACAGGTATTTGCAAAAAAGACATCTCCTCAATTTTATGATAAGGAGAATAATCAATTTCTAGCTGACAGATATATTAATGGAGAGTGCCCAAAGTGTAATGCGGAGGGAGCATATGGAGATCAATGTGAAAAATGTGGAAGCACTTTAAGTCCTAACGAACTTATTAATCCAAAATCAACCTTAAGTGGCAATACTCCAATTAAAAAAGAAACAACCCACTGGTACTTACCAATGCAAAATCATGAAAAGTGGCTAAAGGATTGGATTGAAAATGGAAAATTAGAAGGTAAGATTCATCATGATTCTAAACTTTGGAGATCTCAGGTTTTAGGACAATGCAAATCTTGGATTGATGGAGGATTGAAAGCACGTGCAATGACAAGAGATTTAAATTGGGGAGTGAAAGTTCCAATTAAAGGAGGAGACGGAAAAGTTCTTTACGTTTGGCTAGACGCTCCTATCGGCTATATTTCGGCCACAAAACAATGGGCTAATGATTCAGGAGAAAATTGGGAAGATTATTGGAAAAATGAAGATACTGAACTTGTCCATTTTATAGGGAAAGACAATATTGTGTTTCATTGTATTATGTTTCCAATTATTTTAAAAGCTCATGGAGATTATATCTTACCTACTAATGTCCCTGCAAATTCTTTCCTGAATTTGGAAGGAGAAAAACTTTCTACATCTAGAAATTGGGCAATTTGGCTACACGAATATATTAAGGATTTTAAAGGACAAGAAGATGCTTTGAGATATGCACTTTGCGCTACCGCTCCTGAAAGTAAAGATACCGATTTTACATGGAAAGATTTTCAGGCAAGAAACAACAATGAACTTGTTGCTATTTTTGGTAATTTCATTAACAGAGTTGTAGTTTTAACCAATAAATATTGGGAAGGAGTAGTCCCGGAAAGAGGTGATTTGGAAGATTACGACAAAGAAGTATTAGATTTATTAAAGAATTTTCCAAGTAAAATTGGATACTCAATTGAAAAATACCGATTCCGAGAAGCTTTACAAGAACTGATGAACTTGGCCAGATTAGGAAATAAATATTTGGCAGATACAGAACCTTGGAAACTCAAAAAGACAGATGAAAAAAGAACTGAAACAATAATGAATATTGCGCTTCAGATAGCGGCATCATTGTCAATTTTATCTGAACCTTTTTTACCCTTTAGTTCAAAAAAACTGAAAGAAATGTTAAACATTTCAGATTTAAATTGGGAGGACGCTTCCAAAAATAACCTGAAAGGAAAGTCGAAAATTAATAAAGCTAGCTTACTGTTCCCTAAAATAGAAGATGAAACCATTGAGATTCAAATACTTAAGCTAAAGTCTTAAATTTACTATGCGAGCATAGTAAATTTTATTAGTTTAGCACAAAAATATTATACTATGAAAAAAATAGTCCTTCTCTCACTGCTTATTATTGTGTCAGCTCCTTTATTTTCTCAATGTAATGGACGATACGAAACTGAAATATTTACTTCTGTAAGTAAAACTACAGTAAATTATTCGGATGTTTATTCTGACACGGAACACGAAATGGACATCTACACTCCTGATGGAGATATAGAAACAAACAGACCTGTAATTATTTACATGCACGGAGGATCTTTTTATGTAGGAGATAAAAGCATGACTGATTGTGTTGATTTTTGCGAATCATTTGCAAAAAGAGGATATGTTTGTGTTTCTATAAATTACAGATTATCTGATATGTTGTCATTTTTATTGAGCCAAGATGTGCAATACCAAACAGTGTTAAAAGCGGTTGCAGATGCAAAAGCAGCGGTTCGTTTCTTCCGAAAAGATTTTGCCGAAAATGGCAATACTTACGGAATTGATCCAACAACAATTTTTGTAGGAGGTTATTCTGCCGGAGGAGTAATTGCCGTTCATCAAGGGTATATTGATAACCTTACTGAACTACCAACTAATATTCAAAACCTTGCATCTGTAATTGGAGGTACTATTGAAGGTGATGCCGGTAATGATGGATACTCATCTGATGTGCAAGGAGTAATTAGTTTGGCAGGAGGGATTAATGATGTTAATTGGATTGATGCAGATGACTCCCCTATTGTAAGCGCTCAAGGGACAAACGATAATACTGTAAATTATAATTGCGGACCCGGGCTTAATAATCCTGCAATATTAACTTTATGCGGAGCGGGAGCTATGCATCCAATTGCGGATTCTGTTGGAATAATAAATAATGTATTAGTTTTTAATAATACCGATCATCTTTGGGCTGCTTCAGGAAATTTAGACGCTAAATTTATACAAGCTATTGACTTTTTTAGCGACTTTTTATTCTCACTTTTACCTTGCAACAATACAACTGCTATTAGCAATATTAACTCAGAAAAACAACTTGTTAAAATAGTTGATATATTAGGTAGAGAAACAAATGAAGTAAATAATACAACTTTGTTTTATATTTACAATAATGGTGAAGTAGAAAAAAGAATTATACTTGAATAAAACGATAAGTTGTCTGAGCACATTATTTTAGGAAAAAAAGGAGAAGAATTAGCACTTAATTTTCTTAAAAAAATAGATTACACTATTTTACAAACAAATTGGAAATACAAAAAAGCAGAGATTGATATTATTGCAAAACATTCTGATTTTATTATTTTTATTGAAGTAAAAACCAGAAAATCTGATTTTTTTGGCAAACCTGAACAAGCTATAAATAGTAAAAAAGAGGATCTTTACAAATTAGCTGCAGAAGCATATTTGGAAGAGTTTCACTTAGAAAATGAAATAAGATTTGATGTTATCAGTATAATTCTAAATAGCAAACAATCTGAAATAGAACATTTTATTAATGCCTTTTAATTTCCCTTTTGTCTATCTTTGCAAAAAAAATGTACAATGAGAAACAGTAGAAATAATAAATCCTCCGAAAAAGGAAAAAGAAATTTTGATTCTCCTCCTCCTAAAAAATATGGCAGAAAAAACTTTAAAAGTAAAAGTTTTTCTGAAAAACCTAAAACTCAAAAATCGGATGATGGGTCAATGAGATTGAACCAATTTTTAGCACATGCTGGAATTTCTAGTAGAAGAGAAGCCGATAAGTTAATTGAAGCTGGAGTGGTGCAAGTAAATGGGAAAGGAATTACACAAATGGGGTACAGAGTTCAGGAAACTGATATTGTAAAATTTAATGGAAGGACTATCAAATCAGATACAAAACGATATTTACTACTTAATAAAGCCCGTAACTATTCTACACGAATTGACGATTTTGGTAAAAAAACTTCTGTTTTTGAATTGATAAAAGGTGCTTGTAAGGAAAATTTATTACCCGTTAGTAAACTAAACAAGAATCATTCCGGGTTATTATTATTCACAAATGATGATAAACTTTCCAGAAAATTATCTCACCCTGAACACGAAATGAAGAAAATTTATCATATTTCTTTAGATAAAAACCTAAAGTCGATTGACTTAAAAAAAATAAAAGATACTCTCAAAATTGATGATTCTCTTGTTCCTGTTGATTCAATTTCCTATGTGATGGATAAAGAAAAAACGGAAATTGGTTTGGAAATAAAATCTGGGAAAAAACAAATTGCAAAAAAGATTTTTGAACATTTAGGATACAGAGTTTTAAAACTAGATTTAGTATTTTTTGGAGGGTTAACAAAAAAGAACTTATCCAGAAAAGAATACCGATTTCTCACTACAGAAGAAGTTAATTTACTGAAAAGGTTATAGCATTTATATAATTTATCGCTTCTTCCCGTTATTTATTTGATTATCGTAATTTTATAGCCGATAAATGAAAATATTTAAACGCATACTGAAATACCTATTACTATTAATTCTGATTGTATTTTTAGCGGGATTTATCTTTACATTCTTTTTTGGAGAAAAGGTAGAGCGTATCATTTTAGAAAAAATTAATTCAAAATTAAAGACTGGAATTGAAATCTCAGATATTGAGTTTTCTCTTTATAAAAACTTTCCATACGCTTCAGTTCATCTTAATGATGTATTAATTTTAGAATCTTTTGAAAATTCAAACGATACATTACTTTTTGCAAAGCAAGCATTTGTAAAGCTAAATATTCTTGATATTATTTCACAAAAATACAATGTTAAAAGCATTATATTTGAAAGTGGAAATATCAATGTAAAATATGATAAAGATGGAATAGGAAATTTTAATATTTTTAGAGATTCTACTAAATCAAAAAACAAACTTGAAATAAATAGAATTGAAATAAAAAATTCCGATTTCACTTACAATAATTCTAAAACAGATTTCTCGTCAAACAATAAATTATCTGATATTGAAATAAATTTAACAATAAATGAAGATAATACTGAAGTCAATATAGAAGGGGATTTATTTTCTCAAGAGTTAATAAATAAAAAACATAATTATTTAGACCAAAAACAATTAAATATTCATGTTCATTTTCAAATTCAAAATAATTCTTTACATGGTAATGCATCCATAATTATTGAAGATGTTGAGTTTTCTATTTCTGAAATAAATTATACAGAAGATGAATATGATTTAAAAATTATTGCTAAAAATCAGGAACTGTCATCTATCATTAAAATATTACCGGAAAGATTTGAAGAGACAATACTTAATTTTGAATTAGCAGGGAATTTTAATTTTGAAAGTAAAATAATTAAAGAAAAACAAAATATTAATCCTTCTATAAATTTAAGTTATGCATTAAAAAATGGAGAATTTAATCACCTTTCCGCTCCATTCAATTTGCAAAATGCAAACTGTAACGGGCAGATAACAAATGGAAATAATAATAATTTTGAAGATTCTAGATTTACAATTCTTAATCTTAAATCGAAAAAGAAAGATGGATTTTTTAATGGAAATTTTATTGTGACTAATTTCAATAATTATCAATTGGTAGCAAATCTCAATTCCTCATGGGAAGTTTCAGAGTTGAATGATTTAATGAGTGATTCTACTTTCAATAATTTAAAAGGAAGGGTTAACGGAAATTTGATTTATAATGGGGAATTATCATTTGATAAAAAAATGAAAGAATATTTTGTTAACTCAACATATAGTTCTAATTTAATTCTGAAAAATATTGAATTTAAATATAAAGAGTCTCCTCTATTATTTAGTGTTGGTGATGCAAATTGTAAATTTGAAAATAATAATATAATAGTAACAAATAGCAGTAACAAAATCTCTGATTCGGATTTATTTTTTAAAGGAGAAATAAATAACTTAATTCCTTATTTATTTGAATTAGAAAATGCGATAGATATTAGAGGTACATTGTCTTCAGATTTTATAAATTTTGAAGAATTATTTACCATTAAAGATCTAAATAAGAGTAATAATAGTATCCAAAGCGGAACTGTTTTACCAAATTGGATTAGCGCAAATATTAATTTTAATATCGCAAACTTTAATTATGATAATTTTAATTCAACTGATTTTAAAGGAATCATAAATTATAATAATAAAAAATTAAAGTTGAAAGGGAGTAAATTGATTATGAATACTTTGGACGGAAAAGCAAGTGGAGAATTCACATATTCCGAAAACAAAATACATGACTTGGTACTAAAATCAAAATTTAATCTAGAGAAAATAAATATTAAGGCAAGTTTTAAAAGTTTTAATAACTTTGGGCAAACTTTTATTGCAGATAAAAATATTAATGGAATTGGAACAGCAACTATAAACATAAGATCAATGTGGGATAATGACTATAATTTTTATTCAAAATCCTTACAAATGACTTCTCAAATTAAAATAGAGAATGGAGAATTAAATGATTTTGAACCACTCTATAATTTATCGGACTATGTAAGTTTGGAAGAATTAAAAGATGTTAAATTTGCTACATTAGAAAATACAATCAGGATTAAAAATGAAAATATTATAATCCCCGAAATGGAAATTAAATCTACCGCATTAACTGTTCATGTTTCGGGAACACATAGTTTTGAAAATTATATGGATTATAAAATTGAACTTTTGTTGTCAGATATTTTATCAAAGAAATTAAAGAAAAATAATTCAAATAAAAATTTAGATTTATCAAATTTAGAACACGACCATTCTGGGAAAACTACAGTACATTTAAAGATGACAGGAGATGTTGATGACCCTGAAATATCTTTTAATGGTTTGCAATTAAAAGAAGATATTATTAAAGAAATAAAGAATGAAACCTTGGAAATTATTGATATTATTGGAGACGGAATTTTAAATCCAAATCCGGAAAATGCAACGGATAGCACTCAAATTTCGGATATAGAAATAAAGTGGGAAGATGATGATTAGAAAAAAAATAAATAATGAATTTTTATAAAAGAACACAAAAGTGGAAATATGTACTGTTTATTGTAGCGGTAATTATTTCTACTTTATCTATTTATCTAACCCGTTCATTGGAAAATTCTTTGGAAGAGTCTATCAATTCTCTGACACTATCTATTGATGCTTTAAAAAAGAATGAAAAAACACTAAAAAGAGTTGAAGATGAAAAGATGAATATTTTTGCAAAAGCAACAGAACAGCTTAATAATATGCCAAATGATCCTGACGCTCAAGGTGATTATTCTGTTTCAATTGAGATAGTAACACAAAATGTTGATATCCCTTTAATATTGATTGATGAATGCCATGATATATTGATATCAAGAAATTTAAATATTCCAGAAGACATTGAAAAAGATGATGAAAAGAAAAAGGAATATACCCTTCAAGTATTAGAAATTATGAAAAAAGAAGGAGATTCTATTTTTATAGATGTTTTGGGAGAGAAACAAAAACTATTTTATAAAAACTCTGAAATTTTGGATCAAACTAGAGAAATGCACGAATTCACTAAAGAGAAACAATTGTTTACAAAAGAGATTTTAAATGAAATGAGATGGTATCCTTACTATCAATTATCCTTTATTTTACTATTTGCCATTTTAGCTTATTTAATTTTTAATGCCGCCAGAAAATCTGAACAAAATCAGGTTTGGGCAGGAATGGCAAAAGAAACAGCACATCAAATAGGAACTCCTCTTTCCTCCTTAATGGCTTGGGTAGAGTTATTGAAACAAAAAGAAGAAAATAAAAGCATGACAATTGAAATGGAAAAAGACCTTAAAAGGTTAGAAACCATTACAGAAAGATTTTCTAAAATTGGATCAAAAACAGAATTACATGATGAAAATCTAAAAGAAATTATTGAAGAAACAGTTTCTTATATGGAAAAAAGATTTTCTAAAAATATAAATTTTGTGCAGGACTTATCGGTAATAAGCAAAACAATACAATTAAATAAAGTACTCTTTATTTGGGTGATAGAAAACATCTGTAAAAATGCTGCAGACGCAATGCAAGGAGAAGGCACAATTACTATTAATTGCTCCGAGAATGAATATGAAATTCAACTATCTATTTCAGATACTGGAGGTGGAATTGATAGAAGTATTATTAAATCAATTTTTTTGCCCGGAATTACCTCTAAAAAGAGAGGCTGGGGATTAGGACTTTCTTTAGTGAAAAGAATTATTGAAGATTACCATAAAGGTAAAATCTATGTGCAAAATTCAAGTGAGCAAGGGACTACTTTCTGTATTATATTACCAAATCAATCATAAACTACAACTTCCAAAATTATTTTTATTTAAATAATTCTGATGATATTCTTCTGCTCTGTAAAATTTGGGAGCAGTAATAATTTGAGTGACAATTGTGTTTTCCCATTTTTCTTGCTGAATAGAAATTGATTTTTCAGCTTCTTCTTTTTGTAATTCAGAAGTATAAAAAATTACAGACCGATACTGAGTTCCAATATCAGGACCTTGCCTATTTAAAGTTGTTGGGTTATGATTTTTCCAAAAGACATCTAATAAATCAGTATAAGAAATTACTTTAGGATTAAAGTTAATATGTACTACCTCAGCATGATTTGTATCCCCCATGCAAATTTCTTTATAAGTGGGGTTTAAAGTGTCTCCACCCATATAACCAGAATTAGCAAGATAAACGCCCTTAGTCTC
>Ga0105349_10000849_pt1 | contig 12500 bp, 15 predicted proteins | sample EN1Hudseemescosm_FD_83661 | JGI IMG/M metagenome (GOLD analysis project Ga0105349, IMG submission 83661) | Methane-oxidizing microbial communities from mesocosms in the Hudson Canyon - EN1B Hudson Canyon | ecosystem: Environmental > Aquatic > Marine > Cold seeps | place: Hudson Canyon...
AGGACATTCAGGCTCACAAAGAGCACAATCTATACATTCATCTGGATTGATGACAAGCATATTTGGTCCTTCATAAAAGCAATCTACAGGACAAACTTCAACACAGTCTGTCAATTTACATTTCACACAAGAATCGCCAACTATAAATGTCATATTAGATAATTTAAAAAACAATTTTATCAGTTAAAGTATTCAACGTAACTAGTATCTAGACAAACACTTCATTTCTGTTTTAATTAACGTCTTTTCAATTTGAGGTAAAACTTTGAATTTAGACAAACTTGATTTACTTAGTGCTGAGTTAGGAGAGCTACTTATTGAAAGAAAATTTTTTTTCACATCAGCTGAATCTTGCACAGGGGGTTGGGTAGGCCAATCAGTAACTGGAGTTCCAGGAAGCTCACGGTGGTATGGAGCTGGTTTCATAACTTATTCAAATATAGCAAAAAGGAATATCTTAGGAGTTCAAAAAGAAACTCTAAATAATTATGGAGCTGTTAGTGAAGAGGTTGTCCAAGAGATGGTAAAGGGCGCTTTAAATAACAGTGGGGCTCAAATAGGTGTTGCTATAAGTGGTATTGCAGGACCGGGCGGTGGTTCAGAACAAAGACCTGTTGGTACTGTATGTATAGCCTGGCTATTAGAAGGAAAGGAAATTGTTAGTTCAACAGAACATTTTTTAGGAAACAGGAATGAGGTAAGATGGGCTTCGGTAGAGTGTGCCTTAGTCCATTCAATAAGGTTGATAAAGGAAAGTTAGATAGTACTGTTTATTTATACAGTATTTTGTATAATAGCCATAATAATTCATTTGGAGAAAGATTATGGCTCAAAAGAAGGTGACAGATATTAAAGAAAACGATAAAACAAAAAAGCTTGACACAGCACTCGGTCAAATAGAAAGACAATTTGGAGCTGGTACAGTTATGCGTATGGGTGATAAGGAACATCAACAGATGCCTTCTATTCCTACAGGATCATTAGGTCTAGATATTGCTCTTGGTATAGGGGGATTGCCGAAAGGCAGAATAGTAGAGATTTATGGGCCAGAGTCTTCAGGGAAAACAACCTTAACCTTAGAAGTTATAGCGCAATGTCAGAAATTGGGAGGCACCGCAGCTTTTATAGATGCCGAGCATGCTTTAGATCCAATATATGCTGAGAAATTAGGGGTTAATGTTGATGACTTATTAGTTTCTCAACCCGATACTGGAGAACAAGCATTAGAAGTTGCTGACATAATGATAGCTTCTGGTGGCATAGACATATTAGTCATCGACTCGGTGGCAGCCCTTGTACCTAAAGCTGAAATTGAAGGAGAGATGGGAGATCACCATGTTGGTTTACAAGCTAGGCTTATGTCTCAAGCTCTAAGAAAAATGACAGGGAACGTCCAAAAATCTAACACATTGGTAATTTTTATTAACCAGATCAGATATAAAATCGGTGTTATGTTTGGTAGCCCTGAGACTACGTCTGGCGGTAATGCATTGAAGTTTTATGCTTCAGTAAGACTGGATATTAGAAGAATTGGTACTGTAAAGGATGGAGACGAAGCTGTTGGCAATGAAACTAGGGTGAAAGTTGTTAAGAATAAGGTTTCACCTCCATTTAAGCAGGCAGAATTTCAAATCCTTTATAATAAAGGTATTAATAGATTGGGTGAGATAATTGACAGAGGAGCTGATCTTGACATTATTGAGAAGGCAGGTGCTTGGTATAGCTATAACGGAGAGAAGATAGGACAAGGTAAAGCTAATTCAATTGAATTCTTAGAAGCCAATCCAAAATTACGTGACACCATAGAGAAGCAAGTTTTAGAAGCTATAAATAATAAAGACTAGAATTTTTCACAGGGTTTTTCTTTTCCTATTTTTAGTATAGGATCGTCCTCTATAAAATTAACCTATTGCATGATTAGGTGCTTTGATATTACAAGGAGAAAAAATGGGAAATGCATATATAGTTGGTGCAGTAAGAACACCAGGTGGAAAGAAAAATGGAAAATTAAGCAATTGGCATCCTTCTGATTTAGGAGCTTTAGTTCTAGATGAATTAGTGGAAAGAACCGGAGCGAAAGGTGAATTAATAGACGATGTTATTTTTGGTTGCGTTAGTCAAGCAGGAGCGCAATCAGGGAATGTTGCTAGAAACGCAGTACTTGGTTCTTCATTACCAGAATCAGTTCCAGGTACAACTGTAGACAGACAATGCGGATCATCTCAACAGGCTATTCATTTTGCAGCTCAAGCAGTTATGTCCGAAACCCAAGACATAGTTATTGCTGGTGGTGTGGAGGTTATGAGTAAAGTGCCAATAGGAGCTGCTATTGTTGATAGCTATAAAGCAGGCCATGGCCAACCATTTGATGGCAAGGGTATGACAAAAAGATATCCTGGAGTCCAGTTTAGTCAATTTGCTGGAGCAGAGATGATGGCAGAAAGATGGAGCCTATCTAGAGAACAGTTAGACTCTTTTGCATTTGCTAGTCATCAGAAAGCAATTAATGCAACCGAAGAAGGCTACTTTGACAGGGAAATTGTTCCTGTAGAAGGCGAACTCCCATCTGGAGAAAAAGAAATGGTAACTGTCGATGAAGGTATAAGATTTGATGCTAGCCCAGAAAGTTTATCTGGTTTAAATATTCTCTCAGAAGATGGCGTTTTAACTGCTGGAACTTCCAGTCAAATATGTGATGGTGCTGCAGCCATTATGATTGTTAATGATGCAGGGTTAAAAAAGTTAAGTATTAAACCAAGGGCAAAAATTGTTGCATTAGCATTAGCAGGCGATGACCCTGTTATCATGCTAACTGGTCCTATTCCTGCTTCTAAGAATGTTTTAAATAAAGCTAAACTCTCTATTGAGGATATTGATCTTTATGAAGTAAATGAAGCTTTTGCTCCAGTACCGTTGGCATGGGCCCTTGAATTAGGTGCTGATCTGGATAAGCTAAATGTTAATGGAGGGGCTATGGCTCTTGGGCATCCTTTAGGCGGTACGGGCGCTAAATTAATGACAACTCTTTTACATGAACTTGAAAGAAGAGAAGCTAAGTATGGCCTACAGGCAATTTGTGAGGGCGGTGGAACAGCTAACGCTATGATTATAGAGAGGGTTAACTAATTTCAGATAATTTATTGATAATATCTTGAGGAGAGACTCTTTCTGTTTTCTCCTCAAGCCTCGCTTTAATTTCAACCTTATTATCTTCGGTAGATTTATCACCAATGATTATCATTATTGGGATTCCTATCAATTCCATGTCTGTAAATTTAACTCCTGGTCTCTTATTTCTATCATCCCAAAGTACATCTATATCATTTGAAATTAAGAGGTCATAAATCTCTTTGCAGGTATTATTTATATTTTCTTTATTCTTAGGATTAGCTTCTACAATAACAACTTCATATGGACATAAGGATTTTGGCCAAATAATTCCTTTTTCGTCATGATTCTGTTCTATTGAAGCCGCAATTATCCTAGATACTCCTAAACCGTAGCAGCCCATCTCAGGGTATATATCTCCATCATCTCCTTGTACTCTAAGTTTTAAGCTTTCTGAGTACTTTTTCCCTAGTTTAAAGATATGACCAACTTCAATACCTCTCTTTAATAATAAATTGCCTATACCATCAGGACTTGGTTTTCCCTGAAGTGAATTTGGGTCTTGTTCGTCTTGAAGTTCAACAAGTAACTCTGCATTAATTGCATAGTCACTAGAATCACTAAAAGCTAATAAATCTTCGCCTGAGTCCGCTAATACGTGAAACTCTTCAGAATCTGAACCACCTATAGCTCCACTGTCAGCTTTAACAATTCTATATTCTAGACCAAGATTCTGGAATATATTTATATAAGCCTCTTTCATGGATAAATAGCTCTTGTCCATGCTTTCTGAAGATAGATCAAATGAATATGCATCTTTCATTAAAAACTCTCTAGACCTCATAACACCAAATCTAGGCCTTATCTCATCTCTAAATTTAGTTTGTATCTGGTAAAGTATCATAGGGAGTTCTCTATGACTTTTAATAACATTTCTACATAAATCAGTTATTACTTCTTCATGTGTCGGCCCTAAACAAAACCCTCTTTCATGTCTGTCTTCAAATACTAATAGCTCCTTACCATACTGTTGAATTCTGCCAGATTCTGTCCATAAGGATGTAGGTTGCACCATTGGCATAAGTATTTCTTGTGCCCCAGAAGCGTCCATTTCTTTTCTAATAATTTCTTCAACCTTTCTTAAAACTTTTTTACCTGTTGGAAGCCAGTTATATATACCTGCAGCAACTTGACGTATTAAGCCGGCTTTAATCATTAATTGATGACTGACAGTCTCTGCGTCCGAAGGATTCTCTCTTTGAGTTGCGAGCAGTAAATTGCTTGTTTTCATAGTTAACTTAGTTTTTAAACAATACTATCATATCGGCATTAGTTAACTAGGTATTAAGCTTATATTGCTATAATTACTCTAAATATAAACAAATAAAAAAAATATACTTTATTAAAGTTATAAAACTTAAAATACTAGAGAAAATGCCTACTTATATCTTTAAGAATAAAAAAACAGAAGAAGTGTTTGAATTACAGATGCGTATATCTGAATTAGATGCTTATAAAGCAGATAATCCTAATTTCAAGCAAGTTCCGACTGCACCAAATTTCAGACTAAAAGGTACGGGTTGGTATGAGACAGATTTTAAAACTGGAAATAAAAAGAATATTGCGAAGAGCGATAACGACAATCAAAGCACTGCTAAGATAACTAAAAATAATAAAACAACTCCAGATAAGACTGTAACATCAGACTCATCAAACTAAATAAGGCTTAAGTTATGATATTTAGAACTCATTATTGCGGATCAATAAATAAAAAAGATATCGGTCAAGAAATTGCAATAGCCGGATGGATACATAGAAGGAGAGATCATGGTGGTGTTATTTTCTTTGATATCAGAGATGAAACAGGGTTGATTCAGGTTGTATATAGTCCAGATAACAAGGAATCATTTTCTCTTGCAGAGAGTTGTAGATCTGAATTTGTTCTCTTATCAAAGGGCATAGTAAGAGAAAGGCCAGAAGGTACTATCAATCCAGACCTTGCATCTGGAGAGATTGAGATAGATGCTTCAGATTTAACAATATTAAATAATTCTGTGGCTTTACCTTTTCAATTAGATGAGCATGCATCTGTTGGTGAAGAAACAAGACTGAAGTATAGATTCTTGGATCTAAGAAGGGATGCTATGCAATCTAATCTAAGATTAAGAGCTAAAGTGTCACATTCAGTAAGAAATTTTTTAAATGAAGAGGGATTTTTAGAAATAGAAACACCATTATTAACTAAAGCAACTCCTGAAGGAGCAAGAGATTATCTTGTACCAAGTAGGACTTATCCTGGCTCTTTTTTCGCGCTTCCACAATCTCCACAATTATTTAAGCAAACTCTTATGGCTTCAGGTTTTGAGAAATATTATCAATTTGCTAGATGTTTTAGAGATGAAGATTTAAGAGCTGATAGACAACCAGAGTTTACCCAAATAGATTTAGAAAGTGCTTTTGTTAATGCAAAGGACATAATTAGCTTAGTCACAAGAATGATTTCAGAAGTATTCAAAGAAACTTTGGGAATTGATTTAGGAAAATTTCCTCAATTAACTTATGCAGAAGCAATTGAAAAATATGGCATAGATAAACCAGATTTACGTAATCCCTTAGAGTTTATAGAAGTCAAAGATTTATTTGTTGGTTCAGGTTTTAAGGTTTTTAGTGAACCAGCTAATTCAGAGGATAGTCGGATTGCAGCACTCCGTGTTCCTAATGGGGAATCTCTTTCTAGAAAACAAATAGATTATTACACTGATTTTGTAGGTACCCTTGGTGCAAAAGGCTTAGCTTATATTAGAGTTGAAGATCCTTCTAAAGGAAAAGAAGGGCTTCAATCTCCAATCATAAAATTTATTGATGAAAGCATTATAGATAAGCTTTTAGTTACTTTAAATGCCAAAAAAGGAGATATTATTTTCTTTGGAGCGGGGAAAAGGAAGGTAGTAAATGATTCCTTATCAGCCCTTAGAGATCTTGTAGCTCAAGATTTAGATTTATTAACTAAGGAATGGGCACCTTGCTGGATTGTAGATTTTCCAATGTTTGAGATTGCAGGTTCAGGAAAAATGACTCCCTTGCACCATCCTTTCACTGCTCCTAGATGTTCTATTGATGAATTAACAGAGAACCCTCTTCTAGCTTTAACAGATGCTTATGATGTTATTTTAAATGGAACTGAACTGGGAGGAGGTTCGGTAAGAATTCATGATCATGAAATGCAGTCTACTGTTCTAGGAATTTTAAATATTGATCAAGAGGAGGCTGAAGAGAAATTTGGTTTCTTAATTTCCGCTCTAAAGCACGGATGTCCTCCACATGCTGGTTTGGCTATAGGATTTGATAGGATGATAATGTTGATGACACAATCAAATTCTATAAGGGATGTAATTGCATTTCCTAAAACACAAACTGCCTCTTGCCTTATGACTGATGCACCTGGCGCTGCCTCTTTTGAACAATTAAATGAGCTTCACTTAAAAATTCAAGATCTTACTAAGGAGACTTAAAGTGGCTGGACACTCTAAATGGGCAAATATAAAACATAGAAAAGGCCGTCAAGATGCTAAGAGAGGAAAGATATTCTCAGTACTAATTAGAGAGCTTACTGTAGCTGCAAAATTAGGTGGTGGTGAGCCTGATGATAATCCAAGACTAAGGACTGCAATAGATAAAGCTCTAGGTGCAAATATGACAAAAGACACTATCGAGAGGGCTGTGCAAAGAGGTGCAGGAGGAGTTGATGGTGAAAATCTAGAAGAGGTATCTTTTGAAGGGTATGGACCAGGAGGCATAGCTATATTAGTTGAGTCTATGACGGATAATAATAATAGAACAGTGGCTGAAGTTAGACATGCTTTTACTAAAACTGGGGGTAATCTAGGTACAACAGGCTCTGTTAGTTATCTTTTTATTAAGAAAGGAATAATACAGATAGGTTCTAGCCAAGATGAAGAAATAATTATAGAACTCGCTATAGACTCTGGAGCAGAAGATATAGAGGTTAGTAACGAAGGTTTAATATCAGTTTCTACTGCGCCAGAAGATTATGAGAATGTTAGAAAAGCTTTGACAGGTAATTCTATAGAGTTAGTTAATTCAGAAATTTCTCTAGTGCCCGAGATAACTGTTTCATTAGACTTAGAGACTTCTCTGAAAGTATTTAAGCTCTTAGAAACTCTAGAAGACTTGGATGATACTCAGAGCGTGCACTCTAATGCTGATTTTACTGATGAAATGATGGAGCATTTAGATTCATAATGGCTAATTCTCGAAATAAAGGAGCATCTTTTGAACGTGAGATTGCTAATTTGCTTACAGCAGATCTTGGTTTAGAAAAAAATATAAGAAGAATCCTAGAACAAACACGCGAGAAACATCTTCCAGATTTGATGATTGGACAATGGTATATCGAATGTAAGCGGTATGCCTCAGGAGCAGAACCTTTAGAAGCCTGGTGGCAGCAAGTTCTAGATGCAACGAAAACAAAAGGAATACCTGCTTTGGTTTATAAATTTGATAGAAGACCAATTAAAGTAAGAGTGCCACTAGGTGCTATTAATCCAGCGCTTCATTTAGATTCTCCCTTTAATGCAGATTTACTATGGGATGACTTCATTTTTTTACTCAAAGAGCTCTATAGAAAAGATATAGAGGAACATGATTTAGATAATTAATGCACCAGTACAACCTAAGAATTTACTATGAAGATACAGATGCACAAGGGGTAGTTTACTATGCTAACTATCTTAAATTCTTTGAGAGAGCTAGAACAGAATTTCTAAGAATTGCTGGGTATGAACAACAGGCTTTGATGGAAGAGGGAGCTATATTTGTTGTAAGACATCTAGATATTGCTCTTCTTAAACCTGCCAGATTAGATGATGAGATAACTATTAGAAGTACGCTTGTAAAACTAGGAAAAATAACCTTTGATTTTCAGCAAGAAGCTTTTCGGGGTGATATGCTACTTTGTAGTGGTAAGGTAAGATGTGGCTGTATAGATGCTGAGAAATTTACTCCTTATGCTCTACCTCAGAAATTATATTCGGGAATGAGAAATTTAATCTAATAATTATGGATACTTCAATTTTAACTTTATTCTTAAATGCAAGCTTTATAGTTAAATCGGTCATCGTCTTGTTGATAATGGCATCAGTCTTATCTTGGATGATTATTTTTGAAAGATGGATTTTTATTAGTAAATCAAAAGATAATTTGGCTTCGTTTGAGGACCTCTTTTGGTCTGATTTAGGAGTGGAAGCTCTTTTAGAAATGGGAGATAACCCGAGCCATGTTCCTTTAGGAGCTGAACGCATATTCAGATCTGGTTATATGGATTATAAGAGATTAATATCTCAAGATTTAGAAGCTGATGTTGTTATGGAAAGTGTTCTGAGAAACATGAAAGTCTCTCTGTCCAGAGAACAAGTACATATAGAAAAACATTTACCTTTCCTGGCCACGGTTGCGTCTGTAAGCCCTTATATAGGCTTATTTGGAACAGTCTGGGGAATTATGAATTCCTTTAGAGGGCTTGCGGGTGCTAATCAAGCAACATTGGCTGCAGTAGCTCCTGGTATATCAGAAGCGTTGGTAGCAACTGCTATAGGTCTTTTTGCTGCTATACCAGCATTAATAGCTTATAACCGTTTTATATCTGAAAGCGATTATCTTTTATCAAACTATGAAAGCTTCATGGATGAATTCGCAGCTGTCTTACACAGAGAAATACACTCAAGGTAATTAGAATGTTAAAAAGAAGAAGGAACTTGATTTCAGATATCAACGTCGTTCCTTATATTGACGTGATGTTAGTCTTACTTGTTATTTTTATGGTCGCCGCACCCTTAATGGTTCAAGGTATTTCAATCAATTTACCTGAAGTGACTTCAGATGCTCTACCTGTAGAAAACTTAGAACCTCTTATAATTTCTATAAGATCTGATGGATCATTTTTTTTAGAAACTGATGCAACAAGGAACAAATCTTTAAGCCTGGAAGAAATATCTGAAGAAGTTTCGAAGATATTAAAGGCTAACAAGGAGATGCAAGTTGTAATAAGAGGTGATGAAGATGTTAAGTACGAAAGAGTGATGTTGTTAATGGGGAAGCTCCAACAACTAGGTTCTAAGAACATAGGCTTAATAACCAAACCACCTAAAACAAATTAATGCAGAATTTATTCGCAGGATTTTTTGTTTCAGCACTAATTCATGTAGGGATAGTTCTGTCTTTGTCTAATGTCTTTAGTATAGATTTATTAGACTTCAATAATGATTACTCACAGCCTATACCTGCTTATTTAATTTTTGAAAAACCTAATTTAGTCTCTAAGAAGAAGGTCAAAACCATTATAAAAAAAGATACAGTAGTATCAATTTCAAAAACTGATCTTTCTGAAATTGTCTTAAAGGCTGATCAAGAGATACTAGTTTTAGAAGATATGATCAATACTCCAGCTATTCTTGGAGAAAAAGAAATAAATGCAAGTCAACAGGATCGGATCTTATTTTTTTCATCCTTGATAGAAGACCAGATTCAGGAAGTTTGGAAAAAGCCTATAGCATCACAAGAGTTGAGTGTTGAGCTTATGATTTCGCTTGTACCTACTGGAGAAATCTTAGATGTAAATATTAAAAGGTCCAGTGGTAATGATGCTTTTGATCGCTCTGCATTAATAGCTGTTGCAAAAGTAAACAAGTTTGAGAATCTTGCTATGCCAGCCCAATTATTCAACAACAACTTTCGGCAATTTACGTTAGTCTTTAAGCCTAACTAAGATAATGAAGATTTTTTATAAGATCACTTTTTCTACCCTAATTTTCTTAAGCACTTATATATATTCTGAACTTAGAATAGAGATAACAGGAGGAACGAACGAACCTATCAGGGTAGCTATGGTTCCTCTCGAATGGACAATAAATACAGTTCCTTCTCTTTACTTACATGAAGTAGTTAAAAAAGATTTAGAATCATTTGGAGAGTTTTCTGTATTAAGTCCTGAAGATATGTTGAGTTATCCCACTCTAGAAGGAGAGGTTTCATATAGAGATTGGAGGTTGCTTAAAGTAGATTATTTAATAATTGGATCTGTTCTTGAATCTGAAGTAATAGGGGAGGTTAAAATTGCTTATTCCATACTTGATGTTTCCAGGCAAAAGAATATTCATAAAGCTCTAATATCAGGTTCAATAAAATCATTAAAAAGAATAGGTCATAATATTAGCGATAGAATATATCAAAAGATAAATGGTATTCCTGGAATTTTTTCAACCAGAATTGCCTATGTTGATAAACCTGTTTCTGGTGATGATAGTTACAATTTAAGGATTACTGACATAGACGGAGATGGAGATTCATCTTTATTCCTTTCTAATCAACCTATACTCTCTCCTGATTGGTCTTCAGATGGCAAGCAACTAGCTTACGTATCTTTTGAAGAGGGTACCTCTAGAATTTATATTCAAGAACTATCTACTGGCAATAGAAGAGCCCTTAAGCACGAAAGAGGCATTAATAGTTCCCCTTCATGGTCACCTGACGGAAACTATTTGGCAGCAGTTCTTTCTAAGGGAGGAAATCCAGATATATATTTATATAATCTAAGAAATAACACTTGGAAACAGCTTACTGATCACTACGGTATTGATACAGAGCCAGATTGGTCACCAAACGGAAAATCTCTAATCTTTACCTCTAACAGAAGTGGTTCTCCTCAAATTTATGAGATTAATGCCTCTACAATGAGAATTAAGAGAAGAACATTTGAAGGAACTTATAATGCGAGAGCCAGGTACCTTCCTGATGGAAAGAGTATTATTTATGTTCATCGAAGAAAAGGCATATTTCATATCGCATTACATAAACTAAAGACGGGTAGGATTTCTATATTGACAGATACTTTTTTAGACGAGTCTCCATCAGTTTCTCCAAATGGAAATGTTATTATTTATGCAACAAAAGATAGAAATACTGGCGCTGATGTTTTGGCTGGAGTATCTATCAATGGCAAGACTAAATTTATATTACCTTCTGCTTCTGGTGGAGCCAGAGAACCAGCATGGTCACCAATATTAGACAAGTATTAAAATAAAGTATAATGATAAAAAGGAGATTACTATGACAATATTTCAAGAATTTTTAGTATTGCTTACCATAATATGTGGATTAGCTGCATGTACTAGTACAGCAATTGAAAGAACAAGCGATGCTACTACAGTTCCTGCTAGCGTTACTAACACTTATTCAGAACCTAACTTGGCTTCATCAAGTTCAGTCTATTTTAGTTATGATAACTATAATATTGATTCTATTGGTTCTGAAAAGATAAAAACCCTTGCTTCTTTAGTTAAAAAGAATGGTGCGAACGTAAGAGTAGAAGGCCATTGTGATGAAAGAGGAACTAGAGAATATAATTTAGCTCTAGGTGAAAGAAGAGCAAATGCCATTGCAGAACTACTAATAATTAATGGGGTTTCTAGTAACAAAATAACCACAGTAAGTTATGGAGAAGAAAAACCTGCTTCAAGAGGATCTAATGAAAAATCTTGGTCCAAAAACAGAAGAGCTTTAATTAAAACTTTCTAATTATTTATAAGCTGTTGAAATTTCTACGAACATTACTTTTTTTTAGTTTTCTGCAATGCCAATTTACTTTTTCTGAGGAATCAGAAAGTAGTGAATTACTTTATAAAAAGATCACATTACTTGAGAAAGAGATAGTTATCTTAAGGAATCTAATTGAAGAGAATTCTTATCTTCTTGAAAGATTACAAGAATTAAACCAGCAGCGTTATTTAGACATAGACAAAAGAATTTTTGATTTATCTTCAGCAACTAATAATCCAGTCAAAAATACCGATGACAGCGAAACTTCTTCAGAAATTAATCCAATTTTAAATAGTGACTTAATTTTATTTAAAGAAGCTTTAGAGTTGTTCGAAGCAGCTCTATACTCAGAGGCTTTAAATAAGTTTCGTCAATTTATTATTAGTTCTCCAGAAGGAGAGTACACCCCAGATGCTTATTTTTGGTCAGGAGAGCTATTTTTAGCACAAAAGATGCTAGAAGATGCAAGAGAAAATTATCTAATTATTATCGATAAATACTCTAATCATAAAAGGGCACCCGATTCATATTACAAATTAGGTGAAATATCCGTTAGTCTTGAAAATAATATAGCGGCAAGAAAGTATTTTAATTTTGTTATTGATAACTATCCCGATAGTGCAGTAAAGCAGCTTGCAAAAAAATCTTTAGAAAAAATTCAAGAAGAGTCGAATTTAATTGATTAAACCTATAAGATACGCTTTTTTTTTCGGGCCGTTAGCTCAGTCGGTAGAGCAGTTCGCTTTTAACGAATTGGTCCTGCGTTCGAGTCGCAGACG
>Ga0105349_10000855_pt1 | contig 12466 bp, 11 predicted proteins | sample EN1Hudseemescosm_FD_83661 | JGI IMG/M metagenome (GOLD analysis project Ga0105349, IMG submission 83661) | Methane-oxidizing microbial communities from mesocosms in the Hudson Canyon - EN1B Hudson Canyon | ecosystem: Environmental > Aquatic > Marine > Cold seeps | place: Hudson Canyon...
CCATACGATTGCCCTTCACGACTGGCTAAATAGGCCGACTCTACTTTGCTCCAATTAATATGACAGTGAAAAGCCTCCGTTTCTAAACTCAGCCAATCGCCTTTTAAAACAAAGTCCTGAGCATGTAGAAATAATTCAGTGACTGCGCCTGCTTCTGCACGAATCACCCCGCGTAAATCACCCCAACTTGCACAGGCTGCAATCAGCGTATTTAATTTACTCGCCTCTACTTTACTTGCTTGATGCTCACCTGCGGATTTCCCAGCGGCTAGCGCTGCTAAAACCTCGCCAACAGGAACAGAAAAATACACTGCAATTTCTTCTAATGAAAGTCCCGCATTCGCTTGCACATATTCACGCAAACACGCATACCAGCCTTCTAAGCCCATCGATAAAGAAACACCTGCTTTTTCACCTTCTTTCGCCTCGCCAGTTAAGCTATCGTATTTATTTGCATAGCCACGCGGGGTAATCATTAAGCCTTCTTGGATAAAAGTTGATGAATTACCAATCAATACCGTAGTTAACATACCAATATCACAATCTGCCATCTCATCTAAACGCACTAATTGAATCGATTGGCGACGACGATAAGCCGATTTTACAATCGCAACCGGTGTATCAGCGCGACGGTGTTTTAATAAGATTTTTTGTGCTTCAACAATTTGCTGAGTACGACGGCCACTTTTCGGGTTATACAAAGCAAGCACAAAATCAGCGGTTGCAGCTGCTTGTACACGACGTGCAATCACGGGCCATGGTGTGAGTAAATCCGATAAAGAAATAGAACAAAAATCATGGGTTAAAGGTGCGCCGACTAAAGAAGCACAGGCGGATAAAGCCGTACTACCCGGTACAATTTCTACTTTGATATCACTTTCAGGTGTCCAGCCAGCTTTTAACAGCACTTCATAAGTGGGACCTGCCATACCATAAACACCAATATCCCCCGATGAAATCAAGGAAACCACTTTACCTTGCTTTGCCTGTTCATAGGCTTCAATACAACGGTCAATTTCCTCAGTCATGCCTTTTTTAACAACTTCTTTACCTTCCAGTAAATCCGCCACTAACTTAATATAAGTTGTGTAACCAATGACTACATCCGACTCAGCAATTGCAGCCTTTGCCTTATAACTCATATGTTCTTCAGAACCTGGACCAAAACCAACTAAATATAACTTTCCACTCATATTTCTTCTCTCATTTGAACAATCGACACTGTAGCATTCTTACCATCAGCCCCTTTGTATTTATATTTTTCTAATAATAAAGCCGACATATCCGTTGCTGCCGCTAAGATAGCTGCCGCTTCTGATACCGATGGTGTGCCCACATATTTCATTACTACTGCAGAAGGACTCGGCACAGGCACTACCGCTAATTGTTCAGCAGCATAAAAAATAAACTCAAGCCCCAAATTCTCAGCAAACTGTAGTAATGCCACTTCATCTTGTTTTTTATCAATACTAGCTAATTTAAGCACCGCAGTCAGCGGGCACTGTATCTTAGCTAATGCCTGATTCACTGCCGTTTCTATAGTTAATAGCGGCGTATCTCTATCACACCCTAAGCCTAAAACCAGTTTCATTCAGGCACTCGATACACCACAAGATGTTCATGAAATTGCTGCCAGATAGATTCATCAAGCACTTGATTAGTTACCCATAGAACTGACTTAAACTGCGTAAAATCTACCGCAGAAAAGTCATCAAATACATGAATATTCTTTGGTAACGGCGTAGGACGTGTCCACCATTGTTTACTACCGGCCTCTTGAATAAAAGCAATCGGCTCTTCATTCACTACATCTGCAGAAACACGAGTAATATTAATTTTAGGGCATTCGGTTGTCCAGCCTAATTCACGCCCTAAAATATCTACAGGGATGGTTTTACCCACATCAGAAGCTGTGGTTAATACCGGCGTAGCGGCTAATAAACTGGCAATCATTTCTGCACACGCATTTGCGCCACCAATATGCCCTGATAAAACAGGAATAACAAACTGCGCCGCGTCATCAACCACCAAGACACCGGGATCTTCATCTTTGGACTTCAAAAAAGGCGCGATTAAGCGAACTACCGCACCTAAAGAAACAAAGAAAACGATTTGGTCGTACTTTTGAAATAAAGCCTCAATTTGCTCACGAAACGGTCCCGTATAAAATTGCGTAGGATTCGTACAATCGGCTAATAAATCTTGGAATTTCTCAGAGGCTAAGACATCGGCATCCGATAGTTTTTGAGCAAGTTGCCCAGCTTGTTGGGCACCATGTTTCGTGATAGCAACAAGAACAATTTTAGGTGAAGACATACATTTATAGGGGGTCAATAAATAATATTTTATTATAACCTAGTAAAACAGTAGGAAAAGAAAAAGCCCTAATGCATGTATAATCACTCAGATAATCGAGGCATTAAAATGGGTTATTTTATTCACTAAAAACATAAGTCCACCACAAATTCCTAAGATGCTAAATAGCTCAAGTTACCCTCTGCTAAGTTTTGTTATTCCGCCTCAATCAAGTAATATACTCCTTACCTGAAGTCTATTTTTATTCAATATAAAAACCGAAAAATTCATGACCAAAAGCCTATTTAAGCCTGCTGTCTACCTAATGAATAGTTTAAGTTACCCTAAAAAACTCATTCTATTAGCACTCATAAATATTCCTATTATTATTGGTCTTTCAGGGGTTCTCTATTTTCAGTTAAATCAGTGCCTGATTGAATCTGAAATGAAATCAAAAGGGCTTAGGCAGGTAAAACAAGTCAGCGAGCTTATTCAGCTTAGCCAAAAATATCGTGGTTTATCTGCATCTGTTTTAACCAATGATAGCTTATTAGCCGATGACTATAATAATATACTACATACAACTGAAGCTAAGTTCTATGCTATTTGGAATAATATTCCTAGCAATATAAATTTACAGGCACCTAAAAATAAGAATACTGTTCATAATTTAAAGACGATAAATACCTTATGGGAATCTATAAAAAATAAGCATGGCAGCTATACTTTAGCCGAAGATTTTAATAATCACTCCTTATTAATTAAAAAACTACTGTTACTCTCTCAGACGTTAGCGCATCACTACCAACTTAATCTACAAAGTAACCCTTTTAATTTATATCTTATTAATACCTCTATTAACACCATTCCTGAATTAACAGAAATCATAGCCCAACTTAGAGGTATTATTCTTAGTACATTACCGGAACATAAAGTGTCTAAAGACATTCATAATCGAGTAATCATCTTAGAATATCAATTAGAACAATCTTTTATTGAGTTAGAAGCGGGTATTATCCAAGCATCATACAATACCCCTGAATTATCAAATGAGATACAAATAGCACACCGCGTCATCTTAAATGCAAAAAATAATGCATTACAGCGCATTAATCTGTTTTTAAAAGATAACAATGCCATTAATTCTAAAAAATTCTATATTGAAAGCAGTAAAGATATTGATAATATCTATCAATCATTACATCAATATTACTTACCTACTTTAGAAGCTAATATTCAACATAAAATTAATCACGACTTAAATAAGCTAATGCTTATTACTAGTATTGCTATTAGCCTTTGCCTGATCAGTATTTATTTTATGTTTGGATTTGCTTTCGCTACCTCGCATAATATTCACCAAGTCATCAATGTACTGAATGATTACACCCAAGGTCATTTACAAAGAAAAATTCATTTAAATACCCGTGATGAGGTTTATAGTATTGGCCAATCTATCAATAGCATGGGCGAAAAGCTAAGCCAGCTAATCGCTGATAATATTCAGAAAAAAGAACATTTTGAAATCTTATTTGAGAGTTCTGGCTATGCTGCGGCTATTCTTGATAATGGCGTTTTTATTGAATGTAATAAAAAATCTATTGAGGTTATGGGTCTAACCTCAAAAGAGGATCTTTTATGCAAATCACCTGCAGATTTATCCCCAGAATTTCAAGCGGATGGCTGTTTATCAATAGATAAACAACAACAAATGCTTCAACAATGTATACAAGAAGGCAATGCCAATTTCATATGGTATTTCAATCCGAAAAACAGTAGTGAGCCACTTATCGTCGATGTGTTCATCACCGCCATAAACTATCAAGGACAAACTGTCGTTCACGCAAGCTGGCGAGATATTACTCAGCAAGTTATTATGTCTGAACAGCTCAAAGAGCAAGAACAAACTATTCTTTTTCAAAAAGAGGCCATGGATAAACACGCCATTATCAGTATGGCTGATGCTCAAGGACGTATTACTTATGCAAATGATAAGTTCTCTAAAATTAGCCAATATACACAAGAAGAGTTAATCGGAAAAGAACATGATCTTTTAAATTCTAGCTATCATTCAGATGAATTCTTCAACGATATGTGGGCAACGATTACCCAAGGTTCTATGTGGCAAGGACAAATCAAAAATAAAGCCAAGGATGGTTCTTATTATTGGGTAGAATCCACCATTATTCCCGAGCTTGATGCCAAAGGCAGTCCGAAACAATATATTGCTATACGCACTGATATTACGGATATCAAGGCACTCGAATCAAAACAAATAGAAATTAATAATTTACTGATAGATCAGCAACAGATTACTGAAAAAGAAAAAATAAAAGCAGAGAAAGCCAGCCAAGCAAAATCAGAATTTCTCTCCTCAATGAGTCATGAATTAAGAACCCCTCTCAATGCTATTTTAGGCTTTGGGCATTTGATGGAAACTGATGAAGATGAACCGCTCACTGAAGAACAACAGTCTAATCTGAGTTTTATGTTATCCAGTGGAGAACATCTATTAGAACTTATTAATGATATGCTTGAATTATCCAGTATTGAGGCAGGAACACTCGAACTATTAATTCAGCCTTTAAGCTTGGTGGATATTATTCAAGAGACAAGCTCCCTAATGAACCCACTGGCAACAAAAGAAGCTATTAGTCTATATATTAAATCGGATGAAGAGCTCACCCTCAGTGCTGATTATGAACGCCTGAAAAAAGTGCTCATTAATCTGATAAGTAATGCCATTAAATATAATCAAAAAGACGGCAGTGTAAGCATCTCTTGGACTAGAGTGCCTGACAATAAAGTACGGGTAAATATTGTTGATACCGGCATCGGTATTTCTGCAGAAAACCAATCCAGTTTATTTACACTTTTTAACCGTCAAGGGCAGGAAGATTCCATGATAAAAGGCACTGGCTTAGGTTTAGTTGTTTCTAAAGATTTAATTGAATTAATGCAGGGGGCTATCGGGGTAGAGAGTATTGAACATCAAGGCAGCACTTTCTGGTTTGAATTACCACTTTGCCCGGATGCTTTAATTTAGAGCCTATTCTCTGTAAGCTCTAATTAATTTATTATCGGTGCCAATTTATTCACTGAAAACAAATAAACTCACACCGACATACCGCTGTATAAAAATTGAGCCTAACGGGCTAAATTAATATTTCACTTCTTTTTCAATGATAGTTTTACCATCAATCACTAACTTAGAGATACCGCCTAGTGTTAGATGTAAAGTACACTCTGCTTTTTTGAAGCTGTATTTATCATCTGTTTTTGATGCATCCCATATTAAAGAAACATAAGTTTCTTTATCAGTATCGGTATCGGTTGCAAAATAAACAACATCACCCGTGGCGCGTTTAACGGCACTTGGACACTTTTGGTTAGCCATACTTTGCATCGCTGTAACCGCTCTTACCATAGCCGCATTGGCTTTAAATTCATTGGTTTCTTCTTTATTTGAACCAACTAATAAAAAACCGACAATAAAAACCCCTGCTACTGCAGCCATTAACTGTTGTGTTTTATTCATAATTTTTCCTCGTTATTAAAAATAAATGGTTATTTCTTACGACAACCACGCATTACTTCCCCTCTGATTCTATGGGAATTGTGCACCATTAGCAAAGATAAATAATTTACCTTCTGTCCTTTTAAACTAGCGACATCATGCACAATCCGTTCTTCGCTAGAACCAGCCTTTTCAACAAAGCAGCTTTGGGACAATAGCCCTTGCGCCTCTAATAAATCAATAATATCGTCTAACAAAGGTTTAACTTTGAGCAACACCAAGGTATCAAAATGCTTTAATTGTGCAGCAATCATATCAATACCATAGCCTGCAGGGATAATCGCCACAGTATCATCAGTATCCGCTAACGGCATTTTAGCGCGTGCGGCAGCGGCATGAAACGAACTCACACCTGCAATGGTTTCAACATTTGCCTGCTCATCTAAAGCCAATACCGTTTTAGCGAGATGCTGAAAAGTAGAAAAGGTAGACGCATCCCCTTCAACTAAAAACACCACATCGCGCCCTGCGTGTAATTTTTCCAGCACTTGCTCCGCCGCTTGCAACCAATATTTGGCGAGTTTTTCGCGGTCATGGGTCATTGGAAATACTAAAGCTAAGGCATTATCAGGAACCGTTAAGCCTGCTGCTAAAACGATATTCAGCGCATAACTATCCCCTTGTTTACGCTTAACAGGATACGCCCAATCAGCATCGGAATGCAGTAATGCCCAAGTTTTACGTGTAATTAATTCAGGATCGCCAGGCCCTAATGACGCGCCATATAAAGTACCTTGCATTAGTCTATCTCCTTTTGTGCGCACACTATCCAGACGGGGTTTTCCGCTTGCATACGGTTCATATGTAAAATGGGTTGGCTACGCGAAGCTTGTAGTTGAGTCACATCCCAACTTGCACCTTGCTGCTTTAAAGTTTCAACCGCCACACTGAGATTTTCTAAAGTGACAAAATTCATCACCAAACAGCCTTGAGGTTGCAATGCAGCTAAACATAAAGCAATTAAAGCAGACAGTTCACCACCCGAACCACCGACAAAAATCGCATTCGGCTTTGGCCAGTCTGCCATACCTTCTGGCGCTTTCTGATTTATTAAGCTGTAATTATGTAAACCAAAATCACGCGCATTGTCACCTGCTATTGCAAAATCAGCGACATTTTTTTCAATCGCATACACATGACCATTGCGACATAATTTAGCGGCTTCTATACCCACCGAGCCTGAACCTGCACCAATATCCCAAACAATACTTTCTGCTGTTAATTGCATCCGCGCCAAAGAAACCGCACGTACTTCGCGTTTAGTAATCAGCCCTTTATCAGGTTTACGCTGTTTGAATTGGCTATCAGCATAACCAAATAATAATTCAGGCAGCTTTTCCTGTTTGCGTATCAGTATCACCACATCATTACCATTAAACGATGCATTCGCTAACTCAGTAATACTAAGATCTTGAATAATTTTCTCATCCGCACAGAGCAAGTTTTCTGCCACGCTCATGTAAAAATCATCTGCCAAGCCTTCTTGTAATAATAAATCAGCAATACGCGCAGGATTATTTTCAGGGCTAGTTAACACGGCAAGTTTATGGTGCTGATGAATCGATTGCAGAAGCGTATAAAGACCATGCTCTTCCCCTGCACCTTGTTGCCATGCCCCTGCATCTTTGGTATGCACTGAACAGATTTTTACATCTTGCCAAGCAATACCTAAGCGCGCAAAGGCGAGTTGAATACTGGATATATTCGGTAAAATATCTAATTGCTCTACCCCTAACTTCTTACTCAAGTAGCTGGCAATTCCATGACATAAAGGGTCGCCCGTAGCTAAAACCACCACCGTTTTATTCTGTTCTAAGCCGCGTGTAATCCAATCAGGCACCTGCTTTAATTGCCCGGTTAAATCTTTTTGTTCAGCGTGTTCAATGCTCTTAGATAGTAGCGTTAAAACCCTTGTAGCTGCAATCACCAGCTCTGCTTGTTGTAATATAGCCAACGCTTCAGCCGATAAGCTGGCAACACCATTATCTAGTACGCCAATAACATGGCAACGTTTAGTAATAGTCAACTAACTTACCTCCTTCAAAATCACACATAAGTATTCGATAAGTAAATGTTTTTGGATAACGTGCTTCTAATGTGGCAACCACACGTGAACACAACAGTTTATAAAATGCAGTCTCTAAATTGAGTTCCGCTAAGCGCTCACCTGCAAAACGCGCCGTTTCGCCTGCCGCTATTTCTGCACAGACACTTGCTTCTGCGCCTACTTCTTTGGCCATTTCCGCTAATAACTGAGTATTAACCGGATTACGCCGCGCATGAGTAATAACTTCCCCTTGCGCAATTTTACTCAGCTTGCCAACCATGCCGCCAATAATAATCTGCTGAATGCCAACGCCTTTGGCAGTGTCTAAAGCTGGGCCTAAAAAGTCGCCCATTTGCACAAAACAAGCAGTGGGTAAGTCTGGCAATTCGCGTATGGTAAATTTTTCGGTACGCCCACCCGTAGTTAACACCACCGTGGTTTGCCCTTGGTTGGCTGCAACTTCAACCCCTTGTACCACGCTGGCACGAAAAGCAGCGGTTGAATAAGGATGCACAATCCCTGTCGTACCTAAAATAGAAATACCGCCAATAATACCTAAACGATCATTCAAGGTTTTCTTTGCCATTGCCTCACCATCAGGCACTGAAATAGTAATTTCTAGACCTTGGGTTACTAAAAACTCTTCAGCAACCGCACGCACGTTAGCAATAATATTTGTTCTAGGCACGGGATTAATAGCAGGACCACCCACCTCTAAACCCAGTCCACGCATGGTAATTGTACCCACGCCAGCACCGCCTTTTAAACTCACTCTACCCGCTTCATTCAATACCCGCACATCGGCAGTTAAATGCGCACCATGCGTACAATCAGGATCATCACCGGCATCTTTTACAATCACCGTTTGAGCATCAGTAGCGCTAAGTTGCTGGCTATACACAGAAAAACTCACCACTGTACCATTGGGTAACTCAGTCTCCACTTGCTCAGGTATTTCGCCTGTAATTAATCCAAGCGTGGCCGCTTTAGCAGCCGCGGCGGAACACGCGCCGGTACTGAAGCCCTTGCGCGTGCCTTTTTTCTTTTTGGCTATCATTATTTTGCAGCTTGCTCAGCTAAAGCGAGTAACGCATGAATCGCAGCAACCACTAGAGTTGAGCCGCCCTTTCTGCCATCAGTCACAATCCACGGAACCTCTTTTAATAAAGCAGTGGCTGCTTTTGATTCCGCAGCAGAAACAAAACCTACCGGCATCCCCACAATGAGAGCAGGACGCACGCCTTGTTCTTCAATCATACGCAGCACTTCTAATAAAGCCGTCGGCGCATTGCCTACAGCGACAATACTATTTTCTAATAAACCTAACTGGTGCGCCTTGCCCATTGCTTGTACTGCACGGGTGCTATTTACTGCCTTAGCTTGAGCAATCACATCCTCATCAGAAATAAAATGATGCGTGCTGACCCCAAAATGACTTAAGCGCGGTTTAGAAAGCCCAACACAAATCATTTCCACATCCGCCACAATATTCGCGCCATTCTGAATCGCTTTTAAACCAGCGGTCACAGCCTCAGGATGAAAATTAACTAAGCCATTAAATTCAAAGTCCGCTGTCGCATGAATCATGCGTCGGACGATATTCCATTGCGCATCGGTATAAGCATGCTCACCTACTTCTTGATCAACAATCGCAAATGAATCATGTTCAATTTTTTGACCTGCTTCGGTCATTTGCTCGGTTACCGTATTTTGTTGCATTATTATTTCCAATCATCAGCTAGTATCTGGTTATCATAGCAAAATTACAGCCTAAATCGCCCCCCCTATACTGTGTTTAGGTTAAAATAATTCACCTCCTTTTCCCTATAGGTATCAAGGTTTATGCGCATTTCTCTTATTATTCCTAGCTATAATCGCTGTCATTTTTTACAGCGCGCATTATTGTCTGTTTTGAATCAAAGTCACCTGCCTGATGAAATAATTGTCATTGACGATGGCTCTACCGATGATACCGCCGCTATGTTAGCCAAAGACTTTCCACAGGTTATCTACCTATACCAAGAAAATTCTGGGGTTAGCGCAGCTAGAAATGTAGGAATACAGCAAGCAACTGGCGATTGGATTGCCCTACTCGATTCGGATGATGTTTGGCTAAAAGATAAATTAGCCAGCCAAGTGAGCGCGTTAGAGCAATCTCCAGACTCGAAAGTCTGTCATACAGAAGAAATTTGGATTCGACAGGGAGTACGCGTCAATGCAATGAATAAGCATAAAAAATCAGGCGGATGGATTTTTAAACAATGCTTGCCTCTCTGTGCAATGTCCCCTTCTTCTATACTGCTTCACCGCTCTGTTTTTGCTGATGTCGGCTACTTTGATACAGCACTGCCAGCCTGTGAGGACTATGACCTCTGGTTACGCATCACGGCTAAATATCCGGTGTTATTTTTAGAGCAGCCTTTACTGGAAAAATATGGCGGGCATGAAGACCAGCTATCCCATCAATATTGGGGTATGGATCGCTTTAGAATTCAGGCATTGGATAAATTATTAAAAAATACCCCACTAACGCCTGAGCAACGACAGTTAGCCAGCAATATGTTGTTAAAAAAAGCACGTATTTTTCAAAAAGGCGCATTAAAGCGGGGAAAAACTGAATCGGTTGCTGAATATCAAGCGATTATTGATGAGTACAGTCTGAATATTGCCCCCATGATATAGACTTGATATTTATGCTCTTTATTGATATATCTCACTTTGTATTCATTTGAAGGTATCTAGTTTTACTTACTAATTGCCATTTCAAGCTAGCTGCCCCCTTGGTATATAAAAAACTTATGTTATAATATTGTTATTATTTGTTGGTTTTAATAGAGGTAATAATGATGGAAACCCACTTAAGAAAAGTAGGTAATTCTCAAGGGGTTATTATCCCCGCCAGTTTTATAGAAGCTTGTTCGTTACAAAATAATGTTGATTTAAGAATTGAAGGTAAAACCTTAGTTATTGAAGCTTTAAAAAACCAAGAGCTGGCTGGTTTGATAACTATAAAGAAGAAGAGGAAATAAAAGCTGATGAATGGAATGACAACTTGCCCGATGATATTACCGAGCGCGGTAGGTCCGATTAGCATAGCGTAATCGGACGCATTTCTAATTTAGGCTAGAGTTGATGAGGTTTTTAGCCCTGAGTAGTTACAAATTTCCGATGATATTCATTCACCTCTATACAAAATTTAGCCTTTTCATCTTCGGGCAAAAAACTGCCTTCAATCGAGTTAAGGACCAGCGTATGAATATCATTGATTGATAAATTTAAAGCAGCCTGTACTGCTGCAAAATTTTCGTTTAAATACCCTCCAAAATAAGCTGGGTCATCTGAATTAACCGTGGCTTTTAAGCCCATATCCAGCATTCGTTTTAATGGGTGATCTTGCCTATTTTTAACCACTTGAAGCTTATAATTACTCAGTGGGCAAACCGTTAAAACTTTCCTTTCATCAACAAGCCTCTTTACTAATTTAGGGTCTTCAAGCGATCTATTTCCATGATCTATTCTATCCACCCTTAAATTATCTAAGGCTTGCAAAACATATTCAGCCGGACCCTCTTCACCCGCATGAGCCACCACTTTTTTATTTGCAGCTCTCGCCATTGCAAAGACATTGGAAAATTTCGACGGAGGGTGATTCATTTCTGAGCTATCAAGACCAACCCCTATAAATTTATCAATATAGGGCTGTGATTCCTGCCAAGTCTTAATCGCCTCTGCTTCACTCAGATGTCGCAGGTAACTCATAATTAAACCGGAGCTTATACCTAATTGATCTTTACCCGCCTGTAGTGCATGATAAATACCATTAATAACGGTTACAAAAGCAATACCTCTGCTTGTGTGCCCTTGGGGATCAAAGAAAATTTCAGTATGCACAATATTTTGCGCATGACAGCGTTTAAGATAAGCAAATGTTAAGTCATAAAAATCTTGCTCAGTCTGCAAAACATTCATCCCTGCATAATAAATATCTAAGAATTCTTGTAAATTATCGAAATCATACACTTGCTTGAGTTGCTCGGGTGTATTGAAAATTACTTTAATACCCCCATCATCGTTTAGTTTTGGAACGATACCCATTGGTATAACTTTATCCCTGAGCTTTTTTATTGCAGATTTTTCTTCCTGATTCTTAGGCGCTGCTTTATCAATTTGAACCTCTAATCGATTGCGGTGGGCAATTGCAAATATCAATTCAGGCTCAAAGCTGCCTTCAATATGCATATGAAGTTCGACTTTTGGGATATTTCTAATATATTCAGCACTGTTCTTTTTTAAATTCATATTTTTAACCTACCTATAAATAAATTATCACTCTAGCGTAAAGGCATTAAACCCAATCCACTTAGAGATGCGTAGTTTTTAAAAATGGGCTTCCCATTTAAGCCGGTACGCCCAGTAATTTCAATGGGTCATGGGTGACCTTAGTTCGACCTTTTCTAGGCAATGGAAGTGCGCCCATTTGCTCTAATAGCCAAGAAAATAAATCGGGAAACTCGGTTGCAAATAATCGTTCAGCCGCTGTTGTACCA
>Ga0105349_10000861_pt1 | contig 12428 bp, 7 predicted proteins | sample EN1Hudseemescosm_FD_83661 | JGI IMG/M metagenome (GOLD analysis project Ga0105349, IMG submission 83661) | Methane-oxidizing microbial communities from mesocosms in the Hudson Canyon - EN1B Hudson Canyon | ecosystem: Environmental > Aquatic > Marine > Cold seeps | place: Hudson Canyon...
GTCAGCTTTATCGTTATCGCCGCGCAACCCGAATCATTGACTCTCCATCAGTGGGATTTCCCCATCGTCGGTTTGGCTCCTTATAAAGGATACAGATTCCTGAAACATGCACAGAGAGAGGCTCAGGCTTTGCAGTCTCAAGGTCTCATCTCTTCCGTTTATCCTGTCGAAGCTTTCAGTAGTCTCGGGTGGTTCCCTGAAGCCTTACCCGGTGCGATTCTGTCTCTCTCTGAGCAACGTAGGGTGCGAATCATTTTTCACGAGTTGGTTCATCGAACCATCTTCTTTCCCGGTAAGGCTGATCTGAATGAGAGTTTGGCGAACTATCTCGGAGACGAGTTTGCGAAAGAATGGATCGAGAAGAGATACGGGCGAGAGAGCGTTCAATTCGTTGATCTGCACGATGAAATTCGAGATCAGGAGCGTCTCCGCCAGCGGGTTCTTCGATTGAAGGAACAGTGGTCCGCTCCCACGTTGGGGGACGATCTGGAGCAATTTCAGGAAGAATTGCGATCTGAGGCATGGATGTCGCAAATGGGGCGAGAACAATCTGTCCGAATCTGGACCCTACCCATGATACTGATGTTACAGGTCTACGATTCCGGGGCTTGGCCTTGGAAGGAAGTCTGGGAAAAGTGCCAAGGGGACGTCGATGTCCTCCAGTGGCTGATCCAGCGGGAATTTCTTGGAACTCCGTGATCATGACCCTCGTTACATTTAATGGACACTCTGGGAATCGTTCTAAAGAGACGATTTCAGAGCTTTCTAGGCCCGCTAGAAGGGAATCTCATGGATATGGGAGCCGAAGACAAGAAGTTGGCGTTCGAGGAGGTATTCATGCCTTTTATCGACGACGTCTTCCGCTTTTCCCTGGGATTGACTCGCAATAGAACCCAGGCAGAAGATCTGGTTCAAGATACATTCTTGAAGGCATTTAAGGCGTTTGGTTCATTCCGTGCCGGGAGCAATGCAAAATCATGGCTCTTCAGGATCTGCAAAAATCACTTTATCGACAAATACAGAGTGAAAGCTCGCAGGCCTGTACATCAGACTCTTGTAGATGGTGTTTCCTCAGTCTCTCCTCGACGCTCGATTGAAGTGTTCGAAAGAGAAGGGATCGAGAATGAGGACACCTTTTTGGATCTCTTTGGGGATGAGGTGAATCGATTTCTGAGGGAACTGCCCGAAGATTTTCGAAAAGCTCTCCTCCTCTGTGATCTCGACGGATTAAGGTATGATGAAATCGCAGACGTTCTGGATGTCCCGGTCGGTACCGTCCGATCGAGAATCTCTCGAGCGCGTGCATTTCTGAGAGAAAGACTGGAATCTTACGCAACAGAACTCGGCTACGGCCGAGATCAATAAGCGGGAAGTCAAGGCTCATGGACGATTGTATTCGATATCAAGAAAAACTTCATGAGTGGGTTGATCAAGAATTAGATCTTCCTATCAGTGAAGACATCGATCTTCATGTGAGCCGTTGTCCTCATTGTGCGGACACCGCCAAAGGCATCCGGCATATGAAAGAGTTGGTGAAGTGTAAGGCATTCCGGCCTGAGGTTCCCCAACGGCTAAGAGGTAACATCGAGCAAATGATCAAAGTGGAGTCTCGTCGGAAGGTCGTCTCTCGCTGGTCAGGAAGATCGATTCTACCTCTCGCCTCGACGGCGGCATTGATCCTTGTTTTTGTTTTCCCAATACTCTTCGATAATTTTTCGAAGCCTTCCTCGCTCGATGCCAGTGTTGTCAGTGATTACGTTTTCAATTCACACTTGAGGTCACTGAATGGAGACGATAAGCCCAGTGCTCTCTTTGAATGTCCCATTCAAGCGGGACAGTTTATCTCCGGGGTTTTTGATCGGCAGGTCAAACTCCCCGTGTTGGATACGTTCAGTATTTGGGGCGTTTCTATGGAGACGATCGATGGGAACGAAATCCCGAAAGTCTTTTATCGGGGTGAAGAGCAGCACATATCTCTATTCTTAGTTTGTATGCCTCATGTCCCCTCGAAGGGGATCCATCCCTTGAAACAAGGTTCCAATTTCGGGATCTATTGCTTCCCTGGGAGTGATTTCTGCTGCCTTCTCGCCACGTCAGAACAACCGGCTCAATATCACAACGTTATCTCTTCCTGTCACTGTGAGGTCGAAAATTGCACGTCACAATGTGAGTGTCATTCCAAATAATTCTAAGAGGATCGAATTGCCCAAATTTGGCTTTTCAGGCCTTTTCTCTTCCACAAAACACATCTTTGCATGAATTTAAAAGTACAAACTGCTCATCTAATGAAACAAGAGGGCTTGCCTCTTTCCTTCTTGGCGAGCATTCTCTCATTGAGGGCGAGTGGCGGAACTGGCAGACGCGGGGGACTTAAAATCCCCTCCCCGTTCGGGGGTCCGGGTTCGATTCCCGGCTCGCCCAAATTTAGAATCTGAAAAGAGGCTCATGTTTAGAATCCAGAGATTATCGCAGCTTTGTATCTGTGGGATGTGTTTGCTACTTCTCGGTCTCGTGGGTTGCCAAGCAGGAGGAGCCGGAACTGTTCGCCTTCGTGCAGAGAACTGGAACCCCACTCCAGGAGGATCGATACAGGCTTCTGATTTAGGATCTATTGGCGATATCATAGATTTGGAATCAGACCTTGGACTTGGTGAAGAAAAAGGCCTGTGGGTTTATGGAGTTGAGGCCGACTTAGGTATTGGAACTCTCGAGTTAACCAACATCGAATTCTCAACTCTCGGTTCACGTGTCGTTTCCTCTGCCATCGACTTTGGAGGTTCCAGTTTCGAAGCGGGTACTATCGGTACCAACTTTGAGGTGGAAGTGACAAAGGTTCGTAATAAGGGCTCACTCTTTGGGTTTGGACCTGTGGGTTTGAAGTACCTTTGGGGACTCGACAATCTCATTGTCGATACCACTCTCAGTGGAGCCTTAGCAGGAGGCGGTGGACAAGCTTCTGTCTCTCGAACTCTCGACGAGTGGATACCGACGATTGGAGTCGGGGCCTACTCAAGTATTCCGATTGGAAATGACTGGAGCTTCGAACTCGATGCGGAAATCGCAGGCCTTTGGGTCAGTGTCGGTGATATCGATGGCACCTACCAAGGAACGACTCTTCGTGCCGGCATTCGCCAGGGATCAGGGATCCTCCTCGGTGTGGGTCATAGATCTCTCATACTCGATATCAAGGATGATGGCAGTGGCACAGGTGCTGACTTTGACCTTGGAGGCACATTTCTATTCTTAGAGTGGGCCATTTGATGCGCTGTTCGGTTTAAAAAAAAAGGAAGTGTCCCAGTGGGACACTTCCTTTTTTTAATTTGTGATCCTGTTTTAGGGACAACTGTTCGGTGACAGACAGTCGAGTCCATCCGGAGTGGGGTCCTGACCGCATGATTGTGCACCAGGAGCAGGGATTTCGGTCCCCGAAGAGAACAGGAACGACAACAGGAATATGGCGTCACCGATATCCAGTGCACCATCATCATTGCAGTCGCTGGCGTCGAAACAACTCGGTGGAGCATTGCCACTGAAGAGCGCTCCAAGGAGTGAGACGGCATCACTGATGTCTACGGTCGAGTCTAGGTTACTATCTGCTCTGCGGAAGAGTGGGCTCTCACAGGCGTCTAGCACCCCATTACCATCTATATCTCCACCTTGGGTGAGGATTTCGATCAGGTCCCAAGTTCCATTGAGGTCACAGTCTTCCACTGTTCCAAGGAAGACCTGTTCCAGTCCTTCCAAATCGATACTGTCCACGTCTCCATCTTGATCGAGATCATGAATGGCACAGGGAGAATCGGCGTCAAAGCTACCCGGGGCATCACCCGTCCAGCATGCTGAGAAACCATTCAAGTCACTCTCGTCGATGAAGTTATTTCCATCCGTGTCATATTCGGCGCGACCGAGAGAGTCTAAAAATGCGACGACCTTGTCTTGCTCACCTTTTGTGAGGTTGTTCCAAGCCTGTGAGGAAGCAAATGCTTCTCCGAAGTGCCAGTTGACAGAATCGTTCACACCCTGGTAAAGGGTTTGAACCAAAACTCTTCCGTCGTGCAGTAACTGGCCACGAATGCGTAATCCCCAGAGTGGTGGAGTTTTCATTTCGACCTCGAGTGCATCGCCTTGAGCGATGCCATCTCCGAGGGCACCCATATCGTGCAAAAGGAAATCGCTGTAAGGCTTGAGATCTATTCCCGTCAACCCCGGCTCAGCGGAAACACCTGTAGTGAACTGGGGGTGGTGACAATCAGCACAGCCAATGTCGTTGAAGATGGTTTCCCCAGTCATCCCGGAACGAGGAGTTTGTGGGGCGGGAGCCAGAAACTTTTGAAAGTCCGTAATTCTATCGAGGTAGGGGACTCCATTGTCCATCGGCTCTTCAGGATCTGCGACGGAGTCGCATATCGGGAGAAGCGTCGTATCTCCATTGGGTGCGTTTTCCAGAGGGAGAATACTATTGGTGATGCCCATCTCCATGAGTGTGGCGTCTCCACTGAAAGACATCAGTGTTGCCAACTGAGCTTTCCAGCCAAAGCGGCCCACCGTCAATGGAGCCGTTGGATCTTCCAGTACCGGTACCCAATGAATGGTTCCACCCGAGGCTTGAAGTGCTTCGATGTCGGCATTGTCGATCGCCTCTACGAGCCCTGCTCCGAGAATAGATGGTGTGATTCTGTCGGCGATGATGGTGGCGGTTGCTGGAACAACTTCGAGGCATTCTGTCGAAATGGCGTTGGCCTGGAGTAAAGAGCCTCCCTCAGCATCCATAGGATCGAAGGGCGCTCCTTTATCTGCTGTACCAAAGCGGGTGACAGTAATCGGGCTGGTTCCACCGATGGGCACGGCATGACAGGACGCACAAGAGTCCTGATTGAAGCCAGGCCCGAGACCTTCCGGCTCACTGAAGGAGCGCAGGAACTGCGTCTTCCCTAGTAGAAAGCGTTCCAGTTGAGAAGCATTCAATGTATTGAGAGGGTCTCCTGCTTTCGGCTGAGGGACCACCTGGGCCTCCAGAGAGAGCCCCCATACGGTTCCCATCAACAGAACAAGAATTAAATGGAACGCCGTCCATCGACATCTGGATTGCTGCATGAAATCTTCCCTTTCTTCTCCCCAAAGTAGAGAATCCCAACCGGTTTACCGGATTTGAAACGGCTCTATTTTGTAAATGTCCCGCCATCCCGTTTGAGGGGATGAAGTTTCATATTGCCCGGTGTTTTCCCCTCCGGGCAGATCCCTCAAACTTCCCGCACTATAAAACTCTCGATAAAAATCGGGGCACTCCCAACATGACAGTTGGACGTACCCCGAGTCGATCTTCCGATCTCTCCGGAACTCTTCAAAGAGTTCCGGAGAGACCCGAATCACCCTGTCTTTAGACAGGAATATGGATCACGGACAGCCGACGGTGCAATCAAGACCGTCTGTTGTCGGATCCTCTCCGCAGTTGATCGGCTCTGGGAGAGTGCCTCCTCCGAAGAGGAAGCTCAGGGCAGCAACAGCGTCGGCGATGTCAAGGTTACCGTCGTCATTGGCGTCGGCAGCGTCTTGGCAGCTCACAGAAGTGCTGTTGAAAAGCAATTGCAAGATGTTCACAGGATCACTGATGTCCCTACTTCCGTCGAGGTTGGTGTCACCTCTCTGGAACTGGGTTCCACCGGTTCCGGCACAACCTGCGATCTCTATCGTAAAGTCATCGATACCCGCTTCACAAAGTGAGTTATTGGGGGCATCCGTGGCAGTAAATCGAACCATGGTGTTGACGGATGGAGTCACGATACTGCTGACCGGGAACTCGAAGCTCTGCCATGTCGCGTTCGTTCCGAGCGCTCCGCCAACCACGAGAGCGGTGTTCCAAGTGACACCTCCGTCGTTGGAAACAGAGACCACGAAATCATCCAACTGCGTGGGATCGGTCTCGATATTCGCGTACCAGAGGTTGAACCTGACGACAGCGTTGGTTCCTGCAAGATTCATGCTGGGGCTGATCAGGTGGGTGGGACCCCCGTCGATATCGGCGGCACCCGCGGTTCCACCGACCGCGCCATTACCGGTGATCCAGCAGAGGTTTCCACTGGCTGAATTTTCGGGCTGGGAGGGCGTCGCGCCACTCGAGGTTCCGATCGGATTGACCAGTTCCCATGCACCCGCGGTCAAACTGACATCACTACTGACGGTCCAGCCGTCGGCCAGGCCCGATTCGAAGTCATTGGTATCTAAGGATAGATTGTCAGCGACAGTCAGTGTCGTCGTGGCTGAGGTCTCTGTGACTCCATTGGTGAGGGAGGCAGAGGCGAACCATGCAATACTGGAGTTGGCGCTGTTCCCGTCGAGGGTGCCTTCGAATGTCGAATTTCCCAATGCAATCATGGGAGTCTCGACAAAAGCAGCTCCATCAGCGGAGGTGTGAAGTACGACAGTGGCTTGATCAAGAATGCCACCCCCGAAGGCTTCAACGAGGACATTGACTTCGACCGTGTCGGTACAAGGAACCTGATTCGGGTTCGTCAGCGGAAGGGTCATATTTAGACCGATCGGCGCTTCGTTCATGAAGATCTGAGTGCCGGTGCAGGTTCCGATGACCATATCTTTCCAACCGTCACCGTTGATGTCAAAGACAGCCACATCGTGAACACCGTTGGGTCTCCAAAGACCTCCGTCATTTTCCTGACGAAGAGTCACGTTCGGAGCATTGCCCATATTGTGGTAGATGTGCATTCGACGATTACAACCGGCAATGTCGACGTCGACGTCGGTGATGATCACGTCATTCCAACCATCGTTGTCGAGGTCTGCTATGACCGAGTTTCCACCGAAACCGTCGTCTCCCGTGGCACCGGTTCCACCCGCAAAGTCGTAGAGGAACCTATTAAAGTTGGCCAAGCCGTTGGCGTCGTTTCCTGAGTTGAGCAGGAAGGAGTCGGCAGCATCGTCAGTGACGACGACGTCGTTTGCGCCGTCATTATTGAGATCACCAATCGTCACATGGTACGGAGCCATGCTAGGGAAACTCTCTTTATGGGCATTGAATGAGCCCACGTTTCCAGGTGTGTTGTAAGCCACTCCAACGTATTGCGGAGGGTTCAAGGCCGTATCCTTGACGATGTCGAGGATGTTGTCCCCGTTCATGTCAACGATGGCAGAAGCCATTCCGAACGCGGATTGCTGGAAGGGGAAGGGGCTACCACCCACGACGATGTTTCCTGAGAAGACGATCGCAGTTCCGTCGGTGAAGAAACCTGTACCGTCGTTCAGAAGCAGACGATCATTGAAATCGAGAGTTTGAGCGCCACCGCTGTCATAATCTCCGATGTAAATGTCTTGGTCACCGTCTCCGTCGATATCTCCGACATCTACGGAGCAGAAGCGAGGTGCATGGGGAGTTCCGTTGGGGGCATTGCCCTCAAACTGTTCCATGCGCGCATCTTCATGCAGGAAGCCCGCCCAAGTACCGTTCACCAAGCCCAGGTTCATGTAGATTCTGGGGTAGGAGATATGCTTGGGTTGACCATCGGCGAGTGTGACAGCTGTGACGAAGTCGAGCCAACCGTCATCGTTGAAGTCACCGAGCATCACGTCGCGGTCATTGGTCGGTGTTAGGAATCCGTTATCTCCGGGGACGTCAGAGGCACTGGCATATTCCGCCGTGCGATCCACGAGAGTTCCACCTTCATTCATGAACAATACGTTGGTTCTGAACGCCTGGATTCCTCCAGAGGTGAAGGGTTGCTTTCTGACACAGATTAAATCGGTGTCTCCATCATTATCAATGTCTCCCCAAATGTAATCTTTCTCGGCAGTATCCGAGGTAGACACATCTGCAGAAGCGGTGATGCGAGAAGCGGTTTCATCCGTAAATTGAACCCAGTCTGGCTGGGCGAGAACATCTGTCGACACGAAGAAGACAGAGACAACCAAGAGTACGCAGACTCCGGCGATGGAGGTAAATGGCTTTTGGCGCATTTCGGGGACACTCCCTTTCCCTAGTCAAAAATGTTCATTTCGCTCTACCGTTTCACCACTCCAGTGAAACGGTGTCAGACTGTAGGAGTTACCGAATCCCTGGACACAAATAGGGGACTGGATCGGAAGCACCTTGAAGTCTGTCAAGTGTCGATGAACGTGAACCACCCCCCCGGGCAGCTCAATAACCACTGAAATTAGTTCTTCAAATCAAAACTACTTCGGGCGCAATGTGCACCACGAAATTCATTATAAGGGCCCAGACCCATGTTTGGGACAGGGTAGGTCCTAATTAGACCGCTTCCGGCTGACTGGAATTAAAGATTTCGGGGTCGACATGTGAACTCCGTGCGTCGGACCGTCTGGAAATCGATAATTGACAGGTTCGGGTTCGGTATCCATTTCCTGAAATCCCTCCAAATTCCCTGAGTATTCCATAATTTCTATTTCTCTCGTATCCGAAAAAAAATCGACTTCGGACCGGCAATTAAGGAAATTTCTACCGATTTGAGCACCTTTGGAGGCCGATAAGGGCGAGAAGGGCTCCAAGATGGAAAGAAATCTGAGGAAGACCTGCTCAATTGGGGAGGTATCGAGCAGTGGATGACGACGGTGAACCGGCGATCTCCGAAGTCGTCGAGTGGGGCTGAATTCCCCGGGGTAAAGGTCCATATCTCATGGAGATGCTACTCTTCACTGAAGGGACCCGGTTTACGCCGGGATTTGAACCACATGCCCCGATCCAGAAAAAATACTCCGCCCAGATCCAGAGTCAGCGTAGAGGTGCCGTGTACATCGCACCCCGGAGATGCTGCTCGATCACTCGTCGATGCTGTCTTGAGTCATGGTGAGGGGACATGGGTCCTCCAACCTCGTGACCCTGAGGCACCTTCCATCAGTGTCGAAGTGAAATCAGGGTGGCTCGTGGACATCGAGCAACCGGGACGTCGCTCCATCCTTCATCGGGCATTATTGAAATCTCCACTCCTTCGAGAGAAAGACATTTCAAGACTGGAACGTCAGGGTCTTGAAAAACAGGCATGTCCTGGCTCTCTCTGTCTCGATGAAGGAATCATAGATCCAGATCTTGCCGGAAATGAGATCCTCAAGGCGATGGACTGTGACCTCCTCTTGATTCACGGAGCAGGTGAAGGATCTTGGCACGGCCCCTTATCTCATTCGATAAACTCCGGACTTCGCGAGCGAGTCGAATTGGGAATGAATCTTGAACAGGCTTTACTGAGGAGTGCAAGAGAGCATCAACTGTGGGAGACGATCGTGGACTTGCCTCTCATGAGAGAGGTCGTCTCGGCAGCCCCTACGGCGATGACATTGTTCGCCGATCCTAGTGCCTCCGCTGAAAAAAAGGCCCTGATCGAGTCTGCAGACGGTCAGAATGATATTGCTGCACTGACGACACCACGACCCGATCCATGGAGAGCTCTGGATAGAGTTCTCGAGTTGATCGATGAAGGACATCTTCAATTTCAAAGTGCCATGTCTCTGTTTCACCTGGGTGAGCAGAAGAAGGAGTCTGGAGATTTCACTGCTGCATTGCGTCACTGGAGAAGAGCAGAGGAAAAAGGTCTCGACGATTTTGATCTGGGAGGGCGAATCGGAGAACTCTGTGCTGAAACCGGAAGAGTTTCAGAAGGTCTCCAGCGTCTGAGAGTCCATGCTAAAAGATGTACCGAGCAGTTGAGATGGGATGCGGCAAGAACTGCTTGGACTCATCTCGTTCAATTTGATCCCTCAGATAAAGAAGCGTGTGATCGCGCCATCCAGCTCTGGAAAAAAGAGCCTGCAGAAGATTTGGCAGAAGGGCTCAAAATGGCCCAGGTCTTGATCGATTCGAAGCAATGGCAAGAAGCCTGCGATCTCCTCGATGGTGTGGGTGCCCGAGTACCTGACGCCCGAGTATACGAATTGCATGAGATTGCGGCCCAGGCCTTTGGAGATACAGATTCGGCTTATAAAGCCCGTTGGCGTAGAGCCGAGTGTCTTCGTACGGGAGCCCGTCCAGAACAAGCCCTCGAACATTATCAATATCTGGAGGAACACACTTCAGGGTCCACAATTCTTCGTGTTCGATTCGCGGAAGCATTGCTTCTCAACGGCAACATTGAAGCGGCAGGAGAAATCCTCCAGTCAGAGTTTGTGGACTCGGGACAGCACCGAGGAAAAATCGACGAAGAACTGTTAGGTGCTCTCCACTCTTGTGAACAGCAACCAGAGGTTCCTGGTATCGTTCGTGAAGTGTTGTTTGTCGAAGCACTTCAGTCGGATTGCATTCCCCGAGCCAGAAACCTCCTCAGAAAACTGTGTACTTCGGCGATCAGTCACGCCGACTTCCTTGCGGGGGAGCGCGTCTCACAACGTTGGTTGAACCTTGAGCCTACCGATATAGAAGTACGTTCTGATCTTTTGGAACTTTATCTTCGAAACGGCAAGGAAGATCGTTACAAAATCCTGCTCGAAGAATCGATGAATCTGGAGATTCTTACTCATGATCAACGCCAGAAAATGGCATTAGATCTTTTAGAGATAGACCCCAGTCATCCGAAAGCTGTCACAAGATTACTCCATGAACCCATTCCTGAAAGTCTGGATCGAGAGGACCTCTACAGAAGAGCTCTTTTGCGTGCGACTGCGGATGGGAGCACTCCCCCGAAAATGAACGAGTTTGGGCTAAGCGCATCGCATGATGGACGCTGGGATGTCTTGACGGCTTTGTTCAGTGGAAATGAAACTTCACTGGAGGACGTCAAGCCGGTCGTCGACAGATTGAAAACACAGCCAAATCTGCTGAAGGACCTGCTCAGTGATCTCCTGGAATCGGTGACGTCAGGAGAGGAATTGTCGGAGACTTTGGACCAACTGAGTTCCACTCCGGAACCCGTTCCTGCCCGTCAGCAAAGAGTGGCTGTCGTTCGTTCCGGCGTGACTGGAATCACCGAAAAGTTGAAAAACCTCGGTCAAAACGTCTCAGATTCGCATTCACCGCGTGCTGAAGAAGCCGATTTCTTGGCGGGGGAAACTCTGAATTCGACCCCAGAACCCGCCAAGGCCGCAGCCGGGGTCCAATCTTCACTGGATCGATTGAAGGCCATGCGAGGTGCCTCTGAACCGGTTCGAACGGTCCCTGAGCTGCCTTCTGCGCCTGAGAATGAGGATCAGGAACCCTTTTCTGTACGACCTGCTCCGCCCCCAGTAGCCCCCCAGCCCAAGGTTTCCAATGCGATTGCCAGGCTTGGAGCACTCAGAAGTGCAGGGAAGTTAACGAGCGACGTTGACGTGGAACACGAGGATCCCTAGGATCCTTTACTTGGAATGATTCAAGAGGCGGCATCGCCAAGTGGTAAGGCACGGGTTTGCAAAACCCGCATCCCCGGTTCGAATCCGGGTGCCGCCTCCATTCCAAATGCGATTGGCAGTTCTTGCTGATCGCGCCTTTGGGCTCAGCAACGTCTGGCGCCCTCGGCTGTGAGACTTTCCTGCCCCGTTTTTCGTCCGGTCTACATTCTCTCTGAGAGGTGTGGGCAAACGATTTAGGTTTCTCTGACGGTGTTTCACTTTTCAAAAGTCAGAATGACCGAAGACAAGCTCATGCCGGCAGGATATTACGCGCCAGATATTACTGGAGTGGAAATTGCAGGAGTGGAAATTGCAGGAGTGGAAATTACAGGAGTGGATTTGAAGATGCTCTAAGGTCGACTGGGGGAGCGGCCAGAATCTTAGATCTTCTTTAAAAGTTCTTCGAAGCGTGGGTCTGAACGAAGCGATTCTAGGTCGGGATCATTTCGGACATGATCGACTCGGTCATATCCATTTTTGAATGCGTTATTTAAACTGTTGAGAGCCGCATCTTTATCGCCGGATAGCGCATAAGCACAAGCAAGATTGTAATGTGCCGTCGTGTTCGTCGGATCCAGTTCTAGGCACCCGATGAATTCGGTGATCGCTTTTGGTAGTTGCCTTAATCTCAAGAAAATGAGACCCGAAGTTTGTCGCACTTCAGAGTCGAGAGGAAATCTTGCCAGTAAATCTTCGAGAAGGGACCTCGCCCCAGCCAAATCCTGAGTGCTCATTAGATTTTTTGCGGCTCTCAGAATGGCGTCACGACTGGCTTCTTCTAAACGGTCAGAGCCAAATCGTCGATCGATGAGCATGATTCTCGCTCCTCGACTGTCTCCTAACAGTGTGAGTAATTCTGCGCAACGACGCCTCAATCGAAGGTCGGCTGCTACAGTCGCTACATATACAAGAGTGGGGCTGATGCGATCACCATGAACAGCCTTCAGGCGGAGGAGAAGATCTAGTTTTTCGTTGCCCTGAAGTTCATTCCAATTTGCGAGAGAGATCGTCTGATTGAAATCGAGATTTGCGGGTAAGCGGATTTGATTTCGAGCCCGCCATTCTGCCAGCAGGTTTTCTGGAATATTGAGGGTCTGTTGTTCAGATGA
>Ga0105349_10000862_pt1 | contig 12420 bp, 8 predicted proteins | sample EN1Hudseemescosm_FD_83661 | JGI IMG/M metagenome (GOLD analysis project Ga0105349, IMG submission 83661) | Methane-oxidizing microbial communities from mesocosms in the Hudson Canyon - EN1B Hudson Canyon | ecosystem: Environmental > Aquatic > Marine > Cold seeps | place: Hudson Canyon...
GCCTTAACCAAGCAGTCACCGAACGTGATGAGCAGATCGATAGCCTTAACCAAGCAGTCACCGAACGTGATGAGCAGATCGATAGCCTTAACCAAGCAGTCACCGAACGTGATGAGCAGGTTATTTCTTTCGTCGCAGAACGAAAACATATATTTGATTCAACCAGTTGGAAAGTGACCAAACCGCTGCGTTTTTTAAGCAATAACTTTGTGAAAGCCCCCTTACATTATTTACGTCGTAAACTTTCAGCACCTGCTCGCATAGTTTGGATAAAACTGCCGATTTCAACTCAACGTAAACAGCTTTTCAAGCACAAGATTTTTAGCAATTTTTCTTACTTGTTTCGCAGGAGTCAGGCATACCGAAGTTGGCAATCAATGAATGGGTTAAATGGCTCAACGTACGAACCTAGTATGCACCAAGTTCCATTTACAATTAAAAGGCCAGTTAGCGAGTACGTGCCATTATTTCATGCCACCCCTCCTGAAAATGTTCCAGTAAGGTTGATTGCTTTTTATCTTCCACAGTTTCATGCCATTGCTGAAAATAATGAATGGTGGGGAGAGGGCTTTACTGAATGGACTAACGTTAAGCCGGCTCAGCCTCAATTTGAAGGACATTACCAGCCTCATCAGCCAGATGAGTTGGGCTATTATAACTTGCTCGATTCAACAACTCAGCGTAAACAGATTGAATTGGCTAAACTCCATGGTGTTGGCGGATTTTGTTTCTATACTTATTGGTTTGCTGGAAAACTATTACTGGAAAAACCAATAGAAAACTACCTGAAGGATCAAAGTTTAGATTTTCCATTCTGCCTATGCTGGGCCAATGAGAACTGGAGCAGGCGTTGGGATGGCTTAGATAGTGAAATTCTTATTGATCAAAAACATTCTCCAGAGGACGATTTAGCATTTATTCAGCACATTTCTCAATACATGAAGGATGACCGCTATATTCGCATTGATGGTAAACCATTACTTCTGGTATACAGACCAAGCTTACTTCCCTCCGCTAAAAAAACTAGTAAGCGGTGGAGAGAATGGTGTTTAAAGAATGGTGTTGGTGAAATTTACCTTGCCTATACACAGTCATTTGAAACGGTTGATCCGAGTAAGTATGGTTTTGATGCTGCAATTGAGTTTCCACCAAATAATTCTTCGCCAACCAACATTACGGATACCGTTAAACCCAACCATTCTCATTTTTCCAGTAATATTTATGATTGGCGGATTTTTGTGGAACGATCACGTAATTATCAAAAGCCAGCCTATCAATTATTTAGAAGTGTCTGTCCTTCATGGGATAACACTGCAAGAAGAAAAAATGCGGGAACGGTTTTTTTACACAGTACGCCAGAGGGCTACCAAGAGTGGCTTACTAATGCTGTGGACGAAACGTGCACTAGAATTGACAACACAGATGAACGATTAGTATTTGTTAATGCTTGGAATGAATGGGCTGAGGGTGCTCATTTAGAGCCAGACCAGCAATATGGTTACGCCTATCTTGATGCAACTCGTAAAGCGCTACTTAATCGGTTTTCTAAAGATAATAAAAAAGTTATTGTTGTTTCGCATGATGCTCACCCACATGGTGCTCAATTTTTAGCGTTAGGGATGGTTAGGTCGCTCAAGCAGGATATTCATTTGGAAGTGGAGGTGGTTTTACTTGGTGAAGGTCGATTGATTAGTGACTTTGCTGCACTTGGACCTGTTCACGACTTAAGCGACGCCAATCTTGATGATGCAAAGATTAGCCAATTGGCCGACCTGCTAGTTCAGCGTGGTTTTACGCGAGCTATCGTTAATACAACAGTTTCTGGCAGTGTAATCCCAATGTTTCATAAAGCAGGTCTTGAAAGTGTTTGTCTTGTACACGAACTACCAGGCGTAATTGAAAGCAATCACTTAGAAACTCAAGCCCAACAAATTTCTACTTATGCCAAAGCTGTGGTGTTTCCTGCACAAATAGTCGCTGATGGGTTTTCCCAATTTGCTGCTGTAGAGCCGAGCAAGCAGTACATTAGACCTCAAGGGTTATACCGTAGAAATAAATGGCGACTTGAAAAGCAGATTGCAAGAGCTAAATTGCGAAAACAACTTGGTTTAAGTGCGGATACCAAAATTGTACTGACCGTTGGTTATGCAGACCATAGAAAAGGTGTTGATTTGTTTGTTGAGTGCGCTCTGAAAATTTTAAAGAGCCGTAATGATGTAGACTTTGTTTGGGTGGGGCATTGGGAGCAATCAATGCAAAAAGAAATTGAAGCCAAGCTCCTTAAAAACCCATACAGAAACCGTATCCACTTCGTTGGGTATAACCCTGAAACTGCATTGTTTCATGCGGCCGCAGACGTTTATGCATTGACTTCAAGAGAAGATCCGTTTCCAAATGTAGTGTTAGAGTCTTTTGATGCAGGAGTTCCTGTACTGGCGTTTGCGGATACTGGGGGTGCTGCAAATCTGGTGGAAAAAGTGGGTGGATTGGTTGTGCCAGAAGAAGACATGGCAAAATTTTCAGATGCTATTTGCCAGCTGCTCGATAATGCCGAGTTATCTTCGAGTTTGGGCGAAGCTGCACAAAGTTATGTTGACGAACATTTTGCTTTTCGTCCCTATTTATTTGAACTGTGTGAAATTTTAGGTATTAAGTTACCAAAAGTTTCAGTTGTTGTGCCTAACTACAACTATGCACGGTATATTGAGCAACGGCTTACCAGCATCCATCATCAATCTATGCCTATCTACGAGTTGATTATTTTAGACGACACATCAACAGATACAAGTGTACAAAAAATTTCAGATTGGCTAGCTACAACTCAAACTGAGGCAAGGGTTGTTATTAATCAAACTAACTCAGGTAGTGTGTTTTCTCAGTGGGAAAAAGGTGTTTCACTAGCAACCGGAGACTATATTTGGATAGCTGAAGCCGATGATCTAAGTGAACCTGATTTTCTTCAAGAAGTGATAAGTGCATTTGATGACCCTGAAGTGGTCATGAGTTATTGTCAGTCAAAACAGATAGATTCAGCGGATAGTGTTTTTTGTGATAATTATTTGGAATATATGTCAGATATTTCACCTGATAAATGGCTTAAATATTATAAAAATAAAGGTATTAATGAGATTAAAACAGCTCTTTCAATTAAAAATACAATTCCAAATGTAAGTGCTGTGGTTTTTGATAGGAATGTGCTTTTGAATGTTTTGATGGAAAATATTGCTGAGATTAAAAAGTATCGTGTAGCCGGAGACTGGCTAACCTATTTGTTAGTCTTACGGGCAGGTGAAATATCATTTTCTCCTAAATCTTTAAATTTACATCGCAGGCACAAGGAAAGTATAACGCTGGGTAGCTTTAATTCTTCTCAGTTGAAGGAAATCCTGTCTGTGCAGAAAAGAGTGAGAGATGATTTTCACCCAGATGATGAGATTGTCAAAAAGGCTCAAGTATATTCGCAGAATCTTTTTGATGAGTTTGGCTTGGCAACTAAGGAAATGCCAGATATTAGTCTAAGCCCTGAATTGAATGTGTATCTGGAGAACGCTCAATGAAGATTGCTTTAATTGGCGGCGCTGGATTTATTGGGGTAAACCTATGTGAAACATTGCTTGCACAAGGACACACTGTGCATGTTTTTGATAGACCCAATAGTGATAGCCTTTATTCGGATGTAATTCGAAATCAAGTGCACTGGTTTGAAGGTGATTTTTTAACCTCAGATGATTTATTGCCCGCTATTCAAGGCTGCGAGGTGGTGTTTCATCTGGTAAGTACGACCTTACCCAAAACATCTAATGATAACCCAGCATCTGATGTAAATGAAAATGTAATTGGCTCAATTCACTTGATGGAAGAAGCAAAGAAGTGTGGAGTACGTCGAGTTATATTTATATCTTCGGGAGGAACTATTTACGGTAGGCCTGAGTATAGCCCCATTGATGAATCTCACCCAACTGATCCGACCTGTTCGTATGGAATTTCCAAACTCACGATTGAAAAATATTTAGCTCTGTATAATGAACTCCATGATTTAGACTATATAGTATTGCGTCTTTCTAACCCATTTGGCGAACATCAAAGATTGGCCGCTGCTCAAGGTGTGATTGCCGTTTTTCTTGGTAAAGTTATGAACGCTGAAACTATTGAAATATGGGGAGATGGCAGTGTTATGCGTGATTATATCTATATTGGTGATGTGGTGGATGCAATGATGGCGGCGATACATTACGGTGGAGATGAGCATATATTTAATATTGGCTCAGGTCAGGGTAAAACATTATTGGAAGTTCTTAGCGTCATTGGACATGTAACGAACCTTCCTGTTAATCGGTGTTTTATGCCTGGGCGAGATTTTGATGTCCCTTCAAATGTGCTTTCCATTGATAGGGCTAAGCATGAGTTGGCATGGTCTCCAAATACTGATTTTAGCGATGGTGTTAGACGTACATTTGATTGGTATAAAGCACATGGTTCAAATTAAGTGTGATATTTGAATTGCTTGGGAGGCAAGCATGAAATTGACGAAGAAAATTAATAATTGGAGAATAAGAGTGATAATGAAAGATGAATGGTTTACTAAAGTATGTGAGAGCCTGAAGGATGGTGGGCATACAGGTTATTCAGATGCCCTATCGAAAATGTTTGATGACTTTGATCATGCGCGAGCTCGTTACGATAATGGAGAGTTTGTACATTGTAATAGTAAAGGGGTAACGGGTGGAGGGGCTATGACCGCCGATTTTTATGGTGAATCATTTATTCCTGAAGCGTACGCAAAAACTGCTTATTCGGAGATGTTTTCGTTAGAAAAGTTTCTCTTTGACCCATCGCGCCAAACACACCCGATTATGTTCTTCCGTAAGAAATAGATTGGTTTTATTTTGTTAATATATGAAGTGAAAAGCGTATTGATGACTATGTTGTCGATACGCTTACCTTTATAAAGAGGATAGGCATGCAGCAGTCTGAACCGATAGAAAAAGAGCAGGTGAAAGCCCCTCTTTTGCCAAGGCTAGAGGGCGTAGATGGATTGCGCGCACTAGCTGCATTAATGATTGTCACCTTTCACATGGTATTGTTGCCTGATATGGCGATTCCGGAATATTTGAATGTGATTAAACAGCATTTTGGCCATGGTGTTCCATTGTTTTATGCCTTAAGCGGCTTTGTGTTGGCCTATGGTTATCTTGATCGATTGAATGACAGATCGCAGATAATCCGTTTTTATATTCGGCGGTACTTTCGTATAGCGCCATTATTCTACTTTATGCTTATTGTCTGGATCATAGCTTCATATCTAAAATGGGGAACTTTACCATCATTACATGACATTGTTCTTAATGCTTTATTGCTCTTTGGTCTCGTGCCGGGAACCCATGAAAGTATAGTTTGGGCTGGTTGGTCTATAGGCGTTGAAATGTTATTTTATTTGTTATTTCCAATTATTGCCGTATTTGTAAGAGGCTTACATTCAGGTGTTCTTGCATTGGCGATTACAATCTTGGTATCTTCCACTTTTTTTACAAATGCCAGCAATATGGGTGTGGGTTCGTATGCATATATGAATATTATTACCCATTTGCCAGCATTCCTTTCCGGAGTATTGGCTTTTCTAATCTGGAGGAGAACAGGGTTTGCCCGAAGTGTTAAATGGGGAGCTTTCTTATTGATGCTTACAGTTGTTGGGATTTTAACTGTTGTTTATGTGCCTGCCACTTACAAGGTTTTGATGTTAGCCAGTGGCGTGAGGCTTGATGTATATATATGGAGCATTTTGTTCATGATGCTTATCCTTTCAATGTGCTTTTGGCCTAATCGTCTCTTAGCCAACCGCGTGACAAACTTAATGGGTCAAATCAGCTTTAGCCTCTATCTTTGGCATCCGCTTATCATCGTTATGTTGGTTAGCAGTTATGGGAAGATAGCACTGGCTCTTGGAACAGGATTATGGGGGTTCTTAGCCTGTCTGAGTTTAACCATTAGTATACTTAGTATAGTTGCTTATATTTCATTCCGTATAATCGAAATTCCTGGCATGAAATATGGAAAGAGGCTGTCTAATGAATACTAAGAAGGTGTACTGGCTTGTGCTAATAATAGTGCTGGTGGCTTGGTTTCTGCCATTTATTCCACCGTCTCCTCTGCTCAAGGCAGAAAAAAGTGAAAAAGAAGATGTGTCAGCAGAGCCGGTTCATATTGTAACCGATCTTTTATCCCTTTGGCTTTCATCCAGTAATTGGATTGAGGGTGGAAATTGCAATATTGAGCGAATGAATAGTGAGGTGATGGGAACTAGTGTCTATGATATTAGTAAAAATAAGCAACTAAAACTTGTGGGTTGGGCAATGGATAGCACAAAAGCACGATTACCCAAGTCGACAGTTGTCCGTCTTACAAATTCCGAGAATATTCATTTTTATGCACTCGCACAATCAGGACGGGTGCGGGATGATGTACAAAGATATTTTGATTTAACGGACAACGTGAAAATGTCTGGTTTTGAGTTAAACACAAATACAGGAGAGCTTCCTGTAGGTGAATACGCACTTACAGTTGTATTATTGTTTAAAGATACAACACTCATTTGTGATAACGGGCGGAAAATAAATGTACAGTAATAAATTCAAACAATTTAGGAACTTGATTCAGCCTTTGTATAGGGTGGTTTTGGGAGCGCCTCGTCAATATATTATGAATGCTGACATGTCCCATATTCATAGAGTGGCTATTGTTGGAATTTATTTATTGTCACTGTTGGTGATATTTTTACGCCCTTTGGACGTACAGCAATGGCAATGGGCTGATGACACAATGTATTTCAATAATGCATTGGCGATTATTACTAATTTGGGTGAAGCTTCGTGGATGGGGCCCTTTACAGAGACTCTCTTAGCTAAGCCACAATTATATTCGGTTTTCATTGCTTTTTCTGTTGGAAGTGGAATTCCGATCAGAGTGGCTGAGTTTCTAATTTTTGCTCCATTACCATTTGTGTTTTTATTAGCTGTTCGTCCACTTTCTTTGCCTAGGATGCCTGTACTATATTTTGCAATGTTATGCTTGTTGTTTATTCCTGTTGCAGGAATGGAGTTGCGTTTATTGCGTACGACACTGTTTGGTGCATTGGTTTTATACTCGTTGATATCCCTTACAGGCTTATTAATTAACGGAGTATTGGGAAGAAATAGAAGTTGGGTTTGGGCTATTACTGCGGGAGTTGCTGTTGGATTGGCAGTAAGTACTCGTTCAGAGGGTATTTGGCTATTTGTACCATCAATGTTTGTTGTGTTAGTTATTGCATTCTACTCTTGGAAAAAAATAAAAACACTTGTTCTATTGAGTGCTTTTTTGTTAATGGTTGGATACCAGGTTCCAATTAACATTTTTTCGATGTTAAATTACAAATCATATGGAACCTATTCACCATCACTAAGGCAGAGTGACGACTATAAGGGCTTGTATAGTTTGTTGGTATCACTTGAGCCAGAAACAAGGCAGAAGTATGTCCCGATTAATGAAGAGACTCGGTATCTTGTATATTCTGTATCACCACATTTTTCAGAATTGCAGCCTTTTCTTGAAGGTCCTGCTACAGATATGTTTGCTAAGAATGCAGGGCATCACTTTATTAGTGGATGGGGAGATAAGTTGGATCAAAGAGAGTTCTTTGTTTCCATTTTCGAATGGGCCTTGGCTAAATCAATTTTTTTGTCAGGAAGAACATCAGCCAAAGAGTTTAACGTATTTTGTCGAGATGTTAGAAATGAGTTACTTTCGGCGATAAGGGAAGGGAGAATTTCTTCAGGCGCAAAGGGAATAGGCTTGTTGCCACCACTTGAGGTTAGTGAATATCAGAATGTGGGCATTGCTTCATTAAAATCAATAAGATTGCTGTTTGAGGCAAAAGGAATTGACCGTCAATACCATGTAAAAATCAATCCAGATCTTGAAGTTGCTCAGCGTTGGAATGCGTATTTGGGAGCATGGCCAGGGTTGGCTGAAGGAGATAAGCATTATACCGACATAATATTCAATAAGGTTATCGTGGTGATGTTTCAGGTATTTTATAATGTAATTATAGTCACGGCTTTGTTTTGCTTAGTATTTCTGATCTGGAAGGATAGAGGAAAGGCGGGGATCTATTTGTCTATGGAGATTTTTTGTATTGGGGCATTAATGTCCTTTAGTATGGTGATGGGAATTGTGGATACAGTCGCATGGCCAACATTAAATTGGCCTAAATCTTACAATGCTATGGGGCAGTTTCCACTTCATTATTTACTGTTAGTTTCTATGATTATTATATGGCGTTCTATTTACGAATTTAGATATGGTAAAGTAAAAATGACTTGAGAAATAGCTCTTAGAGCGATAGAGCCACGAGGAAATTTCCTATCAAGGTTCAATTATAGAAATGATTTTTAAGAAGATAAAATGAATAATAAAAAGAAATTTGTGATTCTTGGCGCTGGTCCAAGCGGTTTGACTTTAGCACACGCACTACTTGATGCTGGCTATACTTGTGATGATATCTTGGTTATAGAAAAGCAGGATCTAGCAGGTGGGCTTTGTAGATCTGAAGTGGTAGATGGTGCGCCACTAGATATTGGTGGTGGACACTTTCTGGATGTCAAGCACAAGAATGTGCTGGATTTTCTATTTCGTTTTATGCCTCGAGAAGAATGGAACCTTCATGATCGTGTATCCAAAATACGAATTCGTGGGATGGAAGTCGATCATCCGCTTGAAGCTAATCTATGGCAGTTCCCGAGTGAAGTGCAAGCGGATTATCTTGAATCAATTGCTCAGGCAGGAAGCGTGCGTGGGGAGGCAATGCCTAAATCGTTTGCAGAGTGGGTTAAATGGAAGCTGGGAGATATTATTGCCCAAGAATATATGCTGCCCTACAATCGAAAAATTTGGTCTATGGATCCCGATGCGCTTGGAACCTACTGGTTATACAAGCTTCCCAATGTCTCGTTTCGAGAAACCTTGTTGAGTTGTCTTGAGGGTAAGCCAATGGGAGCGTTACCCGCACATGGGACTTTCCTGTACCCAAAAGAGTTCGGTTATGGTGAGGTATGGCGGCGTATGGGCGAGGCATTAGGTGATTCGCTGGTTACCAACTGTACTGTCGACAATATTGATTTGGCAACGCGCACGGTCAATGGGCGCTGGCAGGCTGAAGCAATTATTTCAACGATCCCATGGACGTTATGGTCAGGATATTGTGATTTACCAAAAGATATTTTGACTGCAATTGCGAGCCTTAAAAATGCACCAATCGACGTTGATTATTATTCGGAAACGTTGGACAGTAAAGCTCATTGGACTTACGAGCCTGATGAGTCAATTGCGCATCATCGATTGTTGTTGCGTTCCAATTTTGCGCCAGGGGCAAAAGGTTACTGGACTGAAGCAAATGCTACTCGATCATTGCCGACTGATGGTGTGCGCTTTCATAACGAGTTTGCTTATCCGATTAATACGCTTGGTAAGCCGGAAAAAGTTGAGAAGATACTTGCCTGGGGACAGAGCAATGGCATTATAGGGCTTGGGCGTTGGGGTAGATGGGAGCACATGAATTCAGATATTGCAGTTGCGGAGGCGTTACAAATGGCAAAAGAGTTAACTAGCAAGGAAGTATTATGAAGATTTCATTATGTTTAATCGTATGGAATGAATTACAAGGCTGCCAAGCAGACGTACCGAATCTACCACTAGGTGAGTTTGATGAGGTCTTTGCCGTGGATGGAGGAAGTACCGATGGTACGGTTGAATATCTCGAAGGCCAAGGGATTCAAGTCCATAAACAGCCTAAGCGTGGTTTAAATGCCGCTTATGTCCATGCAAATAACATGGCTACTGGTGACGCTGTTGTTGTATTTTTTGCAAAGGGAACATTGCCAGCGAGTGATTTATTAAAGTTTCGGCCACTTTTTGAACAAGGTAATGAGCTTGTTATTGCGAGTAGACAAATTGCTGGTTCGGTTAATGAGGAGGATGAGCATTTTTGGCGGCCTCGTAAGTGGGCTGTGTTGGGATTAGCTGCTGCTGCAGCGCTTGTTTGGAACCGAAAGGGACCTTGGGTGCGCGACGTGCTTCATGGATTCAAAGGCTGGAAACGTTCGGCATTTACTCAAATGAAAATATTAGATGTCGGCTTGTCGATAGATATTGAGATGGTTATACGCGCCTACAAGTTGCAGATACCTCGAATTGAGTTTCCAACTATGGAGCTATCTCGCGGTTATGGTGAGACACATTTCAAGATTTGGCCCACAGGAAAGCGCTTGCTTGCATACCTATGGTTTGAACTGTTTCGACGCGATTGAGTAGGAATAACATGATAAAGTTGCGTAGTTTTTTTCACAGTGTGGTTGCTTCCATTTGGTTTAAACTGATAATTGCCGTTGGCATTATTGGATTGCTTGCCTATTTTAATCGTATTGATGTTAGTGTTCTTGCGTCGTTGACCGAAACATGGCCATGGTTATTAGCGGCTTTTTCACTGATGTTGCCTCCTTTTTGGATTGTTGCATTGCGTTTTAAGTTGATTTTGTCTAGCCAGGGTATTTATGTCCCTTTTCGACAGGCGTTACGATGGACAATGATTGGGGCATTTTTTGATCTTGCTATGCCGAGTTCGAATGGAGGCGATATCATTAAAGGTGGCTATGTCACTGGTCATGTAGGTCCTGGATTAAGAACGCGAGCAGTAATGGCGGTTGCTTTTGATCGTGTTATTGGGCTATTAGGTTTGTTTTTACTTGCAGCCCTTGTCAGCACAATTGGTTGGAGTTTTTTAAAGGATTTGCCCGCTAGGCAGTTGATCGTTTCAATATCCCTGGCGGCGGGGATAGTTCCTCTTATCGCTTTTCGTATTGCAGGGGCTCGGCGAATTTATAATAACCCTCATATTAATCGCTGGTGTTTAGGTCATAAATGGGGGGAGCGATTCAAGCAAATGATCGGATCCTTTAATGGTTTACGAGAAAATCCTAAAATACTGTTTTCTGCACTGGCATTATCTGTATTAAATCATACTTTTTGGTGCGTTTCATTGCTATTTATAGCAAAGGCTGTTGGCTATACGGTAGACCCATTTGAAGGCTTTATTGTTTTTCCATTGGCTATATTTGGTGGTATATTTGGCGTTGCTGGTGGTTTTGGGTTGGGGACTGCGGCATTTGATTTTTTATTATCAAACCTTCTAATTATTCAAAATGGCGCCTTAATTGGTTTGTTATTTCAAACGCTTGGTGCTTTATCTAGATTATTTGGATTGCCATTTTACTTGATGGAAAAGCATAATAGTCGATCAATACCTTTGTCGCATTAAACCTCAATCTTGTACCATAATGAGCTGCATTAGATATATTTCACAGCATGCACAAAATATAATTCTTTAGGAAATAGTATATTGAAAAATCAACGAGTTGCTTTAATTACTGGTGTAACCGGTCAAGATGGTTCTTATTTAGCTGAGTTTTTATTAGAAAAAGGCTATGAAGTACATGGTATTAAACGCCGAGCCTCATCATTTAATACCAGTCGTGTCGATCATATTTACCAAGATCCACATATCGATAATGCTATGTTTCATCTTCATTATGGTGATCTAACTGATACATCGAATTTAACACGTATTTTGCAGCAGGTTCAGCCTGATGAGGTTTATAACCTAGGTGCTCAATCTCATGTTGCTGTCTCCTTTGAATCACCTGAGTATACGGCTGATACCGATGCAATGGGTACATTACGATTGTTAGAGGCTATACGCATTTTAGGGTTAGAGAAGAAAACTCGTTTTTATCAGGCATCCACCTCAGAATTATATGGTCTAGTGCAAGAAACACCTCAAACAGAAACGACACCCTTTTATCCGCGTTCTCCTTATGCTGTGGCTAAGATGTATGCCTATTGGATTACGGTTAACTACCGTGAGGCCTACGGTATGTATGCGTGTAATGGGATTTTATTTAACCATGAGTCACCTCGCCGTGGTGAGACATTCGTAACACGGAAGATCACCCGTGCGTTATGCAATATTTCACAAGGATTGGAACGGTGTTTATTCTTGGGGAATATGGATGCCTTACGTGATTGGGGACATGCTAAAGACTATGTGCGTATGCAGTGGATGATGCTGCAGCAAGAAACAGCAGATGATTTTGTGATTGCAACAGGTAAGCAAATTTCAGTACGTGAATTTGTCAGAATGTCAGGAACACAATTAGGCATTGAGCTTGAATTCAGTGGTGATGGTGTTAATGAGGTCGCTACAGTGGTTGCAATTACAGGTGATAAAACACTTCGCGTTAATGTGGGTGATGTAATTGTGAAGGTTGATCCGCGTTATTTCCGTCCAACTGAGGTTGAAACCTTATTAGGTAATCCTGCTAAGGCTAAAGA
>Ga0105349_10000866_pt1 | contig 12386 bp, 10 predicted proteins | sample EN1Hudseemescosm_FD_83661 | JGI IMG/M metagenome (GOLD analysis project Ga0105349, IMG submission 83661) | Methane-oxidizing microbial communities from mesocosms in the Hudson Canyon - EN1B Hudson Canyon | ecosystem: Environmental > Aquatic > Marine > Cold seeps | place: Hudson Canyon...
CGGTAACAGATTGTCATCCATCGTTTCCTGGAACTGTTCTGGGCTAGTCGCGTGGAGTGGCTTCAGGAAAATCGATCCTACGGAAACAACTACGGCGTCTATGGCATCATACTTCTCGACAATTTGGCGAGCGGCTGCTTCCACCTGCTGCGGATCACGTGCGTCTAGCGGAAGAGGTGACAGACCGGGAATTTTGTTTCCCATCTCGGCAAGACGCTGAGGGTCTCTTCCGCTACCGACGACTGTCCAGCCAGCATTCGACAAATGGTGAGCCACGCACCCACCCACGCCTCCGCCAGCTCCAAGTATCCAAACCACCCGTTGGTCCATCACTCTCTCCTCGTCATCTTTTACCAAGAAGATGTCTATTTTATCCAAAGTGGAATCCGCGTGGATCAGGAAGGGAGCATGATCGCAAAAAATCGACCAGAAATGAGGGGGATCACTCCTGAATACTTTTCACTTATTCCGTAGGCGAAGAGATCGTCCACAGAAGTAAAAAAAATCGACCGGACATGTCATGCCCGGTCGATTCATATTTTGAGGGAAATTCACTGCAGATATCCACCCGAGTGGACAAATCAACAGAGATCTCTTACTTACGCTTCACCTTGTGCACGGTGTGCTTACGCAGGCGAGGTGAGTATTTCTTAAGACCTTCCTTCAGCTTCTCGGGGATTCCCCCCTTAGCGTTGATGGAAGTTCTGTAGTTGAGATCACCGGTTTCCGTGCACTGAAGCCAGACGTACTCGGTGTTTATTTTCTTTGCCACGATTCTCTCCGCTTCCACGATCAAGGGTCAGGTCCACTAAGGCCCCTTCCAGCGTAGCCAAGGATGGGACCATCCGGGGGTGTAAACGTCAAGGGAAACGGTTCAGGTTTCCTAGAGTGACCTCAAGTTCCCTTGTCTCCAGCACGGTTCTGTTGTGACCTGCCTCCAGGGGGGGCACACTGGCCTATGTCGGTTTTGTGCCTGAAAGGGGTCAACACCCGTGTCCAGCCCCCACTCTCCAGATTCTGGTCATGAAGGTGATGCCTCCCTCCATATCAGGGACTTCCCCAGGGGAAATCCCAGAGAATTGCCAAAGGAACTCCTGAATAGAAAAGTCTTGGTCACAGGTGGAACGGGATCCACCGGCAGAGCTCTGGTCCGCTGGCTTCAAAATGAGACGACCGCTTCTGAGATCATTGTTTATTCTCGTGACGAGCAGAAGCACCATGAGTTCCTCCTCGACGACTTGGTGGATTCTTCAAGAGTGAAATCAATGATCGGTGACGTAAGAGACCTTGAACGCCTCAAAGAAGCCATGCAGGGCGTTTCGCTCGTTTTTCATACTGCTGCCATGAAGCACGTTCATCTCGTGGAACTCAATCCCATCGAGGCTCATAAAACAAATGTCGTCGGCACACGAAACATCATCTCCGTCGCCAGAGAATGTGGAGTCCAGAGAGTCATTGCCAATTCTACTGATAAGGCTGTCGACCCTATCAACGTCTACGGCAACACCAAATTTCTCATGGAAATGGAATTGATCCAGTCCAATAGGGAAAATCCAGTGGGCCCCCGATTTGATGTGATTCGGCATGGAAATTTGATGGGGAGCAAGGGAAGCGTTATTCCACTGTTTATCCAACAAGCTCGACATGGGGTCATGACACTGACCTCTCCAGCAATGACCCGATTCTGGATTGGGGAACAAGACCTCATCGATGCCTTCCATCGATGTCTCCATACGAGTCATGGGGGCGAGATTCACGTCCCAAAGTCACCGGCATGCCGAATTGATGTTCTCGCAGAGGCCATTTCACACGAAGCGCCTCAAGAAGTGATGGGCCCCCGATTGGGCGAAAAACAACACGAAGCCCTCACTTCAATTCATGAAAGAACACGACTGAGAGATCATGACACCCATCTCGTGGTCCATTCTGATTCCCCGCCACCTGCTGGTTTAGGAATCCCCGTAAACGACGAATTCCAGCTTCGAAGCGATACTTCTGAACAACTGAATACCGAAGAAATGCGCCGACTACTCAAATCCGAAGGATGGCTCTAAAGAGCAGAATTCAGGACCAATCCGTCCATACAGAGCTTTCATATGCTCCTCCTCATGTGGGAAATCTTGGAAATTAAGGTATGCTTAAGGGGTAAAGTGGCGGTGAGTTTAATCCGTTGTATAAGGTATCGAGCCGTTTTTGCTCGGGGGAAAACTATGAATCGTCGACTTTCAGTACATTGCATTTTCCTTGCCGGATTCTTTGCGTGTTTCGCTCTCACCTCCACAGTGGAAGCTCAAAATCTTCCTATACCTACGACCCTTCAAGATTGGGCCCAACCCGGAACACAACCCGGAGTTCTTGTTGACCCCATCATTGCAGGAAGTGCCTGCAACCTTTGTCACTCCGCATTTTCCAACTCTCCTGTGGATAGTTGGAAAACCAGCATCATGGCGCAGGCAGGAAGAGACCCCATCTTTCATGCATGCCTCGCTATTGCCAATCAAGACGCCGCTGAATCCGGAGACCTGTGCCTCAGATGTCACGCACCTGGTGCGTGGTTAGCAGGAAACAGCACACCTACGGACGGCTCCAATCTCTCCGGTATCAATGACTTCGATGGAGTGACATGTACACTCTGTCACCGCATGGTGGATCCGGAGTACGTCAGCGGTCAAAGCCCCTCTATCGATTTGGGAATCCTCAACAATCTTGCAGAAGTTCCACAAGCCGCTCATACAGGCCAGTACGTTGTCGACCCTGCCGACAACAGAAGAGGACCCTATAACCTTGGGGGTGGATTCCAATTTCATGTGGCGATGCAGTCCCAATTTCATCATTCTGCTCGCTTATGTAGAACCTGTCATGATGTCTCGAATCCTGCTTACCAGAGAGTCGGAGAATCCTTCGTTCTGAATGCCTTTGACGCACCCCATGACACTCACGATCCTGCAGATGAGTTTCCGGTGGAACGGACCTACGGCGAATGGAGCCAAAGTGCTTTTGCGCAAGGCCCCGTCAACATGGGTGGCCGTTTCGGAGGCAACAATCCTAACGTGAGTACGTGCCAGGATTGCCACATGCCGAGTACCAATTCCATCGGCTGCAACATGGGATATCCATCTCGACCAGACCTCGCTCGACACTACTTCATGGGAACTCAAACCTGGGTCCTCGATGCGATTCATGACTTGGATACAAGTTTCCTTCTTTGGGATACACCCGCATACATGGAACCCACACAAATCGTTCTCGCTAAAGCTCGCAACGTAAACATGTTGCAGTCTGCCAGCGATCTCGAGGTCTCCACTGAAAATGGTCAAATCAAAGTGAGGGTGATCAATCAATCCGGCCACAAACTTCCCACCGGATACCCCGAGGGAAGACGCATGTGGATTGAGGTTCATTTCAAAAGCCCATTTGGGGAAACACTCGCCCACCACGGGGCCTACGATTTCAATACGGCCATTCTTGAATCTTCAACAACGACGGTCTTCGAAGCGAAGCATGGACTCGATAGCAGCTCAGCAACACTCGCCGGATTACCCGAAGGCCCCTCATTCCACTTTGCCCTCAATAACAAGATCTTCAAAGACAACCGGATCCCGCCGAGAGGCTTCACGAATGCCGGCTTCGAGTCGGTTCAGGCAGAACCGGTGGGTATTTCCTACCCTGACGGGCAATACTGGCATGATACCTTCTACGACATTCCCACTGACGCTCTCTTGATCGATATCAATGTTTGGTATCAAACAGCTTCCAAGGAATACATCGAGTTCCTAAAGGACGAAAATGTCACCAATGAAGCCGGTAACATTCTCTACGATCAATGGGTCAAGCAAGACAAGGGTCCACCCATCTTGATGGACTCCTTAAGTTTCGAACTGGGACTAGAGCCATTCATTCGCGGAGATTCCAATCTGGACAATTCCATCGATCTCTCCGATGCCATCACCCTATTAGGTTGGCTGTTCCTTGGAGACGAGTTCGGTTATTGCCCCATCGCCGGAGACAGCAATGACGACAGCGCTCTCAATATCTCTGACGTGATCTTCACACTGAACGCACTCTTCGGAAGTGGAGCTCCTCCTTCAGCGCCCTGGCCTGACTGCGGCCCAGACCCTACTCCGGACTTCCTTCGCTGCTATGAGTACCCATGTCCCTAGGGACATTCGTCAGGACATGGTTACCGCTGCTCATACTTCTGGCACTCATTGTGAAGATCTGGCCCACAGGAAAATTAGACTTTGGCAACACAACACCATGGGCCGGTCTCATCCTTGAAATCGACACAGCTACCATTTCAGATCTGAATCCGGGTGTCATCGTGGCAGGTCTTCCTGTTCAAGACCTCGAGGGCGAAAAGGGCCTCTTTATCTGTGGCGCTGTCGAGTGGACCGGCATTTCCGGAATCTCACCCATACTTCTGGCAGGAAGAGTGGACGATCTGAGACTCCAACAAGTGATTCTTCTGCAGGAAACTGTCGAGTTGCACCGATCTCCCCAAGTGATCTTCTCTGTGAGAAATCTCCCCAAGGGAACACTTCCGGTAGAAATGGTGGGATCGCTCCTGCAGGGAGAGCAGCTCCAATTGAAGCCCGTATCGAAGGACACCGCTTCCCTTGTCGTCGACCTAGGGCCAGAACGAGCCAGAATCGAGCACTTCGTCAAGTATGACGGCGAATCTCAGAATCGTTGGCTGGGTGATCCCACAAAATTCCAAAAACTCTGGCAAGGTCAGGAAAAAGACGATTCCGCCCTTCTAGCCCCGTATCGCCATGGAAAATTGAAGTTTCTAAACTCTCCTTCCTCAGACGATGTGGTCACAGGGGAAGGTCGCTGATAACATCCCCGCATGATGGATGAATCAACAAACGCACCCTCCAGCAATACTCATGCGCCTATGAACTCCCCCACCCCCTCGGCGTGGCAGCAAGCGGAGTCGGATCACGTGCTCAGGGAATTGCACGCCTACATGAGACTGACCCGCGAATGGGACCTTCGATACGAAAAGATGTTCAAGACTGGCGCACTGTCCAAGTGGTATTCGTCTGTCGGTAATGAAGCAACAACCGTTGCATGCGGTAGTGCCATTGAAAAAGGTGATGCACTCGTCAGTCTCCACAGAGACGTCGGTGCTATCTTGCGACATTACGTGAACATTGAAGAATTGTTCCCGGACATCTTTCCTGAAAAGATGTCGCTCGTGCGTCAGCCGTTGGGGGGAGATTCTCGTGATCGACTCTTCCGACTTGCTTGCCAAATGCTCGGAAGGGAACATGGGTTCTCGGGGGGGCATGAAAGATCATATCACTACAATCATATGGAACCGGATCATGGTCTGATCCACCTTGGCATGATCAGTCATCTCGGATCGATGATTCCCGTTGCAGCCGGCGCCGCTCTTTCATTTCAACAGCAAGGACTCGACAGGGTCTCCATTAATTTCATCGGTGAAGGAGCCACCTCCACAGGAGATTTCCATGAAGGCCTCAACATCGCTGCAGTATGGAAATTACCGTTCATCCTCGTGATTGAGAATAACCACTGGGCATTCTCCACTCCTACCTCCCAACAGTACGCCTGTGACAATTTGGCCAGTAGGGCTCTGGGTTACGGTATTCCGGGAGTTGAAGTCGATGGCAACGACCCACTCGCAGTGCTCGAAGTCATGCAAACGGCTGTCAAAAGAGCACGTGCTGGTGAAGGTCCCACGTTGGTAGAAGCCCACCTCGGTCGCCATCGAGGACACTCCGAAGGTGACGACTCCCTCAACCAAGTGCCCTCTGACGAACTCAAAGGATATCTCGACAACGATCCTATGGATCTGATTGAGGCTCGCCTATTGAGCTCCGGGGTTGTCTCTAGAGCATGGCTCCAAGAGATCAAAGAACGTAGTGCAAGTCTGATTATGGAAGTCGTCGACGAAGCCGTGGCTATGCCCGAGCCGACTCCCAATACTGATCGGAATACATATGCCAACTGAATCAAAAATTCTTGAAGAAAACCTGCTCTACATCGATGCCCTCAGCCTAGCACTTCGAGATGAGATGAGAGAAGACCCATCGGTGATGCTGATGGGGCAAGACATTGCGGGGCACGGGGGAGCTTTCAAGATTACTCGAGACTTCCTAGAAGAGTTTGGCGATCGCCGTGTTCGAAACACTCCCATTGCCGAAAGCGGCACTGTTGGAATCGCTACGGGCGCGGCTATCCTTGGCCAACGTCCCGTCATAGAGATGCAGTTTGCCGACTTCGTTACCTGTGGATTTAATCAACTCGTCAATGTTGCAGCGAAGATGTACTGGCGCACAGAATGCTCTGTTCCGCTTGTCATTCGAATGCCGGGTGGCGGAGGAATGGGTGCTGGTGCATTCCACTCCCAAAATATTGAATCTTGGTTCCTTCATTCACCGGGTCTCAAAGTCGTTGCCCCCGCATTCTCCGACGACGCATATCGACTCTTGAGATCCGCCATCAAGGATCCCAATCCGGTCATTTACTTTGAGCACAAGTTCCTCTACCGACGTGAACGCTCTGACCTCCAAGAGATGCAGATCCCTGACCGAATCGAAGGCGAAGCCAATGTTCGTCGAAAAGGGCACCATCTCACTTCTGTTTCTTGGGGTTGGATGACTCACCGAGCTCTAGAGGCCGCTGAGGTGATGGAAAAAGAAGGCGTCGAAATCGAAGTGATCGATCTACCCGTTCTTTCCCCTCTCGATCTTTCTGGGATTTTCAAATCTATCGAGAAGACAGAGCACGCCGCCATTATTCATGAAGCGACCCGTACTGCTGGGTTCGGAGCAGAACTGGCTGCCAGAATCAGCGACGAGGCGATCTGGAATCTGGATGGACCGATTCGACGGATTACATACCCCGACAGTCCCTCACCCTTCCACAAGGGTTTGGAAGCCGCAAGAATACCTTCAGTGGATGTGATTTGTGACGGTTGGCGAGAAGTTCTCGCCTGATCAATCCAGCGGGACCGGTGGATCTTCTTTCGAAACATCATCTTTCGAAATAATGCCGTGCTTCTCCATTCGACGATATAAAGTTCGTCTGGAGATTCCCAATCTCTTACAAGCCTCTGTTTTAATGCCGGCGGTCTCTTCCAACGCCCTAAGAATCAGTTCTCTCTCCGCCAAGCCCAGCAACTCTCCAACAGGTGCAGTTCTCTGATCACTCGCGGAGGCCTCTTCAAAATCAAGAGGACCCAATACCGAAGAGAGTGTTTCCTTTGAGAGTTCCATGTCATCCTTGGCCACCATATGGCGAGCCAGGTGCTTGAGCTGCCAACCATTCCCAGGCCACGGTTGAGTCATTAATAACGCTTGAATCTCCGGCTTAATATTGGCGACATACCCGTCAGATTCTAAAAGGTAATCCAATATCAGAAGCACATCCTCGGGGCGATCGCGTAGAGGTGTGAGTTGAAATTGGAATCCTGCGAGACGATATAATAAATCATCTCTGAGCGACTCACTCGCCTTCGCTCCTGTGATCGATGCCAATATTCTGACATCTGTCTCCCTATCTTGCTCACCTCCGACTCTTCGAAAGTGTCCGGTTTGCAAGTAACTGAGTAATACCGCCTGTAAGGTTGGCGATGCTTCATCGATGGCATCTAGAAATAATGTTCCTTTATCTGCCGCCTCAACGATGCCTCTTCTCTCTTTTACCGCATCCGTAAATGCGCCCTTCTCATGCCCGAAGAGCTCTACTTCGGCAAGAGTTTCATTCACAGAACCACAATGAAGAGTAAAAAACTGCCCGACTCTCCCGCTCTCTTCATGAATGGTCTGAGCCAACAGTTCTTTTCCGGTACCGCTCTCACCAGAAAGAAGCACTGAGATTTTTGAAGCGGTGATTTTCTTCAGCTCTTCAAGAGATTCCCCTAATCTCACTGATCGAGTCAAAAAAGATCCAAACTTACATATCTCCCCGACAGGGATCTGAGGAATCTTTTGGCTCTCGCTGACTTCGGGCATCTCTATCTTTGCTGCGGAATTCTTTTTGTCGCCGACCTTTGGTGTATCTGTACGCTGCCCCTGAATCATTAATAGTTGAATCAATTCGAGAAGACCCATATGTCCCTCAGTCAGAGAGAAATCTGATTCAGATCGGGCATACCTCGAATCGAGATAGATAGCTGTGGCCAGTTCTTTCCCTCCCACGGGAATCACTTCGATCCATTGGACTCTTGCGCCATCCGAATGTTCTGCATTTGTTCTGAAACGGCGATCCAGTTGAGTTTCTTTGAAGAAAGTTTCTTTCCCAGATTCCAATGCCGTCATAAATGCGTGATTGGAAATTGATCTTCCAGCGTCAGGGATTTGTCGTCCTCCGCCATCGGAAGAGCACCACAATCTGTAATCTCCGCTATCGGGAAGACTGACGAGGAATGCACGTTCAGCAGTTTTTAATGTCTTGAAGATATCGAGAATACGACTGAACAAGAGAGTCAGACTTCGCTTATTTTTCCGCTGATTTGCCAACAGAGAAAATATCTCATCAAACTCAGATGGCATGGTTCCTCGATCACGAATTAGGAGTGCTTTTCAGAAGGTACATGAACGAACTAAACGTCGTCACCCACTTCGCCAATGATCCGGGAGACAAGCCCCTTCACATATTGATACCCTTCCAGTCTCAGGAGAGTCACAAAATCTCCTCGAGCACTGACACTCAATTCCTGTATATCCATGTTCGCTTCACCGTCGACAACCAATCGAATCGGTCTCTTGTCGACGCCTTTACCCACGAGACGAATCGTTGTCTCAAGAGGTAATACCACCGGAAACTGGAGTGAATGGAATTGAACCGGGCGATGAGCATTGAGTGGTGTTGCCAATATTCCTACCACGTCCGGATGGATAACAGGACCTCCAGCCGCTAGCGAATATGCGGTCGATCCTGCTGGAGTTGCCACAACCATTCCATCTCCCGAATATGCATTGAGGCGTACTCCATCAATAAACACATCAAGATGGACCGTTTGGCCCGAAGCTCTTTCGAGGACGACGTCATTGACCCCCGCCGCAGATCCAGATTCACCCGTTGTCGTTTTCCATATCGCTTCCAGAACGGGTAGGTGCTGTTGAACACAACTTCCCGAAATGATTTGACCGACAACTTCATGTGCTTCGCGAGCAGGATTCATCAAGAACCCAACGCGTCCAAAGTTGATCCCATAAACTGGGATAGCGGGATGATTCAACATTCTTAGAAGAGACATCAATGCCCCATCGCCACCTGCGACGAGGATCAGATCTACTCCGTCGAGTTCAGGTGCCGGAGTCGAAGAGTCTTTGAGGGAGATCTCCTCAAGACGGGCTTCTATCCCATTTTCTTTAAAAACAGGAATCAGCGTCTTCAGATAATTCAGGCCTGAGTCATTCCCGGGATCACCGAGAATCAGAACAGTGTTCAAACGATCCAAGGTCTAGCCCTCCTGATCGGTTATTCGGGAACTGAAAGAGTTTCGTTTCCGAGTTGTCTGATCTTCTCCTCAAAGTAAGGAACCGTCATGCGCAGTCCCTCCTCAAGAGACACTGCTGGCTCCCAGCCAAGAATCTCGCGAGCCCTGCTGATATCTGGCTGTCTGACCTGAGGATCATCCTCTGGAAGAGGATGATTCTTAATAGCGCTGGACGAACCGGTCGCGGAGAGCACTTTACGAGCAAACTCCGTAATCGGAATCTCATTGGGATTACCGATATTTACAGGATCATGCGTGTTCGAGTGAAGAAGTTTCCAGATTCCCTCAATAAGATCAGAGACATGACAGAAGGAACGAGTCTGAGACCCATCGCCGTATACCGTCAATGCTTCTCCACGAATCGCCTGGCAAACAAAATTAGGAAGTGCTCTTCCGTCGTTGAGACGCATTCGAGATCCATAAGTGTTGAAAATCCTGACGATACGAGTATCGACGCCATGAGCACGGTGATACGCCAAGGTCATAGCTTCGGCAAAACGCTTCGCCTCGTCGTAAACGCCCCTGACGCCAATGGGATTGACATTGCCCCAGTAGCTCTCCGGTTGCGGATGAATCTGGGGATCTCCATACACTTCACTCGTACTCGCCAATAGGAATTTAGCACCGCAACTGCGCGCGAGACCTAATGCCTTATGAGTGCCGAGGGACCCCACCTTCAAGGTTTGGATCGGATACTCTTGATAATCAATAGGACTCGCAGGAGATGCGAAATGAAGAATGGCATCAATTTTCCCAGACACGTGTATGTATTCCGTCACGTCTTGCTTGAAAAATTGAAACTCTGGCTTACCGAGCAAATGCTCAATATTTTTCAGATCTCCGGTGAGGAGATTATCCATCACCACAACATCCCAATCTCTCGAGAGAAAAAGGTCTGCCAAATGGGATCCAATAAATCCAGCGCCACCAGTGATGAGAACTCTACTTCTGGACATTTCGAGAACCTCGCATTCCTATGCCGTAGTACTCAAAATCGTGCTTCTCACTAAGATCGGCACTCCAAATATTTCTGCCATCAAAGAGCACCTGCTCTTTGAGAAGATTTCGAATCTGATCAAAATCGGGCCTACGATACTCGTTCCATTCTGTGACCAACAACAATGCTGTTGCACCGTCAAGGGCCTTATATGGATCGGTACAGTACTCTATCCGGTCACCCAGGATATCCCGCGTTGTTTCGATAGCCTCGGGGTCATGAGCGCGAACAGTCGCACCTCGACGAAGAAGCTCTTCGATAATGACGATCGAGGGTGCTTCTCGCATATCGTCGGTTTTGGGCTTAAAGGCCAGCCCCCAGATCCCAAAGCAGTGACCTGAGAGATCGTCACCAAATCGGCGAACCACCTTTTCAGAGAGCACTTTCTTCTGCGAATCATTCACAGAATCCACTGCAGCCAAAATCTCGAGTTGAAGTTCGTTTTCTTTTCCTAAGTGAGAAAGCGCTTTGATATCTTTCGGGAAACAAGAGCCTCCATAACCCACACCGGGGAAGAGGAAGTGCTGCCCAATTCTGCTGTCCGCTCCCATTCCTTGACGAACCTTTGAAATATCTGCTCCCACAAGCTCACTCAACCTAGAGAGTTCATTCATAAATGAAATCTTGGTTGCGAGCATCGCGTTAGAGGCATACTTCGTCAGTTCAGCAGAAGGTGGGTCCATCACCATCAAAGGCTTTCCTGTCCTTACAAATGGTGCGTATAGATCCTTCATCTTCTCTGAAGCCTCTATGCTGTTCGTACCGATGACAACTCGGTCAGGTTTCATAAAGTCATCGATCGCGGCTCCTTCTTTTAGGAACTCGGGGTTCGAAACAACTTCTACCTGAAACTCTGTATTCGATTTAAGAATGGTCGTCACGAGATCAGCTGTACCCACAGGAACTGTCGATTTGTTGACGACAATTTGAGGTCCGGTCATCGCTGCGCCAATTTCTGCAGCAACGATTTTCACAGCAGTTAAATCACAAGAACCATCATCCGATTGGGGAGTTCCCACAGCGATGAATGAAATCTCTGATTCGGAGACAGCACTCGCCAAATCAGTTGTGAAAAGGAGGCGACCTCCTTTGACATTTCTTTCGACAAGCTCTTCGAGACCCGGCTCATAAATAGGAATTTTGCCTGCCTGAAGGTCCTCCACTTTTTGGTGGTCATTGTCGACGCAGATGACCTGATTGCCGCTTTCGGCAAAACAGGTTCCAGTGACAAGTCCGACATATCCAGTTCCAACCACTGTGATCTTCATGGTTCTAACACCCTTGCACTGAAATTCTTGATTCTTTTTGATCGACTCGAATGATCCCCGAACTGCACTCACAGTACCGTATTTCGATCTTCGGTCCCCTTAATCATATCAGAGCCAATCCCTGTCTACAGTACAACGCGAGGAAATCCTCAGGTCCGATGTCCTTTATGGGGTCATAGCCTTACAATGCACACATGAACAATACCCCCACGAATGGTGACGATTTCCTCTCTGGCCTTGATGAACCTGATTCCGACCCTCCCAAGGAGGAAGAGGTTGTGAATGAGGAGGAGATCATTGAAGAAGAGTCGAAGACTCTGTTCACTGATCTCCCGCTTCCAACTGAAATTCAGGACCAACTGCTCAAGTTGGGTTTCAAATTCCCGACTCCTATCCAAGAACTCTCTATTCCCGTCGCAATAAAGGGATTGGATCTAATTGGAAAAGCAGAAACAGGCACCGGGAAAACTCTCGCCTTTACTGCGCCTATCATGGGGAAACTTGATCCTGAACGAGTCGGCATTCAAGCTCTCGTTCTCTGCCCCACACGTGAACTGGCTCAACAAGTCGAAGAAGTGGCATCCAAACTTGGAGAAGCCGTGGGTATTCGAGTCGCCCTTGTAGTGGGCGGCATTCATGCTGCCCA
>Ga0105349_10000868_pt1 | contig 12378 bp, 13 predicted proteins | sample EN1Hudseemescosm_FD_83661 | JGI IMG/M metagenome (GOLD analysis project Ga0105349, IMG submission 83661) | Methane-oxidizing microbial communities from mesocosms in the Hudson Canyon - EN1B Hudson Canyon | ecosystem: Environmental > Aquatic > Marine > Cold seeps | place: Hudson Canyon...
GCCGTGACGTATAGAGAGAAACCATTTAAATTGGCCGTTGCTACATTCTAGGCAACGGCAACTAAAATAACAAAGCCACGTACATAGCGGGATTCCATCGCTTTAAAAACTGGGAAACTTCAGTTAGAAGAATAAATAAAGACTAAATAAAGACTAAATAAAGAAAAGAATAGGGATTTTTGATCAGCTAATAAAGCTTTATTTTTTAGGTGGTTAGAACATAAGTAATCATTTAAGTGAGGGTTTAACCTTCTACTTAGTTACTTACTGAGGGTTTAACCTTCTACTTTTTTGTTCTACTGAGGGATAAACCTTCTACATCTGAGGGCTTAACCTTCTACTTTTTTGTTCTACTGAGGGTTTAACCTTCTACTTTGAGATTTTAAAACAGTACTTTTTTGTTATAAATCAGGGTAAAAAAGCTACTAAGGGCTTAACCTTCTACTTATTGAGGCTTTAACCTTCTACATGAAGGGCTTTAACCTTCTACTTACTGAGGGCTTAACCTTCTACCTGTTTCTTACTTATCCACAATTTTCAGGTTCGCATTTTTAGCCTTGATTTTATTTTCTTTTGCTCGACTATTTGCCGCTTTTTGTTCGGCGATAAAATCGTTTGAAGGATAAAGGGTATATTTAACATCCTCGATCTTACGTCCATTTAATTTATTTTTAGGTTCATAACGGGTTAAAACATTTTTATTAACGAGTTCGTCTAAAGCTGCTAAGGATTTTTTTCGGTTATCACCTTCTATTGATTGCTGTAATAAACCGCTGCTTTTTAGATCTGAATACATAAAATGGTAATCATTCATAAAGTTAGCCTGAATATAACGATGAATGAGCCGTTTATATATCCAGCGAGCAAGAGAGCTATTACAACTCATGAGTCGATCATAGTTAAATTGTCTATACTCTAATCTGTTTATTGCATGAGAAATAAATAGAGGTAATCGGGCGATGTGATGAGCATCTGTATCAGCTAAATAATCTTCACGCCCTACTGTAATAAGGTCTTGTAATATTGCTCCGCTCCATGTTTCTTTTCCATTTTTTAAAAAAGAAACATTACATTTATTCATAACCTCTATAGAATGTTTTATTTCTGTGCGACTACGAGTGCATCCTCTGTCCTTTAATTCACGATAAATCATACTTAAAGAAAACCTTACCCATGTTTCTGCATTTTTTGGGTCATGAATACCATATTGTTGATTAGATAAAATTTTCTTTAAAGCTTCTTCTATAAGTTCTTCAGTGGCACTTGGAAAATATGCTTTATAACTACAATTTTCTTTAATTAAAGCAGGTTGGATAACAACAGTATATTTGAATTTATCATCTATATATTCCCACTCATAAGGATCAGGTTGCCCTTTTTCTGGGCGTAGTTTTTCTAATGTTCGTGCAGGAAAATATTTAGGGATGCGTTCCCATATTTCAACTGTGTTTGATACTTTGTTTTTATCATTGTTATGAAACTCTCCAAATAAATCAAATTGAAGACTTTTAATTTCTTTGCTTGGAGTCTTTGTTGGTGGCATTTTTTTTATTGCCATGTTTAGTTCCTTTAAATCCATAGTATATAAATCTATACTATGTAGTTATATACTATAGATTTATAGTATCTTCGCCATATTTATTTAAAAGCATTTTTATAGCCTCTTCTGCTAATTCAGGGGCTTTCTTGCCCTTTTTTTTCTTTTGTTTATATACAAAGTCCTCAAATGCTTCAGCGTATTTTTCTTGAATATAAAAAGCTTTTTGCATACGAGGTGGAGCTTTTTTTACACGAACTAATTGAGGTGCTTCATGATTAGCAGTTTTACCAGTATCAGCTAAAGTTTTAGCTCTGTCTTGTTCTTCATTCATCCAGTTTGGCTTATTATGCTTCATCTTTTTCGCCCTTTTCCGCTTGCTTAGTATCTGATTGTTCAAGGAGAATAGCTCCTAGAATTTTTGATATTTCATTGCGGCGTTCTTTAATTTTATATGCTTTATTTAAGGATGCATCGAAAATTGTACGATACTCATCCGATGCTCGACTAAAAACGCCGCTAGAAGGAATAATAAAAGCCCCTTGTTCTTTTAAATAATCAACAGTAGATTTTTCACTTTGTCTATGCCCGCTTCCATCTGTAACTACTGTAATTATATTTTTTCCGATTGCGTCCGCTCGTTTGAAAGCATCAATATAAGTAGCATATTGATCTCTAGCCGGTTTAAGAGGCATTAATAGCAAGTGATTGCTTGGTACTTCCCAGTCGCTTGCTTGGTGATCAAAGAAAATGATATCAGCGTTTGGCTGCTCTTCTGGGATTTTTGTTATAACTTCAAATGGTAGATTTCCACCTTTATAATAATTTGTTGAAGTTCCTTGTTGGTCTTGGCAAATTATCAGAGGTTTAATACCGATCTCAACTGCCGCCGCCGCTAAGTTAATAGCAAGCATTGATTTACCTTGTCCCCCTTTTGGATTCCAAATACTAACCAGCTTAATTTTCTTCATTTAATCCCCCTTTTGAAACAGATAAAACTATAGATTTCTATAGTATATAAAGAAATACTATAGAAATCTATAGTAGAAAAGGATAAAGTTTTATAGTATATAGTTTTATCCTTTGTGATAGTTCAAAAATAGGGGTTAATTAATTAAAAGCCCGATATGTTTTTAAGTACCTCTTAATCCCTTACTACCAACTGGATACAGCTGAAATATATATTTTAAATTTGACCTCCCTAATTTAGGTAATCGATTGATTTTTAATGATAGTTAGTGTTCTGTAAAATTATTATTTTAGAATTATCTCTTAATTCCTCTATTTTACTGACTTTAAGGGGGCAACTCAGAATTCGGAACATAAGCCCCGTCAAGAGGTTTTATGATTATTTCAATCAGTATTGCAGTACCGTCCCGAGTGATAACATTCCATTATCACGCAGCACAAAACTAATGAAACGTAACAGCTAAAATATTCGCATAACGGATCTTATGCTAGATTGGAGAGGGATCACTGTCCGGTAACTACCCTAAACGGACATTGGGTGAATTGCTTTTACACGGATAACGCCCAGCTCACTGAAATTTTGCAGCGCGCAGCAGAGAAAAATGTCCGTGTCAGCTGATTGTTATACGCTTCTAGAACCATTAGGTTTATAATTTGTAGGTATTAAAGGATCCATCTGGGGAAGGTCTTTAGGCTCTGCTTTTTTCCAACCAGTATTAAGAATCATATCAGCTGACTCTAACCATGTTGTTTCATTTTTTTCATGTGAGTACTGTATCTTGAATATTTTATAAATCTCCAACTCATCAGCTAAATTAGTTGGTAGGGCAAAATTCACAAATTCGCCATTCAATGCGCTTCCATATGCTATTAAATCTGTACCTTTTTTAAAATCGCCATATAAAACTTGATGGGCAATGGAGGCAGAAATTGAGTGATCGGAAGACATAAATAAATTACTCCATGCAACAATATGGGAAATTAATCTGCTCGAATTTAGTTTGTCAGTCCGATTATGTTGTAAACATGCATCTCGTAAAATTGTCATTTTATTTCTAGAGAGCCTTCCACCTATTATATTTCTACCACACAAAAAATTCAGTCTGATTTTTTTACAAACTGGTAAGCGCCAAATTGACAAAAGGTATTCATTCTCATCAGGTTGCTTCATTTCTTGAATTGCACAATCATAAGAGTCTGAACCATAGAAAACAGGATAGCCCGGAATGTGACAGCGCCCTTTATTGATACACATTTCTTTTGGTAAATATGTATATTGCTTTGGATCTAGCATGTCTTCTTCATTAGAAAAGCTACTTTTAGTTCTTACTCTAAAAAACCACCATTCTCTTTTATCTCCTTCTGCTGTTGCTTGTGCAAATAAACCTCCAAGTGATGATATACATTCACTTAAAACCCCTCTTGTCATCTCAGGTGTAAGAGCAAGGTTACGGTGCTTTTTAGATAAAAGTATAAGAGCCTCATCTATTTTATCCTGTGGTAGAGATTTAATATCGTTCAATTTGTATTCTTTTCATGCGTATAACGCCGCGTTAAGCGGACTAAAATTGTTGATTATAATGGGTAGAGAAACGAAACCTAACCAAAACAAAACTTCTTTGGAAAGGTAGAAGACATGAGCTTTTGAGGCATATACCGACCGCTTCCAGCCGAGCGTTAGCTGATGATGATTATGAATACCCAATAGTTGATAAAACAATATCTTGCGTCCAGCCAGATTGAGCAATAGTACAATCACCGCCAATTGTTCCTAAATTTTGTTTAATTCTACCCAATACATTATTTTTAATAATATCTTCACGGTTTTGAATATACTCTGATGAATTATTAGGCTCCCCTGACCATAAACTACCACCTACTAAACCTGCTAAAGAAATTTTATATTGTAAATTATTTTCAATAGATTTTGTAAGTAAAGGTATTACAGTATGGTCACCTAAGCAGGTTAAAGACCACGGTAATACTGAGTTTCTTATTATTACAGAGTCTTTTTCATCATAAGCCTTGCAAAATAAAATTTGCGCTCTATTTGTACTATTATGTCCTACCATTTCAGAGCCAAAAATTAATAATTCAATATCTGGCTCTTGCATTGCATTAATTGCGAAATCATTACAGGCTGAATTACAGACTTTTTCTAAAATATTAGCAAGAAAATTTATAGTTATAGGTATCAAGTCATTAAAATCAAAATCAAAATTATTATTATCCCAATAATCCCCACCTCTCATATGCCTCCCTTCATCATCCGCTCTATATACAGTAGGAACCCCTATATTAGACCTTTTTAAAACTAATTTTTGAGTTACAATTTCTGTAAATGACTTTAGTATTGTTGAAATCAGAGTGTAATTTCCAGCATATGCAATACAAAACTTCCCACCTTTATATTCTGTAAAATGACTAAACCTACCAAGAGAAACAACAGGTATTTTATAAACAGGATTAATAACAATAATCTTCTTATCTTTTTCAATTACCCTTGATGTTCCTCGACTAATCAAACCATCGGCAATACAGAACATACTTTTTTCTGTGTAATGAAAAGCAATTATAGTCATAATAAATATTCAAGATTGGTTAGTTTTTTTATTGCAAATGCTGTAATAAACCAACTCCATCATTTACTTTTTCAATTAAGTTAATTGTTCCATTTGCGATCTTATCTGTCTCAATTACACCATTCCCTACCTTTTTAAATTTTGACCATATACCCAAAACACTAAAAACTTCGGTTTTATCTGTATTAGCTTTAATAGTTGATTCTTCTTCAACAATCTCATTCATTCCAGCCCTTAAGCCTTCTCTAAGAGACTTTGTTCCTGAAATGGGATACTTATGAATTGACGTATAAATTATTGACAAGTGTTTTTCAATGATTTTTTTTAGACTTGGAGGGAGATTACTATCTTTTAATTTTTCTGATAACTCTTGAACAAGCTGAAGAATCTCTTCTAGTTCTTCCTTTTCTATAGAATAGTCATCTTTAGGTATTATTTCTGAACAGAACCGTAAACATAACAAAGTATCTTCTTTTAAGTTTGGTCTAAAACCACTCCAACCAGAAGTTAAATTTGTTACTGATAGTGCCTTATGACAACGCTGAAAATACGGTTTATATAATTCTTGGCTATACTCCGTTAGCTCCATTTGACTTTCAGCAATGTCAATTTCATTTTTAACAAGGGCGAGTGCTTCACTTACCTTGAAACTTGATGCTTCTAAATTACCTTGTTCTAAACCAAGTACTTTTTCCCAGACTTTAATAATCTGTTGATTATCTGCTTGATGAGATGCTTTTAGCAAAATGTCATACAACCTTGATGCGGAATTAGTTTTCGTTTCTACCATATTTCCTATTTTTCCTAAAAGCTAACAAGTTATTGTCTCGATCCAGTTATCATACACTCTACCTCCAACTGATGTGGTTACATCAATTCAAGATGATTTATTGTTACTGTTATTCAATGGTGTTACATTAAATCATCTTGAATATTTGTAACGATAAATCAATGGTGATTACATGAGTGATGACAAAATAAAGCACGGCGGAAAACGGGATAATGCAGGCAGAAAAGCAACCGGCGTTGCTGATACAAAAGTTATTAGAGTTGACGCTTTACTTATTCCAGTGGTTAATGAGATCAAGACTCTATTCAAGGAAAGTGGATTAGTACCGAGCGTTACAACTATTCAAGAGGGTGACAGAAACCTCCAACAAACCACCTTTATTCCGAATGATAAAGAACAGGTGCAGACGGAAACCATTGGCAGGTTGCAGGTTGATGCGGATGAGTTAAGAAAAAATTATCAAGTGATTCTCAATCTGAATGGACAGCAAAAGAAAGAGATAGCGCAGTTAAAAGAGTTTGGAGCGCCAGAGGTAAGCAAGACAGAGATTAATAAACTGAAAAAAATAATGGCCGATAAGGAAGTTGCCTATCACTCCATAAAAGGTGATAAAGATGCAGAAATCAAGCGACTAAAAGCAAAGCCTCCAAAGTGCCAAGCAATAAAGAGAAATAATGAAGTGTGTGGCAAACCAGCCACCTATGAAGTAAAAGAGAATAAGCGGCTGATTCATTTATGCTCGGTACATCACAAACCCACCACTATGTAAGTAGCCAAAAGTATCTTAACATTCTGCTGATGATTAAAAACAGCTATATGATATAGCTATCAGGGCTTGCCGCTTAATTTGAAGATCCTGAAAATGTAATACTTATGGACACCTACTTACATAAACTCCACTTTAAACAATCATGACAAACACATCCGCTATTGCTGAAGTGCAAACTTAATAACTTCAGCATGGGGTTAATTAACCCCATATAGCAATATTTAGGTTTGATCCGTGTTGCAGAAAACTACTATCAATTTACGCGGGCCCCTTATCAACAGCCGGTTTACATTCGTTGCGAATTATTCTTGTTTTTAGCATCAAGAAAGTCTTTAAATTTTTCTGTGTTTTCAGTTATTTTTACTTTTTTAGAGCCCTCTATATTTGTGATTTTAAACCCACTCGAACCTTTTTTACTTTTGTTTTTATACCATTTTTGGGACTTATCATTACAGTGACCTAAAATAATCGCGATTTCTTCTGTTGACATTGTTTTTTGCACTACAGAAACACCTTCATCCGTTAGTGAGCCTTTTGCTCACTGAGAAAAAAGGTGGCGATACGAATAAGGTGATATGAGACTCTTATTCTTTGGGAAAACTTCTAGGCTTAAATTTCTTATTTTTTGTCCTAAAGCCTTTTCTGTTACATCCATCGATAATTTACACTCTCCTTGGTCTTGAAGTTCATCTTTTAAATATTGAAAAGCCAGGGAATCTGAGATGATGCAAAAGCTTCTTGTTTCCTGTCCGTATTTTCCGTTATGAGTTTTTGCTCCTTTTATTGTTATTTTTATTGCTCCATCTTTATTTAATTCCATCAAGATTCCATCTCTCAGTTCTACGGGCCTGGCACCACTGATTTCAAGAGCAGCAATAATAGTAATATATTTGCTTTTTTGGTTTTGTAGGGCGTTAAAAATTTTATCATTCCATCCTTCTTGTAATTTTTGGTGTTTTTTAGATTTACTAGGTGGTGCAGGTGTTATTTGTCTTAATGTCTTTAATTCAGACACGAAGGGATTATCTGGATCTAATGTCTTTTTTAAATTACCTCCATTCGGGTCAGGAGGGTACATTTTTATTTTTTTTATGATTTCAGTGAGCACTTTCATCTCAAAGAGCTTTTCTTCTGTCGTGAGATTGTCACTCCCTTCTTTGAGTTTTTTAATTACTTTGGTAGCCATTACTGTGTACATGTATGACCATGCTGCTCTATATTTGTAGTACGTTGCGTCTGATGTGAATGTGTCTGCAGGTGTAATGTCTTCTTTTATCATTTTAGCTAAACAGCTTTTGTATTGTTTTATTGACGATTCAGATGGTTCCGTTTTTCGTCGTGGCAATCCCCTGATGTATTTTTTGCATTCTGATAGTTCTCTGTAGTATTCCCACAAGTCCGATTCCATCTCTTCCCCCTAAATTAATAAAAAAGTTTTACTGTCGTAAAAGTCGGGTAAAAAAACACTTACCCTCCACATTATTCCACTGTGGAATAATGTATAAATAAAACGACATATTTCCTATAATTCAGTTTATAAGAATTACTTCGTGGGGTTAATTTTTGCCTGCTATCTTGATGAAATTAGCAACGTAAATTTTTTTTAACTGATCTTTGTTAATCTAATGTTAAGCATTAGATAAGCATTTGTTTAACAAACGTAAATTTTTAAAAAAAATTAGGTTTCACTATTAAGCGTTCTTAATTTTTATGTTTTAATTGTTTTAACAAAGTAAATAAACTCTAACTTATTAACAATAAACTGAGGAAATTTATTTGTTATTTTTTTAATTACAATTGAGATTTATCATGACAACCGAACAAGTACAAAAAATAGGACGTAAGAAAATTACGGAAACTATCGTTAGCGGATTTTCTGACGCACTAACAAAATTAGAATCACAAGCACCGGAAATCGAGCATTCTGCAACATCTCTAATTAAAGAGCATGCGGAACAAATCAATGCTTTATTAGAAACAGGGTATAAAACAAAACAAATTGCTGAAATTTTGAAAACGGAACTTAATTTAGATGTTTCGCCATCACTTATTCAACGTGCATTGAAAACAGCTAAATAAGAGTTACATACAGTATTTTTCTCTAAACTACTTTCACATGGTTTGTATTTGATTTATAAAACCATCATTTTGCGAGTAGTTTTAGAGTAATTGCATCTAGCATCACTTCTAAGTTTTATTCTGTTTTTTAGTCTATTAATTTTTGTCTTACCTCTTAAATATCTACACTCATAAAACCCACGCCTCTTTTTTTTCTTTCTTCATTCAGTTTATTATTTTGTATATCACATACAGTTAAATAATTTCTTTTCTCATTTGCGGCAAAACCAAATGCTAAACTTAGTCTTTTTTTAACGCTGCGCGGATGATATTTACATAATTCATCAACAACATCACTTCTTATTTCTGCTTCAAAAAACTGTCCTGCGGCCGATTGCTTAAGATACCGCTCATATTGGTTGTTCACTATATTTCTCATTTGTGTTTTAGTCGGTGTTTCAACATGAAAAACAAGAAATCTATCGAGTATCGGTTTCTCTATACTCTCTACTGAATTTGCTGTTGCAATCCAAATGATATGCGACGCATCAATTAAAATCTCAGGAACTGATAAATCTTTAAATTGTTGAGCTTGCCTCACTTCTAATAACCCATGTAGTGCCCCTAATGGTTGATGAGCTAAGTTTTCACTTGCTTTATCTATTTCATCGAGCATAAAAATTTGGTTTGCGATATCACCAAACATTAATGAATTAAATATTACTCCCGTTTTTGTATTACCCCAAAAACTTTCTGAGCCTGACAATGTTGAGCCGCTTTGTGCATTTGATATATCTATCACTTCAAGTGTCGTATTGCATAAATTAGCTAAAGTTAGCATATACTCTGTTTTTCCTATACCTGAATCTCCCACTAATAGAAAGGGGGGAAATCGTAACTGTTGATCACTCACACTTGATAATGCAAACTGATGTCGGATAAACTGCGTCACTTCGTTAAAATTAGGAAAATTATGCTGTAATTCATCACACTGCTTTTGCCATTCATCAGGAATTGAAACAAGTAATCTTTCAGGTGTGCTTTCTTTAAGTTTTTTACTTAAATTTTTAATACGTGAGACTTGTTCTCGTGATGCACCTTCATAATTTTCTTCTAATTTTTTTAGTGATTTTAGATCATATAAAATAATTGATTTACCGAATTCATCGTTATTTTTATTGTTGTTAAGATCTTCTATAACTGTCTTTTCACTGTCTTTTTCTTGTTGTTTTTTAGGTATAGTCTCCGTCTTTATTTCTGATGATTTGTTTTCCTTTTTTACCTGAGTCTCTGTTTCTTTTTGTTTTTCAATAGATTCACTATCATTAGATGAAGCTTCAGGCATATATCCTTTACATGCTTGATTAACACAATGTATACATACTTTCATGAACTGCATACTGTATTCATTAATATTATGCATTGATTCATAATAGGCTAAGTAATCATTATTAACAGGAGTATCATCGTGAAATATACCCCCACATCGGTAGCATAGCTCTTCTGACGCGATGGTCGCTTTAGTAATGGCATATTCAATCGCTTCATTTTTTGCTGTATTAGTATCATCTGATTCAATAAAAATACGTAATCTACGAACAAAAAATTCACTGACTTTTTGCTCTTCTACAATTCGTAAAAAACTTAAATTGGGTTCACTGCCTAAGATGTCTTGAATATCAGCTAACAAATTTCCTAGAGGTATTTGTAGTCCGCTTGATACCTGTATTTTCCACCCCTTTGTCCACAAAAAATAGGATAATAAATCATCTTGAATACTTTGTGCATTGAAAATGATGGGGTTAATCATGGGCCGTAATTTCATGTTTCTTCCTTATTTAATTTTTTCAAACGCAAATTCAAACTTCAAGGGTAACTCTAGTTATCATGCGATAGCAGTCGATTGATATGAAAACTAATGCACTGTTAATCGATTAAAAAATTGCGTACTGGTTGATGTCTGTAATTTACTAAAATAAAAGTAATCAGGCGCATCTTCAAACGCTATTTTTCTTGCAGAAACTGATGTGCTAAATTGGTCTGCCATTTTCACTAATAGGCAGCCAGGGAAGTTTGGGAATTTGTCACTACTGATAGAAAAACTTAACATTGCTCTTAGCGTATCAGCACCCTGTTCCCACTTTTTTTGCATGTTTAATATCACTGGTTCAACAAGTAACAATGACAGTGTTTCGTGTGGCACTAGCTGACGACTATTGTGAGTATTCATCGTTTCAATTTTCCCTAAATCATGCAATAGAGCAGCCACTAATGTAAGCTCAGCTTCACATGTTTCTAATGCTGAATAAGCAGTACTTTCAACCCACTCTGCACACTCAATACTATGTGATAACAGTCCACCTGGGTAACTATGGTGGTGTTTATGACTCGCTGGCATAGTGATAAAAGGAAGAGTAACTTTTGGATCTTGAAACAGCTCAATTAATAACTGTTTTATGCGAAGATCATGTAACCGATCAATAAATTGTAGTAAACGTATTAAATCGCTTACTTCTTCTGCTTCATTAAAAAGCTGATTTAAATAACTTAAATCATAAAATGAAGGAATCGTTTGCAAATTATTAATACTTAGATTACTTTCATCACTATCGGTCTTAATAGTCGTATATTCAACAAATAAAAGACTCCCAACTTGGTACTCTAAAACATCTTCTTTATGCTTTTCTAATGTAATCAATCCGTCTTTATATGTCTTTACTATTAATAGAGACGTAATGCCATCAGCTGTTTGTACGGTTGAAATAGACTCTAACTGACAAACCAAAGTATCTTTTGATTGTTCGTCGCTTGTTAAAGATGTAGTCACTAAAGATGGATTATTTTTTTTCGGACAGTAATTTTTTTGTAATCTCATTACACAGCTCCTTCTGTAAGAAGGCTCAGGACACCTTTAATAATCGAAACGACATTCATACCGATACAACTTAACGAATACAAATTTTTACTCAAGTTCATATTATTAATAAGTGATGAATAAACACCTGCACTTTTATATACATAAAAACTTAGTCTGATAACTGCAAAATAAAGTAAATACATTTTTTAACTTTCCTTTTTGATTTATAGTAAAATATATTGAGATCAAAATCATTCAATTTGATCTACTGGAAGCTATTATAATCATAATTAAATCTATTGCAAGACTTTTCTGGTCTTCAGTAGGTCATTTAGAGGAGTTAGAGATGCTAAAATGTCATTTATCGCGCTTAATGGGCGAAAGAAGGCTAAAAATTAGTGGGGTTTCAAGAGATACGGAGATAAACAGGGGAACTGTTACGCGACTGTATCATGATACATATACGCGCATTGAAAAAGACACTATTAATACATTATGTGACTATTTTGATTGCAGAATAGAAGAGTTGTTTGAGTTTACTCCTGAAGATAAAAAAGAATAGGAAATTATTCAAAGAACGTAAATAACATGATTGATATGTCATTTAAAAGATGAATCCCTATGTAGTACAAGGCCATTGTATTACATAGGAAACCCCTTGGAATAAGGCTTCTTCCTTGCCTTCACCTATGTATGTAATGTACTATTAGCTTATACCTAGATACATTACATAAAAAAGAGTCCCAACCGATGAAATTAGTCGATGCTGTTAACGTCTCAGAAATAGAATCCGTCTCTCGCATCTTGCTAAAGGAC
>Ga0105349_10000870_pt1 | contig 12376 bp, 10 predicted proteins | sample EN1Hudseemescosm_FD_83661 | JGI IMG/M metagenome (GOLD analysis project Ga0105349, IMG submission 83661) | Methane-oxidizing microbial communities from mesocosms in the Hudson Canyon - EN1B Hudson Canyon | ecosystem: Environmental > Aquatic > Marine > Cold seeps | place: Hudson Canyon...
GCAGGTAAGAGTACTATTTTATTGCAGGTGATCGCCAGTGCAGCTCAAAAAGGACTTTCTGTGCTCTATGTCTCAGGAGAAGAGTCTTTGCAGCAGATTGCAGAAAGGGCGCATCGTTTAAGACTGGATGTCACTGCCATTAAAATGTTGGCTGAAACATCAGTGCAGAGTATTTGTGATGCTGTGGATACAGAAAAGCCAGTCTTAATTATTATTGACTCCATTCAAGTCATGCATACCGCTAATTCTGATACAGCTCCTGGTTCAGTTTCTCAGGTTAGAGAATCAGCCAGTTATCTGACCCAGTATGCCAAGAAGAATAATGTTTCAATTTTTATGGTGGGTCATGTGACTAAAGATCAATCGTTGGCAGGTCCCATGACATTGAGTCATATTGTTGATGCGCAAGTGATCTTGTCATCGACGGATGATGCAAGATTTAGAGTACTTAGATCTGATAAAAATAGATTTGGCAGTGTGGGGGAGCTGGGTTTCTTTTCTATGAGTAGTACCGGCTTAAAAGAAGTTAAAAACCCTTCTGCGATGTTTTTGTCACGTTCCGACAAGCCTTCCTCTGGTAGTGTGGTTACGGTTATATGGGAAGGGACGCGGCCTTTGCTGGTAGAAATTCAGGCCCTGGTGACTGAAAGTCAGTATGGTAATCCCAGGCGTTTAGCTGTTGGGCTAGATCAGAATAGACTGGCCATGTTATTGGCTGTTTTAACGCGTCATGCGGGTATCTTTACTGCCAATGATGAGATCTATGCTAATGTGGTCGGTGGCATTAAGGTGACAGAAACAGCCTCTGATCTGGCTATTTTAGTGGGGGTGGTCTCCAGTCTTAAGGATAAAATTATTCCTCATGATGTGGTGTTTTTTGGCGAGATTGGTTTAAATGGAGAAATAAGGCCTGTAGCCAATGGTTATGCGCGTTTAAATGAAGCAGCCAAGCATGGCTTTAAAAAAGCCGTTATCCCTAAAGCTAATGCACCTAAAGAGCTTATTAAAGGTTTGGAAATTAGTGCGGTTTCAACCGTTTCTGAAGCCTTGGATGCTTTTGCGTATTTTTAAATCTTCAGTTGTTCAATGCGGTCAGCGCCAACAAGTCTCTTTCCAGAATATCGCTATCACCCAGGTTGAGTTCGACTAAGCGACGTAATTGAGAAATACTCTCTATATCAATATGCTCGCATTTAAACCCTGCTTCGCTATCGATCACATGAGCAACACTGACTTGCATGCTGATAGTGAGTTCATCAGAGAGCTGTAAGCTAAGTGTGTAAATGCTTTCTAAGTCACCAGACCAGGGTGATTCAAACTTTAACAGGCAACCTTTTAGCGAAATATCAACCAGCGTACATGCCTGAGAGCCGGATTCAGTGCTTAAAGTAACAGCTGAGTTATAAAAAATACGATGAAAATTGCGCTTTTCTTTAGTTTGCTCAGTCATGATTAAGATTCCAGGTAAAACTGCATCGAAATATTATCAATAATAATGATGTCATTTGTAGTTAAATGAATGGTTTTATCGGCTAAAGCTTGTTGGTTAACGGTGATATTGCTATCACTTTCCAGAGAAGAGATATGATAACCGTCTTTTCTTTTTGAGATGACAACAACTCCAGAGCCAGCATGACCAAAACGCGTCATTGATTTTTTTAGTGGCAGGATACGGCCAATATGATGACCATCTAGTACTTGTAGATTGGCATCGGGTATTTTTACTTGCTCTTCCAACTTGTCATTCAGAAAGTCAACATCTTTATTTGCAGCGTTATTTGTTTGCGCAGGGGCAATAGATTCTGTGGTGGAAAAAACAATAGTGTGTTTTCCAACCGAGATGATATCGTTATTTTGCAATACGGCTTCTTTAGTTTTTTCATAATTGATCACTAAAGGGTGGTCGTTATTCAGCTGTTTGATAACGCAAGTACCTGGCTTAATAATGACGACTGCATGTGCAGGCGCAACAGTAAGATTATCAATAACTAAATCATTAGTATCATCACGACCAATATGCACGACTCCAGAGTCGTAAATATTGGATTGAATTGCTTTATCTTTAAAATAGATTGTAAATTTTGCCATTGCTCTCGTAAAAAAGACCTGCTTATGTCTTAGATAGTATAGCCGCTATATAAAAGCTTGTTGAATAAAATTTCCTATTTTAAGCGCTATGATAAAGAAGGCTATTTTTTAGGATAAAATTTAACCAGTTTAATGGTGTTTTCATCCCGTTTTATTATCTCTAAAGGATAGCCATGTAAGCGCACACTGGTGCCTGGTTCTGGAATTGTTTCCATATACTCGATAATCAGGCCGTTTAGCGTTTTTGGGCCTTCTGTAGGCAAATTCCATTGAGTGATGCGATTAAGATCACGGACTGTTACGCTACCGTCGACTAAAAAACTACCATCTTTTTGTTCTTTGACATCAGGTTCCTCAGCAACCAGCTCACCGACAATAACCTGTAGGAGATCATCAAGCGTTACCAGGCCTTGTACATCACCATATTCATCTACAACCAGTCCAATACGTAGTTTTTCGGCTTTAAAGCTTTGGATTTGTTTGTGTAGTGGCGTGCTTTCAGGAATAAAGAAAGGCTTGGCCAGATTCTCAGTAATGCTTTGTTTGTCAAAGTCTGTACGGTTAATTAAAGGGATAAGGCTTCTTAAATGTAAAAACCCAATGACCCGATCAATACTTTTCTTGTAAATCGGCAGGCGAGTGTGGCTGCAGGCCTGTATTTGTTCAATAATTGATTCCAGAGGGTCTTCCAGATCGATGCCAAGAATCTCATTTCTTGGTGTCATGATATCTTCAACAGAGGCAGATTCCAGATCTAAAATGCCCAGTAGCATATTTTGGTATCTGGGAGGCATTAGATTTTCAGCATCAGAAACAATGCTTTTTAACTCTTCTTTATTGAGCTGTTCCTGATTGTTTTTTGTGGCATTAATGCCTACTAATCTCAATAACATATTGGAAATTAGATTAACAATCCAGACAAAAGGGTAGAAGATTTTTAGTAGCGGGGTATATAGCCAGGCAGCAGGGTAAGCAAGAATTTCGGGCTTAATTGCCGCCAGTGTTTTAGGGGTCACTTCTGAAAAAATGAGTACCGCAAGTGTTAAGGTCAACGTTGAAGCGAGGATTATTTCTTCCTGGCTAAGATTAACGATGCCATCATCAATTAAGCGAATAGCAATAACCGTTGCAAGTGAAGATGCCCCAATATTGACAAAATTATTACCTAATAGAATTAAGCCCATTAAGCGGTCAGGGCGCTGTAATAATCTATGGGCTTTGATGGCTCCCCGATGTTTCTGTTTAACTAAATGTTGTAAGCGATAACGATTTAAGGTCATTAGCGCAGTTTCAGAACCAGAAAAAAAAGCAGAAAATAGCAATAAGGCAGCAAGTATACCAAACAGTATACTAAGGGATATATCGTTCAAAGAAGTAACTCAGTTTTATAAAACAAGCGTCTAGTTTCTATGTTGAGAAATATTTGTCAAGTCCTGATTTTAATTTATTAATGGAAAACCCCTTATGTACTTGAAATAAATATGAGAAAGTTTTTACAACAGCTTGAAATAAATTGACGTTTTGACAAAAAATGGATTCGATGCTTTACTTTGCAGAGGCGCTAATGTTTTTTAACAGCATGGCATGTAATGTTTGTGTATTTGTATTTGTATAAATTAGGAAGCAGTGTAGATGGCTTTGCCACGATTATTATTAATTGATGATAATGAAACAAGGATTCAGCAATTTGAGAATGTGTTGTCATTTCTGGAATATCAGGTTTCTATAGTAAATTCTGTTGATTATATTTCAGCATTAAACAATCTGGAGGAGCTAACAGCCATCTTCATAGGGAATGATTGTGAAAAATTGGCGACATTAATAAGAAATGTACAGGAGGTTTCTGGGCAGTTGCCTGTTGTATTGCTCATTCAATCTGGGAGTCTTATCCAGGTCTCGACAGCCATTCAGGAAATGGTCAGCCAGACTTATGAATGGCCAACGATTTACCCTTTGTTTATAGAGGCTTTAAAAAAATTCCCGGTAGCAAAGAAAGCATTGCCAACAGCTAAAACAAGAGCGGCTAATAAAGGCCTTGCTGGTAAAAGTGAGCTTATTAAGCAAGTAAGAGAATTAATTGATCAGGTAGCAAGTTCGAATGCAACCGTGCTTGTTTTGGGTGAGTCGGGAACAGGTAAAGAAGTGGTTGCCCAGGCTTTACACCGAGCTTCGGATAGAAAAAACAAGCCCTTTGTCCCTGTTAATTGTGGAGCAATTCCTGGTGAGTTATTAGAAAGTGAATTATTCGGGCATGAAAAAGGTGCTTTTACTGGTGCATTAACAGCAAGACAGGGACGTTTTGAAATGGCTGAAGGAGGAACCTTATTTCTGGATGAAATAGGTGATATGCCGATGCCGATGCAGGTTAAATTGTTAAGAGTCTTGCAGGAGCGTACTTTTGAGCGGGTCGGTAGTAATAAAACAATTGAATGTAATGTGAGAATTGTAGCTGCAACACACCGAAATCTGGAACATGAAATCAAAGAAAAGCGCTTTAGAGAAGATCTATTTTATCGCCTAAATGTCTTTCCTATTGAATTACCTGCGCTAAAGCAAAGGGTAGAAGATATTCCCCTGCTGGTTAATGATTTGGTCCGCCGCATGCAGGCGGCAAAGAAAGAAACGGTACGATTTTCAACAGATGCACTTGCATTAATGATGCAGCATCCCTGGCCAGGTAATGTACGTGAGCTATCCAATTTTATTGAAAGGTTAGCGATTACCAATCCTAATTCAATTGTTGATGCAACAGGCCTGCCCGAAAAATTTCAGGGCTATCAAGTTCCTGAAGGTTTGCTTATTGAAGAAGAGCTTGATAACGAAGATGAGGTGTCTGCGGAACAGGACCCTGCAATGGCAAATAAAACTGAACAGCAAGCTGAAGCTCAGGAAACAACAGTTGAGGTGATATCAGCTGTTTCTCAACTGCCTGAACAGGGAATGGATTTAAAAGAATATTTAAGTGAGATGGAAATCAACCTGATTCAGCAAGCTTTGAGCGAATGTAATGGGGTCGTTGCACATGCGGCAAAATTGCTCAATATGCGCAGAACAACGCTGGTAGAGAAGCTACGAAAATATGAGTTGTCCTGAGTTGTAAACTTAACATGGGGCGCAGTGCTTTAGCCTGCTATTTTTAGCTATGAATGCAGGCTAAAGCACTGCGCCCCAACGGACTAATCCCTTAACTTAATGGCAGTGACGCAGGAGCATTTTCTCGTTCCCAGCGTATTCGGTGGGAACGCATACCGTGCTGTGACCTTAGGCAGGTATGTATTCCCACGCAGGAGCATGGGAACAAGATGGGCTGGTTTTTTGCTAGCCAGTGCTTTGTTAATAGCCATGTTAAAAAATGATGGGTTAGGCTATCGAGACTGTGAAAGTATTCCCTTTTTTTCCAAAGAGGGGAGCTAAAGCCGAATGCTTTCACAGTCTCTATCGCTTATCCACCCTACAAAAGAGGGTGTTTCTTATCCCTAATGTTTCATAATGCCTAACATAACAGCAATATGGGCTAATTCGGCAATACTGGATACTTGCAGTTTTTTCTTGATTTGAGTGACATAATTAGCCACGGTCTTGTAACCTAAGCATAATTCATCAGCGATTTTATGGGTGGTGAGACCTTTAGCCAGTAGACTAAAAATATCGAATTCACGTACGGAAAAGGCTGCTATAACCTGCTGGTAATCATGACTGGTTGAGTGTTCAGTATTTTCTTTAAGCAAGCCTTGCTCTATATAAGGCTGTCCTTGCAGAATACTGGCTATGGCTTCAGGTAAAATATTAGGTGCGCTATTCTTGGTAATATAACCTTTGGCCCCTGCATTAAGTGCTCGTTGCACATAGACTTGTTCATCATGCACACTAAATACCAGGATATTGGCTGTCTTATCACGTTGTATGATGCGTTTAATAGTTTCAAGCCCACCGATCCCGGGCATGGATAAATCCATCACGATAATATCAGGTTGATGACTTTGGTACAGTTGTATGGCTAATTCACCTCTATCTGCCTCAGCGACAATTTCAATGTTTGGCACTGCTGCGGTTAATAACAGTTTAAATCCTGTTCTGACAACCGTATGGTCATCAACTAATAATACTTTGATTTTATTCATGCTAGCGGAATTTTGGCTTTAATTTGCATACCTTGTTCAGGCTGGGATTGTAACGTAAACTCCCCTCCCAGCAATTTAATTCTTTCTGCCATACCTTGTAAACCAAAGCCTGAGCTGACTTTGTTTAAGTCGCAACCCTGACCGTCATCATTAATTAATACCAACAGTACCCTAGGTTTAGTTTTTATATGAAGGTTGATGGTTACCTGGCTGGCACAGGCGTGACGGAGAATGTTAGTCAGGCTTTCCTGAATAACCCTAAAAATTTGAATAATAGTGGTCTTGTTTATTTTATCAACGGCATCATCAACCTGTAACTCAAAAGTAGTGCTGGGTGTTCTGCTTTCCCAATGGTTTAACAGGTCTTCTAGTGTGGCTTTTAGACCTAGTTCAGTTAGCATAAGGGGGTGCAACTGTTTCATCATTGACCGTAATACAGTCATTAAATGGTCGCAAATTTCAATAATGGAAGAGGTTAACTTTTTGCTATCAGAATTTTCATGGCCTGCAGTGACCGCCATGACTTTTATTGCAGTGAGAGATTGAGCAAATTCATCATGTAATTCCTGTGATAGATGTTGCCGTTCTTCTTCTTGAATCTGCAATGAGTGTTGAGTTAAAGCCTGGTTTTGTTTTTGTGTGTAAGCAAGCACATCAGACATATGATTGATCGCTTTAGCAATACTGCCATATTCCTGAGTTGAAAAGTCAGACAGCTTCTTGTCATATTCACCTTCCTCTACCGCTTTAAGGTTATCGACAATCGTTTGAATGGCTTGCAGGGTTTTATTAAAAAGCAGATGAACTGAAAGGAAAGTGAGTAAAACCAGCAGCAAGATAGAGCTAAAAAAAGCAATGGTTTCATGCCAGACTTCGGTGATTTCATCCATGGGCTTAGCCTGGATAATCAAGCTCATAAAGTTGTTATCAGATGTGCTTATTTGATATTCGGCTTCAGGGTAATGACTAACAACCAGTTTCACAAACCAGCTTGGCGGCAGGTCTTGTTGTTTAGTCAATGGCTTGCGGGTGATATTAACGATTGAACCCGATGGTTTTTTCAGCTGGATTTTTAAATGCCGTGTTTGTTCTAAAGTACTTAAGCCATGGATCCAGTCGGTTTCATTGCTTTTAGTCGTGCCAACAGTCATTTTAATCAGTTGTAAAGCAAGCTTAATCGATGAATCAACTTCATTACTGACAGCATTACGGGCCTGCCAAATTGCAATTGTGCCTCCTAGTATTAATATAAACAGTGATATCAATAAAATTCTTAAGCTGATTTGGTAGCGTAAACTCATGTATTGCCGTTGTGTTAAGGAGTAGAGCTTGTAAATCTATCAGAAAAGGATAGAATGTTTTTGATTTTATTTTAAATTTTATAAAATATTTATGATTGCATTAGGCAAGTTTAATAAGCTAAAAATAGCTAAAGCAGAAGGCAGGGATGTTACTTTTGATGGGGGAGAATTGGGACAGGTTCAGTTATTAGCCGCTGATGCACCAAAAGACTGTAAAGAGGGTGATGAGCTAAATGTATTTGTGTACCAGGATTCAAAAAGAAAATTACAAGGCACAACGCGACTCCCATTTGCTCAGGTTGATGATATTGCTTACTTAAAATGTGTCTCAGAAAGCCATGCAGGGGCTTTTTTAGACTGGGGATTGGCGAAAGACTTATTACTGCCTTTTAGTGAGCAAATCACCAAGGTTGTTGAAGGTCGCTATTATTTGGTTAAGATTTTTTTGGATGAAGATAATCTAATTGCAGCCTCAATGTTGCTAGAAGACTTTATCGAAGATGAAGCTTTTTATTTAAAAGAAGGCCAGCAAGTTGATTTGATTATTGCACATGAAACCGATTTAGGTATGAAGGCCATTATCAATAATGAATACTGGGGCGTTTTATATAAAAATGAAATATTCCAAAAATTGAGAATCGGTCAAAAAACCAAAGGCTATATCAAAAAAATCAGAGAAGACAATAAGATTGATTTGGTGTTGCAGATAGAAAAATATGTGGAAAAAGTGGATTCAGTCACTGAGAAAATCCTGGCTAAACTAAAATCTCAAGGCGGAACCATGTTAATAACAGATAAGAGCCCGCCAGATGTGATTTATAAAGCTTTTGGGGTGAGCAAAAAGGTATTTAAACAATCTATTGGTGGCTTGTATAAAAAGCGACTTATTTCGATTAGTAAAGAGGGTATCAGTTTAATTGAAGGCGAAGAGTAGGTTTTTATAGTTCCCTCGCTCTGCGTCACAGGCATTAAGGAATTAGTTCATTGAGGCGCAGTGCTTTAGCCTGCAGTTTTGGGTTATGAAAGCAGGCTAAAGCACTGCGGCTCATGACGGGTTCCATTCTCGGGCAGGCTCTTAGGGTGGAATAATAAAGTCTTCTTGCGAATTATCTTGTTTTCTCGTCATCAATTACCATATACCTTAAATCATAGGCATTATGCCGTTTTAGCTATACAATTGAGTTTGCTTGCAATGGACTTATTTTATCCATAAAGCTAATATTGTTTAACGAAAGCTTATGCACTTTATTGTTACGGAGTAGGCCGAGTGGAAAAAATTAAATTTCTCTATGTAGAAAATACTATCTCAAGAAGGCATAGAAAAGTTCAGCAGCAGTTGACATTTTTTATGCAGGTAGAAAATGTGGCTTATGATAAAGAGCTTGATGTGGTCTGGGCGGGTGAGGATGGTGTCTGGCATACTTTGGCGGCTAAATACCACAGCATGCTGGGTAATGATAAGGAGTATTGGCAGGCTTATATCAGTATAACAGCCACTGAAAAGCAGTCGCTGGCCGGCAATATTCAGTTTGGTGTACGTTATCGTATTTTTACTGCTGAATATTGGGATAATAATCAGGGGCAGAACTTTTCCAGTGAAGCCGATTCAGGTATCAGGCTGGCTCATCATAAGTTGGTACAAATGATTAGTCCTGCAAGTGCTTTGCCAGATGATCAGGCGCATATTCCTGTCTCCATTGCTGTAGACGCATCTTTTAATGCTGAGCAGGTCACTATCCATTGGACAACTGATCATTGGGCTACAACGGAAAAATCTGAATGTCACTTAAAGCGTAATTATTGGGATCAACAGTTTAAAAGTAATGCCAGAAACCCGAATCAGTATGGTACTCAGCTTTGGACTGGAGAAATTAATAGTGGTGATGCTTTTAGGTTGCAATATGTCATTTGTTGCGAACGTGATGGCAAGGCGCTGTGGGAAAATAATGAGGGCAATAACTATTCTTTTCAAAGGGAGCAGTTAAAGGTTTTAATTCTTAATTTACACTGTTATCAGGAAGAAAATCAGGATCAAAAATTCACTCAAATTGCCAAGGCTATAAATGAGCTGGATATTGATATTGTGTGTCTGCAGGAAGTGGCTGAATATTGGCGTGATGGTCTGGGGGACTGGGAATCAAACTCTGCTAAAATCATTAATGATCGCTTACCCCGGCCTTTTCACCTGCATACTGATTGGTCACACTTGGGTTTTGATCAGTTTAGGGAGGGGGTGGCTATTTTAAGTCGTTATCCTTTATCCCACCATGAAGCTAGATATGTCTCAGATAGTGATGATATTTATAGTATCCACTCCCGAAAAGTTGTGATGGCCAGGGCACATGTGCCTTATATAGGACCGATTAATGTCTTTTCTGCTCATTTAAGCTGGTTGGAAGATGGCTTTCAGCAACAATTTCAACGATTGCATGAATGGGCAGAGTCCAGTCAGACTGATGATATTAAAGCAAGTTTGTTATCTGGTGACTTTAATATTACGGCGGGTAGCAGTGGATATGAATATGTGGTTAATTCTAATCAATATGATGATCAGTATTTAGCCGCTAATGAACATGGGGTTTTTGAAAAAATATTTAGAGTGAATGATGCGCATTGGCAAGATTTGCTGGCAGAGGACTATCGTATCGACTATATTTTTATGAATAAAGCGAGTGAATTACAAGTCACTTCCGCAAAAGTTTTATTTACCGACAATGATTATGGCCAAGTGTCAGATCATTGTGGTTACTTTATGACCTTTGAACCAAAAATAATAACAAGAGAGACTGAAGAGGGCTGATATGGAAATAGCAGAACATTATGTTACGCCTGTTCGTGGTGAACTAGGCGGTTCATTTGCAAGAGTGAATGATTTTAATCATGAGTTTTTTGTGCGTTGGGGAAGGATGGATTTTGATATGCATCATGGCACCCAAGTTAACCTTAAACTGATTTTAAAAGTTTTTAGTAATGCTGGTATCTGCGAGACTTATATTGTAGATACCGAAGCGTATGATATTGAATGGGATCGACACAAACGGAGAACCCGCGATTTTTATATACATCCCTTTTCCAGTTCTTATGGGCAAGTGAATTGTGTTAAATTTTCTTTTATCGTGCATAAGGATGGACACTCTATTGCATCGGAGAAAGAATATATTTATATGGACTGGCAGCAATTACAGAGTGATCCGGATGAACACCAGTTTCGTGATATTACAGCCGAACATACAACGAATAATGATTACCGGACCTATGAGTTGAATGCCGGGGAGTTGCAGTGTGATGTTGACTGGATGAATCAGAACTTTGAATCATTGGGATTGGTCCCTAAATTTACCAAAGGTCAGTTAAACCACCCCTTCCACCCCAAGAGTTATATCCATCATTTGATTGATAAAGTGATGCAGTGTAAGCGCCATGATCATGAGCGATTATGTACTATTAAAGTCAGCGTTGATTGTATTGATGATGCTGATTTTGTAAGTCATTTGATTCATGCCAGTGAGCAAGGGGTGTGGGTGCAGTGTATCGTTGACTGGCGGAAAATGACTTTGACCAATAGTCAGAGTTATGCGCGATTAAAAAGGGCGGGGATAGAATTGGTCGGGGTAGTCTGCAGTCCTGACGATCATTTGATTGAAGTCGAACCCGATATGCATACCAAGTTCATTATTTTCAATGATGAAGATTGTATTATGGGTTCCTTTAATATCACCTTTGATCGCTGGTGGGCTAATTGGGAATCAGGCATGACTTTTCATTCAAAAGGTATGTGCCGTTTGCTGGATAATATTTTTCAAAGCCAAAGGGGGGGGGTTATTCAACAATATGGGATAGACCCTCATAGCCATTTTAATATGCTATACACCTATGGTCGCCACACCATGACAAATGGTGAAAATTATCTTCCCCACCATGCTATTTTGGGTGAAATCAATCGGGCGCAACATTCAATTAAAGTGACTTTGTTTTTGATTGGTGAATTATTGGGTGATCATAATGATAGTGTGATTGATGCCTTGATTAATGCCAAGAATAGAGGGGTTTATGTCCACGTATTGTTAAATGGTCATGTCGCAAGACTGGGCAAGGTCGGAGTAGTGAGGTCTATGGAGGAGGAGTTAAGTCATCCTTTATTGCCCGCTGTTGATAAATTAAGGTTTGCTGGTGTGAAGGTGGGATTGGTCTACGGCCAGGACGATCATGATGTGCCTTATTCGCCTATCCATTCAAAATACTGCATCATTGATGATTATATCGTGATTGATGGTAGTTTTAACTGGTACAACACCTCGGTATTTTCCCATGATTTAGTGGTGATTGCCGCCAATCATGAGGTTGCAAAACCCTATCTGCATGAGTTTGATGAAATACAATGTGCGTTTAGAGTTTTTTATTGAAGCTAGTAAAGGCGGGGGAATGCCATTAAGCCAGGACGGCAGATAAAAAAATGAGTGCATTGCAATATGGGGCGCAGGCTTTTAGCCTGCTTTCGTTGTCAAAAATAGCAGGCTAAAAGCACTGCGCCCCAATGAACTAAGCCCTTTTCTCGTTCCCACCGTATCGGTGGGAACGCATACCGTGCTGTAACCCTAGGCAGGCAGATATTCCCACGCGGGAGCATGGGAACAAGATGGATTAGTTTTTTGCTAAGCGGTGCTTTGTTAATAGCCATATAACTTAATGGCCGTGGGGTGTAGGGTGGATCAGCGATAGCGCAATCCACCTTTTTCAATAGTTGCCAGACCAGCAGTTGACTAAGCAGGTTACTATTTACACATTACAATTTTCAAACACCACGATAGATTTATCTTTAACAACAAAAGTGGTATCTGACATAGGCTTTTGGTTTGGTCTACGAAC
>Ga0105349_10000871_pt1 | contig 12374 bp, 9 predicted proteins | sample EN1Hudseemescosm_FD_83661 | JGI IMG/M metagenome (GOLD analysis project Ga0105349, IMG submission 83661) | Methane-oxidizing microbial communities from mesocosms in the Hudson Canyon - EN1B Hudson Canyon | ecosystem: Environmental > Aquatic > Marine > Cold seeps | place: Hudson Canyon...
AATACCCACATCAATTAACTCGCCCGTTGTCGGCAATACGAAAGCTTCAGGGTTATTAATATGACTTGCCGATATGCTGCCACCACTCACCTGCGTTGTGATCAATGCCATTTTAGGAAGTGTGCGTTGAGATAAGTATCTGCCCGTTTTGGCATCGACCAACATCCAATTACGATCTAATAAGGGGCCTGTCTCATCGAATTGAAAACTGGAAACCGATATTCCAGCACAAGATTTAATAGGATAGATGAATAATTGGCTAATAATGGGCAACATGAGATTTCCATAATGACATGACTGAAAGTAGCCACATCATTATACACAGTCAGAGTACACATTCAGATTTTAGGAATTCAGCCCTCCGTCATCATCTTTCGCTGGCAGGCCTAATTTTTTGCGGATTATTCTCTGCACTTCTTTAGTTAACTTCTCTGGCTGGAATTTAGATAAGAAGCCATCACAGCCAACTTTTTCTACCATTGCCTTATTGAAATTACCCGATAGAGAAGTATGCAATACGATAAACATTCCTTTTAAGGCAGGGTCTTTGCGGACTTCAGAGGTCAGCATATAGCCATCCATCTCGGGCATCTCTGCATCGGTAATCATCATCAACAAGTCATTGGCAATATCTTTACCTTCAGCCTTCCAAGCCTCCAGCACTTGATACGCCTCAAGGCCGTTATGGGTCGCCACCACATCGATGCCTAATTTTTGCAGCACGCCCGTCACTTGATTTAATGCCACTTGAGAATCATCGGCAATTAATATTTGCTTACCTTTAATTCGGTCAATTAGATCTTTATCAACCCATTCATCCTCTATTTCATTATCATAAGGAGTAATTTCTGCCAGAACCTTCTCAACATCGATGATTTCTACAATACGATCATCTATTTGGGTAATTGCTGTTAAATAATGTGAACGCCCTGCTCCTGTTGGAGGTGGCAGAATTTCATTCCAGTTCATATTTACAATACGTTCAACACCCGCCACCAAAAAGGCCTGCACCGTCATATTGTATTCAGTGACAATAATGGTTGAATCGTCATCGATCTTCGTCGTGCCCATCTTGATTGCACGACGCAAATCAATCACAGGAATTGTCTGACCACGTAAATGTGTAACCCCCACAACCAGCTCATTGCGATCAGGAATTTCTGTCAATGCAGGCAAGCTCATAACCTCTTGAACCTTAAATACATTAATTGCAAAGCGCTGACGACCACCTAAGCTAAACAGCAGCAATTCCAGCCTATTTTGCCCCACCAGCTGGGTACGCGAATCAACAGCGCTTAAAACACCACTCATAGTCCACTCCAAAAACGTCTCATCCTATAAGTGTAGACAAGGGGAGGTGAAACGCATGATATGGGCTTAAATATCTATTTTTTAGGGTAGCCAGTGATATCACGAATCGACTTATAAAGTGGCTGCATGCGCTTATACATCTTTTTATAGACCTCTTTATATAAGCGATCATATAACTGCACGGTAGGCTGGTCTGGCTGAAAAACATCTCCTAAGCGTGTCATATTATCTATTGCAACTTCATAACAGGGGTGAATGCCCAAGCCTACAAAGCAGTTAATCGCCGCACCTAAGCCTGATGCTTCAAACGTATGTGGACGCTCGGCTGCCATACCAAAGATATCCGCCGTTAACTGCATTGCGGCATCACTTTGCGAACCACCACCGGACACGCGTAAACGAGTAATCTTAGTACCACTGCGCTTTTCTATCTGCTCTTTACCACTTCGCAGCTCATATGCTAAACCTTCAAGAATCGCACGGTATACATGAGCGCGCTTATGCACATCACCAAAACCGATTAAAGCCCCCTTACCTTCAGGGCCAGGCTGACGTACACCAGGAGACCAATAAGGCTGCATCATCAACCCCATAGAACCCGCCGGCACTTGGTTTAATAACTCATCAAATAACTGCTCGGTTTCCACACCCAATTCTTTTGCTTTACGTTGCTCTGCTTGTGCAAATTCATTTTTAAACCAGCTCACCATCCAGAAACCACGATAAACCATCATCTCAGTATTATAGACTTTCGGCATCGCCGCAGCGTAAGGGGGAATAAAAGGCACAGTTTCAACGTATTTTTTGGTCGCGGTATTGATAGTCGCCGTCGTGCCATAACTCAAACAGCCAATATGCGGATCAATCCCCCCCGCTCCGAGCACTTCACAAGCTTTATCCGAAGCCGCGGCAATCATCTTAAGTCCCGCAGGCAAACCAGTAAGCTCTGCCGCTGCTTGGGTTACTTCCCCCAACTCATCACTGGGGGAAACCAGCTCTGGCATCATTTCGCGCTTAGCTGCTAGCAGCTTCCACTTAAGATCGCTTTTCTTCGCCCACTCTTGCTTACGGTAATCGTAAGGCAAATACCCCATGGTCGAGCCGGTCGAGTCCTTTAGCTGACCTGTAAGCTTGTAGGTGAGGTAGCTCGACAAACTCACGTAGTGTTTTGTTTTCGCCCAGATTTCAGGCTGATACTGTGATATCCAATTATCTCGTGCCTTAGCTCGCAATTCTGCAATCACATTAGTCAGACCCAAGACTTTAATTAAGACACCCCAGATGCCACCCAAGGGTTTCTCGACTTCTGCTCTACGCTGATCCATCCAAACAATGGCTGGCCTGAGTGGCTTTTTATTTTCGTCCAAATTAATCATGGTATAGCGCTGAGTCGTCAACGATACACCTTCAATCTGAGAGGGAGAAACAATACCCTGCGCCCACAAATCCTGACACGCTTGGCTCAATGACTGCCAATAATAATCAGCCTCCTGCTCTGCCCAACCCGGCTGAGTAGAAAAATAAGCCTCCAGGTCAACCTTACTTTTAGCAACAACATTACCTTGATCATCAAAGACCAGGGCACGGATACTTTGCGTACCATTATCAATAGCGAGTACATACTTCGACTGGCTCACAGATACTTCCTTTCTATGTAGGCTCTTCATGCTGGAATGCTGTAATACTTATTCCAAATACCTTGGTAACGCGCAAGCTCTTGCTGCCACTTAGCATCAGTCCAATTCAATTCTTCACAGCAAATTTGCTTGATTCGTTCTTCAAATACCAAACCACCACGCTCAACTAATAAACCGATACGCGTTCTGCGTAATAGCAAATCATCCAAATGCATAACAGCCTCGTTACGCGCCGACCAACGCAGTTCAGCCCACATCGCTTGCGCCCCGGGAATTACATCCAATTCTTTATCGTGAGCCTGCTCTAATAACGCATCACCATCCATACCGTAATGCCCTTGAAGACGTTTTTTCAGGTAGCCCGGCAATTTGGCAAATAAGGCATTCTTAGGCTTTGATTTAGTAAAAATATCAGCGCCCGAATCTATCGCATCGAAACCTGGTAAATATTCACTGGCCGCCTGCAAAACATCCAAGGCAATCAAACGAAAAGTCGTCAGCTTGCCACCACTCACCGTCACCAAACCCTTATCATTCCAAACACTGTGATCACGTTTTTCTTTAGAAGGATTTAATGCACCCGAGCTGACTAATGGACGCACCCCTGCCCAAGAAGAAATAATATCTTTTTCAATCAATTCAGCTTTTGGAAATTGGAAGTTTGCGACTTTCAATAAATATTCTAACTCGTCTCGAGTCATACTGGTTTCATTATTATCAATGCCATTATTATCTAAGTCAGTGGTACCAATAACGGTACGACCTTCCCAAGGGAAGATAAAGATTGGACGTTTATCATCAGGGTGCATCGCGGTGAATGCCGAGCCGACTGGCAAACGCCAAGACGGTACAATGATATGACTACCACGAGCAGGACGAATATTCTTTTCGCCACTCACTTCGCCGCGTAATTCATCAGCCCAAGCGCCCGTCGCATTAATAACAACCTTGGATTTAATATTATAAATCTCGCCAGTTTCTGCATTTTCTAAAACAGCACCAACAACGTTATCGCCGTCTTTTAATAACGACTTAATGCCGACATAATTAATAACATCCGCGCCATCTTTCTGAGCTTCACGTAAAACACGAATAACCAAGCGCGAATCATCCGTTACTGCATCCGCAAACTGCGTTCCGCCGATTAGATTCTCTTCATTAACCAACGGACTTAAATATTCGAAATCTTCTAACTTATGAAATTTTCTATATTTTTTTCCAGCAAAAAAATCATAAATGCGTAGCAAGGTATTAAAAATAAAAGGACCTGGAAACCCCCCTTTATAATGCGCCATCAAATAACTCATTTGATCGACTAAACCTGGGGCTTCATTCATCAAGCGTTCACGCTCACTCACCGAGTGCATCGTGGTTTTAATATCACCTGCTGCAATATAACGCAGACCACCATGAACCATTTTTGAAGAACGGCTCGACGTTCCCCAAGCAAAATCCTGACGCTCAACTAATAGCACTTTCTGCCCACGACGAGCAGCTTCACGCGCAATACCTGCCCCCGTGATACCGCCACCCGCAATCACGATATCCCAATCGTTATTTTCATTATCCTTTAAGCGATCAATTAATAAATCGCGATTACCGGCTTGCCATGCTTCTTGCCACATATTATTTATCATCCTCAATTAATATACCCGGATTCAAACGTTTTTCTGGATCGAAATCTTTAATTAAAGTTTCAATCACACGCATACCCAGCTCGCCTTTTTCTGCCGGCATGTAAGGCGCGTGATCACGACCAATACCATGTTGATGAGAAATCGTCGCGCGACCTTGAGCAATTACTTCACAGGTATTGCCCTTTAATTTTTTCCAGCGTGCTAGAGTTTCTTCATAGGTATCAGCGCAGCGGAAGAAGTACGTTGTATAAATACTCGAACCTTGGCCATAAACATGAGACAGGTGAGTGAAAACCATCACCTCTTCGCCGTCGTCTTTTAATGCAGTACGCAAAGACTCTTCCATACCGTTCATTAAGTTATCAACGTTATCCCAATCGGTAGACGTTTCTAACGTATCAACCGCAATACCTTGAGCCCAAGTTGTTTCACGCAAATAAGGAAACTTAAAACGACCATGTGCCCAAATAGAACCCATGATATTGGCAAGTGGACCACCCACACCTTTGTGCTGCTTTAAGATCTTTTTAACTTGTCTCATCGAGGTTTTATTTTGGAACTTACTGCCCGTCACACCAAAGGTCAGCATGCAGCGGCTATCATCCAAACCACGGAAGCGTAAATAGCCATCAAGTAATTTAAACTGCTTTAATGTCGTGCCTAAATTTGCATGGGCACGGGTCTCAGCGGCGTTACTCACACGCATCATCGACATAGGGATTTTCTGCTGAGCCACTTCACGAGCAACCGCTTTACCGGCTTCCCAGCTTGGCATAAAGCAAACCATGAATTTTTCTTCTTGCGCCACACGTATTACACGAACTTTTACTTCGGTGTAAATGCCCATGCGGCCTTCCATACCCATCGTTACTTCACGCATATCCGGCCCCGCCGAAGAAGCCGGAATCGTTGGAATATCCATGGTGCCTTGCATAGTTTCAAGCGTGCCGCCGGCAAACATCTGTTCAATACGGCCATAACGCAAAGACTGCTGACCCGAAGAGCGCGTCGCAATCCAGCCGCCAATGGTCGAAAGCTCCCAAGACTGAGGGTAATGCCCTAGCGTATAACCACGGGCTTGCAGCTGAGCTTCCACTTGTGGACCAGGCGTACCTGCACCAAAGGTAGCAATCTGACTTTCTTCATTCAGGTCCATCAACTGATTCATACGACCCATGTCAATGGTCAAAATCGCTTTAGCATTTTTTTGCGGAGTAATATGGCCGGCAACAGACGTACCACCGCCGTAAGGAATTACAATAAAATCGTGCTCAACAGCAAGGTCTAGAATTTCACGTACTTGGGCACTGGTTTCAGGATAAGCCACGCCGTCAGGGAACACATCAAAATCACCACTGCGCATCGCCAACCAATCAGGAAAGCTCTGCCCACGTGCATGACGCACACGCTCTTCAGCATCTTTACTGATCAAAGCATGTTCCGGCAAACGTGACGCAGGAACCTTGGCTACAACACTTTCAAGAGAAACGTCTTTTAGGGCTTTCGGCTCGCCAATGAAACTACGAATTAATGCACCGCCGTGTTCAGAAACTTCCTTAGTTGTACTATCATCACCCCAACCATTCCAACGACGCATATTTTTCTCCAACTTCTTGTTTTAATTATGATCCAGTAATAGACCCGTGACGCTTGTAGCGCTAATATGAGCTTTAGTTTACTGAGCCGAAGATCTTTATCAACGTCGCTTTCGGACAGTAACGTAGTAAATCAGGCCATACCCACTGTAGATACTGTATTGATTACCTTATGACTGAAGACCGCCTTGGATCCGCATCAACCGCCGCATTACGCCAGTACTTAAGAGCTGCGCAAGATTATGGCATTGAAGCAGAAGACGCGCTTGTACAAAATGATCTACCTATTGGTATTTTAGACAGCACCATTAGTCGCGTAACGGGCACTGAATTTCAGCGCCTAATTCGCTGGTTGGTCGACGCCTGTAATGATCCACTATTTGGTTTAAAAAGCGGCGCCTACGTTCAGCCTGGCTCTTACAGTATTTTCGGCTACATGATTATGAACTGCCGCAGCGCTCGCGAAGCACTGCACATGACCCCAATGTACGAGAGCATCGTTGGTGACATGGGCGTGACTAAGCTAGAAAAAGCTGGTAATCGCCTAGCCGTTCGCTGGGTATGCCAATATGACGACCCAATTATAATTCCTCACATGATCGATAACGTTCTTTATTCGTGGACACAATTTGCTCGCTACCTAGCAGATCTTCCCGAGGGTAAACCCTACTGCGTACAACTAGAACGCCCATCACCCAACGACCAGCAGCTAACAACTTACCAAGAAATGTTTGGCTGTGATATCGAGTTCAGCGCCAAGCGTAATGCGTTAATTGTGGATGAAGAAGTTTTAGAGATTCCATTACGCCAGCCAGACCCAGGCTTATTACAAACCCTAACCCAGCAAGCTGAGTCGATGATGGGAGAGCTAAAGCAGAAAAAAACGATTATTTTGCAAGTACGCGCGGTACTCCGTCAATTAATGGAACATGAACTACCACGTAAAGAAAAAGTCGCCGAAGCGCTTGATATGACGGAGCGCACACTACAAAGACGTCTGCAAGAAGCTGGTACTGGCTATCAACAACTACTGGATGATATTCGCCGCGAAACCGCCATTGAATGGCTAACCACTACCCAAGTTGCGATTAATGAAATAGCCAATAACTTGGGCTTTAGCGAAGTACGGTCATTTCACCGCAGATTTAAATCTTGGACTGGGCATGCGCCAGGTGAGTATCGGACACTCCACACCAAAACCTAACATTATCCCCCCCAAAGAATGATCCAAAATGACTTTTTATCAGTAAGCCTTATATAAACGTAATAACAGGCTTATTGATCATGACACCGTGCTTATCCACTGACGAAAAATCAAGAGTCATAGAAATGGCCTGGGAAGATAGAACCCCCTTCGAAGCCATTTTAACCCAATACGGGATGTCAGAACCCCATGTCATTTCTCTAATGCGCGCCACTCTAAAGCAAAAAACATTTAAAAATTGGCGTCAGCGCGTTAGTGGCCGAAAAACAAAACATTTAGCACTGCGTTCCTTTACTACAGGAAGGGCCTATTGCCCTACACAATATAAGAGCAAAAATTAGTATGCAGCACTCTAAAAAACTACGCTTAATTTTAGGTGACCAACTAAACGCCGATCATAGCTGGTTCAAGACAAAAGATCCCGAAACGGTTTATTTAATCGCAGAGCTGCATCAAGAACAACACTATGTAAAACACCACATCCAAAAAACGTGCGCCTTTTTAAAGTCGATGGAAAACTTCGCACACGCATTACAAAAAGCAGGCCATCATGTTATTCATTTAACATTGGATGAGACAGTGGAACATGCAACCCTTAGCGACTTGCTGATAGCGGTCGCTCAGAAGCATCACTGTTCAGAAATTCACGTCCAACGCCCTGACGAATATCGATTAAAGGAACAACTTGATTTATTAACCCTATCAGCCAAAAAAGACCACTCTATAGATCTAAAATATTTCGATAGCGAACACTTTATTCTCCCCATTGAAGACATTCCAAATTACTTCAAAAAAGGGAAGCATGTGCGGATGGAAAATTTCTATCGCGCTATGCGAAAACGCTTCAATATTTTAATGGATGGCGGTAAACCAAATTGTCCCGAAAAAGATATTCAACCAGCAGGTGGACAATGGAACTTTGATGCAGACAATCGCAATAGTTTTAAAAAAGATGATTTAGCTGCCATCCCTAAACCACTGCTATTCGCGAATGATGTCAAAGATATTATTGAACGTTTAGATCGTCACAACATCCCCTACATGGGCAAAGCCGAAAGTACCCTACTATGGCCTTGCAGCCGAGCACAATCCAAAGAAATTTTGCAGTACTTTTGCCAATATTGCCTACCTAACTTTGGGCGCTTTCAAGATGCATTGACACAAGAATCTCCGCACGCCTGGAGTCTTTATCACTCACGGCTCAGTTTCTCTATTAATGCCAAAATGCTGCACCCGCTAGACGTCATAAACACAGCAATAGAAGCGTTCAACAATTCCAATGGCGCTATCAACATCGCGCAAGTTGAAGGGTTTATTCGTCAGATACTGGGATGGCGAGAATACGTGCGTAGCATGTACTGGGTTAACATGCCCGACATTTCAAAGCTAAACGCACTGAACGCGACACGTCCATTACCCAAATGGTTCTGGGATGGCAAAACTAAAATGAACTGCCTTAGTAAAGCTGTTTCCCAGTCACTCGATTATGCCTATGCACACCATATACAACGCTTAATGATTACTGGAAACTTTTCACTATTAACAGGGCTACACCCAGATGAGGTCGACGCCTGGTATCTGGGCATTTATATTGATGCGATTGAATGGGTTGAGCTACCCAATACTCGTGGCATGGCCCTGTCTGCAGACGGAGGATTAATCGCTACCAAACCTTATGCGGCCAGTGGCAATTACATCAATAAAATGAGTGATCATTGCAAAAGCTGCCACTATTCTGTTAAAGCCAAAACAGGTGCTAAGGCATGTCCATTTAACAGTTTATATTGGCATTTTTTAGATAAAAACAAAGAAACGTTCCAGAAAAACCCCAGAATGGCCTTCCCTTATAAAACATGGCAACGCATTGATAGTATTCAGCAAACTGAAATATTAAATCATGCCCATAAATTACTCGAAAATTTAGATGCACTCTAGCGTTAATTTAACCATCGACTAATTCTTAAATAATAGGCTGGCCAAATAGTGATCTATAAATTCTTCTATACCGTAAGTCATTCATATGTCCATTGATGCAAGATAGCCAATAACCGTAGGAAGAGTAACAATGAACCCGTCCAAAAGAACCAGCCTATTAATAACCAGTTTTGTAATGATATTGGCAGCAAGCTTCACAAGCCAAGCAAGCCAAAACGATGAAGAGACAAGCTGTAATCCAATGCTTGATTTTGAAACCAAAAAACTCCACTCAAAAAAGACAGTCAACTTTTGCGAGAAGTTTAACAACAAAGTTTTACTCGTAGTCAATACCGCCAGCCAATGTGGCTTCACACCTCAATTCAAAGAGCTTGAAAGTCTCTATCAAAAATACAAAGATCAAGGGCTAGAAATTGTCGGTTTTCCGTCGAACGACTTCAGACAAGAATACAAATCTGAAGAACAAACCGCGAGCCTATGCTTCAAAAATTTTGGAGTGACATTCACTATGGTCTCAACCAGCGCAGTCACTGGAGAAAACAAGAACAGTTTTTACCAAATACTGGCCGATAAAACAGGTAAAGAACCAGATTGGAATTTTAATAAATACCTAATTGACAAAGACATGAAGAATTTTGAACACTTTAGTTCAAGAATCGAACCGCTAAACAGCTCTCTTGAGGAGAGAATTATTGAGATTTTAAGTAAGCGCTAATGAATAAGGCTAAGAGCATTTAACTTCTTAGCCTTATAATGCCCATAGGAATTGAGTCGGTTTCAAATTCATTAAAAGCATCGTCATCCCCTGTGTGAAAATAATTGATATGCGTAATATAAATAATCACATATAAAGGTAGCCTTAACGATAAATCTATTTATAATCTCCGCCGAATAATAAAAAATTACTCTATTTATCTTTGCAAGGAAGCACTGTGTATAAAATTCTATTTCTATTAGCCTCTTTAAGCCTTTTATCCGCATGCAACGGCAATTCAAGCTCCGAATCCAGTCAACTCGACGTAGACTCATCGCCTCTTCCGGAAGGAACTCTTTGTACCAGCAAAGAAACACTAACAATAAAAGGAATAGACGTTCAAGTATCAGATTTTGATATTGATAATAATGGGTGTTTGTATCCTGAAGAACTTAGCAAAGCTTATCAATTTGCTGACGAACAAGCGGCTTTACAGCTAGAGTCTTACTCCCTTTACGTTGACGGAACAAACCTCGCAACGAGCACAAGTAAAATCATTAAAGCTAGAGTCATCGGCAGCTCAGAAGTTTCCAATCAATTAATTCAACTTCATTCTGGAATAAACGATGGAAGATTTTTAATTTCTGTAGAAATAAATGCCCTATTTAATGAAGAAGAATCATTAAGAATATTCTTTGATGATTCTTCTTATCAAACAGCAGCAAACACGTCTGCCCCGAACTCATTTGATGTAAAACCGCCTATGGAAGGCCTAATAACCGTTGTGGTTAATTGTGAATATCAAAATGACTTTAAGGTATATTGCTATAGCGCCGCGGCATACCCGACAGGGGATCTAAGCAATGATACGATCCAATCAGCATTAATGGATACTACCTATAATCTAGACTGGACATTCTCAGAGATGTTTTTGCCGCAAGCTGGAAACATTATTATTACTTATTGCTCTGGAACTACACCTGAAGCTAAATGCTTTAACAACTTTGTAGAAATAGGCACTGCTTTTAACTAATTAACTTTTTCAAAGCCGCATCAAAAACACGTTGCGGCTCAATGGAACGGTAGCAACCCAAACCTCTACGACGAACAACTAAGGTGAGACACCCCGCCCACCTGGAAAAACTCAGACGGTTTCAATCGATAATATTTATCTTCTACTTCCTTCGACTGCTCTGCATAAGGATTTGTCATCACGTCTTGCAGCTCTCGAATTAAAGAATAATCTCCCGCAGTTGCTTGCTGATAAGCGGGCTTAACAAACCACTCTCGCAAAATATATTTTGGATTAACGAGCTTCATCTGCTTAGAGATTTCTTCACAAGATCGAGGCGAGCTTTCATTCGTATCAGCTGAGCAGCTTAGAAGCGACTTCCATTTTACTAGCCACTCTTCCCAGCGCTTATCCATCTCTGCAGTATCTTGCGTCGAACTGTTGTAAAAACTTTTTCTCAGTGGGCCAATATCATCAGGTATCGACGAAAGCTCGCGAAAGAAAATCGTATAATCGACAGGGGTTTGCACCATCAGTGTTTGTAGCTCACTGATCAGCTCGTTGTTAAAACTATCTAAATCTAAATCTAGATCCAGATGAAGCCCCAACTTAGCAGCCCACGTTTTTTCCATTTGCGACTGCATGACTGTCGGAAATTCACTTTGAATTTCGTCGAGTTTTAACAAAGAATCTTGATCCGATTCCAGCAACGGCCGTAATGCCGAACAAAACGAGCCGAAGTTTACTTGCGCGGCGTTGGGCTGGTTCATAAACGAGAAGTGACGACCGCCTCCCGTCCAAGGCTGGTAATACGGATGAAATACATCGCAAAAACCGAAAGGACCATAATCCAGTGTAAAGCCACCGGCGGCGCAGTTATCACTATTGAAGTTACCCTGGCAAAAGCCAACACGAATCCAGTTCGCTATCAATGATGTGAGGCGACTTCGAAATTCCCGCGCCAGCAATACCACTTTTTCAGCAAGGCTGAGTTGGCTATCGACAACATCAGCGTACTCACGTTCGATCAAGTGCAGCACAATCTTCTCGAGTTCTGCCATCGCTTGCGGGTATTCGTTATTACGAGTACGGCGGGCGAAAAGCTCGAGCTGGCCAACCCGAAGAAACGACGGAGCAACCCGTGTCGAAATAGCGACAGCTTCAGATACCATCATGTCGGGATTCTCCGAGCGTGATCCCTCCGAGTACCAAGGTCGCTGTACCTTCTCCGATTTTGAAACGTACAAACTCAAAGATCTTGATGTAGACACACCCAGTGCGTGCATGTGATCCTGAGCCAAGAACTCGCGGATACTAGACCGCAAGACAGCGCGACCGTCCGCACCGCG
>Ga0105349_10000873_pt1 | contig 12353 bp, 13 predicted proteins | sample EN1Hudseemescosm_FD_83661 | JGI IMG/M metagenome (GOLD analysis project Ga0105349, IMG submission 83661) | Methane-oxidizing microbial communities from mesocosms in the Hudson Canyon - EN1B Hudson Canyon | ecosystem: Environmental > Aquatic > Marine > Cold seeps | place: Hudson Canyon...
AAAAATGACAATCACAATATCCCCAATTCGATGCGCAATTTGATCTTCAAATAAATTAATATTACTACTAGACTGATAAATAGAACCCGTTCTTTTTACTTGAGGTTTGAGTAATTCAGGACTCACTGGAGCAAATTCAGGGTCACGATCCGGCATGGTTTCACAGCCGGTTAAAGCCAACGCCAATAACATAAAAACAGATACTATTTTTATCATACTAATCTAATTAAAGTTGCTGAGTAATAAACGACAGCATCTGATCAGTAGTAGAAATTGCTTTCGAATTAATCTCATACGCACGTTGCGTTTCAATCATATTCACCAACTCTTCCACCACATTAACATTCGATGATTCCAAAGAGCCTTGCAATAAAGTCCCTAACTCATTTTCGCCTGGAGTCCCTACTGTCGGTGCACCACTGGCTACTGACTCTCTGAATAAGTTTTCCCCGACAGGGTCTAAGCCTGCCGCATTAACAAAACTTACCGTTTGAATTTGCCCTACTTGTGCAGGCGCAGGAGTACCTGGTTGTAAAACGCTCACTGTTCCATCTTGGCCAATAGTGACCGTCAAAGCATCCTCAGGAATAGTAATCGCAGGTTCTAAAGGCATTCCATTAGACGTAACCATTTGCCCTGTAGAGCTTAACTTAAAAGAACCATCACGTGTATAGTTCACATCACCATTGGGCATTAAAATCTGCATAAACCCTCGACCGCTAACCGCGACATCTAAAGAGTTTTCTGTCTGGATAATATTCCCTTGGGTGTGTAGCTTTTCAGTGGCAACCACACGCACCCCAGAACCTAACTGTAAACCTGTAGGGAGTTGAGTATCCTGTGAAGAATTAGCACCCACTTGGCGCACATTTTGATACAGTAAATCTTCAAAAATAGGTCGTGCTTTTTTAAATCCTGTGGTGTTTACATTGGCTAAGTTATTTGAAATGACCGCCATGCGTGTTTGCTGTGCATCTAATCCTGTTTTTGCTACCCACAATGCTCTTTCAGTCACAATTTGCTCCAATTTTTGACTTATTTATAAGTCATTTAGAAAGCATTTCTTATGCCAATTGACGCAACCTCGATTCTATCCCTCGTCAACGCCCCCTTATTTCAAGATGATTTTATTGCCCATGCCACGTCAGCCGCCTGCTGGTTTTCTTTTACATCATGCACTCGAAACATCTGAACACCCTGCATCACACCCAGTGCTGTTGTCGTCGCAGTGGCCGTTACTAGCTCTGATGGCTCACTAACGGCACAAATATTCCCCATAAAGCGTTTACGACTGGTGCCTAATAGCACAGGATAACCTGTTGCAACAAACTGCCCTAACTGCGCTAATAAATCTAAATTATCTTGTTTACGTTTACCAAAACCAATACCCGGATCAATACCAATATTTTCTCGTTTTATACCTGCCGCTAATGCTTTCTCTACACAATCATTAAGATGTAATAGCACTTCCTCTACTACATTTCTATAACTCGGCGCATTCTGCATGGTTTTTGATTCACCCTGACGATGCATAAGAATAATAGGCACCTCAAATCGCGCCGCTACCTGTAAAATTTTAGGATCATGCAGCCCACCTGAAATATCATTAATCATCGTTGCACCTGCCTGTATCGCTGCCTCTGCAACAGCACTCAACGTGGTGTCGATACTTATTTCTATCCTCTCTAAGACTTCAGCACGCAAAGCCTTAATCACAGGCACAACACGTGCAATCTGTTCCTGCGCTGAAACTGTATCTGAACCTGGGCGAGTAGATTCCCCACCAATATCAATAATACCTGCTCCTTCTGCAAGCATCTTACGCGCCTGTTCTAATGCCGCATCAACAGCAGCATATTGTCCCCCGTCCGAAAAACTATCAGGGGTGACATTTAAAATACCCATCATCATGGGATAAGGTAATTCAGTTAATAAACGCACATTGCCTCCATTTTTATCAAGAAATATGCCGCTATAGTAAGCCAACGTATATAATAATGGTATCTTAATCATTAGCAGAAACCTTATGGAACAACCTCGTATTGCATGGGCCGTTACAGGGTCTGGCCATTATATTGAAGAATCAATCGAGCTTATGCTGCGTTTAGAGCGTGTCGATTTATATCTGAGCCAAGCCGGTGAAGAGGTCTTAAAAATGTATGGCATTTCCTTACAGGATTTACGCGATAAAGTACGCGTTTATCGTGATAAAGCCGCTTCCGCGCCTCCTGTTGGTTTGTTTTATAAAAATTACTACCATACATTGATACTCGCCCCAACCACCTCGAATACTGTCGCTAAATGCGTACTGGGTATTGCGGATTCCTTGGTAACCAACCTGTATTCACAAGCAGGAAAATGTCGCGTGCCAAATATTGTTTACCCTTGCGACATTGCCCCTGAAATGGAAACCACCGCCCCAGGTGGAAAAGTGATGGTCTACCCCCGAAAAATAGATCTCGAAGCCACAGAAAAATTACGCAGTTTTGAATACACCACCGTGGTAGAAAGTGTAACGGAACTAGAGCAAGCGATTCAACAACGCATAAGTCAATTATGAGTGAACATATTCTATTTTTAACGGGTAAATTAGCTGAAAAACAGTTACACCAGATTTTAGAAAAAATGCAGCCTGATTTCACCTACACCGTGCATCAAATAGGCGTAAAAGTTGCAGCGCTGATGACCGCTGAAATGATTACTCGACGCCTAAAAGATACCTTTAATGCAGATCGTATTATTGTACCTGGGCGATGTCGGGGGGATTTAGACCAATTATCCCAGCATTTAAATACACCTGTTGAACGCGGTCCCGAAGAACTTAAAGACCTGCCCTTATTTTTTGGTAAACAAGCGCATAAAATAGATTTAAGCCATTATGATGTCAAAATCTTTGCAGAAATTGTCGATGCGCCTAATTTAAGCGTTGAGCAAGTGCTACAACGCGCCCAGTATTACCAAGATAATGGCGCTAATGTAATTGATATTGGCTGCTTACCTGATACGCCTTTCGATAATATGGAAGCTATTATTCGAGGGCTCAAACAAGCAGGATTTCTAGTCAGCATTGATTCTTTACAAACGGATGATTTAATTCGCGGTGCCAATGCAGGTGCAGATTATATGCTCAGTTTGCACGAAAGCACCTTATGGGTCGCAGATGAAGTGGATGCTATTCCTATTATTATCCCTGAACAGCACACAGATATTAGCTGCCTTAATCGCGTCATTGACACTCTGCAAGCTAAAAATAAGCCCTTTATTGTTGACCCTATTTTAGACCCGATTCATTTTGGTTTTACCGATTCCATTGTCCGCTATCACAGTGTGCGCAAGCAGTTTCCTGAGATAGATATGATGCTCGGAGTGGGTAATATTACCGAACTAACCCATGCAGATACCTCAGGGATGAATGCAATCTTATTGGGCATGTGTTCAGAACTGAATATCAATAATATCTTAGCCACCGAAGTCAGTCAGCACGCAAGCCGAGCAATTAAAGAAGCCGATGTTGCGCGACGTATTATGTATGCCGCAAAAGCAAATAACACCTTACCCAAACATATCAGCCCTGATTTAATGGCCTTACATGAGCCTTCGCCTTTCCCCTATCAATTATCAGAAATACAAGACTTTGCCGCACAAGTAAGAGACCCTAGCTTTCGTATTCAAATTAGCCCTGAAGGCGTACATATCTATAATCGTGATGGCTTACATAGCGCTATCGACCCCTTTGACCTTTACCCTAAGCTAAATGTAGAAAATGATGCAGGGCATGCTTTTTATTTAGGCGTTGAATTAGCACGCGCTGAAAGCGCATGGCAACTAGGCAAACGTTTTAACCAAGATCAATCTCTAAACTGGGGTTGCGCAGCAAAAACCACCGAACAACTCGTTGATTTACACAGTTTTAAGCCAGCAGGCAGCACCTTTAAATAATATGATTCAAGAAACTATCGTTACCACCCAAAATTCTGAAGGCAAAGTTCATCTTGCGCCTATGGGCATTCATGTCCAACAAGAGGAATTCATTATCTTGCCCTTTCGCCCATCAACCACACTGGATAATTTATTAACCACACGGAATGCAGTGATTAATTACTGCGATGATGTGCGTGTCTTTGCAGGCTGTTTAACAGGCCATCGCGATTGGCCTGTATACTCAGCCACACACATTAACGGCTCAGTATTAGATAATGCCTTAGCACATTGTGAAGTTGAAATTGTACGCATAGAAGAAGATGCGATTCGCCCTAAAATAATCTGCAAAGCTGTGTATCAGGAACAGCATGCCGCTTTTACAGGTTTTAATCGCGCGCAATTTTCTGTTTTAGAAGCAGCTATTTTACTCAGCCGTACTTCACGTCTATCTCCCGAAAAAATACAATCAGAACTCGATTATTTACGTATTGGTTTTGATAAAACAGCGGGCGAACGCGAGCAAGAAGCGTGGGATTGGGTCATGACCGCCATTCAAACTCATTTAACACAAGGTACCAGCGCATGAGCAAAATGCTAGCCAGTGTTAATTGTTTAAGCGAAGCGATTATCGCTCAAGAAGCGAATGTGGATATTATTGATTTAAAGCAACCTGCTTTAGGCGCTTTAGGCGCTTTAGACACCCAACTTGTAGAAACGATTGTACAAAGTCCTGTGTTAAACAAACCCATCAGTGCTACTGTGGGAGACTTACCTATGCAAGCAGATATAATTTTTAATGCTGTCGAGGCGATGGCAGCAACAAACGTTGATTACGTTAAAATTGGGTTTTTCCCAGATAGTGACTGGCTACCTGTGATTCACAAGTTAAGTCAACTAAGCCAACGCGGGATTCAACTTATTGCAGTCTTATTTGCCGATCAAAACCCAGACATGCACTGCATTCAAGACTTTGCAAAAGCAGGGTTTGCTGGCATTATGTTGGATACCATGCAAAAACAACAAGGTTCTTTAGTTGAAGTGATGTCATTCGCACAGATTCAACATTTTGTTACGCTCGCAAAAGCCCAGCAACTTCTCTGTGGCTTAGCAGGCTCTTTACGTGAAAAAGATATTGCACCACTCTTACCACTCAAAGCCGATTATCTTGGCTTTAGAGGGGCTTTATGCGAACAGCAGCAACGCACAGCTACACTCAACCATCAAGCATTGCTCAATATTCAATCCCTATTATCTCCCTCTACACTTTAAAATAAGGCTATCACTATGAAACAACTTTCTATACTGCTCTTCTTACTCTTTAATGTATTTAGTCATCACGTTTTTGCGCATAAAGGTGCCTCTAACGAACCTGATAACTGTCGTATCAGTGTCGGTCCCGAAGTCATTCACTTTACCGCCTATACACCAACCTTTACCCAAAGCGTTAGTTTTTGCCAAGCCATTCCTAATATTGGCCCAACAAACCTAGTGTTTGACTATGAAGGACCTAAGTTGCGTAATACTAGCCTTGAGCTAGAAATCACACGCGAATCGGATGGTCGCCGTATTTATCATCAAGATGCAAAAAAAGTAAAAACAGGTACCATCAATGCGCTAGTCGACTTTAGTGAATTTGGTGCTGGCGATTATTTAGCGCATATTACCATTATGCATAATGGTGAAGAATTAGACACACACCTTGCCTTTGCTGTGGGTGTAGAAGAAGATACGACTATTAGCACATGGAAAATTATATTACCTATTATTTTAGCTATTTGTATGCTTATCTTTGTTAATAAACAAGCGGCTAAAGCAAAAAAGAAAGAAGAAATTTAATAATATTCTCTCGGCGTGCACTCAATACATCCGGAGTGCACGTTAATATTATTCCTTTATTATCATAACATTACCCGCCCATAAAACTAAAAAGATAAATATTACCTCACCACACTTGGCTCTATAAATAAAATGCAGAAGAAAATAAAATCGACTCAAATCATTGATAGTTTAGCCGAAATGACTCGGCATCAAGACCGTGAAATTATTGAAAAAAGTTTATTAAAAACCATTCATGAATTAATGCCGTCTCTGGAGTTACGTTTATTTAAAGTAAAAGAAGGGCACGACACAAATAACTTTTCATTGCATTTATTATCCTATGCTGTCGGTGACAATATCAATGTGATGGATGTAAAAGTTGATTATAAAAAGATGTCACCTAGCTTACAATCAGGCATTATTGATGCCATACAGCAGGAAGACTTACAACAAGTCAGTGATAACGACAAACAATTTATTATTTACCCTGTTTCCAATACAGATAACCAAGTCTTTGCGCTATTACTTCAAGAATATGACACTATTCATAGCTTAGATGCCCCTAGATATACTTACGGATTACTAAAAATTTATAGTAATTATCTTGATCTTTTACGGATAACACAAACCGATAAATTAACGGGCGTGCTTAATAGAGAGACTTTGGATACAGAAATTACACGCGCCTTAATTAAAAATAATGTCAACCAAGAAGCTTGTGCTAATAAACGCAAAGAAGATGCTAATAGCTATTGGCTCGGTTTATTAGATATTGACCATTTCAAATCCATTAATGATCAGTTTGGTCACCTCTTTGGGGATGAGGTACTGATTTTAATCGCTCGAACCATGGAAAACTTATTACGTGACCACGACTCTGTATTTCGTTTTGGTGGGGAAGAGTTTGTTATTTTACTCAATGCCTGTGGTATGCAAGAAGCACATGGGGCATTTGAACGTATTCGGCGCTACATAGAAGACTATCAATTTCCTAAAATGGATACGCTCACTGTTAGCATAGGTGTCACTAAAATTGACACACAATCAAGTGCCTCTGCAATCATTGGCGAAGCGGATATTGCACTCTATTATGCAAAAGAGCATGGGCGTAATAAAACCTTTATTTATGAAGAACTACTCCAGCAAGGACTTATCTCTCAACAAGCGACTGGAACTGTTGTCGACGATATAGAACTGTTCTAAAATATTTTACCAAATAATTTCACTTCCTCCTTGAGATACTAAATACTGATTTGTCTGAGAAAAAGGCTTAGAACCAAAAAATCCACGATATGATGAAAGCGGTGATGGATGAGGTGAATTTAAAACGCAGTGCTTTTTAGTATCAATCAAAGCCCCTTTCTTTTGTGCATACGCCCCCCATAAAATAAAAACTACCCCTTGTTGCTGCTCATTTACACTCTGAATAATTTTATCTGTAAATAATTCCCAGCCTTGGTTCTTATGTGAATTCGCTTTAGATTGCTCAACCGTCAATACACTGTTAAGTAATAATACCCCTTGCTCTGCCCAAGCCGTTAAATTCCCTGTTGGTGGAATAGGCACGCCTAAATCATCCTTTAATTCCTTATAGATATTAGCTAAAGAAGGCGGTATTTTTACTCCAGAAGGAACAGAAAAGCATAAACCATGCCCCTGACCCTCTCCATGGTAAGGGTCTTGTCCTAAGATAACCACCTTAACAGCATCAAAAGGGGTTAAATTTAACGCCTTAAAATAGTCCTTTTCAGCAGGGTATACAATTTTTCCCTGTTCAAGTTCTTGTGCTAAAAAGATCTGTAAATTCTGCATATACGCTTGCTTAAATTCACCTTGTAATACTTGTTTCCAAGTCGGTGTTAATTCCATCTCTTGTAGCTGCATCAATATCTCCCCTCTATTATTGTTTTTTCACTACACCACGCATAAAAAAGCCCCGCTATCGCGAGGCTTTTTTACTGAAACAAGATAAAAGTTTATTTATCTTGTTTATCCTTACGTGTCATATCAATCTTAGAGGTTTTAAGCTCTTCTTTTTCTATACTCGTTTCTTTTGATGCTTTTTTAGTCATATCAATATCTGCTTCAGACTCATCTTCTGCAGGTGGGTCAATCTTTTCACCTTTCAATAAGGTCTCAATTTGATACTTATCAATGGTTTCCCAATCCATTAACGCTTGCGCCATATTATGCAAGATATCCATATTATCTTTCAAAATATCTTCTGCATGCTGATAATTTTTATCAATTAACTGACGCACTTCTTGATCAATGGTGATTGCCATTTGCTCAGACATAGGTTTTGCTTGAGAGCCCATATAGCCACCCTCATTATCCCCATAATCCATTGGCCCTAGTTTTTCAGACAAGCCCCATTTAGTGACCATATTACGCGCAAGTTGTGTTGCACGCTCAATATCATTTGATGCTCCTGTCGTCACTTTATTACTACCATAAATCAATGCTTCAGCGATACGTCCACCAAATAAACCTGCAATCTGGCTTTCTAACTTATCTTTACTGGCACTGTATTGGTCACGTTCAGGTAAAAACATGGTAATACCCAATGCACCACCGCGCGGCATAATACTGACTTTATACACTGGGTCATGATCAACAACATTTTGCCCAACAATCGCATGCCCAGCTTCATGATAAGCAGTCATTAATAAATCTTCTTTACGCATCACCATAGAGCGTTTTTCAGCTCCCATCAGTAACTTATCACGCGCACCATCTAAATGATTCATTGAGACTAATTTCTTATTCGCACGTGCAGCGGCTAATGCGCCTTCATTGACTAAATTCGCCAACTCAGCCCCTGAAAATCCAGGTGTTCCACGTGCTAAATCACGCACACTTACATTTTTTTCCTGAGGTATTTTTCCTAAATGCACCGTTAGAATTTTCTCACGGCCTTTAATATCAGGTAAACCAACATGAATTTCTCTATCAAAACGTCCGGGTCTTAATAAAGCCTTATCCAATACATCCGAACGATTCGTTGCCGCAATAACAATAATACCTTCATTACCGCTAAAACCATCCATTTCAACCAATAATTGGTTTAAGGTTTGCTCACGCTCATCATTACCGCCACCACCGGTGCCAGCACCGCCACGTTGACGACCCACCGCATCAATCTCATCGATAAAAATAATACACGGAGCACGTTTCTTAGCTTGTTCAAACATATCACGCACACGTGATGCCCCAACCCCAACAAACATCTCAACAAAATCAGAACCTGAAATTGAAAAGAACGGTACACCTGATTCACCTGCAATCGCACGTGCCAATAAAGTTTTACCTGTTCCCGGAGGTCCAACTAATAAAACCCCATGTGGAATCTTACCGCCGACTAATTCATATTTACTTGGGTTTTTTAAGAAATCAACAATCTCAACCACATCTTCTTTGGCTTCTTCCACACCCGCTACATCAGAAAAAGTCACTTTTACTTGATCTTCTTCTAGTAATTTTGCGCGACTTTTTCCCATGCCCATTTGGCCGCCTGCTCCGCCGCCGCCTTGCTGTTTACGGAAAAAATACACCCACACACCAATCAGTAATAACATCGGTGCCCAAGAAATAAAAATCTGCATTAGCATCGATTCTTTTTCCGGCGTAGCTACTCTGACTTTTACACCGTATTGAATTAAATCATCAATCATATGTGCATCATCAGGATTAAAAGTCATAAACCGCTCTCCACTACGCAGTTTTCCTTTCACTGTGTCGCCTGTAATCGTTACTTCCTCAACAGCACCACTCCTAATATCTTCAATAAAATCAGAATAAAGAATCGTGTAATTTTGCTCATATCCAGGCCGTACCGACCCCATAAAGCTAAAAAACAAACTAGCAACAACAGCAAACATTGCTATTCTGGAAAGACTTTTCATCATATAATTTCTCTTTTTATGGCTAAATAGACTCCCATTTAGCATGGAACATCGAATCGCACGTTAAATTTTTTGTTTGGTAAGCGTAAATAAACAAAATCACCCTTCACAAGCGTATAAAATATACTTTTATTATGTATTTTTTTTAGGTATCCTTACCCAATCAAAATTAGCATTTTTTTACACAACAGAAGGATTTATCATGCCTATTTCATCAGAACTTACCGAAGAACTCAATATTCTATCACGATATAATATAGCTTCGGCTCAAGAAGGGATAAAAGTTCATCATACTGCAGCCCCAGAACTTGTTGCTGCCGTTAAACGTTTATATAGCAAAGGAATTGTCACTCAAGAAGATGGTGGTTATTTAACAGACCTTGGCATTGAAACAGCTGAACATATTCAAAAAGTTGTCTCAATTTTAAAATAAAAGTAAAACAACGCTAAAGGATGAGCAGGCGGCATAGCCGAGGCTCATCTCTTATTGTTTACTGTATTGCTAATCCTGATGCTTTCCAGTCAGGAAATCCCCCGCGATAATAAAGCACCTTTTTCCACCCCCAGCTCACAGCCTTTTCACTGGCTAGCGCACTGCGCTGACATTGATCTCCATTACAATAAAAAACCACTGCTTGGTTTTTACTCACTACATTCAATAAGCTAGCCTCTGTTAAATCCAGCTTTAAATCTAAATGAATTGACCACGGTATATGGCTTGTTTGAAAATCAGATGCACGACGCACATCAATAAAAGTGACTCCTTGATTTTTTAAGGATTTCGCTTGGATGGTACTAATTGTTTGTGCCCCTTTCACCGTTAGCGGTGCTGGGGATTTAGCATAAGCCTGACTCATTGCAAGCCAGCTAAAGATTACTAATAATAATGGCATTCTCATTTCATCTCTCCTAACAACGATCATTCAAGAGATATAATATAAGCAATTACTACATAAAGTACAAAAATTTAAACCGTAAATCGCAAAATAATACACATTTTCTTAAAATAGAGGCCACACAATGAGGAAGTATTTACTACGTCCATCAACTGTATAGCCCCATTCCTTTGCAAACTAAAACCTAACTATGCTTTTTTTCTGCATCCGCTATAATTTTCAAAGAACGCTCTAATGCCGCATTTGCCTGCTCTGCTTTTTCTTGCAGTACATTCATATTCGCCTTTTCAAAAGCAACTTTTTCTTCTTGTTCTTGCTCAGGTGTGAATCGAATAAAAAAAGTTAAAAATGAAGCAACTGTCACTACCATACCAATAACAAAGAATACCTCATTCCATTCCATCGCACCTTTAAATAAAAATCCCGCCGCAACAGCCCCCGCATTACCACCGGCACCAACAATACCAGCCACAGCCCCTAATGCTCTTTTATCGATAAAAGGCACAACGGAATAAGTTGCTCCTTCAGACATTTGCGTAAACAATGAAAAAATAATCAACGTTGGAATTGCTAAAAATAAGACATTCATCTGTGAAAATAACATCAATGCCAAACCTTCACCTAACAGAACAATAAATAACCAATAGGTACGCCCTTTTAAACCCCATAAAGAAGCACAGTTATCCGCAAATAGCCCACCTAATGTACGCGCAAAAATATTCATCAAACCAAATGAAGCCGCAATCATACCTGCGGTAACCATATTGACATCAAAATAATCAAAGAAATACAATGCCGCCACATTATTTACGGTTAACTCAATACCAAAACAAGCACCGTAAATAACAAATAATAGCCAAATTCGATGATCTTTCATGGCGTTTAAATAAGCACCTGTTACCTTTCTCTTATTCGGTAACATATTTTTTTCACGCAATTCTTTAAAATTGCCATCAGGCGCATCTTGCGTAATGAAAAAATAAGCAATACCGGTAAAGAAAATAACCGTACCCACCACTACCATAGAGGCACGCCATGCTTCTGCATCCGTAAAACCAAAACCAATCACAAAAGCCGAGAACATTAAAGGCATCACAAACTGGGTTACCCCACCGCCTAAATTCCCCCAACCCGCACTGGTTGCATTCGCCTGACCAACCACATTGGGCGCAAACATAACCGAAGTATGATATTGAGTAATAACAAATGCTGCCCCTATAACCCCAATTAAAAGCCTAAAGACTAAAAAACTCTCAAAACTATCAGCCAAACCAATTAACGCAACAGGAAAAGCCCCTATTATGAGTAAATAAGTATAAGCCAATCTTGGTCCAATACGGTCACAGAGCCAGCCAATAAAAAAACGAGCAAATACCGTCGCAGCCACTGAAGCAATAATCGTCCACCCCACTTGCTCTTTCGTGAGATGCATCTCTTCACGAATAACAATCATTAAAGGTGCAATACCAAACCAGGCAAAAAAAGCAGAAAAGAAGGCAAACCATGTCATATGAAAGGTTCTAATCTGTACTTTAGTTACTTTAAAAAAATCTCCCCAGAGATTCGTCGCTTTATTTTGTAATTCCAATGTTATTTCTCCACAATATTAAATAATTCTTTTAGCTTTATCTAAGCCAGCACCAGCAACTTTAAAATCTAATCTTCATGGTGTTGCTTTTTACTCTGCTCTTTATGCATATCCTGACCCAAATAAAGTGAGCTATTTTCTTTTCCCACAACATTCAATATTCCCCAAGCGCCTCTATCGACACGTGTTAAAGCATGATCAACTAACACATAATTACCTGGATAA
>Ga0105349_10000874_pt1 | contig 12351 bp, 9 predicted proteins | sample EN1Hudseemescosm_FD_83661 | JGI IMG/M metagenome (GOLD analysis project Ga0105349, IMG submission 83661) | Methane-oxidizing microbial communities from mesocosms in the Hudson Canyon - EN1B Hudson Canyon | ecosystem: Environmental > Aquatic > Marine > Cold seeps | place: Hudson Canyon...
TAATGAAACCCAGTTTCTTAACCAGCCATCCAGAAAATAAAGAGGGAATGAACATCGCCATAATATGGCTTTGAATCACCCACTTGGTTTCTTCTAAACTGTAATGATTCAATTCGTGCATGCTAATCGGAGTCGCCGTCATGATAAAACTCATCACCGCAAAACCAACAGAAGCACTGCCCATGGCCAATAGAATACCAGGGCTTGCCAATAGCTCAGAAAAACTGCGGGGATTACCCTCCCCTGCTTCCACCTTAATTTCAATATTGCGATAACCGAATAAAATCAAGATAAAGGCGATAACAAAACAACCACCCAAAAGATAAAACGCGCCAGCAAAGGTCTGTTCATGCAGGCTTTGGCCAATGGTCACCAACTCTGGCCCTAAATAGGCCGCAATAATCCCCGCTAATAATAAACGCGAAGCGGCTACTGGCATCAGGTCTGGTCGCACACTTTCCATTGCGGCGAAGCGAAACTGCTGAATACACGCCAGCACGATACCGATTAAAATCGCGGCGATAACAAAACCCGAGAAGCTCGAAACCTGTAAAGACAATACAGCCACCATCGCGGCGATTAAACCAATCACCATGGCCCCAAGAAAAACCAACTTGCGACCATATTTACTGGCAATACTGGCAGCAGGGTATACCGCTAAGGCGGTGCCAATAACCATGGCTGCAACGGGTAAGGTGGCAAAGCTACTATCAGAAGCCAGTTCTTTGCCTATAAGGCCACCAGCAAAAACAACGAGTGGCGCTGCGCACATAGCAAAAGCTTGTGCCAGCATTAGAATCCAAACATTTTGTGTCATATTATTTTAAGCATCTAACTTATTAATAGTGAGGGTTGTTGCATCCGTGCTGATAAGCACGAAAAATAATCATTAGAGCAAGGAGCATATCACAGACAAAGCAGGCCATCGTTATGCATGAGTTCCTAGCAGTCTAAAACCAAGTCACATAAGCATACTATTCAAACATTTCGTCTGATTATCACCTTGTCAGCGCTTATCAGCAGCATAGAATCAAGCGATACTAATTATAAAAATGACTCATCATGCTAGAAAATTATATCCGTTGGATTATCGCTCATGCTAAATGGTTAGCGACACTTTCCGTTTTAACCTTATTAGCACTCAGCTATGGCGTAACTAATCTCACCTTCACCAGTGACTTTAGAGCTTATTTCGGCCCAGAAAATCCTCAGCTATTAGCCTTTGAAAGCATGGAGAAAACCTTTTCGAAGCAAGAGAATGTTTATTTTTATATTCATGCTAAAGAAGGAGATTTATTTTCTAATCGCGGCCTCAGTTTAATAGAAAGATTTACCGACGAGGGTTGGAAGCTGCCTTATTCACAAAAGGTAACGTCCCTGCAGAATTATCAACATACTGAAGCCGAAGATGATGAGTTAATCATTGATTATTTATATTACGACGCAGATGAATTAACCGACACTGATTTGCAACGCATCAAAAATATTTCATTTACTGAGCCAACACTATTACATCGATTAATTTCAAAAGACGGCGCTTCTACAGGTATTAATGTCCGTACTGTTTTGCCAGAAGGCACAACGATGCGCACCTCAAAGGAAGCCGTTTTAGCCGCTCGAACATTAGCACAACAAATACGCCCTGATTTTCCAGAGTTTGAAATATTAGTCGGCGGCTCGTTAACCTCTAATGTAACGATGGGAGAAGCGATTAAGCAAGACATCGAAAACCTGCTAGGTCTTTCTTATTTAGTGATGATCATTACCATGGTGATCTTGCTGCGCACTTTTTCCGGCATGTTATTAACCCTGATGATCATCAGCTTTTCGGTTTTATCAACCATGGGACTCTTTGGTTGGTTAGGCTTTACTATGACCCCTCCTACAGGCTTTGTACCTACCGCTATTTTAACGATTGCCGTCGCCGACTCTATCCATATTTTAATCAGTTATTATTATGAACTAAATCATGGCAAGTCTAAGTTCGAAGCCATTCAAGAAGCCTTACGAATTAATTTTTCACCCGTGTTCATTACTAGCATAACCACTGTCATTGGCGTACTTTGTTTAAATACCAGTGATTCCCCGCCGTACCGAGATATGGGTAATATGATTGCGGCAGGAGTATTTTTCGCATGGCTATATAGCATTACCTTTTTACCCGCCATGCTGGCACTTATTCCGACCCCGAAAGGGAAAGTTAAAAATAACAAACCTTCTTTTATGCTGATCTTTGCTAACTATGTTATTCGTTTTTATAAGCCTGTTTTTATTCTGATGGCTATAATCATTATCGCAATAGGCAGCCAGTTAAATAAAAATACAATCAGTGAGCGCTGGCATGAATTCTTTGATACCAGTTTTGAAGTGCGTAATACCTTAGAAGCGACCAACGATACTTTAGGTGGCTTACATAGAATATTTTTTGTTTTAGATAGCCAAGTCGAAGGCGGCATTAATAGCCCAGCATATTTACAGCAAACTGATGATTTTGTGCAATGGTTATTAACCCAAGACAAGGTATCCACTGTTGATAGCATTACAACAATCATTAAACGGCTAAATAAGAACCTGCACAATAATGATCAGGATTGGTTTAAAATCCCAGAAAATCGAGAGCTTGCTGCGCAATATTTATTTTTGTACGAACTATCGCTTCCCCTTGGCTTAGGACTAGACGATACAATTAATAATGATCGTTCTGCTAGTCGTTTAACGGTTTCATTCAAGAAGGCTGATTCTATTTATATTCTAGAGCTAGAGGAGAAAGCACTCGCTTGGCTAAAACAAAATGCCCCCGATATTTATGTCAATGAAGGGACTGGGCTAGACATTGTTTTTGCTAATTTAACTTTCCGTAATATTGGTAGCATGATGACGGGGACGTCTATTGCTTTGCTATTAATTTCGTTCTTGCTTATCTTCGCACTACGCTCTTTTAAAGTCGGTTTAATCAGTTTAATTCCTAATATTATGCCCGCCATTTTAGCCTATGGAATCTGGGGCATAATTAATGGTCAGATTGATACCGCTGTCTCTGTGGTGGTTTGCTTAAGCCTCGGCATTGTCGTCGACGATACTGTGCATTTTTTAAGCAAATATTTACGCGCCCGCCGAGAGCAAGGTTTAGATACTGAAGATGCTATTCGCTACGCCTTCAATACGGTGGGCACTGCTTTAATGGTGACTTCTGCAGTATTGGTGGGTGGCTTTATGGTAATGCAATTCTCGCACTTTCACCCGAGCAATAATATGGGCATGTTATTGGCCATCACTATCTTGGTCGCCCTATTGGTTGATTTCTTATTTTTACCGCCGCTATTGATGTTTTTAGATCGCTCAAAGAAGCTGGAAGCAGTACCAGCGGAAAATTCAGAGCAAGACAGCATCAAAGCCCAAGCACCAGAAAAGCTAACGTCAGACAAACAAGATGAGAAAGCAAGTGTGAGCGTCTAACATACTAGGGTGTTCATGGCAGAGTATGAGTATTTCGTGCTAAAAATCTTAATGCGATGCCTCATACAATACTTAGAAGGCGCTCTTAGATTGCTGACTATTTTGTATTTGTAGAGCTAAAGATTTTGACTGGGCGGCTATTGCACATCATTTCTGCTACAATTCGTCTTATATTGAATAGCCCCATAACCTTTTAGAGCATCTCCTGTGACTAATAACGACATCCTTCGCCGCATCCGCTATACCTTCAATTTTAGCGATTCTAAAATGATCTCTCTATTCGCTTTAGCGGGAGAAACAGTGACTCGCGAGCAAGTAAGCTGCTGGTTAAAGAGAGATGATCATGATGACTACAAAGGCTTAAAAGACGTTTTACTAGCGACTTTCCTCAATGGCTTTATCAATGATAAACGTGGTGTTAAAGAAGGCGAGCCTGCGCCGATTGAGAAGGAACTGACCAATAACATCATATTGCGTAAGCTTAAAATCGGCTTGAACTATATTGATGACGATGTAGTGAATGTACTAGACCTAGCTGACTTCCGCATTAGTAAGCCAGAGCTTACCGCTCTTTTCCGTCGCCCAGGGCACAAACACTACCGTATTTGCAAAGATCAGATCTTGCGTAACTTTCTACAGGGTATTCAAATTAAGTATCGTGGAGAAAACTCAGCAGACGCACCGCAAGACGACCAGCCTACTGACGAAGAAGCTGCTAAATAAAAATCTGTAAATAGCAGCATATACCTACTGTGCACCGCGAATAAGGTGCACAGCATAGGCTTGAGTTTCACGGTTGGCATTGGCAAAAGTCACTGCACCGCTATCAGAGCCGCTACCCGCATTGGGATCACCATAATCCGCTACCCATGTTTTCAAATACGTAGCGCTTGCTTGATTAACCGAAGGGGTTGAAGACCACACTCGTGTGCCCGCCATATAGGGAAATATCTGTAAGTTCATCGCAGGCTTACTACAGCCATATTCAATCACAGAAGTAAGTTCTTTGGCATTTGGCAAACGCCAATCGGTGTAACCCGCAAAACCGCCTGCATCATTTAGATCTTCCACATATTGCAAAGCTTGTTGCCAGTTAAGCAGCTCTAGCTCACCTTCAGAACATGCTCCACCAGCACCTGCACTCATACCCGCTAGACACTGCTGCCACATAATACGCGTTTGTAAATGAGTCACTGTGCCGTCATTGTGCGCGATGAATTCTTTGCTGCTAGAGGTTATTAAATTGGGGTTATCGTAACAATCTTGAGCCAGAGAAATTGACGGTAATATTAACGAAGAGGCTGCTAATACAGTGCCTAATACTGGCAATTTTGAAAATAACTTATTCATTAGATGCTCCCTGCTTGTTATCTCTCACTAAGCGCGCATACCAATTTCTCGCTTTAGGCTCAGTATCGAGAGCACCATAGGCCATGTTAATAGACCAAGCACTGGCAGTCAGGCGTGCGTCATTGGTGCGAGTCCAATAATTTCTATTTTGAGTGCGGCTAAAATATTCTTGATCAATAGCCACTCGATTATTTTGATCCGTCTTATCTGCCTCACCATAATCAATAATGCTGCTTAGCTCATCGACACTCGGTAAGCGCCAATCATTAGCACCACAATAGTTGGCGGTATTCATGCGTTTGATAAAGGCCTGAGTATTACACCAAGTTGCCTCGTCTTCTTTAACATAACCCGCACAAGGCTGCTCAATACCCACATTGGCAGGCATTGTATTGGTACCAATAACACCGGCATTCCAATCCTCGTCTTCGTCAAACCAATAATACGAGTCAAACTGACTGTCTACCGACGCATCATTACTACTGATTTTTTTCTCCCAAATAAGTCCTGTGACATTATCTTTAATACAATAAGAAATACCCGCAGATTGATCTGCTAACGGGATGCCTGAGCTATCTAATTTGGTGAAATCAAAAGCAGAGTCCCCAGCACCGGTTTTAGCTAATTCCCCCACCAATTTATTGTCTTTGGTTAACTTATCGCGGCCATAGCTGCAATCTTGGATCGTACTTAAATTATCATTAACATCAGCGCTGCAAGAAGAGTTTGCGGAAGGAAAAGCACCATAATCCTCTTGGCCGGTATCGTTTAGCGTAGAAAGCTCGCACGCATCCCCTAAACCAGAAGGATCATTGGGGGCATCATCAATACCATTAGAATCTGCTTGATCAGAATTAGCGACATACGGGCAGTTGTCATTCACGTCCAGAATGCCATCGCCGTCGTTATCATCATCTTCGGTATGACCTAAGCCATCGCCATCAAGGTCTAGGTATTGATCAGGATTATTTGGGAAATCATCATGGGCATCTAAAATACCATCGCCATCTAGGTCATTTTCGATAGGGTCCGAAATACCCGTTGAAGTGCCATTATTACTAGAGGAGCTACTTTCTCCCCCACAAGCGGTGAGTAGGATACAAGCCATCAATATTGATGACGTCCATAAAGACGGTTTTAGAATTTTTAACAAGGTTCGGCCTTTTACTATTCTTAGTTTTATTAATGTCAGCGCGATGACTTATTTTATACATAACAGTACTGGTTATATAAAGCAGTATCAGGGGCATTGAATACTGAATTTGCAATAATATGACAAATTTAGCCCCCCGAGTAGCTTTGACTACCTGTCTTTCTATCAGTTCCTTGCTTCAGGCAGCTATTTATTCACCAACCTGTTATTCACCAACCTGTTATTCACCAATTGTTTATTCAACCAAAGAAACTGATATTTCCCCTATCTCTGCTTCTGGCATATTTTCACTGTCATTTGCACTAGAAGCTCCTGAGCTAAAAGTGAATGTCTTTGATACTAACTCAGCCTGCTGGCCTCTCGCAGAGATCACAAAGCGATACTGGCCACCCGAAACTGGGTTATACCAACGTATCTGGTACTCTGCCATGCCTTGCTCTTCTTCATCGGTTAAGCGAATTTCTAAGTCGTAGCCATCGTCATTAATCGGCTCACCGGCATTTTGCATTTCGATCCACTGGCCATTAATTAAGGCTTCTACTTTCGCCAAAGGCATATGTAATGAAATCTCACTAGCACCCACGTCTAACCATTCAAATTCAATATAGTCCTCTTCATTAGCTTCCTCTGCGGCATAAACATGAGGCTGCTCGATGACATTACGCTTGCCCGTAGCAATGGTTTTTTCAGGAAAAAATTCATTCACCGCCACGTCATATTGCCATTGCGGAGATAACTCTAAAACATCGGTATTCCTATTAAAGTCTTGCGCTAACTGACCTAGCTGAGCGCTTAAATAAGGAGTGGTATACACACCATAAAGTGTATGGCCGCCTTCATAGTTTTGGCGTTCATACTCTTCTGGTGTTGTGGTGTAGCCAAAATAACCATTAGCATTACCAGCAACCCAAGTATGCTTAATTTTATTATTAGAATTTAAAAATTCAGTTTCAACCCGCTCTGCAATACGACGCCCTGCTTCTGTGGTCACTTCAAATGGCAAAGGAATAACAACGGTATCGTTGACCTGCACTAGCTGAAATAAAACCGTATTTGGGAAGCTCTCTATTGGCTCAAATAATGGCTGAATATATTTAAAACCTAAGTGGGCTTTATTCCCTTGGCAGCCATCGTTATATACCCAACTACGAGACATGACATTGCCGCCTTTTAAGAACGGAATAAACGCTAGATAAGGTGTACGGCGTTCATAAGCACCCGCTGCTACTGGCGCACCTACCGCAGGTTCTTCACACAATTCAATTCCATCGATTGTATTATTCTGGCTAATATTTAATTCCCGCGCGGCGGTTTTAATTTCAATTTGATCGCTAAGCTCACCTTCCAACGATTCGAATAATTCAATCGCCTCTTTGCCGATGCCTTGGCCTAATTTTTTTGCCGCTTTCCAATTCACTTCAAAATGCGCAAAAGTATTATCACCGTTATCTTCCAATGCTGGGGCCATGTCTCCCTGAGTACCGTTGGTTAAACCATGCACCACGGCCCAGGGCGTATCGTATTTACGCTGAATATCCCACTCTAAATCTTTTTGCGCGTAAGCAAATAAATCCGCGTTATACACTTCAACAGGAACACTTAATGCTGTGGCGTGAATCGAAAAACTGGAAAAAGCAGCCAGTGGTTTATAGCTTCCCTGATCATCTTGCACATCGATACGAATCATAAACATGGCAGGGTTTATCGCTTTAAATTTAGCCTCTGGATCTTCTAAACTAATGCCTGTCACATTGTCATTTAAAACATAAGAATCCAGCGAGCGATTACGGCTATAGCCATAAATATCTTTACGGCCAGTAGCGACTTTTGCAGGACGACGCTGCTCGTAAGCGGTGATAATACCGTCGGCAATACGCTGGCTAATAAAAGCTAAAAAATCTTCCTCTAAGCCTTGGCCATTCGACATGTGTTTATTATAAAAATCATTTTCAAAATGGTTAACGGGTGCTGAATGACTATGAGACGCAGTAATGACAATATCACTGGCATTAAGACCGGTTTTTTCTGCGACTGCGGCCACTACTTTATGCTGAACCAATAAAGAGCCCGCGGTTAAATCTGTTTGCACCAATGCGGTAGAGTTGCCCTGACCATCATTTAGATAAATCACCCGAGCCTTTAAACGAGTACGAAAGCCTTTGCCAGAATTGGCCATGATTGAATAGCCGCCCATAGGCATGCCTGGCGGTGGAGTGACATCAATCGAAATCGCACCTGCAGTTGGACTTCCTGTTTTAGCGACCTGCGCTGGAATAGGCTGATTAACTGTAATTTGTTTTACTGAACTGCACGCACTCAAGAAAAATGTTGAAGTGATGAGTATTAGCCACATAAATTTTTGCATGGGCATCCTAATTTTTATTGTTATAGTTAGATTTTATTCGGAACGATGGTGCCATATTGAGTCTGAAAATAATAGCTCTGGAAACAATATAGGTAATAGCTGAGGGTCTTTAACGATTTGTTCCTTTTTAGCTTTGGCTAATCGCTTCACCTGATATTCCAACTTCAACGCCGAAGAGTGACTGCCCACGGCTATTTGAAACTCTAATATCAACGGTCCTTTGCCTTTTAAAGACTTAGCCGCTTTAGCCCCGCCAGCTTGATGCTCAGCAAAGCGACGCGATACTTCGGTAGTAATGCCCGTATAGAGAGCGCCTTTGTCAGTTCTAATCAAGTACAATGACCAGGTGATACTTTTATCTGCCATAGATTTGCTATTGTTCTTAAAAGTTATAAATACTTGAGCAAACAAGTGTACACTGAGGCTATGTTTTTCTTACCCTCTTTTACCTGTTTTTTAGGAGCCACCATGTCTAGTACACCTACCGCTACCAGTGCTCGCTACCGAGATCCCTTTAGTGGCTTCAGCCATTTAGCGGGTGCCGCTATCGGATTCATTGCTTCAGCCATCTTAATCTTCAAAGCCAGCCTTTACGGTGATATTTGGCAAATAGCCTCATTCGCCATCTTCGGCCTGTGCATGATATTGATGTTCGGAAGCAGTGCAATATATCACTTAGCCCAAGGCAGTGATGAAAAACTTTTAAAGCTTAAGCGTATCGACCACATGGCTATTTTTGCCATGATCGCGGGAACTTATACCCCGATCTGTGTCGTACCATTGCGTGACAGCTTTGGCCTAACCTTATTGGCCGTTGTCTGGGGCTTAGCTATATCAGGTATTCTATTAAAGATTTTCTGGATTGGCGCACCACGCTGGTTATCGACCATCATCTATCTTGCGATGGGTTGGGCCTGCGTCTTTGGCTTAACCACTATGCAAGAAGTCATGCCTGAAATTTCTTTTGATTGGTTATTCTATGGCGGTATCGCTTATACCGTAGGCGCTGTGGTTTACGCCACTAAATGGCCAGACCCTTGGCCTAAAGCGTTTGGCTTTCATGAGATTTGGCACATTTTTGTAATGGCAGGCGCTTTTAGTCACTTTATTTGTATTTATTATTTGTTGTGATTTGAGAACTGGCGGGAGGCTTGAAAAAGCCTCGAGAAAGGTCTGAGAAAAGCCTCCTTGGCCAGCCATAAAAACCTAGCCAAACTGCGTTTGTCTCGAGACGGTTTTTACTCCTCAGGGTTTCGCCATTTTTTGAATCGGCTGTTTACGCCATTAGATATTTTCAGCATGTAGTCTTCTAACAAATCGACCCCAGCCAAAACAACCACAACCACGATGGAGAGTTTGATCGCGGTTCCCTGCTCGCCAATGGCAATACAAACCCCAACCGATGCCATGCACCAGATAGTTGCCGCCGATGTTACCCCAAAGACCACCCCTCTTCTCGTTAACATGACCCCTGCACCGAGAAAACCGATACCAGTGATTACTTGGCCAATAATTCTTGAAGGGTCTGTCATGTCACTGCGAATGGATAACGCGCAGACGATAAAGGCGTAGGTGCCGAGTGTGATCAATGTTGCCGTTCGTATTCCCACGGGCTTGCCGCGCATCTGCCGTTCAGCCCCAACGATGGTGCCGCATAAAAGAGAAGTTGCTATTCCTTGCCAAGTGAAAGGATCAAAATTCAAAATACTGGCTAATCCGCTTATCTCATCCGTCATTCTTACCTCCTTAATGATCTACCTTAAGCATTGGTCATAAATGTCGTTTTTTCAACTTTTAAGACGCTAACAAAGGCTTCTGATATAATGCGGTTTTTCTGCTATACCAGACCTTTCTGTGGAGTTTCACCTTGAGCCAACCAGCCAAATTTTCCTCTCTTGCGCTACCGCAAGCCATGATCGATAACCTAGATCAAATGGGTTACAAAGACATGACCCCTATTCAAGCCCAAGCACTGCCTGTTGTTATTAATGGTGGCGATGTACTGGCTAAAGCTCAAACCGGTAGTGGTAAAACAGCGGCTTTTGGCATTGGTATTTTAACCCGCTTAAACCAAAGAAATTTTGGCTGCCAAGCACTGATCTTATGCCCAACACGGGAATTGGCGACACAGGTAGCTGATGAGATTCGTAAGCTTGCGCGCTATCAGCAAAATATTAAGATTTTAACCTTGTGTGGCGGCCAATCAATCGGCCCACAAATCGGCTCCTTAGAGCATGGCGCACACATTGTTGTGGGTACTCCAGGTCGTATTGCTGATCACATTAACAAAGGCACCTTGGATTTAAACTCTGTCGATACCGTGGTATTGGATGAAGCTGACCGTATGTTGGATATGGGTTTTGTTGATGAGATCACTAAGATCATCAGCCACACGCCGTATGACCGCCAGATGTTATTATTCTCGGCAACGTACCCAGAAGGTATTCAGTCGCTGAGTAAAAAATTCCAGCACGAGCCAGAAACCATCACCATCAAGGCCAAGCAATCAAAAAGCACCATTACTCAGCGCTTTTATGATGTACCGAAGATGAAAGACAAAGATGAAGCCTTGTTAACCCTATTGGGTAGCAAAGCGTCTGAATCGACAGTGATTTTCTGTAATACCAAGCTTGCTTGTTACGATGTTTTAGAATTTTTGCGCGAACGTGGTTATCACGCTCTAGCCCTTGTGGGTGAAATGGAGCAGCGCGAACGTGACCAGGTATTAGTGCGTTTCTCGAATAAGAGTGCGTCGATTTTGATCGCCACCGACGTTGCTTCTCGTGGTTTGGATATCGATGATCTCGACTTGGTGATCAGCTACGATGTCACCCGCGATCCTGAAGTTCACGTTCACCGTATTGGCCGAACTGGCCGTGCGGGTAAAGAAGGTTTAGCGCTTTCATTAATGGCGGCTTCTGAAGTTAAGAAGATGTTCGCGATTAACGAGTACATGGATACTAAGTTCGATACCAGCGACATCACTAAGCTTAAAAGCCCTTACGAGCCGAAAAAGCCAAACATGGTTACCTTGTGCATTGATGGCGGTAAAAAGAGTAAGTTACGCCCAGGTGATATCTTAGGTGCATTAACCGCTGATGGTGGTATTCCTGGCAGTGATGTTGGCAAGATTAATATGTTTCCGAATCAGGCTTATGTGGCGATTGCTCGCCCGAGTGCGCGTCTTGCGTTGAAGTTGATTCAAGAGAAGAACATGAAGGGTCGTCGCTTCCGCGTTCGTCGTCTTTAGAGCCATAGATGCGTTTAGAAGCGTTTAGAAGCATCAAGAGTATTGGCTTCGAATCGCCTTCGCTTGATATCGCTATGAGGAGTGTCGTTCGGCGGCACGCCGTGAACCCATCCTTGGGGGCTCGTCCTTCGCATCCCTGCGAAGGGACGGCCTTAAACAACACACCTCATAGCGATACGCGAAGGCTTTAAGCAATAAAATTTTAGAAAGATTTTTGTTCTGATAGATTTTATAATTAATAATCTCATTTTAAAAATTAACGACTAAAGAATCAACGGATAGACAATGGCAAAGACATTACAAGAGCAACTGTTATCCATGGGGTTAACAGATAAAAAGAAAGCCAAGCAGGCTGAAAAGCAAAAAAAGAAAAACGTTAAAGAAGCCCGCAAAGGTGCTGATATTGTTGACGAAGCTAAGGTTCTAGCCGATAAAGCGAAGCAAGAAAAACTGGCTCGTGACAAAACGCTGAACGCAGAAAAGAAAGCTGCTGCGGAAGAAAAGGCCATCGCCGCGCAAATCAAGCAATTGATCAAGATGAATACCATTAAAGTAGACGGCGAACTCGCGTATAACTTTACCGCAGGCACTAAGATCAAGAAGGTCTACGTTAACGATGATATTCAAGATCGCTTAAGCCGTGGCAAGTTGGCGATTACTAGCCCAGAGCAAGATAATAAAAGCTTCGCTATTATTCCATTGGGAGTTGCAGACAAGATTCGCCAACGCGATCAAGAGTGTTTTATTTACATTGCCGAAAGCCAAAGTGATGAAGTA
>Ga0105349_10000875_pt1 | contig 12348 bp, 9 predicted proteins | sample EN1Hudseemescosm_FD_83661 | JGI IMG/M metagenome (GOLD analysis project Ga0105349, IMG submission 83661) | Methane-oxidizing microbial communities from mesocosms in the Hudson Canyon - EN1B Hudson Canyon | ecosystem: Environmental > Aquatic > Marine > Cold seeps | place: Hudson Canyon...
CGATTTATCCTGATGTGATTGAATCAGCAGGCGCCGCCAATGGTAAGGCGCATTTGATTAAGTCGCATCACAATGTCGGTGGCTTACCTGAAGATATGAAGCTCAAACTATTAGAGCCACTGCGTGAGCTATTTAAAGATGAGGTGCGTAAATTAGGCTTAGAACTCGGCTTACCTGCGAATATGATTCATCGTCATCCTTTCCCTGGGCCTGGTTTAGGTGTGCGTATTTTGGGCGAAGTTAAAAAAGAATACGCGGATTTATTGCGTAAAGCCGATGCTATTTTTATTGAAGAACTGTATAAACATAATTTATATGAAACAGTGAGCCAAGCCTTTGCGGTTTTCTTACCTATCAAATCAGTAGGCGTGATGGGCGATGGTCGTCGCTATGATTATGTGATCGCGATTCGCGCCGTAGAAACCATTGATTTTATGACCGCGCGTTGGGCGCATTTACCTTATGAATTTTTAGGCTTAATTTCTACGCGTATTATCAATGAAGTCGATGGTATTTCACGTGTAACCTATGATATTTCTGGCAAACCACCAGCAACAATTGAGTGGGAATAAGCACAGAACAAGATTAAGCTTGGATGCGCTATGCAATACGCTTAGCGCAACGGGCGGAAGAGCAAGGTGAAGTGCCCGTTGGCGCAGTGATTGTGCAGAATAATCGCTGTATTGCTGAAGGCTGGAATACACCTATTTTAGACAGCGACCCAACAGCACATGCTGAAATAACCGCCTTGCGCAATGCAGGGCAAGCGCTAGCTAACTACCGTCTAATTGATTGCACTTTGTATGTTACTTTAGAGCCTTGCGTGATGTGTATGGGAGCCATTGCCCATGCGCGTATTAAGCGCATAGTTTTTGGGGCTTTAGACCCAAAACGTGGCTGTGTTTGTAGTGCTTTAAAGCTCGCTGAAGCTGATTTTTTAAATCATAAAGTCGAATGGCAAGGTGAGATATTAGCCGCAACCTGTAGCACTTTATTACGTGATTTCTTTAAAGCAAAACGTAAACAGAGTAAATCAAAATAAGTTTTCCATTTCTCTAAATAGTGTTCTTAAGGATTGAAGGTCCTTGCCCTTAATTTGGTTGTTTTGATGTTCACCAATCAGTGTACCTGCAAGCTCATGCGCTTGGGTATGTAATTTTTGCAAACTGGTTAATAGATTGGTGGCAAATAACTTATCTTGTTGCTCTCTATTAATCCAAGTACCACACGGACATTTATTTTTATTCGTAATAGGCCAAATTAGTTCATTACTATAAGGTTGTTGCATGTTTTTTTCAAAGTTACTCAGCCAGTGTTGCGTTATCAGCCTAAACAACGCGACTCTTCTTTCTTTAGGTGTATAGCTTTGTTTTGCGCAATTTATCCAGTCACTGTTAGGCGTATAATTTAATAACCAATGCGGGAATTCCTTAGCCGGCATAGGGCGTGAAATGCCATAGCCTTGCGCAGCAGAACAGCCCATTAGGTAGAGCATTAGCCCATGATCTGTGGTTTCAACCCCTTCTGCAATGACCTTTTGATTGAACGCTCTGGATAAGCCAATAACCCCATCTATAATTGCATAATCACTTGGGTCATCTAGCATATCCCTGACAAAACTTTGGTCAATTTTAATGGTATTTGCAGATAGGTTTCTTAAATGCGTTAAAGAGGAATAACCGGTACCGAAATCATCTAAGGCAATATTGACGCCTAATTTATTTTGGCAGGTTTGAATAATATGGCTAATGGTAGGTAAATCACCTAAGGCACTACTTTCCAATATTTCTAACTGTAAATTTTTGGATATAACATCGGGATATTTTTCTAATGATTTTTCCAAATAATCCATAAAAGCAATAGATTGCAAATGATAGGAAGAAATATTGATACTCACTTCTAAATCAATACCTTGTTCTTGCCAAAAATTCAGTTGTTTTAAAGCTTGGTTAATCACCCATTCACCAATATGTATTTCTATTTCCGTGCCATCAATAATCGGTAGAAAACGTAAGGGTGGAATCAGGCCTTTTTCTGGATGAATCCAGCGAATCAGTGCTTCTGCCCCGAATACCTTCCCTGTTTTGATATTAACCTTTGGCTGAAAATATAAGCATAGCTCATCATTAATTAAGGCATCCTGTATTTCTTCACGGCGATGATATTCTTGTATGGTTTGTTTATCAAGTTGCGTATTAAAAAGCTGAAATTGATGCTTACCTGCCAACTTAGATTGATACATAGCTTGGTCAGCATGACGAATTAAAGTATCTATATCTGCATTATCATCAGGATATAGAGTCACACCACTAGATGCACTAATGTGATGTGATAAGCCATCAATGAAAAAAGTTTGGGATAAAGAGGCATGAATACGCTCTAATATTTCCTCACACTGTTCAATCGACGTTATATCGCCTAATAATAAGGTAAATTCATCTCCTCCCTGACGTGATACCGTATCTTCATCACGTACACAGGCTGAAATACGCTTAGCTACTTCAATTAATAACTTATCTCCCGCGCTATGACCATAATTATCATTAATCGGTTTGAAATTATCTAAATCTAAAAAACAAATCGCTAACAATGAATTATGACGTTTACTATGCGCAATAGCTAAAGAAAAGCGATCAGAAAATAAGGCGCGATTGGGCAGTTGAGTTAGCACATCATAATGTGCCATTAGCTCTAAATTCTTTTGTTGCTGTCGACTTTCAGTAATATCTGATAGCATCCCCACATACAGTAAAGTATCTTTTTTAGTGGGGTCAGTAATTGCGGTAATGGTTAAATGAGCAACAAATAATTCCCCATTTTTCTTACTATTCCAGACCTCTCCTGACCAAAGCCCATTTTCATGAATACAACCCCACATGTTTTGATAAAATTCTACACCTTGCTTTCCTGAGCTCAGCATACTGGGCTTATGGCCTAATACTTCATCCTTATGATAGCCCGTTAATTTAGAAAAAGCAGGGTTAACGTCAATAATAATACCCTCGCCATTGGTAATAGTAATACCCTCATGCGAAGAGTTCACAATCGCTTCCGCTCTCGCCCTATTCTTTTGCTCCTCTCTCAGTAGTTGGCTTAATTGCTCAGCCATATAATTAAAACTATTACCTAATAAGCTCAACTCATTATTTGCATTAATAGTTATACGGTTATTAAGGTTACCTTTAGCTAAAGCAACCGCACTATTAGAGATAGACTGAATATTTCTATGCATGGCAATGTAGGTACCAATGGCAAAATATAAAAATAGCGTAAAAAATAAACTAATAATAATCAGCGTTTGTTGTAATATATTTTCTACATTATCTAGTTGATTTCCAGTAAGTTTTTTAATTGTCGGCAATAAAACATCATAAAAGACTTTATAGTTAGCATTAATCGAAACTGTGGTCAGTTGAAAGTACTTTTTTGCTTCAATGCCATATTGTTGATTCAATATGTGCCTTGTCACTAGCTGGCTAAACTCTTCATTACTGCTCTTTATTTTTATGATAAAAGGACTTAATGCCTCTTTCATTAAAGGGTTATAGTAAATAGTCTTTTCTAAATCCTTACTTAATTGGCGTGTTGAATAGTTTACTTGTGATAATAATCCATAAATAATACGACGCTGTTCTTCCGATGATTGTTGCTTTACTAAAATGCCAGTGCCAAAAGCGCGTGTTTGTCCTAAAAATTCTTGGGCGGGAATAAGCTGGTTTAATGAGGTATTAATTAAATAATAGCGATCCAAATCCTCAAGTGTCTTTAAATGAAAATCATCTGCAATAAATTGTAATAATGTAAATAATTCACTAATTAGCTGGGTTTGCAAATCAAAATTATCTTTTACTGAAAGTGCCATACCTTGTGTAGTAATAAATTTCCAGCGTGTCTCTATGGTTTTCCAGCTTGCTTTTTCGGTATAAATTGCAGGTAACGTCTGCTTTAGTAATGATAAGTAACTATTTGTTTGCTCTTGCTTCTCTTTTAATAAGCTATCTAAATTCTTGCCGCCCCCTAAGACACCTGCTGATATGCCTCGATGCTGCTGTATTTCTTGTATCGATTTAAATACATAGGGAAATATTTCAATCCCTTTTAATTGCTGCTGATACATTTGCGCTTCTTTGGTCAAATGCTGATACAGTAAATGGCTTAAATTAGCTAAAGAAAATAAAACAATCAAAGCCAGCAGCACTGATCTTTGAGTAAAATTTAACCGAGCCATAAGGTAACTAGCGGGATAAAATATAAAACTAAAGAATGAGGTTTTTGATATCGAATCTGAGTTTTTCATTTAATATTTCTAATGAAACAATAAAAAAATTCCCTCTATATTATGATAGAGGGGCTGGTTTTATTCTAACATTAAGCTAACTATATTAAGCTATGTATTATTCTACAATTATCGCTGCATAGCGATGCTAATATATGGTATAAATAGGCTAGTTAAGGGAAATACGCTAATGAATATAAACAAACAAAAATAGAGTAGAATGAGTAAATTGCCCCATATTTTAGTTGTTGATGACCAAGATTTAAATATTCAAATCATAGTTGATTCTTTGCAAAAAGAAGGTAAATATGAAATTAGTACTGCTAATGATGGTGATGTCGCTTTAAAAATGCTGGAATCTGAGCCAGATAAGTTTGATGTTATTATACTTGACCGTATTATGCCTAGAATGTCAGGGCTTGAATTATTGCAAAAAATGCAAGAGCATGAATATTTACGTTATTGCCCTGTTATTTTTCAAACAGCAAAAAACACGACAGAAGATATTGTTGAGTGTCTTAAAGCAGGGGCCTATTATTATTTAACCAAGCCCATTGAAGGCGATATTTTATTATCCGTCGTCAATACTGCCGTTCAAGATAGATTACGTTATAAACAAATTTTAAGTGATTTAAATAATAATAAAAACTTAATGGGCTTGTTGCGTCACGCATTATTTGAATTTAAAACCATTGATGAAGCCCGTAGTTTAGGTGCACTCATTAGTCATGTCTTTCCTGATCCAGAAAGAATTATCATGGGACTCACTGAGTTATTAATTAATGCCATTGAACATGGTAATTTAGCTATAAGTTATGATCAAAAATCAGATTTAATTTTACAAGGCACTTGGCAAACAGAGGTCGATAGACGCTCACAATTACCTGAATATAAAGATAAAAAAGCCATATTAGAAATAGATGCTACAGATAAAATAATTATTATTACCATTAGTGACCAAGGTAATGGCTTTGACTGGCAAAGCTATCTACACTTTGATCCCGAACGTGTTATGGATAATCATGGGCGGGGTATTGCAATGGCTAATATTCTCAGTTTTTCTAATTTAGAGTATAAGGGTAAGGGAAATATAGTGTGTGCCAAGTTCATATTAGAGAGTTAATGTTTCACGTGAAACATTAACTCTCTAATAGAAAATAACATCACTGCGACAATTTGCCACATTTTTTTCTTTATTGAAATTCGATATGATGATTACAACTCTTAAATGCACTCCAAGCAAAATATTGAGTTTACCCTCCTTTTAGGTGCGCTTTAACAGAATTGTTAAGAGCGCATTTTTTTTGTCCAGCATTTTTTATAGCTTAGGTTTTCTATACCCCGCACAGTCAATACTAATACGTTGTGGTACTTTAGCTAATTTTAACGCTGTCAGTTGCCCCCCCCATAAACACCCCGTATCAATCGCATAACAGTTATTTTCTTCGTGATAGCCCAAAGCAGACCAATGCCCAAAAACAATATGCAAGCCCAAACTCTTTCTATGTGGCACTCGAAACCAGGGCAACAGGTGTTTAGGTTGGCTACCCAATTCTCCATTATGTTTAAAATCTAATTTTCCTGACTCATCACAGAATCGTAAACGAGTAAAACAATTGACTGCAAAGCGAATTTTGTCTTTTTCAGGTAAATACTCACTCCACTGATCCGGTTGATTACCATACATTGCAGCAAAAAAATCCAAATAATGCTCACCTTGCAATAAGCCTTCGATTTTAAGCGACATCGTTTTTGCCATTAAAAAATCCCATTGAGGCGGCAATCCTGCATGAATAAGACAATAATATTGGTTATAGTGGAATAAAGGTTGATGTCTTAACCAACTTAAAAGCTCCTCTCTATCCTCTGCTTCTAAAATAGCCTTTAAAGTATCTTTATTTTTTTTAGGCGCAAAACCATAAGCGGTCGCTAATAAATGCAAATCATGATTACCTAAAACACAAACTGCTGCCTTACCGAGTGATTTAATAAAACGTAAAGTCTCTAGCGATTTAGGCCCGCGATTCACTAAGTCCCCTGCAAACCATAAAGTATCCTGTGTCTTATCAAATTTAATTTTAACCAACAAACGCTGTAAATCGTCAAAACAGCCTTGAATATCACCAATTGCATAAATAGCCATAGTATCAATATTTCAAATATTAAAAATAGAAAGGGCTGCAATGAAGGTATAACAGCATGAAAAATAGCATATTATACTGATATTAACTGATATTGTTGAAGTGGATTGTCAGCACCTAAAAAAAAGCGTATGGTTAAAAAGTCCATTCAATCATAAGGAAAATAGCATGACCGATCATATTCACTATACCCGCCGTCATTTTCTACAATCCTCAGCATTAGGTATCACGGCTTTAACTGCATTACCAAAATTAGCCGTAGCTAAAAATAACCAACTGAAATCCAAAGCAAATCCTGATTTTAAAGCCGATGTGGAAATAGAATTTATTTCCCGTAATGCCTTTTCCTCAATTATAAAAGGTGGGCAAAAAACTAAAGTACAAAAATATTTTGCTAAACTGTTAAAAGGTCCTAAAAATACTGTCGTTGAATTAAAAGATAATTACCTTGGCCCAACCCTGAATTACAAACAAGGGCAAAAGGTGCGTATTTACTATAAAAATAGACTATCTGAACCCTCTGTCATGCACTGGCATGGCTTACACGTACCACAGCATAGCGATGGTCATCCTATGTACACCATTAATGCAGGTGAGACCTTAATTTATGAATTTGAAGTACTTAATCGCGCTGGAACCAGTTTTTACCACTCGCATTCACATCAATTAACAGCCGAACAAGTCTATCGGGGATTAGCGGGGATTATTACCGTAACAGATACAGAAGAGCAAGCACTCGATTTACCACGAGGTGAATATGACCTGCCTTTTGTTTTACAAGATAGACGCTTTGATAACCGAAATCAGCTGCAATACCTCCATAGTATGCACGATAAAATGATGGGATTTTTAGGCGATACTATTTTAGTTAATGGTAAACCGGATGCTGAATTCTCCATGAAATCCAGAGCCTACCGATTTAGAGCCATTAATGGTTCAAATTCACGTATCTATAAATTAGGCTGGGAAGATGGTACACCTATAACAGCTATTGGAACCGATGGCGGTTTATTAGAAAAACCAGAACCACGCCCTTATATTATGTTGGCTCCCGGCGAGCGAATCGATTTATGGCTTGACTTCAGTCATCATAAACTAGGCGATGAAGTAACGCTATATAGTCTGGACTATGAAGGTGCCATGCCAGCGATGGGAAGAATGGGCGGCCATCACGGGGGATTAGACCAAGGGGATAAATTTCCTATTGCACGTTTTAACATCACACAGAAAAGCAGTGAATCACCTAAACTGCCTAAAAAATTAGTCCAATTTCCTCGTTTGACAGAACGTGATGTTAATAACAAGAACAATCCTATTCCCATAGCGATTTCCATGAAGCCGATGCGCCCTCAACTGAATGGGCAATCCTTTTCTATAGATAGAGTAGAAGCATTTGAACAAGTCGAATTAGGCTCTATTAAAAAAATTAAAATATTTCATGACCACGGCAACATGAAGCAAGGTAAAGGAAAAATGGGCGGCATGGGAATGGGAATGGGAATGGGAATGGGAATGGGCAGAATGCTAAATATGGCACACCCGATTCATTTACATGGACAACAATTCCAAATATTATCTCGAAAGATAGAAGGCATGCGCCAAGAAGAATATAAAACCGTCAGTGAAGGTTTTATTGATTCAGGCTGGAAAGATACCGTGCTGGTTATGCCAGGCGAAGAAATTATTATTATCAAACCGTTCCAAGATTTTAAAGGTTTGTTTTTATATCACTGCCATAACTTAGAACACGAAGATTTAGGCATGATGCGCCAGTTTTATATTAATTAATAGCTCACTATTATTTATAGTGTCATTATCCTGAGCGCCATGATAAAGCCATGCTAAAAATTAATTTTTCATCGTATTAATAGCATGGCTCAACCCTAGTAGTGCATTCGCCTATTTATCATTGAATAGGCGGATATTTGGCATATAAAATATAAATAACCCAGCAATAATACCCATCATTCCCTCATAGATAGTGCTATTCCAACCAAGATATCGCCATAGAAGTGAGACACCTAATCCTATAAACAAGGCAACAAGGCTTCTATTTTCACTTGGTTTTTTGCCTAAACATAAAACAATTAATAAAGGCGCAAAAGCACTGGCTAAACTAGACCACGCCATAATGACTAAACTAAAAACACTTTGACTATTCAGTAGCGCCCAAACTAAAGCAGCTAAAGTAATTGCTACTGTCGCACCTTTTAATACATGCGTATTTTCAATTTTATGCGGTAATAAATCATGCGTGATCGCAGCTGAACAGCTTAATATTAACGAGTCCGCTGTAGACATAGTCGCAGCAAAAATACCTGCGAGAATTAAACCTACAAAAGCCGGAGATAATAATTGCAGCGCCATAGTGGGCAACGCTAATTCAGCATCAAATGTTCCTGTATCGACTAAATAGATGCGCGACAATAAGCCGATGGCCGTTGCCATACAGTAAAAAATAAAATACCAACTGTAATACCATGCTCTTGCTTGACGCATTTTTTTTGCATCATTTAAGGCCATAAAACGCACCATAACATGCGGCTGTCCTATCACGGATAAACCGGCAAACATCCAGCTAATCGCAAATAAAATACCACCTGCCAAACCGGGTAGCGCTAAATCTTTTGGAAACCAATCCATAAAACCTTCAATAGCATTCATCTGGTCAACGGCACTCGAAAAGCCACCCAGTGAGCCAATCGCAGTGACTAATAATAAGCCCATGGAAAATATCATTACCACAGATTGCGCCGCATCTGTCCAAATTGAGGCACGAATACCCCCCGCAAAACAATACAGCACCACCATAATGCTACCTAATACCGCACCCGCCCACAGAGGCCAGTCAAATAGGACATGGAGCGCTTTACTCCCTGCTACTAATTGCGCACTAGCATAAGCCAATAAAAAGAACAGTGAAATAAGGGCAATCGCTCGCTGTAATACCTTGTATCTTTCACCGTGCCAATGACTTAATATACCGGCATAACTCACTTCACCGGTTGCTTCTGTTGCAACCCGTAAACGGGAATGCACAAAAGTAGACGCCAGAAAATCGCCGGCAATCCATCCCAACATTAACCATATTGAAGCAAGGCCCGTCGCATACGTGTAACCAATAATACCGATAAACATATAGCCACTATTATTGGTTGCTACGGCTGACAGCCCAACTAAGCCGGGTGAAATAGAACCGCTGGCAAGGTAATAATCTTCCTTAGTACCTTTGCTTTTTAGAAACGAGCTAACGCCGATAGCGACAAATAGCGCCATAAAACATAAAAAACTGATAATCAATTGAGTATTCCTTGAAGAAAATTCTATACCTAGTTATCTGAGCTAAGTCTTGAATAGACTGTGATTGAAATTGAGTTAAAACAATGAGATAGGATTTTCTGGACAATAGGATGTGCTTCCTGCTTCAGCACATCCTATTCCATACAGATAGTTGCAGTCGTTTTTAGCTATTGATCGCCTCAGCGCTTAATTCATAAGCGCCCTCAGCATTATGGACTTCTTTACCATTCAGCGGCGGATTAAACACACAAGCCATCTTCATTTCTGTAAACGCACGCAATATATGCTTATCATGCTGATCTAGTATATAAATTGAACCCGCTGTTATCGGATGTTTTTTACCATCAGCTAAGGTTTCAACTTCACCTTCACCAGACATACAATACACAGATTCCAAATGATTTTGGTAATGCATTTGAAAATCTGCGCCTGCATAAATAGTGGTAATATGAAAAGAAAAGCCCATATTGTCATCTTTTAATAGCATGCGGGTACTTTCCCAATTACCATCAGGTGACACAATACGACGCTGCGTTTGCTCTGCTTCTTTAAGTTGTCTAACGATCATAATATTTTTATTCAATAAGTCGTTTTAAGCGTTATTACCAAAATATTCTTTTTCTTCTGGAATAGAATCTTCTTTCGCACACACTTCTTTTATCGCCTGCTCAATAATATCCAGACCTTTTGTTAAGTTTTCATCGCTAATAATAAGGGGACATAAAAACTTAACCACCTGATCATCAGCACCACTGGTTTCGATAATCATATTTTGTAAAAAAGCTTTGTGGGTAATTTTCCCTGCTAAATCACTATTAATACAGTTTATGCCTTGAAACATACCGCGTCCACGTGTACTGAAATTACCTTCTCCATATTGATCAATAATGGTTTCTAAACGTTTGGATATATACTCACCTTTACGCTTTATCTCTTTAGAAAAAGCATCGTCTGACCAATAGCTATCAATCGCAGCTTTCGCGGTAATAAAAGCAAAACTATTGCCTCTAAAGGTGCCATTATGCTCACCCGGTTTCCATTGATCTATTTCCGGTTTAATACACACCATAGCAAAAGGCAGCCCGTAACCACCTAATGATTTAGATAAGGTGACGATATCAGGATAAAGCCCCGCCTCTTCAAACGAAAAGAAGGTACCGGTGCGCCCACAGCCTGCCTGAATATCATCAACAATTAATAACACATCATGCTTTTTACAGGTGGTTTGCAAATCTTTTAACCATTCAAAGCTCGCCGCATTAATACCGCCTTCACCTTGAACCGTTTCCACAATCACCGCAGCAGGTAAATCAATACCACTACTCGAATCAGACAGTACTTTATCCAAATACGCGATAGTATCAATATCGTCACCCAAATAACCATCATACGGCATACGACTGACGCCACTTAGGCTCACCCCTGCCGCACCACGATGATGCGAGTTACCCGTTGCGGCTAATGCACCTAAACTTACGCCATGAAAACCATTGGTGAATGCAATAACATTTTCACGCCCTGTCACATTTCGGGCTAATTTCAGTGCCGCTTCAACTGCATTGGTCCCCGTTGGACCGGTAAATTGAAGCATATACTCCAAGCCTCTCGGCTTTAATATTTTTTCATTAAAAGTTTCAAGAAATTCACCTTTCGCTTTGGTATGTAAATCTAAACCATGCGTAATACCATCGCTATGAATATAGTCGACTAATTTTTCTTTAAATAAGGGATTATTATGCCCATAATTTAAAGTTCCAGCCCCTGCAAGAAAATCTAAATATTGGGTGCCTTCTTCATCATAAAGCAGCTCTCCGACGGCTTTATTAAAAACACGCGGAAATGAACGTGCATAAGACTGTACTTCTGATTCGATTTCTTCAAATATTTTCATATCTACTTTTTATTTATTGGGTTAAGAGGGCCAATCTGTACTAGCATCTCAGTGTCATGCGCATTATCAAGATGCTTCTCACGATCAAACATAATTGAGCTATGCAGTTCAGTGTTTAACTGACTAGACAGGCGATTGAATAAGGCCCACGAGGCCTGATTAGATTCGGTAATTGTGGTCTCGAGATGACTAACATCTTTGCAAAGGGGGCGATCAAGTAGGTGCTGTAACATGCGCGTTGCAAGTCCTTGGCCCCGTGCTTGAGTACCTACAGCAACCTGCCAAACAAATAAAACATGAGGTCTATCAGGAATAATATAGGCAGATATAAAGCCTACTACTTCACCTTGAGCAATAGCAACGACAGAGGTGCTGGAAAAATGACTACATTGTAATAAGTTACAATATAAGGAATTCGTATCTAACGGGGGGCATTGTGAAATGAGCTTGAATATTTTTGAACCATCTTCTGATAGAGGCTGACGTAGATCGATCACTAAATTATTAATAAAATCTCCCTAAAATTTGATATTTAAATAGTAAATTGAATCAGTAAAACTAAAATTGCTTTATATAATATCACTGTAGCCGATACAAATCATATTTTTTAAAATAAGAAAAACAAAGTATAGCACCACAGTTTTTTGAAAAATCTAAATAAACCCCATCTACTTTGAAAACCGTAGTTTTTTATCTTCTAAATTAAGACTCGTTTTTGTCCAGAGTCGATCAGCCACCAC
>Ga0105349_10000878_pt1 | contig 12338 bp, 11 predicted proteins | sample EN1Hudseemescosm_FD_83661 | JGI IMG/M metagenome (GOLD analysis project Ga0105349, IMG submission 83661) | Methane-oxidizing microbial communities from mesocosms in the Hudson Canyon - EN1B Hudson Canyon | ecosystem: Environmental > Aquatic > Marine > Cold seeps | place: Hudson Canyon...
ATCCGAGCCGGGATCAACGTCTAAGCATCGGACTCCGGGGACAGCCGTCGCTGCCGCAACAATCTTGTCGATCTTTTGCTGATCGCGCCCTTCGGAAATATTGGGTACACATTCAATGAGCGCTTCAGCCGAATTTTGACTAGACATGATGACCTCCAAGCTAGACATCATGCGTCAGAAGCGGGCTTGCATCGAGCGATCCTCAGTTCTTGTCGTGGACCATTTGAATCACGCAGGACAGATCAGTCTGAAGGATTTTTTAATGATTCTTGCAAATCACGGAGCATTTCGGGGCTGTCCAGATCTTCTCCCGGGGACCTACGAACGATGTGAACATGCCCGGGAGATCCGGTAACTCGAACTAACTCGACAATAGTAGTGGGTCCTTGCAGGCGATAACCATGTCGACTTTTAATGACCAAAGGACCCCACCACGTGAAAGATATGGAATCTAGACCGGCTGTCACAGCGGCGTCCCATTCCGAGCGGTAAATGGAGGGATTCAGGAATTCCAGATGGATTCTGAGGAGGGCGTCGAGAAGCATTTGCTGCGATCGGTCGAGTTGGTTTCTTTGAATACCGGATGCTTTGGGCCGTTGGGGATGACCCGGACCCAGGGTGACATCCGAAGGGACAGGCTTTTCTGGGCAAGCCAATTTCAACTGAGATGGTTTTAAGGATTTCACCAGCATAAGAGCGATGCGCTCTTCTTCGCCCAATAAAGACATTCCATTCATGGGGCCAGAGCGCGGAACAGTTGGAGCAGCCCCCAGGAATGAAGGCGTTGTTGAAATCAGTTTCCAGCCTTGGAAAAGAAACCTGATGGAAATGTGATGACCCTCTAGCCGCCAACCCCAAAGATCTTCGACGCCGGGTTTTCCAAAGAGGGCCAAGGCGTATTGTCCCGTATCTCGTGAAGCATCGAATTCTCCAGAATCGGGATTACGACTAAGATCTTTCAAGACATCTTCGAGTCCAACGATGGCATTCCACTTAAGCTGGCCTACTTCAGAGACAAACAATCGTACCCATTCCTGGGTTAGATATCGTTGAAGCGAAGTCATTTCTTCGAATCGAAGCCCCGCTCTTTTTCCTGGAAAGAAACTCCATTTTGAAAGAGGGTGATGAAGGTTCCCTATTGCGGAAGAAAGAAAAATTTTGTTTTTTTGGTGCTCTTCGGCATCGAATGAACCCTGAAATTTTTGATAGATATTGCTGGCTTCGGTTTGAGCTTTCTCTGGTAAAAAAAATTCCGGAGCGATCTTCGCTTGTCCGGAAGCAACAGTTTGAAAGTGCAGGGCGCAAAAGAGGAATAAAACGTGGCTGAGAAGTGGTGAAAGAGATCTAAGAGCCAAGAGAGAACTCATTTCCGTGGATATTAATCCACTGCTGGTCCAGCGACTGATTTTACGGGCCGTGAAGGCGATAAAGTCCGCAGGCTTTCCCCAGAAGTGTCATAAATCAGGTCAACCGCCGTCATCAGCGTATCAGGGATTTGTTGAGAGGGGGAGGGAGGGAATCGAGCAATAAACATTGAGGAGTGGGATCTTATGAATGCCCAGCGACGTTTCATTAGATGTGTTTCTGCGTAGTTATCGACTTGATACATGAGTTTGCCGACTGAAATAGAGCAAGCCGCTGAATATTGGAGTACCGAATTTGTTAGAAAAAGAAATCCAACAAGAAGCTTTGAGATATTCAGAGAAGACATGTTTAGTGATCGAAGATGAACCTGACCTTCGGGAGATTCTGAAGGATATCCTCGAAGGTTCGGGGCTGAAGTGCACTATTTTATCTGAAGCCTGGAATATGGATATGAACAAAGTGGGGAATTTCGATTTACTCATTAGTGATATTCGATTGGGCGCAAATCAACCGTCGGGGCTGCAGTTCCTTCAACAGCTCAGGGCGAACAACATTGATATTCCTGTCATCCTGATATCTGGATTTTCTGCAGAAGGTGTCGAAGAGTGCCTAGAGACAAAGGCGCCTGTGTTGTTCTTGAAAAAGCCATTCCAAACGGCTCAGATTTTGAACAAGGTAGATGAGATCTTTAGCTTGGTGTGAGTGCTGAAAAAGATTGAAGAGTTGAGAAACAATAGCTTTTTTAGGGAACCTGAATTTATAGGTCTTCTTTTTTAACCTTGCGAATCGTGATCTCAGGTTCGTCTATTGTTCCGACTACTCTGAATCTCAATAGCCTGTTTGCTATATCAGAGATGAGAGGCGTTCCACCCAGAGTTTGTGGTTCAAAGATGAGATCAATCGATTTGTCGAATCCAAAATTCCCTTTTCCAAAGATCTCTCCCGATGGGCTTTCGAGAACTAATGATCCCATCCCTTTGAATTCGAAGATCGAGTCATGAATGGTGAAAGCACCTCTGGCAGATGAAATTTTATTGTTACTTCGATTTAGACCTTCCAAAGGATTGATCAAAGCTCCGGCGATCAGCGGTATTCGAGCTAGATTTCCTGAGTTAATTGCGAAAAATCCGTCTCCAACAGTTGATCCGCGCTTTCCAACCTGCCCCGTAAATCGCGTCGAAATCTGTGTCTCGCCTGCGATGTCTGGTTTGGAAAAAAGTCTCATAGAGCCTTCTGATAGTTGCAGATCTTTAATAAGGACTTCGCCGGCATAGTTTCCTCCGACTTCGTTGAGATCTACGAAAAAGAAACCATCCAGAGTGCCGCCGTAAATACCCGCAGGTCCAATTTCTGCCTGGAATAATCGAGACGTGTCATTCGGTAATCGATCGAGAACCCAATCACTGGGAATATCAAATTTAGAGGATCCAGATGGAGTCAATCGTGGGTGTACTTTTCCATAAGAAAAGTCGAGGGTTCTTTCTTCAGGGACGGTTGCCAAAAACTTATTGAAATTGAGGGAGCACTTTCGTAACTGTCCTGAAAATGTATGTCCACTGCCTGGCTTGATCCCGCCATGGACCTCGAAGAGTGCCTGAAGATCTTCAGATTCAATCCCGAAGTCGATGCCACCCTGGTCGATTCTTCCGCGAGCATCATAGCGAACAGTCTCTTCGATTTCTTCGAGATCGTTTTTCTTGAATCTGTGAAGGATGTCGAGAGTTCCCTGAACGAGACCTGCAAGATTCATCTGTTGAAAAAAGTCACGGGGGTCATCCGGCAGACTATCCACAAACACTGGTTCGGAAAGGGACATACCGCGTCCGTCGGGTCCAGGATCAACAGTGATTTTCATGGCTAACAATGTAGCGTTGAGGTCCTCTTCACCCAGAGTGTCGTCGGGACCTATCTCTCCGGAGACGATGATGATAGGAGACGCCTCAGGGTTCGTGGAAAGTTCATCGAGACGAACTCGTTTCTCTGAACTGGAGAACACGACCTGTCCACTATGGAAAACTAATGGATAGGGCAAGCTTTCATATTTGAGCTGCAGTGGATCTGCGATTCTTGCCCGAACGTAGATCTCTAACTTTTGATTTGGTTCCTTATGGAGTTCCACAACAGTGTCGAGCGAGCCGCCACTATTCAGGATATCGAGAGAGCGTAGTCTATTTCCAACATCGGTAGGGAGGGCTTCCAGTAATTCCTTATCAGGGATTAAGCGAGCACTTTCAATGGGAACCTCGACTGCACCGGTTTCGAAATCGACATAGCCAGACGGAAGGCTGACGAGACTTTCCCCATTTCGACCCTTGAGGTCTCTGAGGAGCATTTTTTTCCCAGAGATATCGAAGGTGATCTCTCCTATGACGTCATTAATTCGATAGGGGAAGGCTTTATGTTCGAGGCTGGCCTTATTGGGTTCGACCATGACCTTTAAATCGAGAGGTTCGCCGAGTTTTGATCTTTCCATAACGATGGAGAGGTCAGCAAATCCTTGAGGTGAATAGACATCGTATGAGCGAGAAAATTTATCTCCAAGTGCGGTTCTTACCCGGTCGTCGATCGGGATATTCTGACCTTCGATCAGAAGATGTCGCTCTCCGAATGGGACCATTTCGAAAGAGCCCCTCGCTCTGACAGGTGTCTCAGAGAGTCCGCCCGCAAGATCTAATTCTATGAGTCCCGGCGTGTAACGAACCTCTCCGTTGATATCTCTAAGTGGGTAAGGATATGGAGCATAGTTTCCGTCAACGTTCTTGAGAGAGAGTTGTACTTCACTGACTTGAGGAGGGAATTTATCACCAGTGAGAGAAATCTCGAAATCAAAGGTGCCGGAAGGGTTATAGGTGTCCCAAATCTTTTGCCCCTCTGGTACCAAGATTTCATAGATACGAGGTTCAAATGTGAGCCCACTCAATGTGGCGCGAAGTTCGCTGGATCCGGGCTGTAAAGTTTCAAGTTGGATGGCCCCTTCAAGCTGGGCCTCTGCTCCCAATATTTTTCCAGTCAGCGGATTTCTGAATGATATAGAACTGGGGGTGATAATCAGTTCGCCGGCCAAATCGGTGAGATTGATCCGAGGATCTTCAAGTTCCAATTCACCTTGAGAGAGATTAACGGTCATCGCATTTTTAACTTCGCGTGAATCTCGGAAGAAGAGTTCATGCTTCAGGCTTGCGATTCCACTGGGATTGTATCGGTCCCAAACCAAACGGAGTGCCGGCGGAATTCTCTGCCGAAGTTCTTCGTCGAGCGAGAGTTGATCTACTTCGAGAACAAGTTCGAAATCACCGAGAGACAGTCTTCCACCGCCATCTAGGCGGATGCTTTTTACGGAACTGTCAAATGCGAGACCGTCCATTTCCCACAGGTCGGGATCTTCAGAAGATATTTCTAGGCGAAGTTGGGAAACGTCGAGTCCCCCAGGGCTGTGGGCTACAGTTTCTGGGCATGTTTGAACCTCTAGATTTCGAATTACAAATTCAGGAGGTTCGATCGACTTTTTTTCCGAGGTGAGAATGGATTCCTCTTCGGTGAGAGGTCCCTGGACAGGTGAGGTGGATTCACGCACCACATTCAGGAGGGTGAGATCTCCACGGTTATTTCTCTCAAGAACGACTGTTGATTTATTCACCTCGACTCGAGAGATGACAAAATTTCCAGTAAGAAGTCCCAGTATTGAAAGATCAACATCGAGCGATCCGATTCTTAACAGTTCTGCAAATCGGCTACCTTCCGGAGAGTGGATGACTAAATCTTCCACGAGAACACTAGAGGGCCATTCCCATTGGACCTTGGCGACACTGAACCCCGTGGAGATGCGCTCTTCTAGAAGGGAGGTTGTTCTGAGGTAGAGTTGCTCCGGGCTTAAGACCCGTTCAGCGACCCAAAAGAACACTCCAACGAGCATGACGGGAAGAACGACAAATAAAATAATTCGTCGTGTTCGGATCGACCTTTGTAGAGTCTGTGTGGATTTCTTGTGTACCCGAGGTAACGGAGTCGGATCTGCGGATGGCATCTCCGGAGAATCATTCACCGTGTTTACCCTCTTTCGACTTCCAAATGGTCCTGATCAGTGACTTTATCTTCCAACTGACTAACCGGCACACGTGTGATTCGTCTTCCTAGAAGACAAGTCACTTCATATGGGACGAGGTTGCACCAATGAGCCAATTCTTCGGCCCGTATGCTTTCTCCGTTATCTTCACCCAACAGTGTGACGAAGTCTCCGACTTCAACACCCGGGACATCGGTGACATCGATAGTCGTGTAGTCCATGGTGACCCGACCCACTACCGGAGCTTTTGTTCCCCGAACGATGACAAATCCCTTATTGGAAAGAGAAGTGGGGAGACCGTCATGGTAACCGATAGAGATCGTCGCCAGCCGGGAATCCCGCTTTGTCACGAACGTTCCACCATAACCGATGGAGCGGCCCTCGGTATGGTCTCTCAGGTAAACGATTTGGCTGTGAAGTGAGAGGGCGGGGCTCAATTGAAGATTCGTGTCGTCCTTGGGTAAAATCCCGTAGATCCAGCCACCCAAGCGAACCATGTTGAAATCCGGATCAGTACAGCGAAGAGCCGATTTACTCGCATCGACGTGTATTAAGGGGGGGTGAATACCCAGCTCTTGAAGTGTGTTTAAAACAGTTCTAAACGCTGTTTTTTGAAGTTGGACGATTTCGTCAGAGCGTGGAGTGGAGAGATGAGTTCCTAGGCCCTCTAAGTTGAGCCATGGGCTCTTTTCAATAATTTGAGCATATTTTGCAGCGTGTTCAGAACTGACACCTAATCGCGACATGCCGGTATCTACCAAAAGGTGGACGGGGATCGGTTTACCGCGATTTTGAGCCAGCTTTTCTAACTCAGCGATACGGCCCGGAGAGTGAATCGTGACAGTGATGTCTTGTTCCATCACTGAATCTAATTCCGACTCAATCAATGCACCGAGTACAAGAATCGGAGCGGTGATGCCATGTGCTCTCAGGTCGAGTGCTTCTCTAGATGTTCCAACGCCGAGGTAGTCAATGCCGTCTTCTTGAAGTCTCTTGCAAACTGAAATTGCTCCGTGGCCGTAAGCATCCGCTTTGACGACCGCGAGAATACGACGCGAGGGTAACATGTCTCGGGCACAACTTAGATTAGTAGAAATGCGATCAAGATCGATGCATGCCCAGGCTCTATCGCCTTTCATGATCGCTCCTGTTCCGCAAGTTTTTTTCTTCTCACTTCTTCAGCACGGCTGACTCTGAGATATCGCGGCTGCAATTGGTGAGGATTCTGCCAACCGGCAGGGGGCTCGAAGTCTTCTCGAAAGGTGCGGATCGCTTGGACCGAAAGTTCCCAACCTGATCGCGCAGGAGGTTGGTCGTATTCGATTTCTGAGACCGGAATCCCTTCGGACCATTCTAGATTTCGACAGCCACTTCCAACAACTCCTGTTCCTTCAGCGATGAGTGCTGGTAGTTCTTCGACTTGAACCGCCATTTCTTCGCTAGCAGGCGTGATCTTTCCAGAAGAAGCTTCAAAAATTCCCATATCCCTGTCGCCTCCACTGGCATCCAGAATGGCAGCCCAGCGTCCGTCTTTCCCCAGTCCGTGAACCATACATTCGAGGGAAGACAGACCCAAAGCGGGGATATTGAGTCCCCAGCTGAGAGCTTTGGCAGCGGCCACTCCGATACGGATACCTGTAAATGAACCGGGACCGCGACTGACAGCGATGACTCCTAGGTCTGATCTGCTGGCATGTTCTTCGATCAGTGTGTCAATCCTCGGCATGAGTTCTTTGCTATGGACTAACCCTGGACTGAAAGGAACTTGTGCGATGAAATCTCCGCCGATACTTCCTAATGCGATCGAGCCTTGCCGTTGGCTCGTTTCGATCATGAGAATCAATTGATCTTCTTTAGGGATTTTACGGGGTTCTAGATTCATAGTTCTTCCCCGTAATTGCGATGGAAGTGGCGAGCATTTTTTGCATATTTGGATGCAGCACTCACGAAACTTTTTCGCTCTTCTTCGGTGACTTCGCGAACAATTTTTCCTGGGACTCCGACTACCAGTGATCCATCGGGGATATTTGATCCCGGTGGAACGACGGCCCCTGCCGCTATAAGGCAGTGATCACCAACGATGACATCTTCGAGTAGGACTGAACCCATCCCGATGAGTGTATTAGAGCCCACCTTCAAGCAGTGAACGATAGCTCCGTGACCTATGGTGACGTCATCACCTATTTCCAGCGGTTTTCCTGGATCGGCATGAACCATGCACAAATCTTGAATATTGACTCTTTGACCCAGTGTTATTTTGGCATCATCTCCGCGAAGAACCGCTCCGTACCAAATACCTGAATCTTTTCCGATATGGACATCGCCGACAATTGTGGCGTTGCCGGCATGAAACCAGCCATCTCGATGTTTGAAATCACCGCCGATGTTGAGATCAACGGCTGCATCGGCGTCTGCTGTGTTTCGATCAGGAGAGGTCATTCCACAACTTTCTGATGTCTAAATGGCAGCATGAGAAACGAACTGATTCTTCACCCGAGTATGGCCGAGGAAGACAATAACCGGGCAGGGCCAGAGTAACTTGTTGGATCACCCCTTGCCCCCCCTGTATTGGGATCACGATAATCAAGGTATGGGGAGCCGGCAACAACTGCGGGTGAAGGAGTTTTTAAATGCCACACGTGATTCTCAAGGGTCGAATATCCCTTAAGGAGATCTGGAGTGATTTTTCTCCTCGTCAGGATGTGACAGGAGCCCGTGTTCAGAACTATATGGGGGTCTTTTTACGGAGTGACGAGGGGCAATTGCTATACCGTTGCCTCGCCGTGGAATTAGGAGTGACGCAGACCTTTTTCTTGATGGTCGACGACAAGGGCGGTTCCTACACCGTTAAGTGTGTGAATGACCCACATTTGGAAAAGGGACCTGTCGTTAAAGAAATGATTGTAACGATCAGTAAAGAGCTGATAGCCAGGGGGCTAGTTTTGGAAAAGACCAATATTACTGAATTTGATTTCGTCACGGGCGAGGAGTCAGAATGAGCCTTTCCTTGTTATTGGCCATCATTTGTTCGCTTCCTCAGGGGAGTCCTCATCTTGTAGAGACACAGATTTCGCCACGATCTTCTGATAGGGAGCCGAGCAAGGTTTGGAGTGTCCCAGATTTGAAATCAGGGCCTGTCCCCAAAACGCTGGTAGGTCTAGATAAAATTTTCAAAAAATGCATTACCGTTTTCGGTATTCATGTCTTGGCCACGGAAGATTTCGATGACACCAAGTTTCGCCACGTGGCTTCAATCTTAGCGGAGTATCTTGATAACGACGAAGATGGTCAGCCAGATAACCCTTTAGTGGTGGAAGCGATGTCCTCCCGATTGATGGCGATGGTTTTGTTTCGCACTGAGAGACAGATGTCTCGGCTCGACCGGTCTGCAGTAGAAGATTATGGGTATCGATATCTGCAGGGACAGTTTGAGGAAGAGACAGATCCTGAAGATCGATTCGATGCAACGCTGGAAGAAGTCCTGCATCTGGTAACGACGGGTTATGCCGAAGCCTATCCCAGAGTCTTTGGGGCATTACCTGGAACTGAACTCTCCGATTGCTTGGATCGGGCAAGAGGGGGGCGATACGCCCGTGTGCCTCGTACGTATCCTGACGAAGCTTGGTTTCACTATGACGATCGTTCTTGTGATTATTCTTGTATGGGAGTGGAGTATCTATATTGGGCGCTCACATCACTTTTGGGCGCACAGTCAGAGTCGAGTCGGCGTAGGGAAATTATTCATGAATGGAAATTGGTCACCCCAGAAAGTGTTCGAGAGCGTGACCCGTGGATTACTTCTTTATTGACGAATGAGAAGTATCGGTGGGCGATCGAACTTCCCGACGGTAAGTATTCCCCGGGGAGCCAGAAGAAATCAGGTCCCGAAAAAAAGGGATCTTCACAGGAGTCTGGTAAGGACAAAACTCGTGACTGATCTCCGTTGACTTCTCTTAGCTTTGGGCTTTATTCACCAATGCACGTACTCTTTCCTCATCGACGGGAGCGTTCACCTGACCATTAATTTTCAGGGAAGTTCCGACGATGGCACCGTCTGCCACTGAGAGTAGTGACGAGATGTTATCTTCACTCGCGCCACTTCCGATGAGAAGTGGAACGTCGGGAACCGAGGCGCGCACGACTTTGAGTTCGTCTTGATCCACTGAAGACCCTGTTGCCGCTCCTGTGACAATCACCGCTCCTGCGTGCCCTCTTTTGACGACGTCTTGTGCGGCTTGTTCTATATCGAATCCCGCTGGACGCAGTGCGTGCTTCACTCCGATATCTGCTGCGATCGATATGTTTTCCGCATCCCAAGATTGTTGTTGGCGAAGAGTGCGATGGGCTTGGCCTTGAATCCAGCCTTGATCGGTCAGCATGGCAGAGGTGTGAACATTAACTCGAATGAATGAACCTCCTGCTGCGGCTGCAATGGCGAGCGCCGAGCTGGCATCATTCCTGAGAACGTTGACTCCGATGGGAAGATCTCCTGCGACATCTCGGATAGACCGAATGATCACACTCATCTCTGCGATGGTGTTCGCTTCGACTTGATCGGGATAGAACGGAGCATCTCCAAAGTTTTCGACGATCAATCCTGCTACGCCACCGGAGATCAGCGCTTGAGTATCTGCCAGGGCAAAATTGAGAATCTCTTTTCTGGAGAGTCTATGGGAAGGACTTCCAGGAAGTGCAGGAAGGTGAATGACACCGATGATGGATCGGGATCCCTGAGCAATGGGAAAATTCATCGGACTCCTCTCGTCGGTCTTGCATGGTAACCTCCCGAGGGGACTGGGTCAGGGCGATGCTGATGTTTCCTTCAGATTGGAACGCTTCGCTGAAATTGGAATGATTCGAGGGAGATCGATAGGAAGGTTTCACGGTGGAGTCAATGGCGGATAAACCCCAAAAGTGCGTGATTGTGACCGGAGCGAGTCAGGGATTGGGACGGGTTCTCTCGGAGTTATTGGCACAATCCGGGTGGCGAGTGGGAGCGGTGGCAAGGAACAGTGCTGCGCTTGAAAATTTGGTCTCGACCACAGGAGTGGCTGCGGCCCGAGCGGCGGATTTGACCGACCCTGAAGCGGCTCGCACAGCGATCGACGAACTGGCAGAAGAGCTGCAAGGCCTCGATGCTCTCGTGAATAACGCTGGAAAAGTCCATTTTCAGCCTTTCGAAGAGACCCGTTCCGGGGATTATTTGCGAGTGTTGGAGCAAAATTTTCTGACAGCGGTGTACTCCACTCAGGACGCATTGCCTTATTTAAAGGCATCTGAAGTCGCCTCGTTGGTCCAGATTTCGTCGATTTCTGGAACTCAACCGCTTCCTGGGGGGGCCGCATATTCCGCAGCCAAGCATGCCCTAGTGGGTTGGAGTCGCTCAATATTTGGGGAGCTTCGGGAACAAGGAATTCGCGTCAGTTTGCTCCATCCGGGCTCTATTACGCCAAATGAGGACGAATCGGTCTCTGAGAATCCAGCGATGCCACCCCATGAGGTGGCTCGCATGGTGCTGCATCAATTAGAGGCTCCTCCGGGAACAGTGGTCAGCGAGGTTGAAATTCGACCCTTATTTCGACCACGTCGCTGACGGAAATCCAGTAGTAGCAACAGGTTGACACTAATTCACCACCGGGATACTCTGGTCTGCTTGTGCCTACATCGACTTTGATTCCCCTTTCGGTCTAGTGAAGTTACGATGTAGGGGCCACTCAAGACCCATTCAACGATCATTGCTTTCGAGGTCATTGCTTTCGAGGTCATTGGCATAGAGGTCGTGTTCGACCGAGTCACCGACGAGGAGAGTTTTGAGCAGACCGACCATCATTGCGGGGAACTGGAAGCACAACCCGGATCGTTCCACTGGTGAATCGCTTTGGCGTGAAGTTGTGGACGGAGTCGAGAAGAGAAAATCTCAACTCGAAAAGGTTCGTGTGTTGGTGATACCTCCTCTTCCGTGGTTAGGCCTCTTGGGGTCGACTCCGGTTTCGCAGGTGGAACTGGGTGTTCAGCACATCTCCGATTGTCCTGAAGGGGCATTCACTGGAGAAGTGGGTCCAGCACTGGCGCACCAGTTTGGTGCACGCTGGTGTTTGGTCGGACATTCGGAAAGGCGGACTCTTTTCGGAGAGTCGGATGCTCATGTCGCGAAGCGCATGCGGGCCGCCTTGGATCATGATTTGAAACCGGTGCTCTGCATCGGAGAAACATTAGAGGAACGAGAGGCGGGGCTCACCCAAGAAGTGGTGGCTCGTCAACTCGAAGAAGGGGCTTCTCTCTGTCAAGAGACGGAGTCGGTTGTCGTAGCGTACGAACCGGTCTGGGCGATCGGGACGGGTGTGACGGCAGCAGTGGAACAGGTCGAAGAGGTTCATGGATTTCTCCGTGAAACTCTTCGTGAGAAGTGGAGAGAAGGTGCGGATGAGATCCCCCTTCTCTACGGTGGAAGTGTCAAGGCTGACAACGCCGGAGATCTGTTAGGTCTCGACGATGTCGATGGCGCTCTTGTCGGAGGAGCGAGCCTGAATGCGGCGAGTTTCCTGGGGATAGTGGATGCAGGGATTTTCGCACTTTAAGCGGATCCCAAGACTTCATGAATGAGGTGAAGAAGTGTTGCTGACGTTACTATACATTTTTCTCGGTGTCGTTTCTGTGCTGATGGGCTTGGCGATCCTGATTCAGGAGCCCAAGCAGGCAGGCCTTTCTGGCGCGTTTGGTTTGGGGGGTGATTCCCAGATGTTGGGAACCAGTCCGACCAGTGGAGTCGCGAAGTTCACGATCACTCTTGCAGTGGTGTTTTTCCTTCTCTGTGTGGGTGTTGGAATTCTCGCCCAGCAACAGAAAGGCTCATCAATGTTGCAGGACGATCCGCTGAATCCGGCTGTCAATGCAGTGACGGAATCTACTG
>Ga0105349_10000885_pt1 | contig 12296 bp, 13 predicted proteins | sample EN1Hudseemescosm_FD_83661 | JGI IMG/M metagenome (GOLD analysis project Ga0105349, IMG submission 83661) | Methane-oxidizing microbial communities from mesocosms in the Hudson Canyon - EN1B Hudson Canyon | ecosystem: Environmental > Aquatic > Marine > Cold seeps | place: Hudson Canyon...
ATGCGCAGTCAAATAGTTTGCCTGCCGATTTTTAAGCGTCAGCGTAAAAAAGTACGTCCCGCCCTCAACATAAACCCGCCGGTAATTGACCATACCCCCTCCGTAGCCCTAGTAGCCCGTATGAAACGCAGTGGAATACGGGAATGCAACACCCAAACCAATATTACAAAATACCCCCAAGCGCACCCATATTTTTCAACATCAACAAAACACAAAACCACCGGTGTACCGCATATCCTCGTAACATTTGCGTTACCACATCCCGTACTCCGCAAAGCTTCATACGGGCTACTTGCTACCCATTATAACTTTCTTGATATTCGCCATTGATACATTAGTTGCATCACATAAAGCTTTACTGGTTGTACCGCTTACATAGGGAAGTGCTAACCCTGCTAATGCGATTAAAATTAACATAACTACTCTGAGCTCTATTAGGGTCATGCGCCAACTTGTCGTTTTTTTGTCATAATCACTTACCAGTTGATTATAGGGAAAGTCATGTTTGGACTGAGTGAAAATTGGATTTCGGATTTTTGCTTAACTATCGCTCCTTCAAGCTGTGGCTCAGTTGTGCCCGTGCAATCCAAATCATCAGAGAAGTTATAGCAGTAATTTGGAGTGCCACTAATAAAAAGACCTCCGTTTGTTCCGCAATTTAACTGGAAATTTGCTTGAGGTTTGGAGTCTTCACAGACTGATAAAAATTGTCGGTTTGGGTCGCAATCAGCATATACACCTAAAAACAGCTTCCCTGTCGGTTGTGGAGTCGCCATCCCAGAAAATGTAATCGTATGTGTATTGCCGTCTAAAATAATAGTTGCATTACTGCTATTTGCAATAAAGGCAGTATCAGAAGGAGCTTGTTTAAAACCCAAGCAAACATTTGCAGAAGGGGTTGTCCAGGTTTCACCTGAGAGGGAGCAGTTGTTTTTTGAGTCATGATTTTCCCACGACCTGATTGTCGCGTCGCAATCTGAAGCTGTATAGATCGAGTTCTCACACCGTGATTCACCAATATCCCATGTGTAACCATTGCCTTCACATAGTGTTTGATCAGTTAAGTTTGGGTATGTGCAAGCATTTGTTGGACTGGTAACCCAGGCTCTATTGTCTTTTGTACAAGAAAATTCACTAGTAAAACCAGGGTTAGAACAGGTTGAATTACTACAAGAACCAACGGTATCAGTAATGATAGTGACGGAGATGTTATTAATATCAACAGACCAATCACTATCCGAAATAAGAGGGGAGCTAGGGTAGTCAGTATCATACCCAGTACCTCCGGCCGTGCTATCTTTACCAAGGCTTTGAATACTCATGCTTAAGATATCTGCTGTTGTCGTAGTGAGTGTTCCTCCTCCTGTATCGCTATAGTACTTCACAGTCCAGCCATAATTTCCTAGTGCTGTATTTCCCCAGCCATCAGATATAGCTTTAGGGTCATCAGGTGTTTTTGAGATTCTAATATAAGGGCCGTTCCAACCATAGGAGTTACCTGTCCATATTTTAGCTGGTGTAGCTCCAATGCAGGATGCTTGATCAAAGTACTGGGTGTCACTACAAAACCCTTCGGATAGCAATTCCTGTAATGCAAAAGGGGGTCTACCGATATCTGCCACAAACCTAGAAATATCTGGCTGCCCATTAATCAATACATCAGGTCGTCCTATAATCGCCCGTTTAATCTTTTCATAGCGATCTTTGGTCACTTCATAGCGCCCTTGAAAAGCGAAGTCTTTGGTAAAGTCGAGAGTAACGGAAGCAAGCGCTGTTAAGATCAACATCACGACTAAAAGTTCAACGAGCGTGAAGCCGATTTGCTTTTTTATAAACGGAATATTCATAGTTATTAATTAAACTTTGTTATTTGACGTATTCTAATGAGTTTTTTGGCCTATTTAATGCGTAGCATTATGTAGTTTCCGCAAGCAACGGCAACGCTTAACATCAGTGCGCTCGCCGGATAAATGGGCTGAATAATGAAATACCAAAGGCCGCCAATTAATATTGAAACGCTAAAAGTCACTAACCAGCTGAGTGGGTATTTTAATCGAGATAGTTGATAACTCAAGGCTGGCAGGTAAGCGGCAAAACAGGTGGCGTATAAATGCAGGCTTTGCTGGTCTAAAGATAAGCTTTGCGGTAAAAATAAAGCAAGAGCGATTAATACGAATAACAGTATTCCGATAGATTTTACGCTGCTTAATTCCTGCATATTTTACTTGATATAGCCTAAGTTAATCCTTAAATAATGCAATAATTAAGCCATTGAGAATATGATTCATACCCCCTGCTTTAATACAGTTAAGGAACGAGATTTCAATAAATCCCGAAACTTTGAGCTTGTATGGGGCTTGCGGAATACAGGCTACATTAGACCCTAAACTTTCGGATATTATTAAATCTGTATTCCTAAGCATTAACATAACTTGCAAATAAATTGATACAAATGTTACTTTTCCTAGTTCCCACGGTCTCCGTGGGAATTCATACGGGAACGCTCTGCGTTCCGTGACGCAGAGCGTCACCCACTGCATTCCCACGCGGAGCATGGGAACGAGATATTTTTAGCCACAGCGAATTTCAGGCATAAAAAAAGGCTTACATTTGCATGTAAACCTTTGATTCAATTGGTCGGGACGACAGGATTTGAACCTGCGACCCCCACACCCCCAGAGTATAGAAGCCACTTTTCACTCTGTTTCACCCTGTTTAACCCACCACCAAAAAAAACCTTTAAAGCCTTATATTTACTGGATTTATTGCACATTTTATCAATAAGGCATATCATCTAATTTCACCCAATTTCAGAACCTGTTTTCAGCTAGCTTTTCAGCTAGAATTTTTAATATAAGTCAGATAATACAAAGGCTGTATAGATTCAAGCAAAAGCAGTTTCAGCTAGAAATGAAAAAGCCTGACGTGCTACCAACACAATCAGGCTTAACCATTAATGATAATTAGAGGTATCACCATGGCGGATAAGATTATATCACCCCCCAAAGGCTTAACGGATGCTTTCATCAAGCACTTAAAACCCCAAGGCAAGCAATACGAAGTACCCGACAAAGCATGCCCAGGATTATGTATTCGTGTAGGCAATTCAGGGAAAAAGTCATTTACTTGGTATTACCAAGAACCAGAAACCAATAAGCGCAGGATGATGACGTTTGGCAGGTATGGCGATGGTGACGACCAACTGACCTTATCAGCCGCACGTAAAGCACTTGAAACCGCCAAGTTAAAACTGGATTCAGGCGATTTACATAACACTTCAAATACTCCTAAAACTGTTTCTGATTTATGTGATGTATTTTATGAAAAGCGCATACTCCCCCACCTACGCCGACCGGACGCCGTTTTACAGATAATTGACCACGACATTAAGCCGACTATTGGCAATAAGGACATTAAAACCATTAGCACGGTGGCACTCACTAAATGTATTGATATTGTTGTGGAGCGTGGCGCGACTTCTCACGCGGGAAAAGTCACAGCGATATTAAAGCAGCTATTCAAGTTTGCTGAGGGTAAAGGCTTTATTGACCGCTCCCCCGCCTATTCACTGGATAAAAAGGATTTAGGCATTGTTTTAGCACGACGTGATCGCTGGCTAGAGTCACACGAAATAAAGCCCGTTTGGGATGCAATCAGCAATACGCCTAAAATGAGCCTACCGACTAAAAATGGTTTAAAAATATTACTGCTTACTGGCGTTAGAACAGGCGAGTTAATCAAAGCTAAATGGGAACATATCAATCTTGATAAAAAGGAATGGTTTATACCTAAAGAAAACACTAAAACCTTGCAGGAATGGACAGTACCTTTAACTCCTGAAATATTAAGCCTAATTACTGAATTACAAGACCTTGACTCTGATTATGTGTTTTGTGGGCTTAAAGGCATGATGACCGATAAAGTAATGGGGCGCGCCATGCGTAGACTGTTTGAAGTAGGCACATTAACTATTGAGCCAGTACGACCACACGATTTTAGGCGCACAGTAAGAACGCATTTAGAAAGGTTGAATGTAGCCCCACATATTGCGGAAAAATGTCTTAATCATTCACTAGGCGCGATTAATGCCGTGTATAACAAAAACTCTTATCTTGAGGAAAGGCGCGAAGCCTTAGAACGCTGGAATGAATTTGTAAGCCTACAAGTCAATCCACAATCTAACGTGACGCATATCAGACAAGCAAGCTAGAATTGCATAAACCCTATCGAAGCTAAAGCGATGCAAGAGCAATTTATAACCGATAAAAGCGGACAAAAAATATCCGTTATTTTACCTATCCATGAATACGAAGAACTACTAGAGGACTTAAAAGACTTAGACGTTGCGGAACTGAAAAGCGCCGACCGTATCACAGAAGATAAGACCATCAGTATAAAGCAGCGACACCGAATTAAATTACCCGATACCATTATTCTTGCCACAGCAATAACAAATCAAATTGAACTGCTGACACTGGATAAAAAGTTAGCCAACAAAATAATATAAGCATCAACCAGAAAAACTCATGAGCGATTATTTAAGAAAGTATCTTTACGAATTGAAAGCCGAATCTGCTAAACAAGCATTACAAGATGAACGAAGAGAGCACGATAGAAAAATTGAAGCTGAAATCCAAGCTGATAAAGCGGCATTAATAAAAGAATTAGATAAGGGTATAGATTGGGTCACACCCGAACCTCACTTTCCAGCCTTCCCCTCCGAAGCCAACTCAAAATATCAATCTTGTAATGAAGAAACCATTCCAGACGATACAGCACACAAGCGCTTAAAGGATTTAAAAAAATTCATTGCCTTACTTCAACGTGTAGCGACTACTGAAGGTATTGAAATAGACACAATGCTCCTTCCAATTAACAAAAAAATGCTTCTTGAAGAAATAAAAAAGAACAAGCCTAAAAATGGCATTTGGAACATCGAGCTGTCTTCATTTGAACAGGACTGGAAGCTCCCATTTAGAAAAACTATATGTGGTGTTATTACAAACTCAAAGCAAATTGACCCATTTTTTTTCAACAAAATTTTTAACAAATAAACTTATTATAAACAAACATTTAAGCTAAGTTCTTACCTAGGTAAACTACCTACCTTTACCCACCTTTACCTATCTTAGAAACTTAAAATAAGTTGCATACTAGATCCAACATTAACAGCAAGTTGGAGAATATAAGTGCATCCTCAATACCGAATCAACACGCAAGAATTTTGCAAACAGTCTGGCTTATCAGCTACAACTATATGGCGTAAATCAAAAACCGATAAAAACTTCCCGACCGCTGTTTACATCGTCAATAAAAAGCTTTGGTATCAAACTGAAGTAACCTCATGGATAGAAGCTAATGAACAATTAGCACCAACACATAACAATCTTATCCCCAAACAACCTCAGGATAAGAACGACAACCCACAACCATTCAATTTAGATTAACGAACAATGGATTGTTAGTTATGAAAAGGCCAATAAATGCGGATTATTTCCGCATAGATGGTCAAGAACTGCCAATTAATTGCGTAAAAGACTCAGGCTGTTATCCAGAAATTTTAACGGCTATCTATACACAATTAATGGCAATGTTAAGCCATCATAATAAGATTCTGGTTATCAGAGTTGATATTCACTTCGCAGACAACCCCAAGACCAACAAAACCATATCTCTTATTCTAAAGAAATTTAAAAGAAAGCTAGAAAAAACAGGCTACGCCTTTAAAAGACTTGGTTATGTATGGGCTAGAGAAATGAGTAGCACTAAAAACATACACTACCACCTAGTCTACATGGTAGATGGAAATAAAGTTCAATCCTCATTTACACTCAATCAACTACTTGATGAGATTGTAATGTTCATTGACACTAAAATTAATATTCACTACCCAACTAAAGGAAAGAGTAGCTATCGCATGATTAAACGCTCTGACAAGCAGGGTATTTTAGACATATTCAAATGGCTTAGTTACCTTGCAAAAGAACGCTCAAAAGGCCAAAGAGAAGCAACAACGAATGATTATTCTGCAAGCAGACTGAGTGCCCGAAATTATCCCAAAGAAAATTAACGCAAAACAAAGTGCCAGGCCATACAGAACAGTACATACCCAATACTAAATCGAAGCATTTTTACTAGGTATCTATATTATTCTAATGTAGGAAGTTATAAATCATATAAAAAAGAGAGAAAGAGGCAAGTAGCAACTTTAAAATACTGAAAACCGGCCACAAGAAAAAAGGAACTAAAATGATACCCATAGAAAAATCAACGATAGGAAGGCCATCAAAATATTTACCTCAACTTCATATAGACCAAGCTTTCAAATTAGGTGCGCTAGGGTTAATAGATAAAGAAATTGCCAGTTTTTTTAATATTGCAACATCGACCTTTAAGCTTTGGAAGAAAAAACACCCTGAGTTTTCGGCCGCCGTAGAGCGTGGAAAAATCTGTGCAGATGCAAAGGTTGCCGTTTCACTCTATCAAAGTGCAATAGGCGCTGTGTATGTTGAGCATGAAAAAATAGTCATCTACCAAGGTAAAATCACTATTGTAAAACTAAAAAAACAATTACCCCCTAGTTTTGTTGCACAGAAATTCTGGTTAAATAATCGTCAACCTGAATTATGGGGGTTCGATTGTCCACGTTGTAGAGCACGTAAAGCAGCTAAAGAAAATAATTTTCCGATATAAACAAGATACACTAAAACTTACTATGAACAATTAAATCCAGAGTCGTTTCAACCTGCCCAGCCGCTTTTAATATAGCGTAAATATCGAGCCGTTCAACCTGCAACTGGTCACCGACAAAACCAGATAAATACTGTTCTGAATTAGGCGTCACATTATTTCTATGGCAAACAATATAACAGACTGATTCAGCTTCTATTTCTTTCTCTTCATGCGTAAGCCTTGCTCTATCAGGTATCTTTAAAAATTTATCCATACCTAAATGCCCTAGAAACAAATGCGCTAGTTCATGCGTTAAAGTCGCAAACTGTACATTGGCATCATGATTTTTATTTAACCGAATCAAGTAATCAGGTTTTTCTTTTTTATCCTTAGACTGCTGATTAATCACCAAATCATGCTCAGGTCGCTTAATATTCCCAGCCAGACCATCACCATATTCAATTAATTGGGTATCAACTCCTTTCTTTAACAGTAATGCGATAAATTGCTTAATTGTCCAGATAGACATATTACCTCGCGCCCTAAATGCATCAGCAATATCTCTTGGTAACTCCTCACCTTCTGTATCATCTACATCATATACAAATACGACAGGCGCAAATGGCCATAAAATCACTAGCGGCCTAGCACCTTCTTTAACATTACGGTTAAATTTTACCTGCCAGTCACGTTGCGAAGCCGCAAAACGTAAGCCAGGTTTTTGCACATTTAATAAAAAAGCATTAAAAGGTGCAAAATTTGGCATCCGTTTAACAAAATCCAGCAGCTCTTTAAAATCACCGCCTTGCCTATACAGTTTGGACTCATCAAGTAAGTGGCTTAAAAGTGAAATATCATTTTTTTGGCTCAAATCATCCATAACCCTGTTTAGTGATCTAAATTAAGTTTCAGCAATCGCTGTAAAATTTCCGCATCGGTCATTTCTGCCGTGTAATCCTTCCAGCCATACGCATTAGCGACAGCTTTATCAATAGCTTCATGTGCTTTAATTAGCCAGCTAGGTTTATTATTGTATAAATTAGTCAGCGTACGCTTTTTTAGATCAGCTTCATGCCCTGCTTTTGCAACGGGGCGCTTTGGAAAACCTGCTTTTTCTTCTTCTGAAGTAATCACCCAATCAACCCAGTCGGCAGGGTTTAACCAGTTTTCACGCAAGATATTTAATTTGAAAGCAGCATCGGCAATGTCCTGTGCATGCGGGCGTATAGATGTCTCTGCAATCATCGCAGGTATCGCTTTATCAAGGCCATCCACTAGCACTTTATAACCTAACTCCAGTATTTCCTCTTCACTTTTAGGTTTTGTATCAAACGGGCTTAATCCGTTAGGAAACGGGAAGGTTTCGAAGCAAGACATTGCATTATATGTTGGGTCATTACCAACCCCATGCCAAGAACAGGTTGCTAAAGACCACGTTTGATGAAATCGAGAATGTAAAATACCAAAAGTTGTATCCTCAGATCTTGTGATAACTGTCAGGCGAGTATCAGGAACGACGACTACTGGTAACCAAACAAAAAAACGATGCTTTGAAACTCTAGGAGTAACAATATAACGTTTAAGTGGTGCCATGCATTTTCTAAGCTCGGGGCGTGGCCGTGTATGCAACCACCAACGGGATGCGGCTGATTCACGCTTCCCCACACGCGAAACTTTGTTGGATTGTTCTAAATGCAAGAAAGGTAGCTCAAATAAACTAGCATCCTCTTCACTCATCGCAACACCGAAATCAATAACCCAAATATCTGTAGGTCTTCGAGTAACTGCCATGCCATTAGCCCAAGGTTTAACCACTTGACTATTAGGTTTATTATTTGGGTTTGGTTGTTTTAACCACTCCCGTGCAGTTTCCCCAGGAATATCAAACGGCCCAGTTTTTTGTGTTCCAATAAATGCAGTAGTTGAATTTTCTCCCAATATTTTTGCTTTAGTAATATCTCGACTTTCTTCCCCATCACCCGCCGTTAAATCCGCGTGTATAACAGTCACTGGATTACCTTTCAATTGAGGCACAGCCGAATGAGTATCGCCAAAACAAACCAATGACACTCGAACAGCCGTACCCGCATCAAACCAAGGTTCATCAGGCCATGCGTCAAAAATAGGCATTTTATCGACTATCTTATCCAATACTTTCCGGTTTGAGCCGCCACGTATGGAATTGGTTGATACCAATCCAACAGCCATCGTTTTATCCTGTTCAATTTGGTTACGCGCTTTATCAAACCAGTAACAAACAAAATCAGCACCACCAGGAACACTACCTTTATAACAATCGCGTAAAGCTGTAACGTAATCATCCCCTAATTCACCACGCATCACCTTGTCACCCAAAAAAGGTGGGTTGCCAATAATTACATCAGCCTTAGGCCAAACGGCTTCTGTACCATCCGCATTAAGCAATGCATCGCGATGCTGAATAGCATCAAGATTATTTAGTATAGGGTTTCGATCAATCGGCCTACCATTACGCTGACACCATTGAATCTCCCCAATCCAAACAGTCACGCGAGCTAATTCTGCCGCATATTCATTAATTTCAAAACCGAGAATATTGTCCGTTCCCGTACTCATATTTAGCTGCTTACCAAAACCAAGTATTTCAGCGTCTAATTGTGCGATATGCTCTAAATCTTTAAGTGCATGTAAAGCTAGATACAAAAAATTTCCCGAGCCACAAGCTGCATCCAGTACACGAAATTTACCTAGACGCTCTAAAAATCCTTGATATGCAGCTACAGCGTCTTTGTAAGCTTTAGTTCTTGTGCTTTTACCGTGGGATTTTTCCAGCAGCACCTTAGCGGCTTCCCATTCAGCCGTTAAAGGTTGAGTAATCAAAGGGTCTATAAGCTTATTTATCGTAGCAACATCGGTGTAATGCGCCCCCAATTGAGCACGACAATTTGGATCAAGTCCACGCTCGAATAAGGTACCAAATATGGTGGGATCAATGGCGCGCCAATCTAACGACTGAGCAGAATCCAGTAAAAGGTTTAAGTCACTTTCTATGAGTGGTGGTACATCAATTTTCTTAAATAAACCGCCATTAAACCAAGCAATATCATCGCTTCCATATTCACCGCCTTTTTTCTGCATAGCGGTAAATAAAGTTTTTATTTTCTTCGTTGCTTTAGCAGGGTCAGAATGTGCAGCAGTAAGAATGCTAGTGAAAATTTGGCTATCACTGGTTGAGCTGTTATGTAGCAAACCCTCATCCTCAGCAAACATACAGAAAATACACTGAGTTAAAAAATGTGCTACTTGTTGCGAGTCAAGATCACGCTGGCGCATTGATTCAGCAAGTCGAGCAAATTTTCCGGCCGCCGCAGTAGTAATGGCAGCATTTGATTTTAACGGTTTAAGTTTGTCTGGATCAGTAAAGACCCATTTTAGAATTTGCTGATTTTTTAGGTCACCAATATTCTGCAATAGAATAGTATGTGGCTCATCAGGATAACCACGGAATACCGTGTGTATTTCAATACGCTCTCTATCACAAACGACTAACAAGGGTGGATTGCCCAGATTACCTGAATATTCTCTCAGTTGCGTAAGTGCAGCTTTTAAATCACGCTTAGGTTTTTTATTTTCCCAGCCAAAACAATCCTTTTTCCAAACATCAGCCCAGCCTTGTTTACCACTATCTTTTATAGCCCCTTTTTCATAGCAAAAGTCATCTGAACTGCGTGGCTTATCAAGTTTTAATAATGTGCATAAATCTTCGATAAATGGTTGTGCACCACTACGTTCAGTTAAGTCATTTTCCGTCCACGTTGAAATAAATTTTTCAGGTGTCATATACTTTCTTCCTTGGATCTTAATTGATTTAATTTTCAGATAATGAAGTTTATCCATCACCTGATTCAAAACTAACATCAGTACCTAACTCAACAAGTAACTGAACAATAGATATATCTGCATCAAGCTCTAATGAGAAAACCACCTACAACACAATTAACATTAGCCCCTTCTGTGACTAACGCTCTAATTGCATTTTCATCAAAGCTATCTTTTAAACGGAGTAATCAAACATAAGCTTTTATTAACCTCAAAACCGTTAATAAAAATTTTCTACAATAATCACCGACAGTCTTTAAAAAAGACACTACCCAAAAGACGTTTTCAGCTAGAATTTCAGCTAGAAGAATTTCAGGCATAAAAAAAGGCTTACATTTGCATGTAAACCTTTGATTCAATTGGTCGGGACGACAGGATTTGAACCTGCGACCCCCACACCCCCAGCGTGGTGCGCTACCAAACTGCGCTACGTCCCGACAATTTGAACTTTTTAAACATGAATGACTGATTGAGCATAGCTAAACCAGTCATCAAGCCGGCTAAGTATAAAGCAACTAAGCGACTTTTCAATGTTTATTTGAGGATTTCTAAAATATCCTCTAACTCACCAATCATCTGATGAATCACTTGCTTGGTGCGGGCAGAATCGTCTTTGGCATCATCACTTAGTAAATGAGCTCTAGCGCCACCAATGGTATAGCCTTGCTCATATAATAAAGCTCTAATTTGACGAATCAGCATAACGTCATTACGTTGGTAATAACGTCTATTGCCACGCCTTTTAACAGGCTCTAATTGTTCAAACTCTTGCTCCCAGTATCTTAATACATGGGGCTTTACCCCACATAATTCACTGACTTCACCAATGGCAAAATAGCGTTTTGCAGGGATTGCAGGTAGTTCGTTATTATTACTCGGTTCCAGCATAAGCTTCTACTCGTGTTTTTAACTTCTGGCCTGTTCGAAAGGTGACCACCCTACGTGCGGAAATCGGGATTTCCTCACCGGTCTTTGGGTTTCTTCCAGGGCGACTACTTTTATCTCTTAATTCAAACTTGCCGAATCCTGATACTTTAACCTGCTCGCCTGTTTCTAGAGCAGCTTTAATTTCTTCAAAAAAAAGTTCAACCATTTCTTTCGCTTCGCGCTTATTTAATCCTAGTTCATCAAATAATCTTTCTGCGAAATCTGCTTTTGTTACTGCCATTTATTCTAGTCTCTCAATTTTGCACTAATGTTATTAGATAAAGCGTCTAACACTTTGTTTACTATAGCATCAATTTCTGAATCTGTTAGTGTTTGTGTGTTATCTTGCATGGTTAATCCTAAAGCGACACTTTTATAGCCTTGCTCTACGCCTTGTCCACGATAAATATCAAACACATTAATTGCTTTGATTAGGTCTTCGTTGCAGTTTTCAATACACTGCTTAATTGCTTGAAAAGAAACATCTTCGGCAACTAATAAAGCCAAATCACGGCGTACTGATGGGAATTTCGATAAGCTATTAAATGTCGGCACTTCACGATCCAACAATACGTTTTGTGACAACTCAAATAAGAAAACATTACCATCAAAACCTAGTTGCTTTTCTAGTGTTGGATGTAACATGCCCACCCAACCTAAAGATTGACCGTCTAAAGTTTTAATTTCTGCGCTTTGCCCCGGATGTAATGCTGTATGCTGACCAGCAACAAACTCCACTTCACGCCCTGTTAATGCACATAGGCTTTCGACATCAGCTTTAACATCATAAAAATCAACTTTACGTGCTTTTTCACCCCATTGCTCTGAACTTACTGAGC
>Ga0105349_10000889_pt1 | contig 12291 bp, 10 predicted proteins | sample EN1Hudseemescosm_FD_83661 | JGI IMG/M metagenome (GOLD analysis project Ga0105349, IMG submission 83661) | Methane-oxidizing microbial communities from mesocosms in the Hudson Canyon - EN1B Hudson Canyon | ecosystem: Environmental > Aquatic > Marine > Cold seeps | place: Hudson Canyon...
GAGATGGAGAAACTCGCCCTAGAACGAGATCAATGCCGCGCTTCACTGGCAGATGATTCGATTACGCATAGTTCGCAACGAGAGATGTACCGCTCTTTGGCTTCGACCTTGGAAAGCCTAGAAAATATTGAAAATCGGTGGCTTGCGATATCGGAAGAGATTGAAGGACGGACTTAAACGCTCCGCTACCCTGCGATATATGAACCGGCGAACACATGACTCCAGCGGTGACTTGCGGTCTTTGCGCCACCGACGGCCGCTGATTGTCTGGACAGCAGTGTTGGTGTCAGCAGCGATGGTTCTTGCTGGCTTCTCGGCCCTGATGGCCGCATTGTGAATGATGTCAACTCTTCCGCTTTCGAAGAGCTTTCCTTGGAACGTCTCTATGAGATCCTTCGGCTTCGAGTCGAGGTCTTTGTAGTTGAACAACAATGTGCTTATTCCGAAATTGATGCATTGGATAGCGAAGCGCTACATCTTTGGATTGATGATCACGATGGACTTGCTTCATATGTACGAATCATCGAGGAGCTCGACTGTTTACGAATCGGTCGGGTCGTCACTCGACGTGATGCTCGCTCCAGAGGGTTGAGTCGGCGACTCATTAACCACGTACTGTCAACGACGAATGGACCCTGGGTGCTCTCGGCACAGGCATATTTGTGTGACTGGTACACCCAGCTGGGTTTTATTCCAAGTGGTCCAGAGTTCGATGAAGATGGGATCCCTCACATCCCAATGGGAAGAGCAGCCACTTAGCTGGACGCGATATTGAAACTAAGCCCGGACATCAACAACGGTGCGCCCGCGTACCTGGCCGGCAAGGATGTCTGAGCCCAACTTTGGAACATCGGCTAAGCCAACCATGGTCGTCATCTGGGAAAGTATGTCTCGGTCAAGGAGTTCGTCGAGCCTCGACCAGGCTCTGTTCCGGGTTTCAAAGGGGCATATAACCGAGTCGATTCCCAGCAGATTGACTCCCCGGAGAAGGAAAGGAATCACCGTCGTGCTGAGGTCGTGGCCCCCCGCAAGTCCGCAGGCAGCGACGCTTGCCCCATATTGCATTTCCGTAAGAACGTGGGCGAGCGTCGTGTCGCCGACCGCATCTATGCATCCACCCCAGCGCTCAGACGCAAGTGGCCCTGCCGCGGGTTCTGCGAGCTCGTCGCGCGACACGATTTGACTCGCGCCCAAGTTGGCTAAATAGTCGCTTGTTTCAGGACGCCCTGTCGACGCCGCGACGTCGTAGCCCGCTTGGGAAAGTAGGTGTACAGCGACGCTTCCGACTCCACCAGCGGCGCCCGTCACGAGCACCGGTCCGGAACCGATGCCGTGATCTTCGAGAGTCTGCATAGCCAGCATTGAAGTGAGCCCAGCGGTACCCACACTCATCGCTTCGAGTTCAGAAAGGCCTGCTGGGAGTTTGACTAACCAGTCACCACTGACTCGAGCCCGTTCGGCATAGCCGCCCCAGTGAACTTCGCCGACCTTCCAACCTGTCAGGACAACTCTGTCTCCTTCGACAAAACGCGCGTCAGCGGACTTGCTAACAACGCCTGAAAAATCGATCCCAGGTACATGTGGATAATCACGCACCAGGCGACCGATGCCGTTGAGGATCATTCCATCCTTGTAGTTGAGCGTGCTGTAGGAGATGTCAACTGTCACTTCGCCGTCAGGAAGTTGCGCGTCCTCTAATTGCGTGACCTCTGCTGTCACTTTTCGTTCTTCTTGTGTCAAGAGCACTGCGCGAAACGTCATAAATCCTCACTCGTTCATCGTCCCGATGGTCGGATCGGTATAAGCCAAGGACATTACTCGGGTCATGGCTGCGTGTCCCATGTCTCACCAGGGTCAAATCTGTAGGCTGATCGTATGTCTGAACGAGAAATCGTTACCGTTACAGAAGCGGCGCTTGAAAAAGTTCTTGAACTACGTGCCGGTGAAGAAGATGCGGAACAACTAGCCCTGAGGATCGAAGTCACCGGAGTCCAAGGAGTCGACTTCTCCTACGACCTAGCCTTTGAAGTGCTCAGTGAAGCGGATGCCGACGACTTACCAACGCACGTGGGCGGGGGCTTAACAGTATTAACTCCTGGAAAAGATGTCGCCAAACTAGAGGGCGCGACGCTAGACCTCCCGAGCAACTCCAACCAGGCTGGTCTGGTGCTGCGCAACCCTAATCGACCCGATCTTGGACCAAACGCAACCTTGGATTTGTCAGGAACACTTGAAGAACAAGTCCAAGAGGTGCTGGTCAAACGAATCAACCCATCGATAGCGGCGCATGGCGGATACGCAGAACTGGTTCGCGTGGAAGGCTCCACAGTTCTGGTCAAGTTGGGTGGGGGTTGCCAAGGTTGTGGCATGGCAAACGCGACCGTCACGGCCGGTATCGAAAAAACTTTGATCGAGCTTCTCGATGGAGTCGAAAACGTCGTCGATATAACAGACCACACATCCGGCGAAAATCCCTATTTCGCTACCACCTAAGCGATTGAGTTTCACACGACATGGCGTCGCCTCATAGGCGCTGCCTAGACTCAGGGTACGACTGAACTCCATGGGGGCGATGTGAGAGGCATTATTGGCTATGGCACCTACGTGCCCTACTACCGGTTAGATCGTTCGAAGATCACCGCGGCAATGGGGGCAGGAGGAGGGCGCGGTCATCGTGCCGTAGCTGGCTACGACGAAGACACCACCACCATGGGTGTCGAGGCTGCCCGTAATGCCCTGCGCGGAAGCACGGTAACGCCATCGTCGATTTGGTTCGCCACGGCAAACCCCGCTTATCTGGACAAAACCAATGCGACAGCTATTCAGGCTGCGCTTGATCTTCCACAAGACACATGGGCGGTCGATGCTGGTGGATCAGCTCGATCGGCGGAAGCTGCACTTCTGGGCGCCAAGGGCACCCCAGGTATATCAATGGCTGTCGTATCCGATCTACGTACCGGTAATCCCACTAGCAACGATGAGAGCAATGGTGGTGACGGAGCTGCAGCGGTCATCTTCGGTGATGACCAAGACGCTCCTGTTCTCGCTTATACGCTGGGGTTCGCAGCTTCCACGGGTGAATTCCTTGATCGCTACCGGCTTCCCGGTGATACCTCAAGCCGTATATGGGAGGAACGGTTCGGGGAACAGGCGTATCTGGCGTTAGCGGAAGACGCGATAGAGCGAGCAACCAAATCTGCCAACATCGGGATGGAAGATATTGACAAGGTGGTCATCGCTGGCTTGCATGCGCGAGCAGTACGAGGTTTGTCGAAGATCGCAGGTGACAAATTGGTTGACGATCTCACTGGACGCATCGGCAATCCAGGGGCGGCTCAACTTCCGGTTCTCGTTGCATCAGTTCTTGATCAAGCCGAACCAGGCGAAACCATTCTGTGTGTGCACCTTGCTGATGGCGCCTACGCCAACGTGATGCGTACAACCGATGCCATAGCTGACTACACACCATTTGCGACCGTCGAATCTCAAATCGAGGCTGGAAGCGACGACCTCGAATACAACCTTTATCTCACATGGCGCGGTTTCCTTGATCGCGAACCGCCACGGCGTCCAGACCCCGATCGTCCTGGCGCACCTCCGACATTTCGATCTGAGGATTGGAAGTACGCGTTCGTTGGTTCACGCGACCGTTCTTCTGGAGCGATCCACCTGCCACCAATGAGGGTTTCGATGGCTGGTGGCGCGGTAGACGATATGGAACGAATCAGGATGGCGGATGTACCCGCCACCATTACAACATTCACCGTTGACTACCTGGCGTTTTCTTTGTCCCCTCCAACCGTTGCGGTGGTTATCGACTTTGACGGAGGGGGAAGATTTCAGGCAGAGATGACTGACGTCGACCCGAACGACGTCAAAATCGGAGACCGCGTGGAAATGACATTCCGCCGCTTGTTCACCGCACAAGGCATTCACAACTACTTTTGGAAGGCTCGCGCACTCGCAGATTGAGCGGACATAACTAGTATCCGTGCACGGATACATCTTTATCTACCAAACTGGTAGAACACGACAAAGGAAAAGGGACATGGCCTCTCATGGCATAAAGGACCAGGTCGCCATCGTCGGTATGGGCTGCACGCCCTTCGGCGAGCACTGGGATAAGGGCGCCGATGACATGCTCATCGACGCGGCACACGAGGCGTATGCCTCAGCTGGGGTAACCCAGGACGACGTTGATGCCTTCTGGCTAGGGACTATGGGATCGGGTGTATCGGGACTCACTCTCTCAAAGCCACTACAAATCGACTACAAACCGGTTACCCGCGTAGAGAACATGTGCGCAACGGGATCAGAGGCATTCAGAAATGCTTGCTATGCAGTGGCGTCTGGTGCATATGACGTCGTTATGGCTATCGGAGTGGAAAAGCTCAAGGACAGCGGTTACTCCGGACTTACCGGAAGTCGGCCCCCAAGCGACGGAACCGATTCATCGCTTACGGCGCCAGCAACCTTCAGTCTTCTCGCGCCGGCCTACGCCCACAAGCACGGTCTTGACGAAGAGACGATGAAAGAAGTTCTTACCCGCATCGCTTGGAAGAACCACAAAAACGGTGCTTTGAACCCGCGGGCACAATTCCGCAAAGAAGTGGCTAAAGAGACCATCGCGGCCTCTCCGCGCGTAGCGGGCCCTCTGGGAATTTTTGATTGCTCGGGGGTAAGCGACGGTTCGGCAGCAGCCGTAATTGTGCGGGCAGAAGATGCCCATCGCTATACAGACAAGCCGCTCTATGTGAAGGCGTTGAGCTTTTCTTCTGGACCAGCAACCGGGGCCCTAGACCCAAGCTATGACTACACGACGTTCCGCGAAGTACGCACCTCAGCGGAGGAGGCCTATAAACAGGCCGGTATTAGCGATCCACGTAGTCAAATAGCGATGGCTGAGGTCCATGACTGCTTCACTCCGACTGAGTTGGTCCTTATGGAAGATTTGGGCTTCGCAGAAGAGGGAACAGCCTGGAAAGAGGCCCTCAATGGAACATTCGACCTTGACGGCGATCTGCCGGTAAACCCGGACGGCGGGCTCAAGAGCTTCGGCCACCCAATCGGCGCCTCTGGCTTGCGAATGCTATTTGAGTGTTGGCTGCAGCTAAGGGGTGAAGCACCTCCAGAGCGCCAGATTGACTCCGATCGGACACTTGGTTTAACTCATAACCTCGGTGGCCAACCCGGGGCTTGCGTGTCGTTCGTTGCGGTCGTCGGTTCCGAAGTGGGCTAGTTCCACCAAACGCTAACTATTCAACGACCGCTTGTCCCGGCCATGGGGATGAGCGGTCGTTGCGCGTTCGAACGGCTACTCGACGCGTGCAGGGATGCCCCTTTGAACCCCGCTTCAACTTCAGCAGGATTCAAGAGCCTTAATGACTTCAGCGGCTATGCCAGAAGCATCAAGACCCAACTCGGCGTGTATCTCGGCGGCGGTGCCGTGAGGCAAATATTCATCTGGAGTGCCCAACTGCAACAACCTAGGAATTTGACCCTGCCGGCGTTGCAAGGCATCTGCTACGAGACTGCCGAAGCCCCCAACTCTGCTGCCGTCCTCAACGGTGACAATGAGAGGCAACTCGATTACTGAACGAATCATGTCGCGGTCAACAGGTTTGAGAACCCTCGGATCCCAAACAGCCGCGTCAACGCCCTCTTGTGTGAGGAGATCCGCTGCGGCTTCTGCCGCCTGCAACATTGGTCCAGCCGCCAGGATCGCAACGTCACGCCCTTCTCTAACTTGTCGGGCACTTAATCCATTTCCAACGACGTGTGACTCTCGAGCATTACCTTTGGGCCAACGGATTGCAACGGGCCCGTCGTCTATTTCAAGTGCCTGCTCCAACATTGCAGAAAGTTCTTGAATTGATGAGGGAGCCAAAATAGTCATTCCTGGTACCCGGGCGTACATAGCGATGTCATGAATCCCGTGATGTGACGCTCCATCTGGACCGGTTACTCCCGCCCTATCGATACAGATGATGACGGGTAGCCGATGCAATCCGATGTCGTACATCACTTGATCGAAGCCGCGCGCCAAGAAAGTTGAATAAATTGCTACGAACGGACGCAACCCTGCCCGGGCCATACCGGCGGCCGACGTCAGCGCATGCTGTTCGGCGATACCTACATCAAAGAAGCGGTCCGGGTAACGATCCTGAAATGGGATTAGCCCTGTCGATCCCGGCATTGCAGCGGTAATGGCCACGACATCAGCGCGGCGGTCCGCTATGTCTAACAAAGCACTACTGAATTCGGAAGTGAAGTTCGCGCCTCCAGCAGAAGGTGAGTTACCGGTAGCGGGATCGAAGAGACCGATGTCGTGGAGGTGTTTTTCCTCGTCGGCTTCGGCGGGGGCGTAGCCGCGTCCTTTATCGGTGAGGACGTGGACAACGATGGGGCCGTCTTCGTAGGACGAGGCATCGCGGAGAGCGGACTCCAGCGCGGGAATATCGTGCCCATCAATAGGACCCAGGTAACGGACCCCTAGCGTTTCGAAAAAAGCGGGTGGCTCCCACATCTCCCTCATTGCAGCTGCGGCTCCTGACAAACCACGCTTGACCTCGACGCCTAGAGGTAAACGGTCCAAAATGTTGGTCACCGCTTGCCGCCCCTTGAGGTAATTCGGGGACTGACGCAGCCGTGACATCACCGTTGCCAGCCTGCTTACCGTTGGAGCGTACGACCTTCCGTTGTCGTTCAGAATTATGACTGCGCGCTGGCCATAGTGACCAAGGTTGTTCAGAGCTTCGAAGGCCATGCCTCCAGTCATCGAACCGTCGCCAATAATCGCGACGACTCGACGATGCTGGTGGCCCGTCAGTTCAAAGCCAGTAGCGAGGCCCGACGCCCAACTTAAAGAAGCGGAAGCGTGACTGTTCTCAAGTAAGTCATGTTCGGATTCTGCGGGATTGGGATAGCCAGATAAGCCGTGCCTTTGCCGCAGCGTGTCAAATTCAGCCGCCCGACCTGTGAGGATTTTATGCACGTAGGCCTGATGGCCGGTATCCCACACAATCGCATCGCGAGGTGATTCGAAAATCCGATGCACGGCGATGGTTAACTCGACCGCACCCAAGTTGGATCCCAGATGACCCCCGGTGCGAGACACCGCATCAACCAAAAATTCTCGGATCTCTTCGCAAAGTTCTAAAAGCTGATCGGCGTCAAGTGCACGCAGATCTGCCGGGCTCTGGATCTTCTCAATGTGCATAAGGTTCGTTACTGGCGTTTCGTGGTACCGGTCACATTATCGGCTGACCGTCAGATGCCCCCGTCAGTTGTCGCGTTATTCATGTCGAACATTTGTCGATCTGCGATCCGATGAGCGAACCACATGCCTAGGGCTAATGCAACTACGCCCGCGAGGCCATCAATCCAGTAATGGTTTGCGGTAACGATGATCCCAAAAAGAGTGGCCACCGGGTACAGCCACATGACTACTCGAGCCGAGATAGGTTTCAGGACCGGCGCTATAGCGATGGTGCACCACGCTGCCCAAGCCAAATGCAGACTTGGCATCGCTGCCCATTGATTTGAAATGGCCTGCAACGTCCCTGAATCAAAAGACCACAATCCACCGTGGACCGACAGAGTGTCAACGAAAGAAAACTTGGTCATCGCTCCGCCGTAAGGGGGCGGCGACGAAAGAAGCCGCGGCGGCATTAGAGGAAATGTGGCAAACCCGATCAGACCTAGGGCAGTAGTAATCGCAAGCCCGGTGCGGTAACGAATAAAGCGAAGGGGAAACCGGTGATAAAGAAATAGGCCAACACCGATGGTCACAACAAAGTGGAGACTGCCGTAGAACACGTTCCAGAACCACAAGAACCAACCCCAGTCCAGAAACCACTGTTGAAGGTCCTGCTCAAAGAAGAGACCAAGCCGTTTTTCGAATGCAATCACACGTTCGGCGTTTTTGGCAGCGGTGGCTGTCGTCGCGGCGAAAAATCCGTCAGAACCTAACTGGTTTCTCACCTGCCCATAGGCCAGATAGAAGCCCAATATGAACAGAGCTTCCTTCCACCAACGCATCCTGGCGACAATCACCTTGGACGCTTTCAAACTCTGGCCTTCGACTTCAGATGGCGTGATCCCAAAACAAAAGCTGGTACTCCCGTCAGGCTGGCAATGAGGGTAACGCCATACATCAAGAGACCTAACACCACGCTTTGACCACTGCTAACCCCGAAATTATCGAGAAAGAGAACTAAGGCAGCCTCGCGCACTCCTATTCCCCCAATCGCCACAGGAAGTACTTGTGCAATAAAGACCATTGGAATGAAAGCAAACCAGACGGTAGGTCCAAGGCGGATATCGACGGCGTTAGCGACGCAGACCACCGCAATCACCAAGCACATCTGGAAAGCGACTGCCACAGCTAGCAACCGAAGCATTGTGCCCGGTGCCTGCCGATAAATTTTGAGACCTCGATGAACAGCGGCAAGCGACCTTGTCATGCTGCTCTCTCCACTAAGGCGACCTCCAAAGCGCGGGTGTTCGGCCAGGTAGATAGTGAGTGACAGCAAAACGAGGGTTCCGATGGCGAGCCCCAGAGCAGCTTTCCCCCCTTTTGTGGAGACAAGTCCTGGATTGAAAACGAACGCAAGCAGCGTAATCAGAGGCAAGACGAGCCACCCCGTTAACCGTTCGATCACCACCGAAGCAAACGCGCTGGAGTGGTCGCGGATCTGGGTGCCCATTCGACTTACCCGCAAAATGTCGCCGCCAACAGTTGTGGGGAGAAAGTTCCCAACGAACTGGCCGGCCACGAAATAGTTCAATACATCTAAAAATTTTTGTGGTTTACCCAAGGTCCTACATACCTCTAGCCAACGAATTGACGCCAAACAAAATGCAGTCAACGTGGCTGCCAGTGATGCAACCATCCACAGCCAGCTTTCACTCCGCCAGTTGGGCCACCTCTGAAGGTCTGTTGCTGGGAAGCGTGTCAGCAGGACGGCCAGCATCGCAGCACTCGCGACAATACGCAGCCCCAACGACGCCCTTTTCGGCAAACGTACATAGTGATAGATCTTCTGCGACACGAGAGAGCGAAGATTACGCTGCGCGAAGCCTTCTGAGAAGCCCGAAGCGGTCGCGCTGCCGATACTGTGTCGCCAGAGCTAAACAAATGACCTCCAAAGAGAACGAATCATGAGTGAAAAAATGCTTGGTCCGCTACTGGACCGCGATCTGATCCAAGAGACCATTTCGACCGCGATGAGCAAGGGCGGCCAATGGGCCGAGGTATTCGTGGAAGATCGCCAAAGTGCATCTGCTGAATTTGACGAAGGACGAGTCGAGTCAATGGTGTCCAGCCGAGATCTGGGCGCTGGCATCCGCGTAACTGTGGGCGAGGCAACAGGCTTCGCCCACACTGCGGATCTTTCATTGGAAGGACTGAGAGAAGCGGCCCTTGCCGCCGCCGCAGCTGCTCGAGGAGGCAACCAGATTGAACCGGTAGCGCTCCGTGGACAAGGAGCCTCGCTGAATCGCGCCGAGATCCTACCTTCGACGGTTTCGAAGGCCCGCAAGGTCGAATTAACTAGACAAACCGATGCCGCAGCCCGCGAGGTCGACAGCGCGATTACTCAGGTCAGCGTCCGATATTCAGAAGGGCGTCGACGAATCTTGGTTGCCAATAGTGACGGTGTCTTCAATGGCGATGACCAAACTCGCATATTGCTGTCAGTCAACTGCGTGGCGAGCGGGGATCAAGGCTTGCAAACGGGCCGGGAAACTGTTGGATACACGGTTGGTTTCGAATTGTTTGATCAATACGACGTTGAAGCGATGGCCCGCCGTGCTGCGAGACGTGCGATAACCAAATTAGAGGCCCGTCCAGCTCCAAGTGGTCAATTGCCAGTAGTGATTCAACGCGGCGGGGGAGGGGTTCTTTTCCACGAGGCTTGCGGGCACGGTCTGGAAGCCGATCTAGTCGACAAAGGAGCTTCGGTTTTTCGTGATCGAATCGGCGAACTTGTTGCCTCGCCCACAGTCACCCTTGTTGACGATGGAACCATGGGATCTGAATGGGGAACTATCGCGATTGACGACGAAGGATGTCTCTCCCAGCGCAACGTTCTGATCGAGAACGGTGTGTTGACTGACTACATGTGGGACCACTCACGGAGTCGTTCCTCGGGAAGGGAACCTTCGGGAAATGGGCGACGTCAGAGCTATCAGCACTTACCAATGGTGCGAATGACCAATACCTTCGTGATGAACGGCGAAATAGAGCCCGAGGACATCGTTTCTGACACAGAAAAGGGTGTGTATGTTGCGCAGTTAGGAGGCGGGCAGGTCAATACCGCTACAGGTGATTTTGTGTTCGGCATGACTGAGGCATATCTCATCGAGGATGGACGGATAACGGCACCTCTCCGTGAAAGCAACCTGATTGGCAACGGTCCCGATGTATTACAAAACATTGAACTCCTAGGCAATGATTTCGCAATGGGTAGTCCCGGCACCTGTGGCAAAGATGGCCAGGGCGTTCCGGTAGGCGATGGGCAACCGACTTTGAGAGTTGCTTCGCTCACCATCGGGGGTACAGCAAGTTGAAAAACACGGCCGAGCTTCCGGATCTTGCACAAGGACTTTTAGCCGGAGCGCGCGAGAATGAGCAGTTCGAGGTGTGTCTCTCTCGAGGTCGTTCCACCACTGTGAAGGCATATCTCGGACAAATCGAATCCGTTCGTTCCGGAGCATCCCAGGCCGCCGGGGTGCGCATAGTGGTTGACGGTCGGCAAGGATTTGCAACAGCGGGTTCACTTGATCCCGAGGTCCTTAAGCAGGTCGTCGAGGAAGCCCGAGAAAACTTACAGTTCGCCGAAAGCGACCCGGATCAAGGAATTGCGATTCCTGACGGAGTAGCTCCCCCGGGTCTTGACCTTACCGATCCGGCAGTTCTTCGGCTGACGGAGGAAGATAGAGCGGCTGTCGCAATCGAATTAGAACGACGGTGCCTTTCTTCCGATTCGCGAATTACCGGTGTTCGTTCCTCTGCTTGGTCTGATGGTTGGGGAGAGTTCGCTCTAGCGTCAACATCAGGGATTGCAGTTCAGAGCGAGGGAGGCAGTTGTTCGGTTGGCGTTCAACCACTTGCGATGCAGGGCACCGAAACCCAGATCGGCTACGCCGGTGACGCTGCTCGGCGGCCAGACGCATTAGATCTCGATCGTGTTGTTAGCGAAGCGGTCGAAGACGCAACGAGAATGCTGGGGGCAACTAAACCTTCCAGTGAGAAAGTGACCGTGGTTTTGGAACCATCGGTTGCGGCAGCATTTCTTGGAACTGTGGTGGGTGCATTGACAGGAGAGCGAGTGATCAAAGGTAGATCGCCATTTGCTGAACGCTTAGGCGAGCAGATTGCTGTCGCACAACTCACTTTGGTAGATGACCCAACCAACATGGAATCGTTAGGGGCCGACAATCACGATGGTGAAGGGCTAGCAGCGCGACGAAACGTCATTGTCGATTCAGGCGTACTGTCTCAGTTCCTGCACAACTCATACACCGGTCGCCGCGCTGGAACCAGCTCCACAGGGTCTGCAGTTCGGGGCCCCCGATCGACGCCGAGTGTTGGTATCCATGCGCTTTCGATAGCGCCCGGAGTTAACAATAGAGACGAGCTTTTCGCGAAAATCAAAAAAGGTGTGTTCATTCGAGGTGTCAACGGTCTTCATAGTGGGGTCAACCCGGTCAGCGGCGACTTTTCCGTAGGCGCATATGGCCAACGCATTCAAGACGGCGCTCTCGGCGAACCGTTCCGTGAAGCGACCATAGCGTCGACGCTCCAAAGGATGCTGCTCGACATCGTCGAAATTGGCGGCGACTTTGAGTTTCTTCCCAGTGGAACGGGAATGACTTCAATAGCAATTGCTGATGTTGCACTTTCTGGGATCTAGTTCTTGTGGGCACAAGCCACTAGGCCATTGGTACCCTGCTGGCCGTGCCCACCACACCCACCACTGAAGCGTTAAGTCGTCACCCCCACCTTGGCGACTCGTGTCCTCAGGGTTGGGTTCGAGTGGATTTTCATTCCCACACCATGTGGTCTGGCGATTCCACGACCACGCCCGATGAAATTATAGAAAGTGTGGCCGCGGCCGGGATTGATGTGCTTTGTATAACCGATCACAATTCATCAAAGGTGCTATTGAACTTAAGGAAAGTCTTCCTTGTCGCGTAGTCGTCGGAGAAGAGATGAGAACACATGCAGGCGAAATCATCGGCTTGTTTCTCAAGGAACGAATTCCACAGGGCATTCGGCCAGAAGAC